>OJNP01000062.1_pt1 | contig 88545 bp, 78 predicted proteins | sample 1597921 | NCBI WGS metagenome assembly OJNP01 (sample SAMN01915213, study PRJEB22387) | human gut metagenome | isolation source: stool | host: Homo sapiens | place: USA | reverse complement strand
TGCTATTGAGTGTGTTTCTTGATTATGAGTGTTCAAATTCAACTTGCAATTTACCATGAAAAAAGAAGGGCTGCCAGCACCCCAGCCGCCAGAACGGCGGTTTTTCTTTTCCTGTTGACGGATTCATTCGTACTGTGGAAAAGCTTAATGACTTTATGCATTCTCATAATTTCCCCCTTTTACAGCAACTGAATGCAATCAAATAAAAACAGTCCTGTGACCCTGTAGGCATAATTACCGGCTTGGAATGGTTTGCAGTCAATGATTCAGATATTTTAGAAAGGATCCTTTATTGATGATGACATTGTAAAAATTAACAGAAAAAAGAACAAGCTTCCCAATCAGCGTAAACTGTATAAAATTCTTCTTGTTTTGAGGTCTTTGAGGAAGCCTCATTGGCTTTTTAATCAAACAAGAATAAAATTGTAAGGGACAAGAAAGATTGGAAGAGAAAGTTGTAACTATTCAACTTAAAGTATTCATTTTTTCAGTATCAAGTCTATTTTCAAGAAACAGCAAAATAAACTTTTCTGCAGCCTCAGCAAGGGGAAGGGCAAAGAAAGGGGATGCTTGAATTGTGCGTAATGATAGAATACTGATTTCAACTGTCTTAGGTGCCAAAATCCGGTATTACCGGACCTTATGTGGAAAAACTCAAAAGGAGTTGGCGGCCCTTACCAACTTCAGCGTCAGCACAATCCAGCGGATTGAAGAAGGACAGTACGATAATATTGCGCCACTTGCCACGCTGATTGATATTGCCAACGCGCTAAATCTTGATGTTGCTGCTTTTTTAACCATTTCTGAAGAAGAAAAGAAACTGGCCCTTTCCAAGAGAAAAAAATAGGGGCAGGAAATACCTTTGACCAGGAGGCGGCCCACAAAGGCTTTTTTTCTCCGGTCAAGTCCTCATACTGGATGAGTTGAAGCGTTAGACGGATTTTTTTGTAACAGAACCAAGGCACTTGAAACAGCATTTCCATAACCGGAACCATGCAGTGATGCAGGAAAGAAACAGCCTGGAACGTATTCTTCCAGGCTGTTTCTTTTTCATGGCAATCTGCCGGTCCACCAAGGCGGATTTTGTCATGATGAAATGTGTACATCGGTGCGAAATAAACTATAGTTGAAATTCAAATATGAATTTGATATAATAACGCCATGAAAGTATTTCGAAGGACTGGGAGGAGGTTCGAAATGGAAGGACGAAAAAGGCAGGTCGTGCTTCTTGCAATCCTAATTTTGGCTGTCGTGGCAGGTGGAACCCTTTGGTACCGGCACAGCACACGTGTGCAACCGTTGATTCTGTATGGTAACGTGGATCTTCGCGAGGCACAGCTGGCATTCAATGCCAGCGAGCGCATTCAGGAATTGCGGGCAGAAGAAGGCAGACGTGTCAAAAAGGGCGATGTGCTGGCCCGCCTGAATACGAAGACACTGGAGCTGGCGATTGCCAAATGCAAGGCAGATATACGGGTGCAGCAGGCGCTGTTGGACAAGGCCGTCACAGGATCCCGGCCGGAAGAAATTGACGAGGTGCAGTCGGCGGTGAGAGTGGCACAGGCGCAGGCGGACAATACGGCGAAAACGTACCACCGGATGGAAAGCCTTTTTGCAAGCGGTGCCGTCAGCCAACAGACAAGGGACGACGCGGCGGCATCCTTCAAAGCGGCGGCGGCGTCCCTCCAGAATGCCGAAGCAACGAGGGACAAGGCCGTAAACGGCAGTCGTGCCGAAGACATTGAAGCCCAGCAGGCGACACTGGACAGTTTGAAAGAGCAGTTGAAAACCTACGAATATGACTTGACCCAGGCGACGCTGACAGCTCCGCAGGACGGGGTCATCCGGTCCCGTCTTCTGGAAGTGGGCGATATGGCTTCTCCAAGCAAGCCGGTCTATCTGCTGAGTATCGATACAAAAAAATGGATCCGCGTCTATGTGCCGGAAACCCGCTTAGGGGAACTGCACGCGGGAAAGAAGGCCCAGGTGAAGATTGACAGTTTGGGCAAGACCCTGCCGGGAACCGTCGGGTTTATTTCCGGAACGGCGGAATTTACCCCGAAAAGCGTACAAACGGAGGAGTTGCGGACAGCCCTCCTTTACGAAGTGCGCGTCCTGGTCGAGGATCCAGACGATGTGTTACGACTGGGAATGCCGGCCACGGTTTCCTTTTAAAGAGGAAGGTCCGGGGTTCTGAAGGCAGAGGGCTTAGCGGGAAAACAGACAGGATGCTGGAAAAGAGGAGGGGTGTCTCATGGTTTCTGAAGGGAGCAGTGTGATGGATGCGGCGGCAGGACAGCGGCAGCATGGAGAAAAGGGGACGCAGACAATGGCCTTGCAGTCTGTCCGTATTGGGAAGACCTTTTCCAACCAGAAAGGAACGGCCGTTACCGCCCTGACGGGGGTGGATCTTTGCGTTCCCTATGGAAAAAAGGTGGCCCTGATCGGGCCGGACGGCGCTGGGAAAACGACGTTCCTGCGTCTTGCCTGCGGGCTGTTTTCCCCTTCGGAAGGAACGATGGACGTCCTCGGACTTGCTGTGGAGACGGATGCCGGACGGATTCAAGCCAAAGTAGGGTACATGCCGCAGCGGTTCGGGCTATATGAGGATCTGTCAGTCCAGGAAAACATGAATCTCTATGCGGATTTGCTTGCCGTTCCGAAGGAGGTGCGGGAAGAACGCATCCGCCATCTGCTGACCCTGACGGGACTGGCTCCTTTTACAGGGCGCCTGGCCGGGCGTCTCTCCGGGGGTATGAAACAGAAACTGGGACTGGCCTGTACGTTGCTTCGTATGCCGCCGCTGCTCCTGCTGGATGAACCGACGGTGGGGGTCGATCCCTTGTCCCGCCGGGAGGTTTGGGAAATTATCGACACGGTCGTTAAAGACGAAGGAATGACCGTCTTGGTGAGTACGGGGTATATGGAAGAGGCCGAGCAGGCGGATTTTGTCTATATTATCGATCAGGGACGGATTCTGGCCAGCGGGACACCGCAGGAAGTGACAGACAAAGCGGTCTCCCGCTGTTTCAGCCTTGTTCCTACCGCCGGAATTTCGGCCCGGATGCTGCAGGCCCTGTTCCTCAGTAATGAACAGATATTGGACGCGGTGCCGGACGGACGGCAGGTCCGGCTGACGCTGCGGGCAGGAGGGAATCCCCGGCAGCTGGAAACAGCCCTTCCCGGTATCCCTCTCTCCTTTACGCCGGTGGCTCCCCGCCTGGAAGACAGCTTTATGATTTGCCTGCACCAAGCTTCCCGCACTGCTTCTTCCCGGGAAACGCCCCTGCCTCCTCCGGACTGGACGGTAGGAAGTCCTTCCGGCGGGGGCAAGACCGTCATTGAGGTCCGGGAGCTGGTACGGCGCTTCGGGGACTTTACCGCCGTGGACCGGACGTCGTTCTCCGTACAGGATGGGGAAATCTTCGGGCTTCTGGGACCTAACGGGGCCGGAAAGACGACAACGTTCCGCATGCTTTGCGGGCTCCTTCCTGCAACGAGCGGCACACTTTTTGTCGCTGGCCAGGACTTGCGCCGGTCCCCGGCCGAGGCGCGCCGGAATATCGGATATGTGGCCCAGAAATTCTCTTTGTACACCATGCTCTCCGTGCGCGAAAACCTTGAGTTTTTCGGCGGCGTCTACGGCTTGCTCCGGCAAGCGCGGACGGAACGGATTTCCGAAGTCTTGGAGGAATTCCATTTGCTGGATGTGGCGGATACGCTGGCCGGATCCTTGCCGCTCGGCTACAAACAGCGCCTGTCCATGGCGGCGGCGCTCCTCCACAAACCGAAAATCCTTTTCCTGGACGAAGCGACGAGTGGCATTGATCCCCTGGCGCGCCGTTCTTTCTGGCACCGCATTACCAATCTCGCCGCCGCCGGCACGACAATCGTCATTACGACACATTTTATGGAGGAAGCCGCCTATTGTGACCGCATCATGATTCAGGACCAGGGACAGACGATAGCCCTCGGGACCCCGGCGGCCATTATGGAGCAGGGAGAGGCAGAGGACATGAATCATGCCTTTATCCATATCGTCGAGAAAAAACGTGCAGAAAGGAAGGCGAATCCTGTATGAGGGAGAGCATCCGCCGTATTCAGGCATTGATGTATAAGGAGTTCTGCCAGATTGTGCGTGACAAGAGCACGGTGCTGATTGGGATTGTCCTGCCGCTGGTGTTGATCACCCTGGTTGCCTCGGGGATGTCGCTGGATGTTACGGATGTTCCCATCGCAGTCGTATTGGAGGACTCGTCGCCGCTCGCCCGCGATGCTGTCTCCTTTTTAGAAGGATCGGCGTATTTCGAACCCCGTTATGTGACATCCATGCAGGAGGCGGAGCAGCTGATGTCCGCCCAGCAGGCAGACGGAATCGTCTGCATTCCCTCTGATTTTTCCTCTCGTGTGGCACGGGGAAATGCCCGGCTGCAGGTCATCCTGAACGGTGTGAATACGACAACCGCCACGACGGTCAGAGGTTACTTGACAGCAGGACTACAGGGCTGGATGCAGTCCTACGGGCAGCGCACCGGTGTCTCCGGTACGGCCGGGAGCATCTCTGTGGTGGGACGGCAGTGGTTTAACGACGCCAATTCCAGCACCTACCTCTTCGTACCGGGGTTGATTGTCATTGTCATGACACTGGTGGGAGTGTTTTTGACGGCCCTTGTCATGGCCCGTGAATGGGAACGGGGAACTTTGGAATCGTTGTTTGTCACGCCGATGAGACCCATGGAGCTGCTTATTTCCAAACTTGTCCCTTATTTCCTCGTGGCATCGGCAGGGTTCGTCCTTTGTGTGCTTCTGGCCGTCTTCGGGTACCAGCTGCCTTTCCACGGGTCCTGTCTGGCCCTGGCCATTTGCTCGGCGGAATATATCATTGTCTCCGTCTGTCTCGGCCTGACGATTTCCTCAATCGTCAAAAAACAGTTCCTCGCGTGCCAACTGGCGCTGTTTGTCAGTCTGCTGCCGACGGTGATGTTCAGCGGGTTTGTCTTCGACCTCCACAGTGTGCCGGCGGCAATCCGTGTCGTGGGACACCTGCTGCCGGCCACTTACTATATGGAGTTCGTCAAGACGATTTTTCTCGCGGGAAACAACTGGTTCCTCCTTGCCCGCAACGGGACGATCCTCGCGGCGTATGCCCTGTTCTTTCTTGCGCTTTCCCTGCGGCTGGCGCAAAAACGCCTCTCTTGATCCGATTGGAAAGGAAGAATCATGAAAGAATTCTACCGGCGCCTGCAAGCCATCGGCGCCATGTTGCAAAAGGAATTTCTGGCTACTTTGAAGGATCCTGCCAGCCGGGTCGTGTTGATTGTGCCCTGCATCCTTCAGGGATTTCTGTTCGGGTATGCCGCAACCTATAATTTGGCAGAGGTTCCGTATGCCCTCTATGACGAGAGCAAAAGTATCTATTCCCGGTCCTTCGTGGCCCATCTGGAAGGAAGCGGCATTTTCCAGCGGGTACAGACCCTTTCCGGCAGTGCGGAAATGGCGCCTCCCATCGATTCGGGACAGGTTATGGCGGTTGTCCGCATTTCCCGGGATTTTGCAGACCGCATCAGCCGCGGGGAAACAGGAACCGTACAGTTGATTACGGACGGGCGCAATCCCATGACGAGCGGATTGGCACAGAACTACGTTTCTTCAATTGCGGCGTCCTATTCCCAGGAACTTTCTGGCAGAACCCCGCTTCTGACGATTCAGACACGGACCTGGTACAATCCGAATGAAATTACGCAATGGATGTTCCTGCCCTCCCTAATCCCTCTGCTGGCGATTACCCAAGTGCTGCTTTTGTCCGGATTGTCGGTGGCGCGCGAGCGGGAGAACGGGACCTTCGATCAGTTGCTGGTGACGCCGCTCCATCCTTTGGAAATCCTGATTGGAAAGGCCGTTCCGCCCGTCTGCATCGGCCTGGTTCAGGCGACGCTGATGCTGCTCCTCTCGTTGTTTTGGTTCCAGATCCCTTTTTCCGGGTCAGTGCTTCTCCTGTATACATTCATCCTGCTGTTCCTCGTGTCCTGCGTCGGCATCGGACTTACGGTTTCGGCCCTTTCCAGTACCATGCAGCAGGTCATGGTATATAATTTTGCTTGTATGATGCCGATGATTTTATTGTCCGGTTTTGCCACACCCGTGCGGAACATGCCTGTCTGGCTCCAGTACGTGACGTACGTCAATCCCTTCCGTTTTGCAATCGATGCCATCCGGCACATCTACCTGGAAGGGGCTCCTTTTTCCGCCATCGCCTTCGATGCCGTTCCACTCCTGATGGTCGCCTGCATTACGATGCCGCTGGCAGGATGGATGTTCCGGCATAAGTTGGCATGAGAAGCGGGTGTGGTATAATGAGGGAAAAACAGTACCGTGCAACAGGAGAAGGGGGATATCCGTGATTCGGGAAAAAGCGACAAGTATGCGCAGCGACGGGCGGGAAACACGGGCACATATTATTGAGTGCGCCGGTAAAATCTATGCACAAAACGGCTACTACAAGGCGACATCCAAAGAAATCTGCAAGACTGCCGGAGTCAACCAGGCCGCGGTAAATTATCACTTTGGCAGCCGGGACGGGCTCTATGAGGCGGTCTTGGCAGACGCCCACCGTCATATTATCGATATCGAGTCTCTTCGCGATTTATCCGAAAAACCATGGAGCCCGCGGGAGAAGATTCTGGCGGTGCTGGACCATTTGCTGGAGAACATAGGTAATTCCGAAGAATGGTATATTCATGTCTGGGTACGGGAGATGCTCACGCCTTCGCCTTCCATTGACCGGATTATCGAGGGGACGGCATTGCCGAAGTTCAAATTGATCCGCGACTTTTGGCGCGCTTATCTGGAAACGGATGACCCGACGCGCGTCTATGCCGCGATGGCGGCTTTCTTTTCCCCGTTCCTGTTCTGTATCGTCGGGGAAGGGAAGCCGGCTTGCAGACACATTCCCGATGCTCCGTCGAAGCAGGCGTTTTTGACGGCGCTCCGTGCACAGGCAGAACAGATTCTGGACGTCTTGTCCCCCAAAAGGGAAAAAGAAGATTTATAATACTTGCAACAGGATTACACAGGAGGTATGTACGATGCAGAACAGATTCACGCAACTCATGGGGATCCGTTACCCCATTATCCAGGGCGGTATGGCCTGGTCTTCCGACGGTACGCTGGCCGCCGCCGTATCCAATGCGGGCGGTGCCGGCATCATCGGTTCCGGCGGGCGCACGACGGACTGGGTGGAGGCAGAGATCCGCAAGGCCAAAAGCCGGACGGACAAACCCTTCGGCGTCAACCTGATGCTCATGGCACCCAATGTCCAGGAAATAGCGGACCTCGTCTGCCGGGAAAAGGTCGCCTTTGTCACGACCGGGGCCGGCAGCCCCATCCCCTGGATCAACCCGCTCCATGAAGCCGGCGTGAAAATCATCCCCGTCGTCCCGAACGTGAAACTGGCAAAGCGCGTGGCGGCAGCCGGCGTGGATGCCATGGTCATCGAAGGGATGGAAGGCGGCGGCCATATTGGTACCATTTCCACCATGGCCCTCCTGGAGAACGTGCTGCAGGACCGCTACGACATCCCGGTCCTGGCAGCCGGCGGCATCGCGGACGGGCGCGGCCTGGCGGCCGCCCTCCTCATGGGCGCCGACGGTGTCCAGATGGGTTCGCGCTTTTTGCTTACGACGGAATGCCCGGTCCATCAAAACGTGAAGGACATGATTGTGCACGCCGTCGACACGGACAATGTCGTCACAGGGTATTCCCGCGGCATGGGCGTGCGCTGCCTGAAGAACGCCTTTACGGAGAAATACCTGGCGGCGGAAACGGGCGGCGCCCCGAAAGAAACCCTGATGGAGCTGGGAACGGGCACATCCCGCATCGGCATGAAGGATGGCGACACGGTCAACGGCAGCATCATGGTGGGGGAGAGTCTGGCCGTCCTGAATGACGTGCTGCCCTGCAAAGAGGTCGTGGAACGCATCATCCGCGAAGCGAGGGAGACGCTGGCGAAAGCCGCGGAAATCACCTTATAACAGGAACCATGCTCCACCGGCCGCGCCAGCGGCCGGTGGACAATACGGTAAAAAAGCAGAAAACGGCCCCGCACGGCCCTGATAGGGAGTATCAGTTGCCGTGCGGGGCCATTTTTGATTAAAAGAGCCGTTCCTGCTTCAGCAGCTCCGCCTTCAGTTCGCCGTAACGGCGCGGCAGGTAGGCAGGCAGCTGGGCCTCGCGGTAATCGTAGCCGTAAGCGCGGCGGCTGAGGGCGAGGACGGGAGGCGCCTGGATGCGTTTGGCCACTGCCAGTCCGGTGAACAGGCCGTACCAGCGTTCCAGATCAGCGCAGAAGTCGGCGTTGCTGTGGAAGACCCGGTCCGTCGTCCCCGGCGCGCAGCCCAGGAAGCTGTCCAGGTCGTGATTCATGTAATGTTCCAGGATTTCGACGGGGGAAGCCTTGTCCCAGTTTTCCACGAAGGCCCGGAGCAGGTAATCGTGATATTCATAACGGAGCGGGTCGCCGCCGTTCCCGACTGTCTGTTCCTTGCATAGTTCCGCACTGGGCTGGATTTCGAAGATGGCTCGCGGGATGGCTTCCTTATGATAGACCGTTTCATTCAAATAATGGCCGAGGGCGTAGACCTGGTGCTTCCACAGGTCGCCAAGGGGCGCGATGACGCCGGCGATATCGCCGTAGAATGTTCCGTATCCGACACTCAGTTCGGCCTTGTTGGCGTTACAGCTGAAGCCGCCGCGGTAGGCTGCGGCAAACCCGGCGAGGAGGCGCGAACCACGGTCCCGGGCCTGGATGTTCTGGTACATGAGTCCGTCCAGGGCCAGCTTGAAGTCCCGGTTCGACTCATAACTGTGAATCGGGGAATAGAGCTGGTTCACCGTATGGGTGATGCTTTCCGTAATCGGCACGACGGTATAGTTGGCGCCGATGTTTTCGGCCAGCTGCTGGGCCATGGATTTCGTCAGGGCCGAGTTGTACTGGCTCGGCATGTTGATCAAGAGCACGTGGCGCGGTCCCAGGACATCGGCATAAAGGGCGGCGGCCACAGCGGAATCAATGCCGCCGGAAATGCCCAGCACCATGCGGTTGATCCCGGCCTGTTTCAGGAAACGGTCCAGGCCGAACCGGAGGGCCTTGTAGGTCACTTCCGCCTCGTCGTCCTCGGTGGTCACGATTTCATCTTTATAGGAAGCGGCACGGATGCGGTCCGTCGCCTCGTCCCAGGTGAAGGTCAGCAGGTATTCGCTGTACATGGGGGCGGCCGACTGGATTCTGCCGTTGGGGCCGTACACGCAGCTTTGTCCGTCGCAGGTGAACACATCTTTGCCGTTGTTCTGCACGCCGATGTTGTTGCAGTAGACCACGGGAACCTTCAGTTCGGCGGCCTGGCTGCCGAACACGCGGTGCCGTTTCCCGTTCTTGCCCAGCGTAAAGGGGGAGCAGGAGATATTGCAGAGGATTTGTGCACCGTTTTCCACGAGGAGACGGGGAATATGGAAAGGATAATGTTCCGTCCAACCGTCTTCGCACAGCATGATGCCGAACCGATATTCCTGCCCGCGGATGGTGACGGGCACCGGCAGAACGGATTTGGCAAGTTTCAGATGCCGCACACCGCATTCCTGCGGCGCAGCCGTAAAGTAGCGGGGATCATCGAATTCCCGGTAGTTCGGCAGGGCGGCTTTCATGACGAAGTCTTTGCCGGCCATGCCCGGCAGCAGCCTGCCGTCCTGAGCAACAAAGGCGGCATTGTATTTGCGTGGATGTCCGTCGTGGTTGAAGCGCCGCTTTTCCACGGCCACGTTGCCAAAAACGACGGTGATGCCCCGGGAAGCCGCAACAACTTCTTCCCCGTAGTGCACGCAGTCGTCCAGATAAGCCGGCTGCTCCCAGCGGTCTCCGATGAGGTATCCGGGAATGGCCATTTCCGGAAACAGGATGACATCGGCCTGTTCCGCCCTGGCCTGTTCAATCATCTGCAGCATCTTCCGGGTATTCAGGTCCGGCCGCCCCGGGATGACTTCCATTTGTCCGCAAGCAATTTTAAGAGGCATGGTGTATCCTTTCTTTCTGCCATATATCACTACATCTGATTATAGCAGAGTGACGCGCAATTTACCATGGTTTCCGTACCGCCTCCGCCCGCCGCGGGCCATCTGCGGAAAAGGACTACACAGATTCCGAAAAATAAGGTAAACTATTTAAATACAGGGACCTTGCCAAAGATCCCCGGGGAGGGAGGTAAGCTCCGCTCCGCTTCGGCGGGGCAGCGACGTAAAGATGAAAAAGACGAAGAAGACGAATGCGGCGCGGATCCTCGATGAACTGGGAATACCGTACCGGCTGCAGACCTATCCCGTGGACGAGGAACACCTGGATGCCGTCCACGTGGCGCACGAAGTGGGCATGCTTCCGGAACAGACCTTCAAGACCCTCTGCATACGGGGCGACAAGACCGGCGTGCTGTTCGCCGTCATTCCTGGAAACGGGGAACTGGACCTGAAGGCCCTGGCCCGCGTGAGCGGCAACAAACGCTGTGAAATGGTGCATTTGAAGGAGCTGCTGCCCCTGACCGGCTATATCCGCGGCGGCTGTTCCCCCCTGGGTGCAAAAAAGGAATATCCCGTCTATCTGGACGAAACGTGCCAGCTTTTTGATGAAATCGCCATCAGCGCCGGAATGCGCGGTATGCAGATCATCGCGTCGCCCGACGGCATCGCGAAAGCGACGAAGGCCGTGCTGGCGGCCCTTACCATGGAATGATGTCGTGTTACAGGAGGTTGCAAATGTTATATGTAAGTACAAGAGGCGGCGGAGACCTGGTTTCCTCGGCCCATGCCATCTACAACGGGCTGGCCCCGGACGGCGGCCTGTTCGTGCCCCAGAATTTCCCCGCCTTTTCCCTGGAGGAGATTCTGGCCATGCACGGACAGCCTTATGCCGTGACGGCCGTACAGGTCCTGCAGCGGTTCCTGACGGACTATAGTGAAGAAGAACTGATGGAATGCGCCCTGGCCGCCTACAGCGAGGAAAAGTTCGGCAAGGACCCCGTCATGCTGCAAAAAGTTGCCGGAAACGCGGATATCCTGGAATTGTGGCATGGCCCGACCATGGCCTTCAAGGACATGGCCCTGCAGATTCTGCCGCACCTGATGACGCGGGCCCGTGAGAAGACCGGGGAAGAAGGCCGCATCGTCATCCTGACGGCCACGTCGGGCGATACGGGCAAAGCCGCTCTGGAAGGATTCGCCGATGTGCCCGGCACGGAAGTCATCGTCTTTTACCCTGAGGATGGCGTCAGTCCTGTACAGAAACTCCAGATGACCACCCAGACCGGCAGAAACACGAAGGTGTTCGGCATCGAAGGCGACTTTGACGACGCCCAGCGCGGCGTCAAGGAAATCTTCCACGACAGGGGGCTGGCGGAACGGCTCCGCCGGTTCGGCTGGACCTTCTCTTCGGCCAATTCCATCAACTGGGGCCGCCTGGTACCGCAGATCGTCTACTATTTCAAAGCCTATTCCGACGCCGTGGCCACCCAGCGCATCAAACCGGGGGAAGGCGTGCTGTTCAGCGTTCCCACGGGCAACTTCGGTGACATTCTGGCCGGATATTATGCCCGCAAGATGGGGCTGCCCGTCAAAAAGTTCATCTGCGCCTCCAATACGAACAACGTGCTGACGGACTTCATCAATACCGGCAAGTATGACCGCAACCGGCCCCTGCACAAGACCCTTTCGCCGTCCATGGACATCCTCGTTTCCAGCAATCTGGAACGCCTGCTCTTCGACCTGACGGGAGGCAAGGGCCCCCAGGTGGCGGAATGGATGGAGGCACTCAACTCGGAAGGGGCCTACCAGGTTCCGGCCACGGTCCTGGAAGATATCCGCTACCTGTTCTACGCCTCCTGGGCGGATGAGCAGGAAACCCTGGACACCATTGGCTCCGCGTATAATGATTTTCAGTACGTGCTGGATCCCCATACGGCGGTCGCCTGGCATGCCCTGGCGAAATACCGTCTGGTTTCCAGCGATGAAAGCTACGGCATCGTGCTGTCGACGGCCAGCCCCTACAAGTTCAGCCAGTCCGTCCTGGAGGGATTGAACAAGGCCGGCCTGGTAACGGGGGACAGTCCCTTCGCCGCGGCCCACGCGCTCCACGAAGTGACGGAGCTGCCGCTGCCTGCCCAAATCACGAAGCTGGAACAGCTGCCTGTCCTGCACAAGGATATCATCGCGCCCCAGGATATGGCGGCTGCCATCCTGGCAACCCTGGACATCCGGGATTGAGGAAGCCGGACGGACCGGGAAGAAAAATCTGTTACAAAGTATACAGATACTTGCCAAACGGCAGGCGGTATGCTATAATTTTTCAAGTGTTTAATACACACGCAGCCTGATTTGACGCCTGTCCGCATGCGCGGTGCGATCAAAAACGAGGACTGCGGAGGAAAAAACAGGAGGAATGTAAAAATGGCAATCATCTCTATGAAACAGTTACTGGAAGCCGGCGTTCATTTCGGTCATCAGACCCGCCGCTGGAACCCCAAGATGGCGAAGTACATCTTTACCGAACGCAACGGCATCTACATCATCGACCTGCAGAAGACCGTGAAGAAGGTCGACGAAGCCTACAACTTCGTTCGTGAAACCGCCAAGAACGGCGGCAGCATCCTGTTCGTCGGCACCAAGAAGCAGGCACAGGAAGCGATGCGCGAAGAAGCTGCCCGCTGCAACCAGTTCTATGTGAACGAACGCTGGCTGGGCGGCATGCTGACCAACTTCAAGACCATCCAGAAACGGATTGCCCGTCTGCGCCAGCTGGAAAAGATGGAAGAGGACGGCACGTTCGACGTACTGCCCAAGAAGGAAGTATTGGGCCTGCGTCATGAAATGGAAAAACTGAACAAGAACCTGGGCGGCATCAAGGACATGAAGAAGCTCCCCGCAGCCCTGTTCATCGTAGATCCGCGCAAGGAACACATCGCCGTGCTGGAAGCACGCAAACTGCATATCCCCATCGTAGCCACCGTTGACACGAACTGCGATCCGGATGAAATCGATTACGTCATTCCTGCCAACGACGACGCCATCCGCGCTGTACGCCTGTTGTCCAGCAAGATGGCTGACGCAGTCCTGGAAGGCCGTCAGGGCCAGCAGACCGCAGAAACCGAAACTGCCCCTGCGGAAGAAGCTGCCAAGGACGCTGAATAATCCAATCCTCTGACGGATGGGACCGAACTGATTGAACCGTTTAGTGAACTCGAGGAGAAAACAATATGAACATTACTGCTGCATTGGTAAAAGAACTGCGCGAACGTACCGGCGCCGGCATGATGGACTGCAAAAAGGCTCTCGTTGCCACCGATGGCGATATGCAGAAGGCCATCGACTACCTGCGTGAAAAAGGCCTGTCCAAGGCGGCCAAGAAGGCCGGCCGTGTGGCTGCCGAAGGTGCGGTTGCTTCCTATATCTCCGAAGACGGCAAAGTCGGCGTCATCGTCGAAGTGAACTGCGAAACCGACTTCGTAGGCGCCAACGACGACTTCAAGAAACTGGCCGTCTCCATCGCCAGGCATGTGGCCGAAACCAACCCGGCCGATGTGGAAGCCCTGCTGGCTTCCAAGATGGGTGAAAAGGCCGTCAAGGATGTCGTTACCGAAGCCATCGCCAAGATTGGTGAAAACATCTCCGTCCGCCGTTTCGTGCGTTTCGAAAGTGCGGAAGGCAAAGTCTACAGCTACATCCATGCCGGCGGCAAAATCGGCGTCCTGGTCGACATGAAGGGCGGCGATGCGGAACTGGGCAAGAACATCGCCATGCAGGTTGCCGCAGCCAACCCCTCTTACCTGAACCGGACCGAAGTGCCCGCCGCCGAACTGGAACATGAAAAGGAAGTCCTGACGGAACAGGCCCGCAACGAAGGCAAACCCGAAAGCATCATCGAAAAGATGATCCTGGGCCGCATCAACAAATACTACGAAGAAGTCTGCCTCGTCGACCAGATCTACATCCGCGACAATAAGACGAGCATCACGAAGCTCCTCAAGGCCAACAACGCCGAAATCGCCCGTTTTGCCCGTTTCCAGCTGGGTGAAGGCATCGAAAAGAAGCAGGAAAACTTTGCGGAAGAAGTTGCTTCCTTCATCAAGAAGTAATTCCCGTCGTACATCCACAAAACCTGAAGGAGGACATCGCACGATGTCCTCTTTTTTTACGCCGTCCTGCCTCAACCGCGCTTTGTGACATTTTTCAAATTTATCGCTTTTTCAGGGCACCGGAGTTTTTCAAGAGGCGGCGGATGTGCTATAATAAACACAACATGAAGGGGCGAACTTCAATGCCCTTCAATATTGCTTGTGTCCCGGCAGGAGGCTCCGTCCCGGAACGCGGGCAGCATACAGAGAAACAGATAAAGAGGAACAGGAGGGCTGGCAACGTGACCGATCAATTGAAATACAGGCGTGTCGTGCTGAAACTCAGCGGGGAGGCCCTGGCAGGGGCGAAGGGATTCGGCATCAATCCGGAAACCGTCAATTCCATCGCCAGACAGATCAAGGAAGTGCAGGAACGGGGGCTGGAAGTCGCTGTCGTTAACGGCGGCGGCAACATCTGGCGTGGCCTTTCGGGCGCCAACAAGGGTATGGACCGTGCGCAGGCCGACTATATGGGCATGCTGGCGACGGTCATCAATTCCCTGGCCTTGCAGGACGCCCTGGAGCAGCTCGATGTCCCGACACGTGTCCAGACGGCTATCGAGATGCGGCAGATTGCGGAACCCTACATCCGGCGCCGGGCAGTCCGGCACCTGGAAAAAGGACGTGTCGTCATTTTTGCGGCCGGCACAGGCAATCCGTATTTTTCCACTGACACGACGGCTGCCCTGCGTGCCGCTGAAATTGAGGCCGATGCCATCCTCATGGGAAAGAACGGCGTCGACGGTGTGTATGATTCCGATCCGGCCGTCCACAAAGATGCCCGGAAATTCGACCATCTCAATTACATCGATGTCATCAACCGCCATCTGAACGTAATGGACTCGACGGCCATCTCCCTGTGCATGGACAACGACATCCCCATTGTAGTATTCAACATCGAAACCCCCGGTAACATCCTGAAAGCCGCTCAGGGAACCGTTGTGGGAACCACCGTAGGAGGCGAACAATAATGTCAGTCGTAGAGGATTTACTCACCGCGAACGAAGCGAAAATGAAGAAGGTCATTTCCCATCTGAAGGAAGACCTGGCCAGCCTGCGCGCCGGCCGTGCCACTCCGGCACTGTTGAACAAGGTTACCGTGGACTATTACGGCGCGCCCACGCCGATCAACCAGGTTGCCAACGTGACCGTTCCGGAACCCCGCATGATCGTCATCACGCCGTGGGACAAGACCATGATTAAGGAACTGTCCCGTGCCATCATGGCTTCCGATCTGGGTCTGACCCCGAACAGCGACGGGACCTGCATCCGCCTGAACATGCCGATGCTGACGGAAGAGCGCCGCAAGGAGCTCGTCAAGACGGCCCGCAAACATACGGAAGAGGCCCGCGTCTCCATCCGCAATATGCGCCGTGACATCATCGAAGGCATCAAGAAGGCTGAAAAGGCGAAGACCATCACGGAAGACGATTCCGAAGACGGGCAGGACCAGGCCCAGAAACTGACGGACAAGGTAATGAAGGAAGTCGACAAAGTCATTGCCGCCAAAGAAAAGGAAATCATGGAAGTCTGAGGCACCGGCTTATGAAGGAAACAGACGCGCCGGATGTAGTGTCCCTGCCGCTGGAAAAAGCGGAAGAAGCCCTGCGTGAGGCGCATTGGGAATATGAAGTCAGAACGGTGCCGCCGGCTTATGGCAAGGAAGACGGCGGTACCACCCTCAAAGCGTATGTTGTCCGGCAGCAGCTGCTGCCTCAACATAAAGCAGTCATCACTGTCATGTATAAGAAGAGAAGGGAGGTTCACTGAAATGGCATTCAAAATCGACTCCGACGCCTGCGTAGGCTGCGGTACCTGTGCCAGCGTCTGCCCCGTAGGCGCCCCGAAAGAAGACGGCAACGGCAAATACGAGATTGACGCCGGTACCTGCGTGGAATGCGGCGCTTGTGCTGCAAACTGCCCGGTCAGCGCCATCAGCCAGGATTAAACCTGACGCGGTCTGAAACAATCAGGCGCCCTTCCCTTGCGGGAAGGGCCGCCCGTTTTGTTTTTACGGACCTTCTCTTGCAACAGGAGACCATCTATGTTCGACCAAATCTTTGGAAATGTGATTCAGCCCATGCCCTGCACGGTGGACGTGGATACGGCCGGCCTCCGGGCAGACAACATCCCCCGGCACATCGCCATCATCATGGATGGCAACGGGCGTTGGGCCAAAGCACAGGGGAAAGTGCGCACGTACGGTCATAAAGCCGGCGCCGAAACCCTGAAGACCATTGTCCGGGCCGCCAACGACCTGGGGGTCAAAATCATCACTGCCTATGCGTTTTCAACGGAAAACTGGAAACGGCCCGTCACGGAAATCCATTTCATCATGGAGCTGTTGAGCCGTTACCTGACAAATGAAATCCAGGACTTCCATGATAACAACGTGCAGGTCCGCTTCATGGGGTCCCGCGAGGGGCTGCCCGGCGTCATCTGCCAAAAGATGGATTACGCCACCGAGGTGACGAAGGACAACACGGGCCTGATCTTAAACTTAGCCATCAACTACGGCGGCAGGGCGGAAATCCTCCATGCCGTAAAGGGTATCGCCGCGCGCATCCAGGACGGAAGCCTGTCCGCAGATGCCATCGATGCCTCCGTATTCGAAGATAATCTGTATTCCCGCGGTCTGCCGGACCCCGATCTGTTGATCCGCACCGGCGGCGACCAGCGGATCAGCAATTTCCTGCTCTGGCAGATTGCCTATGCGGAAATGTGGACCACCAAGGTCTGTTGGCCCGACTTTACGCCGGCCATGCTGGTGGAGGCCATCGCCTCCTTCCAGAAGCGCGAGCGCCGTTTCGGCGGCTTGATCCAGAAATGACCGGCCTTTCCGCAGGTTCAACCTAAAACTGTTCAAAGGACTGAAACAAAAGTGTTCAAACGCATCTTAACCGCCATCATCGGGATTCCTATCGCCGTGTTCATCGTCACCAGGGGCGGCTGGCTCTTCATGGCTGCCGTCATGCTCCTGGCCGTCACAGGCTGGCGTGAATTCGCCCGTATGGCGGCCTCCAGGGGACATGACATATATATCCTGACCTCGGCGCTGCCCGTGTTCCTCATGCAGGCAGCGGCCGGATTCGCACGTCCCGACCTGCTGCTGCCCATCCTGACCGTCGCCACCCTGGGCATCCTCTTCGAAGGATTGTTCCGCCATTGCCAGTACGGCGAGACGGACTGGCCTGCCCATACCTCCCTTTCAACCTGTGCGTTGCTTTACACAGGACTGCTTTTTGCCCATGTGATCCTGCTGCGTGAATACCCGGGTGCCGGCATCTCCGTCCTGGGACTTCCCTTCGCCAGGGGCGAGGCAGCCGTATGGATGGTCCTGCTAGGTACCTGGGCCAGCGACACCTTCGCCTATTTCTTCGGCATGGCTTTCGGCAAGCACAAATTCTGTTCCGTCAGTCCTAAAAAGTCCATGGAGGGAGCCGTAGCCGGGTTCGTATGGTCTTTCGCCATTACAGCCGCCATGGCGCACTGCTGGCTGGGCGCGACGGCTGCCGCAGCCTGCCTGCTGGGCCTGACCGTCGCCTTCTGCGCGCCTGTCGGAGACCTGGTGGAATCCATCCTGAAACGGTCCTTTAAGATCAAGGACTCGGGCAACTTCTTCCCGGGACACGGCGGCGTGCTGGACCGGATGGACAGCCTGCTCTTTGCGGCACCGGCCGCGTATTACGTCATGAAATTCTTAGGTGTCTGACGGCACCCTTGGGAGGAAACATGAAGAACCTCACGATACTCGGAAGTACCGGTTCCATCGGCCGGCAGACCCTGGAAGTGGCCGCCGCCAATCCGGGCCGGTTGAAGGTGCGGGCCCTGGCGGCGCACCGCAACGTGGACCGGATGCTGGAACAGATCCGCCAATTCAAGCCGGATCTAGCTGTCCTGACGGATCCTGCCGCGGCAGAGGAACTGAAACGGCAATATGATGGGAAGACAGAAATCCTGAGCGGGGAAGAAGGCCTCCTGGCTGCCGCCACCTGGGAAGAAACGGATACAGTGCTCGGCGCCATGGTCGGCTACGCCGGCCTGCGTCCCACCCTCGCCGCCATCAACAGCGGCAAGGACATCGCCCTGGCCAATAAGGAAACCCTGGTGGCGGCGGGACACCTCGTGATGGAAGCCGTGGCGGAAAACCATGTCCGCCTGACGCCTGTGGACAGTGAACACAGCGCCATTTTCCAGTCCCTGCGCAGCGGTACGCATGACGAAGTCAAGCGCATCATCCTGACCGCTTCCGGCGGTCCCTTCCTCGGCATGAGCCGGGAAGAACTGGCCCATGTGACGGTGGAGCAGAGCCTGCACCATCCGAACTGGAACATGGGCAGGAAGGTCACCGTCGACAGTTCGACCCTGGCCAATAAAGGGTTGGAAGTCATAGAGGCCCACTGGCTCTTCCATGTACCTTACAGCAAAATCAACGTCGTCATCCACCCCCAGAGCATCGTCCATTCCCTGGTGGAGTTCTGCGACGGCGCCGTCATCGCGCAGATGGGCATACCCGACATGAAGCTGCCCATCCAGTACGCTTTCTCGTTCCCGGACCGTTATCCCAGCGCCTACGGGCAGCTCGATCTGGTCAAGGCCAGCCCCCTGACCTTCCTCGAGCCGGACCTGGAAACGTTCCCGGCCCTGGCCGTCGCTATCGCCTGCGGGAAAGAAGGAGGTACGCTGCCCTGCGTATTCAACGCGTCCAATGAAGTCTGTGTCAACGCCTTCCTGCAGGGACGGATCCGCTATCTGGACATCCCTGAACTGATCTGGCGTACTGTGGACGCACACAGAAACGTATCCCGTCCCGGCATCGAACAGATTGAAGAGACGGATGCGCAAGCCCGCCGTTACACGGAAGGCCTCATCGCCAGCCTGTGACGGGAAAGGAGTTTTCAGTGTTTGTAACGATTCTGGCCTGCATCTTCGTCTTCGGCGTGCTCATCTCCATTCATGAGTTCGGCCACTTCATCACGGCGAAGCTGACCGATATGAGGGTCGATGAATTCGCGATTGGTTTCGGACCGGAAATCTGGCAGAAACAGAAGGGGGAGACCCTCTATTCCTTACGGTTGCTGCCCTTGGGCGGCTATAACCGCATTGCCGGCATGGATCCCGATGATCCGCCGGACCTGGACCGGGGGTTCAATTCCAAATCCGTCTGGGCCCGCATGTTCGTGATTCTGGCCGGTTCCCTCATGAACCTGCTGCTGCCGGTCTTCATCTTCTTCGTCCTGTTCATCGTGTCCGGCGTGAACCTGCCGGTCAACGAACCCGTCATCGGCGAGGTCGTTCCCGGTTACGCCGCTGCCGCGACAGGCATGCAGAAGGGGGACCGCATCCTGACCATCAACGGCCGGGCCGTCGAGGACTGGACCGGTGTGCGGGAGCAGATTGCTGCTGCCGGCACACAGCCGACGCAGATCGTCATCGAACGCAACGGCGCCCGGCAGACCCTGACCATGACGCCTGCGGTCAATCCCGATACGGGCAGGCCTTTCATCGGCGTCGTCTCGTCAGTCAAACGGGTCCATCTCGGCCCCGGACAGGCCGCCATCACGTCGGTCCGCGCCACGGGCAATATCCTGAAGTCCATGTATATGGCACTCTACCAGATGGTGACCGGAAAAACCGGCGCGGAACTGGCCGGCCCGGTGGGCGTGGCCAAAATGACCGGGGAAATGGCCCACCAGGGTTTTTCCACGCTGCTGCAGTTCATGGCGCTGCTGAGCCTGAACTTGGCCGTCATCAACCTGCTGCCCCTGCCGGCGCTGGACGGCGGCCATTTCTTCATCCTCCTGGGCGAAGCCATCACGGGCCGTAAACTGGGCAAAAAAGCCATGCTCAACATCCAGAAAGCCGGCGTCATCATGATCCTGACCGTCACCATCCTGGCGACCTACATGGATTTCACCCGCTGAAGCCTGCCGTGGTGGCATTCTGCCGGCAAATGGAATATAATTAAAGAATATGATGAAATCACACAGGAAACTGTGAATCATCCGGAACCCTGTTTCCACCGGAAACCAGGAAGGAGCTGTCGTTTGATGATACAACGCAGGAAAACACGCCAGATTCAGGTGGGCGGTGTGAAAATCGGCGGAGATGCGCCGGTTGCCGTCCAATCCATGACCAATACGAAGACCCAGGACGCCGCCGCCACGCTGGCCCAGATCCAGAAACTGGCCGATTTGGGCTGCGACATCATCCGCTGCGCCGTCCCCGACATGGATGCGGCTCTTGCTTTGAAAGAGATTACAGCCAGGAGTCCCATCCCCGTCATCGCCGACATCCATTTCGACTACCGTCTGGCCCTGCAGGCCCTGGAGTCCGGCGTCGACGGACTGCGCCTGAACCCGGGCAACATCGGCGGCAGTGAAAATGTGCGGGCCGTCGTGGAAGCCGCCAAACCGCGGCAGGTTCCCATCCGCATCGGTGTCAATGCCGGGTCGTTGCCGAAAGATCTGCTGGAAAAATACGGCCACCCTGCGGCCGAGGCCCTCGTGGAAGCCGCTTGGCGACACATCCGCATCCTGGAAGAGATGGATTACGGCAACATCAAGGTATCCCTCAAGTGCCACGATGTGCCCCTCACGCTCGATGCGTACCGTCTCCTGGCGGGACAGTGCGATTACCCGCTGCACGTCGGTATCACGGAAGCCGGGACGGTCCACTCAGGCCTCATTAAGTCGGCTGTGGGCATCGGCACCCTCTTGGCTGAGGGAATCGGGGACACCATCCGTGTCTCCCTCACAGGGGACCCTGCCGAGGAAGTGAAGGCAGGATTTGAAATCCTGAAAGCCCTGGGCCTGCGCCAGCACGGCCCGACACTCATCAGCTGCCCGACCTGCGGCCGCACGAGCATCAATCTGGAAAAACTGGCTGCCCAGGTGGAACAGCGCCTGGCGGACATGCCGGAACCAATCTCCGTGGCCGTCATGGGCTGCGTGGTCAACGGTCCCGGCGAAGCGAGGGAAGCCGATGTCGGCATTGCCGGCGGCAAAGGAGAAGGCCTCGTCTTCCGCAAAGGCGAAATCCTGAAGAAGGTTCCGGAAGAGGAACTCGTTCCTTCGTTGTTTGCAGAAATCGATAAAATCTTAGAGGAGAGGAAGAAATCCGAATGTTAGTCAGCAAACTGTATGCCCCCACGTTACGTGAAGTTCCGGCGGAAGCCGAAATCCCGAGCCACAAGCTCATGCTCCGCGCCGGTTATATGCGTAAGACCGCCACGGGCATGTACACGTTCCTGCCTCTGGCACAGCGTGTCCTGAAAAAGATTGAGAACATCATCCGGGAAGAGATGGATGCCGCCGGCGGACAGGAAATCCTGATGCCCATCCTGCAGCCTTCCGAGCTGTGGAAGGAAAGCGGGCGCTGGGACGCCTACGGCGGGGAAATGTGGCGTATCAAGGACCGCCACGGCCACGACTACTGCCTCGGCCCTACACACGAGGAAATGATCACCTTCCTGGCCCATATGGACATCAATTCCTATCGCCAGCTGCCCCTGAACCTGTACCAGATCCAGGACAAGTTCCGCGACGAACGGCGGCCCCGTTTCGGCCTCATGCGCAGCCGCGAATTCATCATGAAGGACGCCTACTCCTTCGATATCGACGAAGCCGGCCTGGACAAATCGTACGAAAAGATGTATCAGGCCTATACGGACATCTTCAACCGTTGCGGCCTCTATTTCCGTCCGGTCGAGGCGGACAGCGGAGCCATTGGCGGTAACGGGTCCCATGAATTCATGGTCCTGGCCGACAGCGGCGAAGCGGAAATCTGCTACTGCAAGGACTGCAACTATGCGGCGGATACGGAAAAGGCGGAATTCAAGGCCATCGAGACCGAGCCGGAAGAAATGAAGGAAAGGCAGAAGGTGGAAACGCCGGACTGCAAGACCATCGAAGCCGTCTGTGACTACCTGCAGCTGCCGGTTGAGAAATCCGTCAAGGCTGTCGCCTATACAAGCAACAAGGGACTGATCCTCTGCTTCGTCCGCGGAGACCACCAGGTCAACGAAACGAAGGTAGCCAACACGGCCGGCGTTCCGGAAATCGACATGGCTCCGGCCGAAATGCTGGAAGCCGCCGGTACGCACGGCGGCTATATGGGCCCCTGCGGCCTGGACCCGGAAAAGGTCATCGTAATCTGTGACCAGTCGGTCATGAAGATGCACAACTTCTGCTGCGGCGCCAACGAAGAGGGCTGCCACTTCATCAACGTCAACCCGGGCCGTGATTTCACGCCGACCTATGTCGCCGATATCCGCCTCATGCAGGAAGGCGACCCCTGCCCGCACTGCGGCGGCAAAATCTCCAAGGCCCGCGGCATCGAGGTGGGGCAGATTTTCAAACTGCATGACAAATACAGTGCTTCCCTGGGCGCCACCGTCCTTGATGAAGCCGGCAGATCCATTCCCATGCAGATGGGCTGCTACGGCATCGGTGTAGGCCGCACCATGGCGGCCGCCGTGGAACAGAACAACGACAAGGACGGCATCATCTGGCCCGTGGAAATCGCTCCGTACCATGTAATCATCGTCCCTGTCAACATCAAGGACGAAACCATCAGGGAGAAGGCCTTCTCTGTTTACGGGGAACTGCAGAAAGCCGGCATCGAAGTCATCCTCGACGACCGGGACGAACGCCCTGGCGTCAAGTTCAAGGATGCCGACCTGTACGGCTTCCCCCTGCGCATCACCCTGGGCAAGAAGACGCTGCAGAACGGCCAGCTCGAAGTACGGACGCGCAAGACCGGCGAAACCGTACTGCTGCCGGCCGACGACTACATCGCCAGGATCCGTGAAATGCTGGGAGGCCTTAAGAAGTAATTCCTGAAGAAAAAATTCCGAGGTGTCGCTATGGAACTTTGGTTGAACCAATTCCTCAACTCCATACAGTTCGAAATGTTGATCCGCCTGATCCTGTCCGCCATCCTCGGCGGCATCGTCGGCATGGAACGCGGCAGCGGCGACCGTCCCGCCGGGTTCCGTACGCACATCCTGGTCTGCGCGGGTTCGGCCCTGCTCATGCTCGTTTCGCTGTACGGGTTCGACGGGTTTGACCAGGTACCGTTCGAATATCCCCGCAACCGTGACTCTGCCCGCATCGCGGCGCAGGTTGTCAGCGGCATCGGCTTCCTCGGTGCCGGCACAATCCTGCACGAAGGGCTGACGGTACGGGGCCTGACCACGGCCGCCAGCCTGTGGATGGTGTCCGCCATCGGCCTCGCTACCGGTGCCGGCATGTATTTCATCAGCATCGTGGCTACCGTCGTGACGATGGTCACGCTGGTCACGTTCCACAATTGGGAAAAGCGCTTTGGCGCCGGCCGCAACCCGGACCGTAAATTCATCCGCATCACGGCCGCCAACAATCCCGGCCTCATTACGAGCGTCACGAACTACTTGACTGAAAGCGGTGTGAAAGTGAAGACAATCAACGTGAAGAACAACGCTTCGAAGAAGCAGATCGTTCTGGAGCTGTACCTGAAGTTCGGCCCGGAACAGGACGCCGGCAGCATCACCATGGGGATTCAGCAGATTGACGGAATCCTGACCATAGAGAACGTAGGATGATTCAATGAAACCTGATTTCTATATCGATATTGACGACAGTGAGTTCTGTAAGTTCGTGAATTCACTGTCTCTTTCTTCTGAACAAAAACTGAAGAGCAAAGTCCTCCGGATCCGCAAATTCTGGGCCACCAGCCAGCAGAACACGTGGCAGATCGACTACAATGCCCCCTGCGACCCGGGGGATGACCTGCTCCGCTTCATTGCCGATGCGCTGCAGCAGCAGCTGGGCATGGCGGAAATCCGTTGGCACCGCTGCGATGGGGACCAAAGCGGCAAAGCGGATGCCGCCCGGCAGGCCGCAGGGAACGATGTCGCGGCCGCTCCGCCGGCAGAGGAAATCCCCTTACCGCCGGAAGCCGGTATGCCGTCTCCGGGCCCTGATGCCGTCCGTGAGGAAACACTGGTCGACGGGGTGCCCGCAGGCGCTCCTGAAATTACTCCTGCCACGGTGCCGGCCGCACCGCAGGCACCCCCGGTCCCTAAAGACCCTATGGACGACGAAGCGTACCGTCACGCCTACGAATCCCTCTACGGGGAGAAGCACGCGGACGGTTATCTCCTGGGCCGCCACATCCGCGGCTCCGTCCGTCCCATGAACAGCCTCAAGGAAGCGGAAAAGAGCGTCCTCGTCGAAGGAGAGCCGGTCGGCGCCCTCAATAAGGACGGCAGTGCCTTCGAACTCTATACGGAGAAAGAGTTGCGGAACAACAAGTTCCTGCTGCTCTTCAGCCTGGCGGACGAACAGGACGGCGTCTATGTCAAAGCGATGTTTGACAGCGCCGGCGAGTGCCATGAAGTGGCCAGACATCTGCAGAAAGGCTGCCGTTACCAGGTGCAGGGGAAAGCGGAACCGGACCGTTTCAACCATGACGCCATGACCATTCTGGCATCGGTCATCCGCCGACTTCCCAATCCGGAGACCGTCCGTGAGGACAAGGCCCCCGTCAAACGCGTGGAGCTCCATTGCCATACGAAGATGAGCAAGCTGGACGCCATCACGGACATCAAAGAGCTGCTGAAGACGGCCATCCGGTTCGGTCACAAGGCCCTCGCCATCACGGACCACGGCGTCGTGCAGGCCTTCCCGTTCTGCACCAAGGTCCTGGAAGAAATCAAGGGGGACATCAAGCTCCTGCTGGGCTGCGAAGGCTATCTGATTACGCCCGAAGAAGGGGATGTCCTGAAAGAGGACCTGCCTCACGCGGGCAAGATCCGGTCCCATCATATCATCCTCATCGCCAAAAACAAGGTCGGCCTGCGCAATCTGTACAAACTCATTTCCCTGTCGCACTTGAACTATCTGAATGGCAATGGCAGCCGTACCCGTCCCATGATTCCCCGCGACGTGCTGACGGAATACCGGGAAGGTATCATCGTTGGTTCCGCCTGCGAAGCCGGCGAAGTGTACCGGGCGGTAGAGAAACTCTTCAAGAACGAGATGAGCGAGGAAGAAGTTCTGGAAACCGCAAAATTCTATGATTATCTGGAAATCCAGCCGTTGGGCAACAACGCCTTCCTGACGCGCCAAAAACTGTTCACACAGGAAGAGCTCATGGCTATGAACAAGAAGGTTTACTGGCTGGCGCAAAAGTTGGGCAAACTGTGCTGCGCCACCTGCGACGTCCATTTCCTGAATCCGGAAGATGCCAGGATCCGTGAAATCCTGCAGCACAGCCAGGGGTACCGGGACGCTGAATTCCAGGCGCCGCTCTATTACCGTACAACGGAAGAGATGCTGCAGGAGTTCTCCTATTTCGACCCGGACACAGCCACGGAAATCTGCATCACGAACCCGAACAAGATTGCAGACCAGTGTGAATCCATGAAACCCGTCCCGGATACAGACCAGCTGTATTCGCCGACCCTGCCCGGCGCGGAACAGGAAATCCACGACCTGAGCTATGAAAAGGCCCACCGCCTCTACGGCGACCCGCTGCCCAGGATAGTGGAAGACCGCCTGCACATGGAGCTGGACGCTATCATCAATCACGGTTACGCCGTGTTGTACGATATTGCCCACAAACTGGTCAAACATTCCATGGACGACGGCTACATCGTCGGGTCCCGTGGTTCCGTCGGCTCGTCCTTCGTGGCCTGCATGACGGATATTACGGAAGTCAACCCGCTGGTGCCCCATTACCGGTGTCCCCGGTGCCGTCATACGGAATTCTTCACGAACAACGAATATGCCTCGGGCTTCGATATGCCGGTGAAACAGTGTCCTGCATGCGGGACGGAGATGATCCGCGACGGCCACAATATCCCCTTTGCGGTCTTCATGGGCCTGCACGGCGACAAAGTGCCCGATATCGATCTCAACTTCTCCGATGAATACCAGCATTCGGCCCATAAATATACGGAAGAGCTGTTCGGCCGCGACAATGTGTGCCGCGCCGGCACCATCACGACGGTGGCCCCGAAGACGGCCTGGAGCTATGCCCGCAAATATTTCGAAGATAAGAACTTCCCGGTCCATCCAGCCTTCATCAGCAAGTTTGCCGAAGGCCTGAACGGCGTTAAACGCGGTACGGGCCAGCACCCGGCCGGCATCATGGTCATTCCCCGTGACATGGACATCCATTACTTTACGGGTATGAACCATCCTGCCGACGACAAGACCAGCGACATCATCACGACACATTTCGATTACCATTCCATCAATGACCGTCTGGTCAAGCTGGATATCCTGGGACACGTGGACCCGACCATGATCAAACGTCTGCAGGAATTCACGGGCATCGACCCGACGAAAATCCCCATCAACGACCCGGAGACGATGGCCTTGTTCTCCGGTACGGACGTACTGGGCGTCACGCCCGAACAGATTGGGACGAACGTGGGGACCCTGGGCATTCCCGAATGCGGTACGACCTTTACGCTGGGCATGATATCCGATTTGAAACCGAAACTGTTCAGCGACATCGTACGCATATCCGGGTATTCCCACGGCACAGGCGTATGGCTGGGGAACGCCAAGGACCTGATTCAGCGGGATCACCGGCCGGTGGAGCAGACCATCTCCACCCGTGACGACGTCATGACGAGCCTCATCGCCCGCGGCGTCGACCCGACCCTGGCTTTCAAGACTATGGAATATGTGCGCAAGGGCAAGGCCGCCAAAAAGGGCCTGGAGCCCCAAATGCGCGAGGCCATGGAAAAGGCCGGCGTCCCCGAGTGGTACATGAAGAGCTGCGAAACCGTGCAGTACCTGTTCCCGAAGGCCCATGCCGTGGCTTATGTATTGAATGCCTACCGCATCGCTTACTGCAAAGTCCATTATCCGACGGCCTACTATGCAGCGTATTTCACGCAACGTGCCGACGTGGACGCCAACTTCATCTACAAAGGTGAGGAATATATCCGCCAGTACATCAAGAACGTGGAGGCCCAAGGCTTCCAGGCATCGCCTGTCGACAAGACGAACGTCATCTACCTGCAGCTGGCCCTGGAAATGCTGGCCCGCGGATTCCGTTTCTTCAAGATCGATCTGTACAAGTCCCACGGACACCGGTTCATCCCGGCTGAAGAAGACGGGGTGGAAGGCGTGCGCATCCCCTTGTCGGCCCTGCCCGGTGTAGGGGACGGCGTAGGCCGTACGCTGGCCCTGACGGTAAAAGAAGCGTTGGAAAACAACCAGCCATTCCTGTCCATGGAAGACCTTCTATCCCGCTGCAGCCAGATGGAAAACGCTGTCCGGATGAAGGCGGAACAAGGCCTGCCGCTGACGGACGAGGAGCAGGACCTGGGCCATGTCGGCCAGTCCGCGCTGGACGCACTCCATACCCTGGGAGCCCTGGGGGATATGCCGGAAACGAACCAGATATCCCTGTTTTGAAGGAATCCCTTTGCAGCCGTCCGGCAAATCCCTCTTTCCCGCCATTAAATGTAAAAAACTGTACAAAAGGTGTTGTAAACGGCAGGAAAACATGGTATAATGGCCTAAGAAAATTTATGAAGCTACTAGAAAGAGTGGGTGCAAAACCCGCTCTTTCGTTATATTCGGATACTTTTATGTACCAGGAAAGCTTCTTGGAGGAAAATGCGAGGTGAAAGCATGAAGAGGGAAGAAGTCGAACAATACATTGCCTCCGTGACGGAAAAGATTCTGGAAGGCACGGACCTGACCCTGGTGGACGTGGAGTATGTGCGCCAAAAGGACTGGTACCTGCGGGTGTATATCGACAAACCCGGCGGCATCGAGATTGACGATTGCCAGAAAGTCAGCGAACAGTTGACGGAAATCCTGGACAAGGAAGACCCCATCAGCGAAAAGTATTATCTGGAAGTCTCTTCCCCGGGCATCGACCGCCCCTTGAAAAAGGACCGCGATTATGTCGCGAATTATGGCAAGAAGGTGGATCTGACCTTCTTTGAGCCCTGGCAGGGGATGAAGAACGTGACGGGCATCCTGGATGCCCATGATGCGGATACGCTGACAATCCGCAAAATTGCAAAGGGCAAGACGGACGCGGAGACGTCTGTGATAGAACGGAAACAGATAGCAGCTGTAAAACCCCATATCGACTTTTGAAGGAGGATTATTAAAAAGTGAATTCCGAGTTTGTACAGGCCATCAAGCTGTTAGGCAAAGAGAAAGGAATCAACCCCGAAATCCTGTTCCAGGCCGTGGAAGAGGCTGTGGTGAGTGCCTATAAGAAGAACTACGACAGCTCCCAGACGGTGCGCGTCGTGCTGAACAAGGAAAGCGGCGAATTCCACGTTTACGAGCAGCGCAAGGTGGTGGACGAAGTGGTCCGTCCGCACGACGAAATCGCCCTGGCCCAGGCGCAGGCCATCAATCCCGACTATGTCGTGGGGGACATCGTGGAACAGGAAGTGTTTCCGAAGGATTTCAGCCGCGTCGCCGTCATGAACGCGAAGCAGATCATCACCCAGCGCATCCGCGAGGCGGAACGCAACATCGTGTACGATAAATACGTGGGACGCGAAGACGACATCGTGACCGGCATCGTGCAGCGTGTGGAACGCGGCACGGTCTTCGTGGAACTGGGCAGCACCATCGGCATTCTGACGGCGAATGAACAGATTCCGGGCGAACGGTATGTGTCTCACGAGCGCATGAAGTTCTACATCGTCGAGGTCAAGAAGACCGGCAAGGGGCCGCAGATCATGTTGTCCCGCACGCATCCCGGCCTGCTGAAGCGCCTCTTCGAGCTGCAGGTACCGGAAATCCACGACGGCGTGGTGGAAATCAAGTCCGTCGCCCGGGAAGCCGGCATGCGTTCCAAGATCGCCGTGGCCTCGAACGACCCGAAGGTGGATCCCGTCGGAGCCTGCGTGGGCCACAAGGGGCTGCGTGTCCAGGCCGTCGTCGACGAGCTGCGCGGAGAGAAGATCGACATCGTGAAATACAATGACGATCCCGCCACTTACGTATCCAACGCGCTGTCCCCGGCCCAGGTCGTCCATGCCGACGCTGACGAGGCCGGGAAAATCTGCCGTATCGTCGTGCCGGACTTCCAGCTGTCCCTGGCCATCGGCAAGGAAGGGCAGAACGCCCGCCTGGCCGCCAAACTGACAGGTTGGAAAATCGATATCAAGAGTCAGTCGCAGGCAGAAGCCGCGGCGGCTTCTGCCAAGGAGGACGGTGAGGAACAGTGACAGCGAAAGTGAAGAAGGTGCCGCTGCGGAAATGCATCGGCTGTGACACGATGAAGCCCAAGAAAGAGCTGATCCGCATCGTCCGGACTCCCGAAGGGACCATCGAACTGGACCGCACGGGCAAGAAGGCAGGGCGCGGTGCCTATGTCTGCCCCGACAAAGAGTGCATCACCAAAGCTTATAAGGGTCATAGACTGGAGAAAGCCTTTGACAAACAGATAAGTGATGATGTTTACAAGAACCTGCTGGAGGAATTGAAGAATGGCTGAACAGGAAGCTGCCGGAGTACTGGGCCTCGCTCAGAAAGCGGGGCATACCGCTTCCGGTGATGCCGCCGTCCGGGAAGCCGTGGAAAAGAAGGAAGCCGTGCTTCTGGTCATCGCCACGGACGTTTCCCCCAACACGGAGAAAGAACTGGTCCATCTGGCAGAAAAAGCAAACATTCCCGTAATCCGCATGTTGACACGTGAAGCGCTGGGCCGCTGCCTCGGCAGGGCACCCCGCGCAGCTGCCGCGATTACGGACAAAGGACTTGCTGCATTGTTAACAAAGAAGATGTCTATAGAGTAAGCGGAGGTGCTGAATGGCGAAGAAGAAACGTATTTTTGAGGTAGCCAAGGAACTGGGCGTACCCAGCCTGGAAATCCTGGACCTGCTGGCCAAACACAATATCAAGAAATTCAACGTGAGCGGCGTCGATGACAACGACATGGCGATCATCAGCAGCCGTTACCATGGCGGCGCCGCCAAGCCGGCTGCTCCGAAACCGGCATCGGCCGCAAAACCTGTGCAGGAAGCCAAACCGGCATCGGAAAAGAAACCGGCCGCTCCCGCTGCCAAACCGGCAGAGAAGACGGAACCGGCCAAACCGGCAAAACAAAAACCGGCAGACCGTCCGTCCATGATTGTCAAACCGGTCATCCTGACCGTCAAGAACAAGGAAGGGGAAGGCAACCGTTCCTCGAACAACGGACGCCGTCACCAGTCCGAGGACCAGCGTAATTTCCCGAACGACCGGAACCGTTACGCCAACTTCAAGAAGAAACCGGCGGCTCCTGCCGTACAGCCGGCGGAGAAGGTGGAAACGGCCGCGCCGGCAGCCGCTGCAGGCACCACCAGTGTCAAACCGGCGGCTCCTGCCAACAATGGCGGCCGGGACAACCGTGCCAGCCGCGACAGCCGCCAGGGCGGCTTCAACCGCAGCGACAACCGCAACGACCGCGGCGGCCGCGACAACCGTCAGGGCGGCTTCAACCGCAGCAACGACCGCAACGACCGCGGCAGCCGCGACAACCGTCAGGGCGGTGCCAGCAACACCCGCCAGGGTGGCGGGTTCAACCGTACCAATGACCGGCAGGGCGGTTTCAACAAGGACCGCGACAACAACAGCCAGAACCGGAACCGCTTCCAGCAGAACCGGAAACCGGCGGCTTTGACCGACGACATTCCGCGCGGCAAGGAAAGCCGGGAAAAATACAACAAGAAGCATGAGAAACAGCTGAAGGGCTCCTATGCAAGCCGCGACAGCCGTCCCATGCGTAGTGCAGACCATATGCGGGTAAACAAACACAACAAGAACAACCGGAAAGACATCCGGCTGCAGCAGCCGGCAGCCCAGATTGCGCGTCCGACGAGCGTCGAAATCGGCGAATCCATCAACGTGCAGGAATTCGCCAAACTGGTCAAGCGCGAAGTCGCTGAAGTCATCAAGAGCCTCTTCCTGCTGGGGGAAATGGTCACCATCAACCAGGACATCGATTTCGATACGGCCACCCTGGTCGGCACGGAATTCGGCGTCGAAGTCAAACCGCTGCCGCCGGAAAAGGACCCGACGGAAATTCCGGAAGTGGAGGACGACCCGAAACTGCAGGTCACCCGTCCGCCTGTCGTCACCGTCATGGGCCACGTCGACCATGGCAAGACGTCCCTGCTGGACGCCATCCGCAAGACCCATGTGACGGCCCGCGAAGCCGGCGGCATCACGCAGCACATCGGTGCCTATGTCGTCAACTCCAAAGGGAAGAAGATCACCTTCCTCGACACACCGGGCCATGAAGCATTCACGGCCATGCGTGCCCGCGGCGCCCAGTGCACGGATATCTCCGTCCTGGTCGTAGCCGCCGACGACGGCGTCATGCCGCAGACCATCGAAGCCATCAACCATTCGAAGGCTGCCGGGGTGCCCATCATCGTCGCCATCAACAAGATCGATAAACCGGCTGCCAACCCGGACCACGTCAAACAGCAGCTGGCAGAACTGGAACTGATTCCGGAAGACTGGGGCGGCGACACCATCATGGTTCCCGTTTCCGCCCATACCCATGAAGGGATAGACGATCTGCTGGAAATGATCCTGCTCGTGGCCGAAGTCAAGGAACTGAAAGCCAATCCGAAACTGCCGGCCCACGGCGTCATCGTCGAAGCCAAGCTGGATAAAGGCCGCGGCCCTGTCGCCACGGTCCTGGTACAGCGCGGTACCCTCACCATTGGTGACTACATCATCGCCGGCACGGCCCACGGCCGCGTCCGCGCCCTGGTCAACGACCGTGGGGAAAAGGTGCGCAAGGCCGGTCCGTCCGTGCCTGTCGAAGTGCTGGGCCTCAACGAGGTCCCGCAGGCAGGCGACATTCTCGATGCCGCAGACGAAAAAGTGGTGCGTGCCATCGCGGAAAAACGCATCGCGAAAGCGAAGGCGGAACAGCAGAAGGCTGCCAAAGTCTCCCTGGACGATATCTTCAACCGCATCAAGGAAGGCGAGCTGAAGGACCTGAACATCGTCGTCAAGGCCGACGTGCAAGGTTCTGTCGAAGCCTTGTGTGCATCGCTCCTCAAGATTCAGAACGACGAAGTCAAGACGGTCATCGTCCATTCCGGCGTCGGCGCCATCAACGAATCCGACGTCATGCTGGCTTCAGCCGCCAACGCCCTGATCATCGGTTTCAACGTGCGTCCTGACGCGAACGCCCGCAAAGTTGCCGAACAGGAAAAGGTCGACATCCGCCTGTACCGCATCATCTATGATGCCATTAACGATGTGGAGGCAGCCGTCAAAGGCATGCTGGCCCCGAAGTTCGAAGAGGACATCATCGGCCGCGTCGAAGTACGCCAGGTCATCACGATTTCCAAACTGGTCGTCGCCGGCTGCTACGTGACGGAAGGCAAGGTCACGAACAATGCCAAGATCCGCGTCTATCGCGACGACATCGTCATCGCCGAAGACGAAATGGAATCCCTGCGCCGCTTCAAGGACGACGTGAAGGAAGTCCAGGCCGGGTTCGAATGCGGCATCACGCTGGCCAAGTTCCACGACATCAAAGTGGGCGACCAGTTTGAAGTGTACGTTATGAAAGAGGTCGCTCCCCAATAAGGGGCGGCTTCGGATAAAAGGGACATTTTATGGTTAGATTACGAGTTGAAAAGGTGCAGGAGCAGATCCAGCACGAGATTTCCAACATGCTCCTGCGCGATGTGAAGGATCCCCGCATCCAGTTCGTCACCGTTACAGGGGTGGAACTGACTGACGACATGAGCCAGGCAAAGGTATTCGTCAGCCTCTACGGCCCCGAAGACAAACAGAAGGAGGCCTGGGATGCCCTGAACAGGGCCAAGGGATATCTGCGGACGGAAATCGCCAGACGGATCCGGCTCCGCTTCGCCCCGGAACTGGTACTGGAAAAGGACACTTCCCTGGAATACGGTGCCCGCATCGACAGCCTGTTACGTCAAATCAAGGAAAACGAAGGAAAATAAGATGTGTAAGATCCTGAATCTGGAAGAAATGGCCGGCCTGCTGAAAAAGGCGCAGAAGCTGGTCCTCGTCAGCCACATCAGTCCGGACGGGGACACCCTCGGCAGTGCGCTGGCCCTGGCCCGCGCGCTGCGTTCGCTAGGGAAGGAAGTCATCCTGAACGTGGATGACGACCTGCCGGATGTGTACCGGTTCCTGCCCGGCATCGACGACTTCCGTCGGTTCGATGCTTCGGAATCGGTTCCGGCGGATCTGCTGGTCATCATCGACGCCAGTTCCGCCGACCGGGCAGGCAACGCCATGCAGGTCGTAAAGGCTGCCGGTGTCCTCAACATCGACCATCACAAGACGAACACCCGTTTTGCCGACTATCTGTACTTGGACGCTGCCGCGGCGGCCACGGCGGAAATCATCTACAGCCTCATCCAGGCGCTGGGCGTCCGGTTCGACCTGGACATGGCTACCTGCGTCTACGAGGGCCTGTACACAGATACGGGTTCCTTCAAGTACTCCAACACGACGTCGCACACGATGGGGACGGCGGGCAAACTGATCGACATGGGGGTGGACCCGAGCTTCATTTCGGACAACATGGAGGTCAAGGACCGTAGCCAGATCGAAATGCTGGGCAAGGTGCTGGAAACCATGACCTTCCTGAAAGACGGGCGCATCGCCTATGTCGAGATTCCGCTGGAGCTGTACGACCATAATGTGGATACGGACTCCTTCATTTCCTTCCCTCGCTATATCCGGGGCGTGGAAATCGCCGTCCTTTTCAAGCAGGTCGAAGCGGACCTGACACGGGTCAGCTTCCGCTCCAAAACGGCCGACGTAGCGAAAATCGCCCTGGGCTTCCAGGGCGGCGGCCACCAGAAGGCAGCCGGCTGCAGCATCCATGCGCCCCTGGCCCAGGCGGAAGAAATCGTCCTGAAAGTAGTCGAGGCGGCACTGGAATGAGCGACGGCATCCTGAATGTGCTCAAACCGCCGGGCCTGACGTCCCACGATGTAGTCAGCCGCATCCGCCGCATTTACAGACAGAAGAAGGCAGGCCATGCGGGTACGCTGGATCCGGACGCCGCCGGTGTATTGCCGGTCTTCCTCGGCACCGCGACGCGCCTTCTGGAATATGCTGCGACGGGGTCGAAGGAGTATCGGGCGGAAGGGTGTTTCGGAATCCGGACCGATACGGGGGATGACAGCGGCCGGGTCGCGGAGGAACGACCGGTCCCTCCTCTGACGGAAGCGGAACTGGAAGCCTGCCTGGCGCGTTTTCGCGGGACCATCCTGCAGACGCCGCCCATGTACTCCGCTTTAAAGGTCAACGGCAAAAAACTGTATCAATATGCCCGGCAGGGCATCGAAATCGAACGGGAACCGCGCCCGGTCGTCATCCATAAACTGGAGCTTCTGGACTGGGATCCGCCGTATTTCCGGCTTGCCATCGGATGCTCGAAGGGCACCTATATCCGCACGCTTCTGGAGGACATTGCCGCCGCGCTCGGCACAGCAGCCCACATGACGTTCCTGCTGCGTACACGGGTGGATGGGTTCCTGCTGACGGAGGCCCGCACCCTGGAAGAGGTCGAAGCCGACCCGCAGGCGGCCTTGCTGCCACCGGAACGGGCTGTGCAGGAGTTGCCGCAGCTGGCCGCCACATCCTGGCAGGCTTACCGTATCACCAGCGGCGTTGCGACGACGGTCCGCAAACTGGCAGACGGCACGTACGCACTCTGCCTGGACGGCGTCTTTCTGGGCGTCGTCCGCTGCGGGGCGGAAAAGGTACGGCCGCTGAAGATTCTGCACCAGGCGCCCCGTCCCCCGGAAGAAACACGGGAAGAAGACGAACATGAAGATTATCAAGGATTTAATCAATAACACGGATTTCCCGGATCAGACCGGCGGTGTGCCCACGGTCATCGCCCTTGGCACCTTCGACGGACTCCACCGCGGCCACATCGACGTCATCAGCCACGCCCGGGATTACGCGCGGGAACATGGCCTGCAGCTGGCTGTGCTGACCTTCGTCAACCATCCCTTCACGCTGATCAACCCCTGTGCCGTCCCGCAGTCCCTCATTTCGCCGGCGGAAAAGATCCGCAAGCTGAAGGAACTGGGCGTCGACCTGCTGGTCGATATCCCTTTTGACCGCCAGCTGGCCGTCCTGTCGCCGAAGCAGTTCCTGCAGCAGCTGCGCAAGCTCGATTTCCGCTGCCTGGTCTGCGGCGCCAATTTTTCCTACGGCTTCCGCGGAACGGGCAACACGGGCATGCTGAAGCAGAACGGCCATATCAAGGGCTTTGAGGTCATCGTCCGCCCCCTGTTGGAATACCGGGGCGAACCAGTCAGCAGCACCCGCATCCGCCGTGCCATCGCCGCTGGCGATCTGGCCGACGCGGAAGCGATGCTGGGCCGTCCGTACAGCGTGGAAGGAATCGTGCAGCGCGGGTTCCGCCGCGGCCGCACCCTGGGGTTCCCGACGGCGAACCTCTACGTCAGCCGCAATGGGACGGCCCTGCCGCCCGGCGGCGTCTACGCCATGACGGTACAGTACGACGGAAAACTGCTGCAGGGCGTGGGCAATCTGGGCATGAATCCCACCTTCGACGATGTTATCCGGGAAGTACTGGAAATCAATCTGTTCGATTTTCACGGGGACCTGTATGGGACCACCCTGGAGGCAGGTTTCTGCAAATTCCTCCGGCCCGAGCGGCGGTTCGCTTCCCTGGATGCGCTGAAGGACCAGCTGGAGCAGGACAGGGAAGAGGCCCGGCGCTATTTCCGCGATACGGCCGGCACGGACCGGCCCTGAATTTGGTGCAGTACAGAAAAGTCCTTTACAAAAGGACCTTTCTTGTGCTAATATATTTGAGCATGACCGGTGCCGAGAAGAGCGAATCTCCGACGCCTGCCCGGGCCGGCCGGACTTGATTTACAGGAGGTATTCATTATGTTGACTACGGAAGAAAAACAGGCAATCATCAAAGAAAATGCACGCCATGAAGGCGACACGGGATCTCCGGAAGTACAGATCGCTGTACTGACCTCCCGCATCATCGCCCTGACGGAACACCTGAAGAGCAACAAGAAGGATCATCATTCCCGCCGCGGCCTGCTGAAGATGGTCGGCCAGCGTCGTGGCCTGCTAAACTATCTGCAGAAAAAGGATATTGAACGGTACCGCGCCATCGTCGCGAAACTGAACATCCGCAAATAATCACGGCAGACAGGAGCCCGCTTGCGCAAGCGGGCTTTTTTTATGCAACGTGATTTGTTGAAAAGGACATATGTCTTTTCATCGTCAAATATTGTATAATAAGGTATGCGGGCATACCGGAAACAGACACGGAAAAGAAGGAGCATCCAGATGGAAGCGAAGGGATACAGACAGGAAGGCATCATCAGTGACGTAAAGCAGCACAGCCTGGCGGCCGAAGCCGGCATTCAGCCGGGGGAACATCTATGCGCCGTCAACGGGCTGCCGGTGCGCGATATCCTGGACGTCAGCTTTGCCGCGGCAGATACGGATGTCACGCTCACCATCCGCGGCACCGACGGCATCCTGCGGAATGTATCCCTGTCAAAGGACCCGGACGAGGAACTGGGCCTGTCGTTCGAACAGGCCGTTTTCGACCGGATCTGCCTCTGCCACAACAAATGTGTGTTCTGTTTCGTGGACCGCATGATTCCGGGCCTGCGGAAGACCCTCTACGTGCGGGACGACGACTACCGCCTTTCCTTCCTGTACGGCAACTTCGTCACCCTCACAAACCTGACGGACGACGATTACCGCCGCATCATCACGACCCACATGTCGCCCCTGTATGTTTCGGTACATGCGACGGATTCCGCCGTACGGGAGAAGATGATGTTCAACCGCCGCGCCGGCAGCCTGATGCAGGACCTGCAGCGCCTGTTTGACGCGGGTATCCATATCCATGCGCAGATTGTCTGTTGTCCCGGCTGGAATGACGGCGCCGTATTGGAAAAGTCGTACCGGGACCTGCTGGCCCGTGCCGACTGCGTGGAAGACATGGCCGTCGTTCCGGTCGGCATCACGCGCAACACGGAAAACCTGCCGGACCTGCGTACTTTTACGCCGGAAGAAGCCCGGCAGCTGGTGGATACGGTCACGGCCTGGCAGGAGGAATGCCGCCGCAGGCTGGGCCGCACGTTCATCTGCCTGGGGGACGAATTCTACATCCTTGCCGGAAGACCCCTGCCGCCGGCAGATTGGTATGACGGATTCCCGCAGCTGGAAAACGGCATCGGCCTGACCCGCAACTTCACAGAAGAATGGGATGCGGCGGAACGCCGGAGTACGGACGGCAGAATGCCAGCCGTGAAAAATTACGCCGTGCCCGTCGGCGTTTCGGCTTACGGACAGCTGCGCCCGTACCTGGACGCCTTCAACAGACGGTACGGCACGGACCACGTACTGGTGCCGGTCGTCAATGACTTTTTCGGGCACACCATCAATGTCACCGGCCTGTTGACCGGCACGGACATCCTGCACGCAGTACCGGAAGACCGCCCGGTCATCCTGCCGGGACCCGTCCTTAATGCGGACAGCCTCTTCCTGGACGGTATGCCGCTTGCAGAGTTCCGGCGCCGGGCCGGACGCACGGTCCATATAGCCCGCGGGGCGGCCGAACTGCACAGCCTGCTGCTCCGGGAAGAAAGGGAATGGACGGACGGACATACGGCGCCAGGCCGGACGCTGCCGGACCGGACACGGGAAGATGCTCCGAACCCGACGGAATACGTCCGTGTTTTCCCCTAACACGGAGCCCTCTTTTAAGATGGTTGAGATAAACAGAATTTGCAGTATAATGTTATTATATGGAAGTATGGTGTCCGGTGGACACTTGTCATTTAAGAAGGAGAACCTATGCAAGGCTATGGGATGATCCACGTGTATACGGGGACAGGCAAGGGCAAGACGACGGCCGCCCTGGGGCTGGCGCTCCGGGCCGTCGGACACGGGGCCCGCGTCGTCATGATCTGTTTCATGAAGGGGGACCCGGAATACGGAGAAGCAAAGGCGTTCCGGTATCTGCCCGGTTTCACCATCCGACAGATGGGCCGTGACAGTTTCGTCGATTTCCGCCACCCGGACCCGGTCGATGTGCAAATGGCACAGGCCGCCTGGGAAGAAGGGAAGCGCGTCATCGCCGCCAAGGAGGCGGACGTGGTGGTTCTGGACGAAATGAACCTTGCCATGGCCAAGGGACTTGTCAATACGAACGAAGTCATTGCGTTTCTGCAGACGCACCGGAATGGTACGGAAATCGTCTTCACGGGCCGTGAAGCACCGCAGGAACTGATCGATATGGCCGACCTTGTCACGGATATGCACGAAGTGAAGCACTATTACGCCAAAGGGGTGCCTATCCGGGACGGCATCGACCACTGAGAAGGAGAGAACAGCTATGGCCAAACCTATTGTAGCCATCGTCGGACGTCCGAACGTCGGCAAATCCACGTTGTTCAACGTGCTCGCCAATGAGCGCATTTCCATCGTGGAAGACACGCCGGGCGTGACCCGCGACCGTCTGTACGCGACGACGGAATGGCTGGAACGGGAATTCATCATCATCGATACAGGCGGTATCGAAATCGCCAACACGGACAAAATCGCCGTCTCCATCCGGGAACAGGCGCAGATCGCCATCCGCGAGGCCGACGTCATCCTGTTCGTCTGCGATGCCCGGACCGGCATTACGGACGAAGACGCAGAAGTGGCGAAGTTATTGCGTAAATCCAAAAAGCCCATCGTCCTGGCCGTGAACAAGGCAGACTCGTCCAAACACGAACTGGGCGTCTACGAATTCTACAATCTGGGCCTGGGCGACCCGATCCCCATTTCCGCCGCCAACCACATCGGCCTCGGCGACATGCTCGATGCCCTGACGGACAAGGTGAACCAGACGGTTCCCGCCGTCATGGAGGACGACGACGAGGATGAGATCAAGGTAGCCCTCATCGGCCGGCCGAACGTGGGGAAATCATCCATCTTCAACGCCCTGGTCGGGGAGGAACGGTCCATCGTCAGCGATGTGGCCGGTACGACGCGCGACGCCATCGACACCCCGGTGGTGCGGGACGGACAACGGTTCCTCTTCATTGACACGGCGGGTATGCGCCGTAAGGGAAAGATTGACGAACTGATTGAAAAGTACAGCATCATCCGTTCCCTACGTGCCGTGGACCGGTCCGACGTCGTCCTCATGGTCATCGACGCCGTGGACGGGGTCACGGAACAGGATAAGAAGATTGTGGGCTACGCCCATGACGCCGGCAAAGGCATCATCCTGGTCGTCAACAAGTGGGACCTCTATAAGAAGGATAATTCCTCGACCCTCCGGTATACGGAAGAGCTGCGGAAGGAACTGGTGTTCCTGCAGTACGCCCCGGTCGTCTATGTATCGGCCCTGACCATGCAGCGCATCCATCGTCTGCCGGAGGTCATCAAATACGTGGCGGAGCAGAGTTCCATGCGCATCTCGACTTCGGTGCTCAACCAAATCATCGAAGACGCCTGCGCCATCAATCCGCCACCGACGGACAAGGGCAAGCAGCTGAAGATCTATTTCGCCACCCAGGTGAAGATCAAGCCGCCTACCTTTGTGCTGTTTGTCAACAATCCGGAACTGATGCATTTTTCCTATCAGCGGTATCTGGAAAACAAACTGCGCGAATCCTTCGGCTTCGAAGGCACGCCCATCCACATGATTGTACGGGCAAGGAACGAGGAGGAGGACTAAAGATCCATGGACTTTTCCTATTTGCTGGCAGCGGGCGTCTTTCTGCTGGGCTACGTTTTCGGGTCCGTTCCCAATGGATTATGGCTCGTCAAGGCGCTGCACCATATCGACATCCGCCAGTATGGCAGCGGCAATATCGGCGCGACGAACGTCTTCCGTACCGTCGGGCCTGAAACGGCGGCCATCGTGCTCATCGGGGACATGCTGAAAGGCATCGTGCCGCTGTATATTGCCGACCACTGTATCGGTGCCGGTGCGTCCCTGGTAGCCATCACGGCGCTGGGCGCCCTGCTGGGACATAACTATTCCCTGTTTCTGGGGTTCAAGGGCGGCAAAGGGGTTGCGACCGGCCTCGGCCTCTTCCTGTATATGCTGCCTGTGAGCGCCGGCGTGGGATTCCTCGTCTGGGCCGTCCTCGTGGCCGTTACGCGCTACGTATCGCTGGGGTCCATTGCGGCTGCCCTGGTTGCGGCAGGCTCGGCCTGGTACTTCGCATACCCCTGGCCCTATGCGGCGTTCGGCACGCTGGCCGCGCTGTTCGTCGTCATCCGCCACAAGGATAACATCAAGCGTCTGGCCAACGGTACGGAGAGCAAGATCAAACCGGGCCGCATGAAGTAGGGTTTCAACCCGGCTTGCAGCCCCGAGAGAAAGAGAAACCGGAATATAAAGCGATTGGAGAAGGAGATTATGAACATGAATGACAAGTCTACGTTTTACCTGGTACGGGAAGAAATCCTTCCGGAGGCCATCAAGAAGACCATCAAGGTGAAGGAGATCCTGAAGCGCGGAGAAGTGAAGACCATCAACGAAGCGGTAGAAAAGATGGGATTGAGCCGCAGCGCCTATTACAAGTACAAGGATTACGTGTTCCCGTTCTACGAGGCGAGCAAGGACAAGATCATCACCCTGTCCCTGCTGCTGGAACATAAGTCAGGCGTCCTGTCCAAGGTCCTGAACACCGTGGCGGCTGATTCAGGCAGCATCATGACCATCAACCAGGGCATTCCCCTGCAGGGAGTGGCCAACACGACCATTTCCATCGAAACGAACAACCTCACCATCGACCTGGAAGCGCTCCTGGACAAGCTGCGCATGATTGACGGCGTCAAACGCCTCGAAGTGCTGGGTCAGGTGTGATACAGCCATTTTCCATTGAATTGCATTCTGACCGGTCCGGAGAGGACCGGAGAGGGGGACCAACATGAGCAAGACCATCAAAATCGGCCTCTTGGGCTGCGGTACGGTCGGCGGCGGCGTCGCCATCGTACTGAACGAGAACCGGGAAGATATAGCGAAACGGGCCGGCTGCAACATTGAGATCAAGAAGGTGCTGCTCCGCAATACCAGCGCCAAAAACGACGTCGTGGAAAAATACCGCCTCGCGGTGACGGACAACATCGACGACATCGTCAACGACCCCGAAATCCAGATTGTCGTAGAACTGATGGGCCGCATCCATCCCGCCAGGGAGTATATCGAAAAGGCATTGGAACACGGGAAAAACGTGGTCACAGCCAATAAAGACCTCATTGCGGAATTCGGCGAAGAGCTCCTGGGCATCGCCGGCGGGAAGCAGGTCGATTTCCAGTTCGAAGGGTCCGTCGGCGGCGGCATCCCCATCATCACGCCGTTGAAGAACTGCCTGGCAGCCAATAAGATCCGGAGCATCATGGGCATCGTCAACGGAACGACGAACTACATGCTGACCCGCATGGCGAAAGACAAGATGCCTTATGAGGAAGCCTTGAAGCAGGCCCAGGCCCTGGGCTATGCCGAATCGGATCCCACGGCCGACGTGGAAGGCCTCGACGCCGCGCGGAAAATCGCCATCCTGGCCTCCATCGCCTTCAATATGCGTATCAGCCTGGAAAACGTCCATGTGGAAGGCATTGACCAGCTGGAGACGATTGATGTGGAATATGCGGCAGACCTCGGCTATGCCGTCAAACTGCTGGGCCTCGCCAAATGGTACCCCAAGTACGGGGTCAGCGCCAACGTCTATCCGGTCATGCTGCCCTTCCATCATCCCCTGGCCAGCGTCAACGATGTCTATAATGCCATCTACATCAACGGCGACGCCGTGGGCGAAGCCATGTTCCTGGGACGCGGGGCCGGACGCCTGCCGACCGCCAGCGCCGTCTGCGGCGATATCGTGGACACGGCGCGCAACATACTGCACGGTTCCACCAACCGCATCGGCTGCACCTGCTATAATGAAAAGAAGCTGTGCCCGCCGGACAAGGAAATGTCGCCGTGTTACATCCGCATGCAGGTACAGGACAAGCCGGGCGTATTGGCAGCCATCGCCGCCGCCTTCGGGGCCCAGCAGGTCAGCTTGTACAACGTCATCCAGAAAAAACTGCCGAAGCCGGGCCAGGCGGAAATCGTCGTCATCACGAACAACATCAGCAAGATGAACCTCGACCTGTCCGTGCAGACGCTGAACGTTCTGCCGGTCGTCGACAAAATCTGCAGCGTCCTCCGCGTGGAAGACCCGCGCCTGGAGGAAACCGGCAAGTGACGGCGGCGGGGAAAGGCTATCATCATGAAGAAATCCATCCATGTCAGCGTGCCAGCCACCAGTGCCAACTGCGGCCCCGGCTTTGACTGCCTGGGCCTGGCCCTGAATCTTTGCAACGATTTTCACTATACGGTTACGGACGAACGGCCCGGCTTCCATCTGGAAGTGGAAGGGGAAGGCCGGGCCTGGCTGAAGCCTTCGGGACGCAATCTGGCCTATGCCTCCTTCCTGCGTGTCTGGAACGAGGTGACCGACCGGAAGCGCATAGGCATCTCCATCCGCATGCAGAACCGCATTCCCCAGAGCCGCGGCCTGGGCAGCAGTTCGACCGCCATCGTGGCCGGCGTCCTCGCCGCCAGCGAGCTGACGGGCTGCCATTTTCCCAGGGAACGCATCCTGGATTACGCCAATGAGCTGGAAGGGCACCCGGACAATGTGGCGCCTGCCATTTACGGCGGCTTCACCATCAGCATCCTGGAGCAGGGACGGCCCCACACACTGCGCATCGAACCGGCCATGGACCTGCAATTCATCGCCGTCGTGCCGGAGCAGCCGCTGTCTACAGCCTTGGCGCGCAAAGCCATTCCCGCCCAGGTGCCGCACAAGGACGCCGTCTTTAACGAATCCCGCACGGCACTGCTCGTAGGCGCCCTGCTTTCCGGACGGCCGGAATATCTGGCCTGTGCCCTGGAGGACAGGCTGCACCAGCCTTACCGCGCACACCTGATCTGCGGCATGGAAGACGCCTTTGCCGCCGGACGCGCCGCCGGTGCCTACCAGTGCATCATCAGCGGCGCCGGGTCCACCCTCATGGCCTATGCCTCTCCGGAAGCGGACGGTGACGCCATAGGGAAAGCGATGACGGACGCCCTGGCCCGGAACGGGCAGAAGGCCGCCTACCACACGCTGAAACTGAACCGGGAAGGCGCGCAGATTCTGGCAGAATAAACCGGGAAAAGCGGGCCGCAGGGACACCGGAAAAATTACGGTGGAAACCGGGCAAAATGCTTGACAAAAGGCTTGCGCCGTATTATAATGTCACATGTGATTCGGGGCGTGGCTCAGCTTGGTAGAGCGCTTCCTTGGGGTGGAAGAGGTCGCTAGTTCAAATCTAGTCGCTCCGACCATTTCGAATCAATGGCCTTTACGGACTGCTCCGTAAAGGCCTTTTTTGTAGGAACGGAAGTCCGGGTTTCCAGCGGAATCCGGCAGAAAGACAAAGAAAGAGGCAGAAAGACATGATCCGTACGTTACCGTTGGTTTGCTCCATTTGCGGCAAGGAATTCAAGCCGGAACACGAAATCCATTATCAGGACGACTATTCCGCCCAGCAGATTAAGGACGTCAAATTCGTCTGCGACGACTGCATCCGCGCCTGGCAGGAAAAATGGCAGATTGCCGCGGCGGAATTCCACGAAGCGGACTATGTGCTGACCGTCACCATCAGGCTGGAAGACGGGACGGTCCATGAAGATATGGACTGCACGCCCAACGAGGACACGAAAGCCGTTGTGACGGCGGAAGACATTCCGGTGGAGGCGCAGCGCCGTCTCTACACGTTTTATGCCGCCTGGAAAAAAGAAAGGGAAGCGCGCCAGCTGAAAGACTGCTTCTTCCACAAAGATGAGGAAGGCAACATGACCGCCACCATCACGACATACGGCGGGGAACATTACGAAAACCTGGGCATCCGTCTTTCCGAAGAGGGCGGACTGCTGGCGGACCGGGACGTGCCGGACTACATTCTGGACGAACTGCTCGTGGCCCTGCAGTCCTACCAGTCGCAGGAAATCATGCTGAACATGCAGTCCACACCCCGCTCCCAGACCGCGCCGGCAGCCATGAAACGCCGCCAGGCCAGAAGCCAGTGGCCCGGAACGTACCAGCCATTCAACAGCGGCAAGAACGATTTCTGACCGGTTGCACAACCGCCGGATAAAGACTGTTCCATAAACAGGGAACAGGGAAGGGAAACATTCATGGATGAATTGAAGGAAAACATAGACAAACGCCGCACCTTTGCGATTATTTCACACCCGGACGCCGGCAAGACGACCCTGACAGAAAAACTGCTGCTCTACGGCGGCGCCATCCACCTGGCCGGCAGTGTCAAAGCCCGGAAGGCAGACCGTCATGCCGTTTCCGACTGGATGGAGATTGAAAAACAGCGCGGCATTTCCGTCACGTCGTCAGTCCTGCAATTCGATTACGACGGCTATCGTGTCAATATCCTCGACACGCCGGGCCATCAGGACTTTTCCGAAGACACGTACCGCACGCTCATGGCGGCCGACAGCGCCGTCATGCTGATTGACGCGGCCAAAGGCGTGGAGCCGCAGACGAAAAAGCTGTTCTGGGTCTGCCACCGCCGCCACCTGCCCATCTTCACGTTCATCAACAAGCTGGACCGTTATGGCCGCGAACCCCTCGACCTCATGGAAGAGGTGGAGAAGGTCCTCCAGATCCGCGTTTATCCGATTACCTGGCCCGTCGGCATCGACGGCCATTATAAAGGCATCTACAACCGTATCACGAAACAGGTCTCCCTCTTCAAGAGCGATGCCAGCCACGGCAGCAAACAGCTGGAAGAGGTTACGGCGGACATCGGCAATCCCATCGTCCGCGAACTGATTGGCGACGAACTGTTCGAAAACCTGAAAAACGACATCGAACTGCTCGACATGGCAGGGGAGGACTTCTCCATGGACGATGTCGGCAAAGGCGACCTGACGCCCATGTTCTTCGGTTCCGCCATGACGAATTTCGGCGTCCAGGAATTCCTGGAACGCTTCCTGAAGATGTCCCCGGCACCGCAGCCGCGGACACTGCAGGATGGCGAGATCATCCAGCCAGACAACCCGATGTTCAGCGCTTTCGTCTTCAAGATTCAGGCAAACATGAATCCGGCCCACCGGGACCGCATCGCCTTTATGCGCATCTGTTCCGGCACCTTTGAAAAGGGCATGTCGGTCTATCATCTGCAAAGCGGCAAGGATGTCAAACTGGCCCAGCCCCAGCAGTTCCTGGCCCAGGAACGCACCATCGTGGAAAAGGCGTACCCCGGCGACATCATCGGCCTCTTCGACCCGGGCATCTTCGGCATCGGCGACAGCCTGAGCGACGACAAGCTGAAAATCCGTTTCGAGGATTTCCCTGTCTTTCCGCCGGAAATCTTCGCCCGCGTCCAGCCCAAGGATTCCCTGAAACGCAAGCAGTTTGAAAAAGGCATCATCCAGCTGTCCCAGGAAGGCGCCATCCAGGTCTTCCGCCAGAAACACGTAGGCCTGGAAAGCTTCATCGTCGGCGTCGTGGGCCAGCTGCAGCTGGAAGTGCTGGAATACCGGCTCAAGAACGAATATAACGCCCAGCTCGCCATGACACCGCTGCCTTTCACGGTAGCCCGCTGGGTTTGCGCGGAAAATCCGGAAAGCATTGAAAAACTGAAGGGCCTCGACAATGGCATGCTGGTCTACGACAAAAAGGACCGCCCCGTCGTCCTGGTCAACAACGAATGGGCCCTGAACTGGATCCTGCAGCGCAACCCGGATCTGCAGTTCCTCGTCGTACCGGCCGACAAGGCCATGGTCTGACGGGCCGGCCGGAAATCGGAAAGGGAAGGAGTCTGCGGTGGATAAGATTGCTCCGATACTGGGCGTCCGTGTGAACGCCCTGACAATGGATGAATCCGTTGCCCTGCTGACAAAGAACACCCTGGCGGGCAAGCGTACGTTCGTCGTGACGGCCAATGCAGAAATCATCATGATGGCCCACGAGGACCCGGCCTACCGGGAGCTGCTGCTCCAGCGTGCCGACCTGGTGCTGCCGGATGGTGCCGGCACGGTGTGGGCTGGCAACTATCTCGGTTACCGCGTGCCCGAACGCGTGGCTGGATACGACCTGTACCTGCGCCTTCTGGAAGAAGCGGCGCAGCACGGCATTCCCGTCTACTTTTTCGGCGGCAAGCCCGGCATAGCCGACGAAGCCGCGGCGGAAGCAGTCCGGCGCTGGCCCGGTCTGAAGGTTGCCGGCTGCCGCAACGGGTATTTCAAGCCGGAAGAAGAAGCAGCCATCGTGGAAGGCATCAACAACAGCGGTGCCGGAATGTTGTTTGCCGCGCTGGGGGCGCCCAAGCAGGAAAACTGGCTGGACCATTATGCGTCCAGTCTGGAACCGGCCCTGCTCATGGGTATCGGCGGCAGTTTCGACGTACTGGCCGGCAAAGTGCAGCGCGCTCCGCGCTGGATGCAGGAGGCACGCCTCGAATGGCTGTACCGTCTTCTGAAGCAGCCCAGCCGCCTCGGCCGCATGATGGCTCTGCCGAAATTCGTGCTGGCCGTCCGGTCCGAAAAAAAGGAAAAGGATTAGACAAAAATGTTTAAATAGTATAAAATTATAAGTCAGGATGCAATATCTTGTGTTCCCGCAGCAAAGAGCGGATACCAGGGAAAGGAGCTGCAGACATGCATATTTTACGGCAGGGTTATCCCTTCATCGGCACCATGCTTGTGATTGCCGTCATCCTGTACCTCTTGTTCGGCGTTTTCGGCATCGTGCTTCCGCTTTTGCTGGCGGCCTATTTCGCCTACTTCTTCCGCAGTCCCGACCGGAAGGTGAAGAAGGACCCGGACATATTTTACTCGCCGGCCGACGGCACGGTGATGGGCGTAACGGAATTCTATGACGACGAATACCTCAATGCCGACGCGAAAAAGGTGACCATCTTCCTGTCCGTCCTCGATGTGCACGTCAACCGCGCCCCTCTGGACGGCACCATCAAATACCAGCGTTATACCGTCGGGCATTACCTGCCGGCGTATGACAAGGAGGCAGCCTTCGAAAACGAACGGTTCGCCATCGGCTTCCAGAAGGACGGCCTGAAATTCCTGGTCATCCAGATTGCGGGCATCCTGGCCCGCCGCATCGATAACTGGGTCAGTCTGGGCAGCGAACTGGAGCAGGGCGAAATCTACGGCATGATCAAATTCGGTTCCTGCACGGAACTGGTGGTTCCCAAGGACGTCGAAATCTTCTCCAGAAAAGGGGACAAGGTCAAGGCAGGAATCACCGTCATGGGGAGGCTTAAGCAATGAACTACAAGCGGATTGTGCCCAATTCCATCAGCGGCATCAGTCTCATGCTCGGTGTAGTATCCATCTTCTTTACGATTGAAAACGACTTTTTCCCGGCGGCCCTCTGCATCATCCTGTCCGTCGTGGCCGATTCCCTCGACGGAAGGGCGGCCCGGGCCCTCGGTGTTTCCGGCCCCTTCGGCGTCGAAATGGACTCCCTTTGTGACCTGGGAGCCTTCGGCGTGGCACCGGCCATCCTCATCTATCAGTTCGGCTTGACAGACCTGGGTTGGTGGGGTAAAATAATCGCCGGATTATATACGTTCTTCGGCGCTATGCGTTTAGCGCGCTTCAATGTAAATACAGCCACCGTGCACGGCTATTTCCAGGGGATGCCCATTCCGGCCGGTGCCTGCTGCATCGCGACCTATGTGCTCTCGGGATTCAATTTCCCGCCTGTGGCGACGGCCGTCATGACGCTGGCCATCGCCGTCATCCTCTACAGTAATGTGAAGTTCCCTGATTTCAAGGGGCACGGCAACCCCATGTTCCGTTATCCCGTCATCCTGGCAATCGCCATCGGTCTGTACCTGCTCTGGCAACGCCCGACAGGCTGGCCCTTCGTCTGCATGTTCACGTATTTCATCGCAGGCGTCCTGAATGCGGTTTATGTCATGCTGTTCCACAAACAGCAGAAAGGCTGAGGTGTTTGAATGAGCTCTGTGTTCGATGTCGTCATGATACCGTTGCAGCTGGTCATCGTATTCTTTACGATCTACTACTTTGTGATTTCCTGGTTCGGGCTGTTCGGTAAAATGAGGCAGGTCAAAGAATATCCCGAGCAAAAGACATTCGCCCTGATTGTGTGCGCCCATAACGAACACGCAGTCATCGCGCAGCTTGTCGAGAATCTGCGCAAACTGAACTATTCCCATAAACTGTATGACATCTTCGTCGTAGCCGACAACTGCTCCGACAATACGGCACAGGTTGCCCGCGATGCCGGCGCCATCGTTTACGAACGCTTCAGTGAAACGGGCAGGGGCAAAGGCTTCGCCATGGACTGGATGTTCCAACGCCTGTTCAGCCTGGACCGCCAGTACGACGCGGTCTGCGTCTTCGATGCCGACAACCTCGTCCATCCGCAGTTCCTGAAAGTGATGAACGACCATTTGTGCAGCGGCGAGCAGGTTATCCAGGGCTACCTGGATTCCAAGAACCCGAACGACACCTGGGTGTCCGGCATGTTCGCCATCTCCTTCTGGATGGTCAACCACGTCTGGCACCTGGCAAAATACAACATCGGCCTGTCCTGCGTCCTCGGCGGCACGGGTATGTGCATCAACACGGCCGTCCTGAAACGGTACGGCTGGGGCGCAACCTGCCTGGCGGAAGACATGGAGTTCACCATGAAGGCCCTCATGGAAGACATTCCCACGACCTGGGCCCACGACGCCGTCATTTACGACGAAAAACCTCTGACCTTCATGGCTGCCTGGAACCAGCGCAAACGCTGGGCTCAGGGTATTTTCGACGTAGCCGGCCGCTATATCCCGAAAATGCTGAAGAAGGGCATCATGGAACACAACGTCGTCGTCCTCGACGCCATGATCAACCTGATTCAGCCCTATTTCCTGCTGCTTTCAACGTTCTTCGTCATCTGCACCTACATCTACAACTTCGTTCCGTTCTATACCAACGTACTGTACGCCGTATTGCCCATGCAGGTCTGGCAGCTTATCGGCATCGGCCAGTACGTGTTCCCTGTGGCGGTCATGTGGAAGATCCGCGCTTCCTTCAAGTCCTGGCTGTACCTGCTGGTCTACCCGGTCTTCATCTACAGCTGGATCCCCATTACGGCCCTCGGCTGGATCCACCGCAAGGACCATGTCTGGAATCACACGCTCCATACACGCAGCATCAGCTTCAACGATGTGGTGATCCCTGACAACGTCGTGGAAGTCGGACCGAAACAGGTCGCGTTCCGCAAAAAATGAACCAGCAGCGCCTGTCCGAAAGGGCAGGCGTTTTTTTCTATACCTTTTTCACGGTTCCTGCCCTTGGCTGCTGGTGTTCCTTATGGAACGGAACTACAAAATGTGGTATGATATAGTAGTAATGTTGTTTCTAAAAAACGTAAAGGAAAAGGCACATGATACAAGGAATCCTCTTTGATTTTGACGGAACCCTGGCCGACACTTCGCCGGTCATTTTCGACTGTTACGCCTATGCGACGGAAAAGGTCCTCGGCCACAAGGCGCCGCTGCAACCGTACCTGGATACCTTCGGAAAGCCGCTGCGGCCGTCCCTGGTGCGCCTCTTCGGCGCCGGGAAGGGCAACGCCATCTGCGATGTGTACCGGGAACGCCAGGACGCGGTCCACGACCGGCTCATCCGGCCCTTCCCGGGCGTAAAGGAGACCCTGGCTGCCCTCCGGGCACGCCATCTCCCCGTCGCTGTCGTGACGAGCAAGCTGAACAAGACCTGCCGGCGCGGCCTGCGCTGTGTCGGACTGGAACATTTCTTCGACTGTGTCATTTCTTCCGACCTGGTCCGGAAACCAAAACCCGACCCGGATGGCGCCCAGCGCGCCTTGGAGGCCCTGGGCCTTGCCGGACGGGACAAAAAGGCGGCCCCCGGGACAGTGCTCATGGTCGGGGATTCCCCGTTCGACATGCTGTGCGGCAGGGGAGCGGGGTGCGAAACCGTCGCTGTGGAATACACCCTCGTGGACCGGAACGCTCTAGCGTCCACACATCCGGACCACTGGATCGGATCCATGCCGGAACTGCTGCAGCTCATCGACCGTCTGGACGGCCGGCAGGAAACAGATATTTAAAGAAAGGCGGTATTGGGATATGCGTAAAATAGGCATCATCGGCGGCACGGGCATCTACAGCCCCGAAGCCATGAAGGGTTTTGAAACGGAAGTCATTGAAACGCCGTATGGGAAGGCGTTGTGCAGCCTCGGCACCATGGCGGGCAACCAGGTCGCCTTCATCACGCGCCACGGCGCGGGCCATACGGTGGCACCCCATATGATCAACTACCGGGCCAACATCTGGGCCCTCAAGAGCCTGGGCACGGAAGAGGTTTTCGCCACTTCGGCGACGGGGTCCCTGAACCCCGAAATGACGGCAGGCCACTTCGTCGTCTGCGACCAGCTCCTCGATTTCACGAAGAGCCGCGTCAATACGTTCTATGACAACCCGGTCCGCGGCGTGGCGCATGTGGACTTCACCCATCCCTATTGCGAAACGCTGCGCACGAAGGTCATCGACATCCTTTCCCGGACGGACATCCCCTTCCACAAGACGGGCTGCTATGTCTGCACCGAAGGACCCCGCTTTGAAACGGCCGCGGAAATCAAGGCCTATGCGGTCCTCGGCGGCGACGTGGTCGGCATGACGAACGCCCAGGAAGCGGTGCTGGCCCGGGAAGCGGAAATGTGCTACACCAACGTGTCCATCGTCACCAACATGGGCGCCGGCATCTCCAAGACGCCCCTGTCCCACGCCGAAGTACAGGAAGCCATGGCCCGGTCCATCCGCAACATGGAGAAGGTCATCACGGGCTTCATCAGCTACAATAAACCCGTCCAGGATATCTGCCTGTGCAGACATGCCATGAAGGAGTTCGGCGGGTTCCAGCTGTATCCCGAAAAAGAATAATACGAAAGAAGTCTGATGGAACATGGTCCTGACAATGGAATGGAAGCAGGGGACCTTGGTCCTGCTGGACCAGACAAAGCTACCCCTGCAGGTGGAATGGGTTTCCTGTTCCGATTACCGCCGGGTCATCCGGGCCATCCGGGACATGGAAGTCCGGGGCGCGCCGGCCATTGGTGCTGCCGCGGCCTACGCCATGGTACTCGGCTGGCGGCAATGCGCGGCCGGGGCAGGGAAGGCTGTCGCCCCCGCGGCCCTGCTGGAACGCTACCGTGCCGTAAAGGAAGAACTGGACGCGGCCCGTCCGACGGCCGTCAACCTGGCCTGGGCGACGAACCTCATGTACAGGGCGGCGGAAAAGGGGACGGCGGACCACTGCAGCTGCGCGGACCTGGATGCCCGCCTGGAACAGCTGGCCCGGCATGTCTATGAACAGGATATCGCCGTCAACAAAAAGATGGGCGAAAACGGTGCGGCCTGTGTGCCGGACAAAGCCGTCATCCTGACCCACTGCAATGCCGGTGCGCTGGCTACCTGCGGCTGGGGCACGGCCCTGGGTGTGATCCGCACGGCCTGGGGGCAGGGCAGGGTGGAACGGATTTATTCCGACGAAACCCGGCCGCTGCTGCAAGGCGCCCGCCTGACCGTGTGGGAACTGATGCAGGACAAGATTCCTGTCACGGTCATCACGGACAATATGGCCGCCTGGGTCATGAAGACGAAAGGCGTGAACATGGTCATCACCGGTGCGGACCGCATCGTCCGCAACGGCGACACGGCCAACAAGATCGGCACCTACGGCGTAGCCCTGCTGGCTAAAGCCCACGGGATACCCTTTTATGTGGCTGCGCCGGCCAGCACCTTCGATTTCGGGCTGGCCGAAGGGTCCCGGATCCCCATTGAACAACGGGAACCCGACGAAGTCCGCCGCTTCTGCGGCAACTATTCCGCGCCGCCTGACGCGGATGTCTTCAACCCGGCGTTCGACGTGACGCCGGCGTCCCTCATCACGGGCATCATCACGGAATACGGCGTGCTGCGGCCGCCTTATTCCGAGTCGATACAAGCCTTACAGGCGAAGGTTTTAAAGGAGGAAATGGATTCATGGAAAGCATAATCCGCGACATCAACCTGGCTGAATCGGGCCAGAAAAAGATTGACTGGGTAAAGGGCCATATGCCCCTTCTGAACTACTTCAACGAGAAATACGGCCCCACGCAGCTGTTCAAAGGCATCAACATGGTGGTCACCATCCACCTGGAAGCCAAAACGGCTTACCTGGCCCTGACCCTGAAGAACTGCGGCGCCAACGTCACCGTGACGGGCAGCAACCCCCTGTCCACCCAGGACGATGTAGCGGCCGCCCTGGCAGCCAACGGCATCAAGGTCTTCGCTACCCACGGCTGTACGGACAAGGAATACGACATGTACCTGGACAAGGCGCTGGATACGCATCCCCAGCTCATTGTCGACGACGGCGGCGACCTGGTCAGCAAACTGCACACGACGCGCCGCGAACTGATTCCGGACCTGTACGGCGGCAGCGAAGAGACCACGACGGGTGTCAACCGCCTCCGTGCCCTGGTGGACAGCGGCAAGCTGGCCTTCCCCATGATCGCCGTCAACGACTGCAACTGCAAATACCTGTTCGATAACCGTTACGGCACGGGCCAGTCGTCCTGGGACGGCATCATGCGTACGAGCAACCTGGCTGTGGCCGGCAAGACCGTCGTCGTGGCCGGATACGGCTGGTGCGGCAAAGGCGTGGCGATGCGTGCCAAAGGCATGGGTGCCCGTGTCGTCGTGACCGAAGTCAACCCCATCAAAGGCATCGAGGCCGTCTTCGACGGATTTGAAACCCTGCCCATGCAGGAAGCAGCCAGGAAAGGCGATATCTTCGTCACCGTAACGGGCTGCAAAGATGTCATCCGCAAAGAACACATGGAAGTCATGAAGGACGGTGTGCTCCTGGCCAACGCCGGCCATTTCGACGTGGAAATCAACAAGCACGACCTGGAAGCCCTGAGTGTCAAACCGCCCTTTGAGGCGCGTAAGAACATTACGGCCTACACACTGGCCAACGGCCATCAGCTGAACCTGCTGGGCGAAGGCCGCCTGGTCAACCTGGCCTGCGGCGACGGCCATCCGACGGAAATCATGGACCTGAGCTTCGCCATGCAGTTCCTGGCTATGCGCCACCTGCTGGAAAACAAGGGAAAACTGGAAAAGGGCCTCTATGTGCTGCCGGAAGAACTGGACCGCGAAGTGGCCCTGATCAAGCTGCACGCCATGGGCTTCGGCATCGACAAGCTGAGCCCCGAACAGGAAGCCTACCTGCATCATGCCTGATGCGGTTTCCCGCGCGCGCAAGGATAGAGGAGGGAACCATATGACGGATGCAATGGATAAGGCCGTTGCCGCGGCACGGCACGAGGTTGTCGAAACCGGACGCCGACTGCTGGCGTCAAGCCTCACCGTAGGCAGCTGGGGCAACCTGAGCCGCCGGGCAGGGGAAGACCTGATCGCCATCACGCCGTCGGGGCGCAGTTACGACGCGCTTCAGGATACGGACATCGTCGTGACGGACCTGGACGGAACGGTACGGACCGGCCACCTGCTGCCTTCGTCGGAACTTCCGCTGCACCTGGCCATCTACAAAGCCATCCCTAACGCACAGGCCATCGTACACACGCACAGCATCTACGCCAGCGCCCTGGCCGTCTCGCACCGGGACCTTCCTCCTTTCGTGGAGGACCTGGTCCAGCTGACGGGCGGCGCGGTCCGCTGCGCTGCTTACGCCCTGCCGGGCACTCCGGAACTGGGCGCCCGCGTCAAAGAGGCCCTGGGCGGCTGCCGTGCCGCCTTTCTGGCCAACCACGGCGCCGTCTGCTGGGGGACCTCGCTCCAGGAAGCCCTGACCTGCGCCGAACTGCTGGAGAAGGCCTGCCACATCTACTTGGCAGCCGGTGGGAACGTCGTGCCTTTGACGGACGGACAGTGCAGATACATCAACGGCTTTTATGAGGAACATTATTCGAAACGCCAGCAAGGACTGGAATAGACAGGGGTGAAAACATGTCCAAGATCCTGATCAAGAATGCGGAAATCGTGACGGACGGCCCGGATTACCCGAAGAAGTACATCGGCATCACGGACCGGAAAATCACCTATATCGGAAAAGACAAACCCGAAGGCTACGACGGCGCCCGTATCATCGATGCCACGGGCAAACTGGCGGCGGCCGGCATGGTCAACGCCCACACGCACATCGCCATGTGCCTGTTGCGCAGCTACGGCGACGACATGGCCCTTATGGACTGGCTGCAGAACAAGGTCTGGCCTGCCGAAGCAGGTCTGAAGGACGGGGACTGCTACTGGGGCACCCGGCTGGGCATCCTGGAAATGCTCAAGGGCGGTACCACGGCGTTCGCCGACATGTACTTTTTTGAGGACGAGACAGCCAGGGCCGTCGAGGAATCGGGAATCCGTGCGTGCCTCGCCCGCGGCCTGACCGGCGACAAATATGACAAGGAAGACCAGCGCCTGGCGGAAAACGTCCGCCTCTATAAGGACTGGAACGGCAAGGCGGACGGCCGCCTGACCGTCATGCTGGGGCCCCACGCGCCCTACACCTGCTCGGAAGAGTATCTGAAGCTCCTCGTCGAAGCAGCCGGGGAACTGGGCAGTGAAATGCACATGCATCTTTCGGAAACGCAGCAGGAGGTCAAGGACTGCGTCGCCCAGCATGGCAAGACACCCATCGCCTATGCCGACAGTCTGGGCATCCTGGACCGGGGCTGCCTGATCGCCCACGCCGTATGGGCGACGGACGAGGAAATCGACCTGATGGCGAAGAAGCACGCCCGCGTGGCCCACAACCCGCAGAGCAACCTGAAACTCGCCAGCGGCATCGCGCCCGTGGAGAAGATGATGGCCAAAGGCATTCCCGTCGGCCTCGGTACGGATGGCGCCACGTCGAACAACAACCTCGACATGCTGGAGGAAACGCGTCTGGCCGCCATGCTGCACAAGGGCGTCACGTACGACCCGCTGTGCATCCCGGCCGCCCAGGCCTGGGACATGGCCACGTACCAGGGTGCCAAGTGCATCGGATACAAGGATCTGGGCAGACTGGAAGAAGGCTGTCTGGCCGATATCGTGCTCTATGATATGGACAAGCCGTACTGGCATCCCCGTCACGACCGTATGAGCCTCCTCGTGTACGCCGCCAGCGCCAGCGATGCCGACACGGTCCTCGTCAACGGCAAAGTGATCATGGAGAAAGGCGAAGTCAAGACTCTGGACGCGGAAAAGATTTACGCGGAAGCAGAGCGGATTGCCGCGCGGCTCACGCACCACTGAACCCGGCGCTCCCTGCGGGGAGCAGGAATAGAGAAACAAGGAGAGCGAACAACATGGCGAAAATCTTAAGCAAAACCAAAGTTTCCCCCGCTGTCTACGAACTAGTCGTGGAAGCGCCGCTGATTGCCCGCAAATGCCGGCCGGGACAGTTCGTCATCGTACTGTCCGATCCGGAAAGCGAACGCGTCCCCTTCACGATTGCTGATTTTGACCGCGAAAAAGGGCACATCACCATGATCATTCAGGAAGTCGGCGCCACGACGCAGCATATCTGCGAAGATTTCGACGCCGGCGACGAATTGCAGAACATCGTCGGCCCCCTGGGCCGTCCTTCGGAAATGAAGAAGTTCGGCACCGTCGTCTGCGTCGGCGGCGGCATCGGCGTCGCGCCGGTCTACCCGATTGCCAGGGCCTATAAGGAACTGGGCAACAAGGTCATCTCCATCATCGGCGGCCGCACGAAGGAACTCGTCCTGTGGGAAGACAAGATGCGCGCCGTCAGCGACGAACTGATCGTCTGCACCGATGACGGCAGTTACGGCCTCAAGGGCTTCGTGACCCAGCCCCTCCAGGAAATGCTGGAAAAAGGGGAGAAGGTCGACTACGTCATCACCATCGGCCCCGTCGTCATGATGCGCAATGTGGCCCGTACGACGGAACCCTTCCATGTCTATACGGCTGCCAGCCTGAACACCATCATGGTCGACGGCACGGGCATGTGCGGAGGCTGCCGCGTCCTCGTTGGCGGCGAGAATAAGTTTGCCTGCGTGGACGGCCCGGAATTCGACGCCCACAAAGTGGATTTTGCCAACCTCATGCAGCGGCAGAGGATGTACAAGACCCAGGAAGCCGAGGAATGGAGTTGCGGAGGTGAGTGCAGATGCTTAAAGTAAACCGTCATCCGATGCCGGAACAGCCGGCAGACGTCCGGAGACATAACTTCGAGGAAGTCGCCCTGGGGTATGGCGAAGACACGGCAGTGGAAGAGGCACAGCGCTGCCTGAACTGCCCCAAGCCCCGCTGCGTCGCGGGCTGCCCGGTCAACATCTATATTCCGAAATTCATTCATGCCGTGGCGGAACGGGATTTCGCATCCGCCATCCGCATCATCAAAGAAAAGAGCAGCCTGCCCGCTGTCTGCGGCCGCGTCTGCCCGCAGGAAAAACAGTGCGAGGGACGCTGCGTCCTCGGCATCAAAGGCGAGCCGGTCGCCATCGGCCGTCTGGAACGCTTCGTTGCCGACTACGCACGGGAACACGGCCTGGACGCCGTGGAGGGTCCGCAGGTGGAGAAGAAGGGCAGACACATCGCCATCATCGGCTCCGGCCCGACCGGCCTGGCCTGCGCCGGTTCCCTGGCCCAGAAGGGCTACGACGTCACCATCTTCGAAGCCTTTCATGTAGCCGGCGGTGTACTCATGTACGGTATCCCGCAGTTCCGTCTGCCCAAGGAAATCGTCCAGCACGAAATCGACGGCCTGAAGAAGATGGGCGTGAAAATCAGGACCAACATGGTCATCGGCCGTACGTTCACCATCGGCGAACTGATGAAGGAAGAAGGCTATGACGCCGTCTATATCGGCACGGGCGCAGGCCTGCCCCACTTCATGCATATCGATGGGGAAGACCTGAACGGCGTATATGCCGCCAACGAATTCCTGACCCGTGTCAACCTCATGAAGGCCTATACGTTCCCGAAAGCGGCCACACCGGTATACGCCGGCAAGAAGGTCGCCGTCGTGGGCGGCGGAAACGTCGCCATGGATGCGGCCCGCACGGCCCTGCGCCTGGGTTCCGAGACGGTCTATATCGTCTATCGCCGCGGCGAAGACGAACTGCCGGCCCGTAAAGAAGAAGTGGCCCACGCGAAAGCCGAAGGCGTACAGTTCTATCTGCTCAACAACCCCGTGCGGATCCTGGGCAACGAAGACGGCTGGGTCACCGGCCTGGAATGCGTCAAAATGGAACTGGGCGAACCAGACGCCAGCGGCAGACGGTCGCCAAAACCGGTGGAAGGTTCGAACCACGTCCTGCCGGTGGACGAAGTCGTTATGGCCATCGGACAGGGTGCCAATCCGCTCATTTCGGATACGACGCCGGAACTGGAAATCAACAGACGCGGCAACATCGTGGCCGATGAAAACGGCGCCACGAACATGCCCGGCGTCTTTGCCGGCGGCGACATCGTGACCGGCGCCGCCACGGTCATTTCCGCCATGGGCGCCGGCAAACGCGCTGCAGAAGCGATAGACGCCTATCTGACCGGCCGCTGAGGCCGCCGGGATGTCATCCGATTGCGAGGTTTTAGGATGTTTAAGAAGAGTATCACGGCGGCGGCCCTCACGCTGGCCCTGGCCCTGGGTACAGCTGCCCCGGCCCTGGGCAGCCGTACGCTGTACACGGATGCGGATTCGGGCTTCCGGGTGAAGACCCCGGATTCCGCCGTACAGTTCGTCGGCAAGGACTTTTACGGTTACGTGGTGCAGACGCTTCCGGAGAAGAAGGCTCCGGCCAGTCCCGCAGACGGCGAACCGGAAATCACCATCACGGAAGACACTTCAACGACCTGCCTGATCTACGCCGTACCGGCCGCCCAGGTGGAAGCAGCCACCGGAAAGAAGTTCAGCACGAAGGACTTTCTGCAGAATTACGAAGACCTGGCCGTGATGGAACGCAACGGAATCGATCCCAACAAAGCCGACTACTTTCTGTATGACCTGGAAAACTACCGCACCCCCGAAGACGGCGTGTCCGGGGAAGACGCCTCTGTTCCCGGCACCGGGGAAGAGGGCGGACCGTCGCCCCTGGCCGTAATCCCATCGTCCCTGCTGGACCATGCCGATATCAGCCTGTCCACAGGCAAACGGGGTAAGAATCCTTTCGTCTTCGTCCATCTGGTGGAAAAACTGCCGGACGAGAAAAAGGATACATCCTTTAAGGAAGACGGCGGGAAGAATTTTGCGCGTCACGATATGCAGCTGGCTTTGACCAGCGCCAACGACATCCTTTATGTTGTCACTACAAATTTTGAATTGCCGAACCTGAACAACCAGAAAGACGCACTGAAAAAGGAATATACGCCGCTGAAACGGCCAAGGATGTCCCGGGAACTCACGGCCGCAAACACGGACAACCTGAATGCCAAGAAGGCCATACGGGAAACGTTCCTGAAAAACATTACGCTGTTTGCGCCGCAGGAAGCTACCGGACCTTATGGATATTGGGATCCCGTATTGCAGCAGTCCGTCCGGCTGCCGGACGACTGGATCTATTGCCAGGCCCGGTTGAACAACCTGGTCGGCGATCCGGCCAAGGCCGCTGAACTGGGTACGCTGACGCTGGGCCTGCGGGGCCTGACCATACCGCGGATCTACGAGCTGTTCGGGCAGGCCCTGCGCGAAAAAAACTATAAGGACGCCGCCAGCATCGAAAGTGCGCTGGACCTGAAACGGCAGTACAAGGAAATGCCGAACTTCCTGTTCAGCTACAGCGGTCCTTATACGGCCGCACAGAAAAAGAAGATCAGCCGGACGCTCCATAATGACCTGCGCTTCATGGGACTGGCCATCGACGTAGCGCTGCACATGGGCGTCAACAGCCCGAAGGTGCGCCAATACCTGGATGTCCGTGACTTCAAGACACGCATGATTCCGTCGGAACAAGAAATGAGCGTCTATCTGAAGGGCGAAGGCATCGTCAAAGAGCAGCCCGATTATCCGCTGCTGTTCAACGGACGCATCTCGCTTTATAAAGATAAGGCAGGAACAATCTTCCTGATCCGGAAAAAGACGGATGACCTGCAGCCGGAATGGGAAACAATCCTGGGGATTCCCGGAGCTGACTCCGCGGCACCGGAATCCGGATCGGATTCCGCAAAACAATAAACCTGTTCACTAAAAAGAAGGAGCTTCTTAAAACGGCCTCATAAAACCGTTTTTGGGAAGCTCTTCTTTTTATGGACGATAAGTTAATCGTGAAGTCCGGCAAAAGCGTCCAAAACTGATTTAAACGCGTTTTAACTTTAAAATCGAAATATGCGGGACGGATTTTCCGGGGCAGTGGTCCGAAGAGCATGGCAGCGGCAGGAATCCCGTCCCGTTTTTTGATTTAGATTTAACATAATATATATTATCGGACGTAAAATAATGAAATGGATCAGGAGGCCGGCCTGTAAAGCCATCCCAAAAATCATCCGGAAAAACGGCCCTTCTTCTTCAGCCTCTTCCGTTTTGCCTTTTGGCAAACGGATTTGAACAAGTGTTTGACAGTGACTGTTTCATTTGTTATAATAAAGTTGTTAAAAACTGTCTTTCAAATGAATGTTCTGCAGATTCATCATCATTTCCGGAGGTTTTCTATTATGGCAAGGCACAAAAGCATGATTCCCAAGGATTTTGACGGCGTTTACACGGAAGATATGCTGACTGAACGGCAGCGTCAGGTACTTCATTATATCCGTAATTTCACGATGGAAAAAGGCTATCCGCCTTCCGTACGGGAAATCTGCAAGGCCGTCGGCCTTTCATCCACGGCCAGTGTCCATAACCACCTGCATAAGCTCCAGGAAATGGGCTTCATCCAGCGCGATTCCGCCAAGCCGCGGGCCCTTGAACTGACCCAGGACGCGTCCTGGCGCAATAAGACCGTCATCCCCGTACCGCTGGTCGGCAATGTGACGGCCGGCAAACCCATCCTGGCCGTGGAAAACATCGAAGAGACCTACCCCATTCCCCTGGATTTGATCGGGACCCGCGAAAATGTGTTCATGCTGGCCGTCAACGGTGACAGTATGGTCAATGCCGGCATCCTCGACCACGACTACATCGTCGTCCGCAAGCAGGAATACGCGAACAATGGCGATATCGTCGTCGCCCTCATTGAGGGCGACATCGACGGTCCGCGTACGACGGTCAAACGGTATTTCAAGGATCTGCGGAATATCCGGCTGCAGCCGGAAAACGATAAATACGAACCCATCATCGGCGGAGACAATATCCACGTCATCGGAAAAGTGATTGCCGTCTTCCGGATGCTCTGATTTGGAGTCAAATAATACGTCCACGTTAAGGGAAAACAACGGAAAAAGATAAGAGGCAGAACCCTGAATCAGGGTTCTGCCTCGTTTTTTTACGCTTTTGATGGTACCCCTTTGGCGGTACGGAAGGCTTGATTACCATCATTTGGCATCTTTATGGCGTCATTTTGCCGTTATTACAATGTCAATTATGTTTCAATCAGTCTTCCTGGTCTGCCCTGCCAATCTGTTTGGCTGCTTCCATGATGGCCAGCAGGCCATGTTCGTACGTCAGTCCGCCCTGCAGGTAGACGTTGTACGGTTCGCGCATAGGCCCGTCACAGCTCAATTCAATAGACGCCCCCTGTACAAAAGTCCCTGCCGCCATGATGATGGGGTCGGCATAACCGGGCAGGTCCCCCGGTACGGGAATGACGTGGGCGTCTACGGGGGAATTTGCCTGGATGGCTTCACAAAACTTCTCCAGGCGGTACGGCGTATGGAGCGTGATGCACTGGATGATGTCGTGGCGCAGGATGTCCGGACCCGGTTTCACTTCGTACCCCAGCTTTTCAAACACGGCTGCCGCAAAGACGGCCGTTTTGACGGCCTGCATGACGACATGCGGAGCCAGGAACAGGCCTTCGTAAAATTCACGGGCCGTGTCGCCCAGCGTCGCTCCCATTTCCCCGGCCAGGCCGGGAGCGGTCAGGCGGCAGGCCGCATTATAGACCAGATCTTTGCGGCCGACGATATACCCGCCCGTCGGGGCCAGTCCCCCGCCCAGGTTCTTGATGAGGGAACCGGCCATCAGGTCGGCCCCGACATCCGTCGGCTCGAGCTTTTCCGTGAATTCGCCGTAGCAGTTGTCGACAAAACAGATGACATCGGGACGCGCCCGCTTGATGGACTTGATAAGGGCGCCGATGGAGGCTACGTCCAGGGATTCCCGGACAGAGCTGTAGCCGCAGGAACGCTGGATATGGACCATCTTCGTCTTGTCCGTCATGGCTTCCCGGACGGCGCGGATATTGATTTTGTTGCCGCGCATCTTGACTTCCTTATAATGCACGCCCAGATCGACCAGGGACCCGGGTACGGCATCGGGATAGCCGACAATGGTCTGCATCGTGTCATAGGGGGCGCCAGTGGCCGCGATGACTTCGTCGCCTGGTTTCAGGTTGCCCAGTATGGCCACAGCCAGCGCGTGCGTGCCGGACACGAACTGGGAGCGGACCAGGGCCGCTTCCGTATTGAAGATGTCGGCATAAATCTCATCCAGCTTGGTACGTCCCACGTCGTCGTAGGCGTAGCCCGTCGTCGGTTTCATATAGTAATCGGAAACCATGTTGTCGCGGAAGGCCTGCACGACCTTGTGCGTGTTATAAAAAGAGATTTCATCGTAATAGTGGGTCTGTTTCGCTACGAGGTCCATAGCGTATTTTTCAAGATTGTTGAACGTTACCGAACATTTCTGCTGGGAGATTTCCATTGCCTTTTCTTCACCTTTTGCTTTCTCTGCTTTTTTATACTTGTCCGCGGCTTTGTTTTTCCATGACGGCCGGTAACACCGTCAGGATTTCTGTCCCACCACGTAGGGTTGCCAGGCTTCTGCCTCGGAAATATCCAGCCGGACGGTCACCCTCGTGCCTTCCGCCAGGTATTCTTCCTTCAGGATGGTCCCTGCCGTATGGAGTCTGGCCGCCTTGCCCGATTCACTATAGGGAATCAGCAGCTCCAGTTCGACGGACTTCATCTGCAGATGTTCCATAATCAGGTCCATCAGCTCATCCAGGCCCGTGCCCTGTTTGGCAGAAATGCAGACGCTTTCCGGAATGGCGCGCAACTGTTCCGGTAAACCGCTGTCCGGCGGCAGTTTGTCGATTTTGTTGAACACTGTGAGGATAGGTTTATCCTTCACCCCCACCTCTTCCAGTACCTGGTAGACGGCGCTGCTCTGCTCCTTGTAGAGAGGATGGCTGACATCCACCACATGGAGCAGCAGGTCGGCCTCCACCGTTTCTTCCAGTGTCGATTTGAAGGCTGCCACCAGCTGGTGCGGCAGGCGTTGGATGAAACCAACGGTATCCGTCAGGATGGCTTCCCGTTTATCCGGCAGTTCCAGCTGCCGCGTCGTAGGATCCAAAGTGGCGAACAATTGGTCGCGTGCATAGACGTCGGCCTGGGTCAGCGTGTTCAGCAGCGTCGACTTGCCGGCGTTCGTATAACCGACCAGGCTGATGGTCGGAACGCGGTTGCGCAACCGGTTGGTACGATGCAGTTGCCGCACGTTGGCAACCTTGTCGATGCAGCCCTTGATATAGGCGATGCGGTCCCGGATGACACGGCGGTCCGTTTCGAGCTTCGTTTCGCCGGGACCGCGCGTCCCGATGCCGCCGCCCAGGCGGGACAGCGTAAGGCCCTGCCCCATGATGCGCGGCAGGGAATACTGCAGCTGGGCCAGTTCCACCTGCAGCTTGCCTTCGTTCGTGCGGGCCCGCTGAGCGAAGATGTCCAGAATCAGGGCCGTGCGGTCGAGCACCTTGATGCCGAGGGCCCGTTCCAGGTTCCGCTCCTGGGCCGGGGACAATTCCTCGTCGAAGACGGCCAGGTCGATATCTTCCTGCTGGGCGAACAGCGCCAGTTCCCGCACCTTGCCGCGTCCGATGAAGAATCCGGGATCCGGCTTGGGCCGTTTCTGGTTGAACAGGGCCACGACATCCGCCCCGGCCGTTTCCGCCAGTTGTTTCAGTTCCTGCAGGGAATCTTCCGCCGTCCATAAGGTCCTTCCCGGCCTGCCATATTCCATGCCGACCAGGATGGCCCGCTCGGGCCGTTCGTCTGTATTGCGTTCCGTCTTGTCTTCCGCGGCCAGCAGTTTTTCCGCCGTCGTGATCAGGTTCGGCAGGAACAGGACGTCCAGGTCCCTGGCCGTGACCGGTCCGTATTCCTGTACCTCGAGCTGGTCGTTGCCGTTGCGCCCCGTGATGATGGCGAAATCCAGCTTCGACGCAGCCGGGTCGTCCTTGTTCACGCCGATGGCGGCCATCAGGTCATACCGGTTGTTGCGCAGGGCCGACAGGTCGATTCCGCTCAACCGTTCGTCCCCGCCGGGATGGGTATGGATGCAGCGGACACCGCTCAGCCGGTTGCGGCCGCGCCGCAGGTCGACATCGGGCAGCGTCACCGTGCTGCTGTCCCCCACGGCCACACTGACCACCTTGCCGTGACGGTCCACATAGATGTTCACTTCCCGGTTGATGGCAGCCGTGATGGAAGCCATCTTTTCCAGGGCCTCTGCCGTCAGGACCTGCCAGTCGGGAATTTCCTGGTCATAAAGTTGTTCCAGTTCGTTCAGGACGGTATTCTTCAATCCGTCCACCTTGCCAAGGATTTCACGCATGATGAGGGTTCCTTCCCGGTGCCCTGCAGGCACCCTGCCCTGCTGCCCGCGTCACTGTCTGATGCGGGCCGGCTCGATGTTCACCTTGTACCCGCGGATGCTGTTCTTATGCATCACGGCGAGTACGCGTTCCGCGAACTGCTCCGGCACTTCCACGAAGGAGAACTTGTCGAAGATGTTGACCTGACCGATGCTGCGGGCCGGAATTTCCGCTTCTTTCGAGATGGCCCGTACCAGGTCCGGCACAGTCACCTTCTGGTTCCGGCCGATGTTCAGGAAGAAGCGTACCATGCCGGGACGGCCGCCCGTATGGTTCAGGTCGCTGATTGTGTTCTTTTCTTCGCGGATTTCCAGGGCTTTGTTGCCTTCCTGCATCAGTTTCAGGGCGGCGGCGGCAATCTCTTCCACTTCGTATTCCTTGCCCAGGGCCGTCACAATCGGCATATAGTCGGCGTAGTCGTCCATTTCCAGGAGGGCCTGCATCTTGGAGACGATCTGTTCGCGCTGGTGTTCCAACACATCCGTCGTCGTCGGCAGTTCGCGGCGGCGGATCCGCGTCCGGGCCACCCGTTCAATCAGTTTCAGTTGGCGGAATTCCCGCGGCATAATGAAGGTCAGGGCGACACCGGAATTCCCGGCACGTCCCGTGCGGCCGATGCGGTGCACATAGCTTTCCGGATCCTGCGGAATGTCGTAGTTGATGACATACTGCACATTATCGATGTCGAGGCCGCGGGCGGCTACATCTGTCGCGATGAGGATGTCCAGCCGGCCTTCACGGAACTTCTTCATGACGCGGTCCCGCTGGGTCTGGCTCAGGTCTCCGTGCAGGCCTTCGGCAATGTAGCCGCGGCTGCCCAGGGCGGCGGCCAGATCATCAACGCCGCGTTTCGTGCGGCAGAAGATGATCATCTTGCCGTCAATGCCCGCGTCCAGAAGGCGCGAAACACCTTCGACTTTGTCCCGGGTCTCAAAATAGTACTGTTCAATCAGCGGTACGGTGATTTCCTCCTTGCTGACCGTGACCATCTGCGGTGCCCGCATATAGTGCTTCGTCAGGCTCAGGATGGGCCGCGGCATGGTGGCCGAAAAGAGCATGGTCTGCCGTTCCGCCGGGACATGGCCCAGGATTTCCTCGATATCGTCAATGAAGCCCATGTCGAGCATTTCATCGGCCTCGTCCAGCACCAGATAGCGGACATGGTCCAGTTTGATCGTGCCGCGGTGGATATGGTCCAGCAGGCGGCCCGGCGTGCCGATGACGATCTGGCCGCCGCTCTTGAGGGCACGGATCTGCCGTTCGATAGGCTGTCCGCCGTAGACGGGCACGGCACGGATATGTTTCGTGCTGCCGATTTTGCCGATTTCTTCTGCTACCTGGATAGCCAGTTCGCGCGTGGGGCTCAGAATCAGGGCCTGGATATGGCGGTGATCCTCAATCCCCTGCACGATGGGGATGCCGAAAGCAGCTGTCTTGCCGGTACCGGTCTGTGCCTGGCCGATGATGTCCTTGCCTTCCAGCAGCAAAGGAACGGCCTGCAACTGGATTGGCGACGGTTCTTCAAAGCCCATGTCCTTCAGGGCTGTCACAACGCGTTTTTCCAATACCAGTTCGCCGAAATTTCCCGTTTGTGTCGTCATTTTTCTCCTCCACCGGCTTGCAGCCGTTTCTGTTTTCTTGCTTCCCGCTCGGCCTTACGGGCCTTCTTCTCACGGGACTGTTGCGTGGCCTTTTCATCTTCCGCGGTCGGTTTCAAAAGACCTTTGGCCCGGTCAAAGGCCAGGCCGATGGCCGCCATGGCCGCGCGCAGCTTGATCTGTGTCCGGCTGCCGCTGAAATGGAACTCGCGGCAGACCGTGCCGTCCGCATCGGCCACCGCCATGTAGACGAGGCCGACAGGTTTCTTTTTTGTCCCGCCGCCGGGCCCTGCCAGGCCTGTGACGCTGACACCCAGGTCGGTTCCGAGCTTCTCCCGGACACCTTCGGCCATCTGCCGGGCCACTTCCGGGCTGACGGCCCCTTTCCGCTCCAGATCCGTCTTGCTCACGGCCAGGAGGCCGTTCTTCACGGCCTCCGTATAGGAAACGACGGAACCCTTCACGTAGGCGGAACTGCCCGGGACATCCGTCATGAGGCTTGTGGCCAGTCCTCCTGTACAGGATTCGGCAAAGGCGATCCACTTCTGCTGTTTCAGCAGTTCCTTGCCCAGCACTTCCGGCAGGCTGTCTTCGTCGTAGCCGTAGACATAGCGGCCGATGACCGCTTCGATGTTATATTGCAGGCGCGCGATAAGGGCATCTGCTTCCGCCGCCGACGGCGCTTTGGCCGTCAGACGGACCAGGATGTCCCCGTGCCGTGCGTAAAGGGCGATGGTGGGATTGGTCTGCCGGACGATGAGGTCGTCCAGCATGGCTGCCACGCGGGATTCTCCCAGTCCGCGCACCTTCAGGGTATGGGACTTGATGATGCCCAGATGAGCGTATTCCTTCTCCAGATAGGGGAACAGCTCATGCCTGCAGATATACCGGAGTTCGTACGGCGGTCCCGGCAGCAGGATGAAGACGGTGCCGTCCACGGCATGTTTCAGTACGAGTCCCGGTGCCGTCCCCACCTCGTTCCGCAGGACGATGGCACCGCTCGGCACCAGGGCCTGTTTGTCATTGTTGCTGGTGATGCAGGCATTCCGGCGCGACAACAGTTCCTGGATGTGGTTCCACACTTCCAGGTCCATATAGAGCGGCACGCCGCAGTATTCGGCCACTTCCTCCTTCGTGATATCGCCCCGGGTCGGCCCCAGGCCGCCCGACGTGATGACGATGTCCGCCCGGGACGCCGCCAGCCGCAGGGCCTCCTTGATGCGTCCGGGATTGTCGCCCACCGTCGTCTGATACAGCACGTCAAAGCCGCGCTGATTCAATTCGCGGGCCAGATAAACGAAATTTTCGTTCACGATTTCGCCCAGGAGCAGTTCCGTACCCGTCGTAATAACTTCCACGCGCATCGCGTTCCACCTTATCTTTCCTTAATCCACGCGCAGGGCCACCACATCGTAGTCGAACCCCTGGTCCACCCGGACGCGGATGAAGTCGCCCGGTTTCAGTCCCGGTGCGTTTTCCACATAAATCATGCCGTCGATGTCCGGCGCTTCGCGGTACGAACGGGCTTCTGCCAGGTTTTCGCCGTCCTCGTTGTAGCCTTCGACGACGACATCCAGTTCCTTCCCTTCTTCCGCTTTATGGAGCTCTTCAGAAATGCCGGCCTGGATGGCCATCAGTTCATTGTAACGTTCTTCCTTGACGTCGTCCGGAACCTGGCCGGGCATCTCCGCCGCCTGCGTGCCTTCTTCGCGGGAATACGGAAAGACGCCGGCGTTTTCAAAACGTTCTTCCTCGACGAACCGTTTCAGTTCCTCGAAATCCTCGTCCGTTTCCCCCGGGAAGCCGACGATGAAGGTCGTGCGGATGACGATGTCCGGAATGCGTCTGCGCAGTTTTGCCAGCAGTTCCTTCGTATGGGCCATGCTGTCGTGGCGGTTCATGGCGTGCAACAGACGCTGGCTGGCGTGCTGCAGCGGCAGGTCCACGTAATGGCACAGCTTGGGCAGTGTAGCGAAGGCTTCAATCAATTCATCCGTAAAGGTGTTCGGATACAGGTACATCACGCGGATCCACCGGATGCCGTCGATATCGTTCAGGGCCTTCAGCAGCTCTGCCAGCCGCAGTTTCCCGTACAGATCCGCTCCGTAGACGGTCGTGTCCTGGGCCACCACGATGAGTTCCTTGACGCCCCGGGAGGCCAGGTCCCGCGCTTCCGCCAGGACCTGTTCATATGGTTTGCTGACGTAAGGTCCGCGGATGAGCGGAATGGCACAGTAGGAGCAGCGGTTGTTACAACCTTCGGCAATCTTCAGGTAGGCGCTGTACGGTTCACCCGTCAGCTTGCGCGGATCTGGTGCGAACGGGTCCGCGGACACCGCGGCAGCGGCCGGCTGCACGGGGTCCCCGTGTTCTGCCGCTTCCGGCAGGTCGCCGTCCTTCATGTGGAGTACCCGGTGTCCTTCCAGGACCAGCCCGATCACCTGGCCGATATCCTTGAACACATTGGTCCCGACCAGGGCATCCACTTCGGGCATTTCCTGGAACACTTCCTCCGCATACCGCTGGGCCAGACACCCCGTCACAACCAGGTGCCGGCAGGAACCGGCCTTTTTGTATTCCGCCATGGCCAGGATATTGTCGATGGACTCCTGTTTGGCCGATTCGATAAAGGCACAGGTGTTGACAAGCAGGATGTCGGCCTGCCCCGGATCAGGGGTGATCTCAATGCCGTATTGTTCGATGACGCCCAGCATGACTTCAGAATCGACGAGATTCTTGGGGCATCCCAGGCTCACTAATCCTAATTTCAATTCTCTACCTCCGCGGCGTCAATCCGTATTTCCTTCATCCAGATGTCGCTCAGCCTCTGCACGGCTTCCGCGTCCTTATAGAACGTGTTCGTCCACAGGACGCCCGTGTCGATGACCTGCCCTTTGCGTCCCTGGGGCAGCACCGGCAGGAACCCGCACCGCTCCGTCGTCAGCACCGTACGCGCTTCTGAATCCTGGAGCAGCCAGTTGACGAACGGGACGGCCTTCTTCCCTTTCCGGCTCGCTTTCACGAGGCCGGCGCCGAACAGTTCAATGGGCGAACCTTCCTCAGGAATGACGGCATAGGCCGGAAAATCGTTCTGCAGATATTTGAAGACCTGGCTCCGGCGCGTGATGGCGATGTCCGCATCGCCTGTCGCAGCCATGCGCACCGGGCTGATGGCATACTTGGCAAAGCGGGTCCGGGGCCGCAGTTTGCGGAAGAAGTCCAGACAGGCGTCCTGTCCCATGTGGGACGAGGCGGCAGCCAGGAAATTTTTCGTGGACTCCTTGTTCGTCAGGTTTTCCATGGAGATACGGACCGACGGCAGGTCGGCCAGGTCCAGCCAGTGTTCAATGTTTTCCTGTCCCACCTGGCGGGAATAGGCCTGGTTCACCAGGATGACCGCCGGGTCATAAAAGACGCCGAGCCAGCGGTCCTTTTTATCTTTCAGCGTTTCCGGCAGCAGGTCGGCATATTCGGAAGGGACCGGCTGCAGCGCATCCTGGTCCGCCAGCCGGCGCAGAAGGTCCGTGCTGCCCAGGACCACGTCGGCAGCCTGGGGGTCGCCGTCCTTTTTCGCCACGACGACCTTCACTTTCTGTTTGTCGTTCTGACGGGCATTATACTTGTCGGCCATAGCCTGGACGAATTTCTCATCCAGGTCGGAATAGAGCGTGACCGTATCGGCCCCGCCGGCTCCCTGCCCGCAGCCGCCGGCCAGTCCTGCCAGACACAGCAGGAGGACGGCGAACTGTAAGATCTTCTTCATGCAAAACTCCTTATGATCATCGTTTGCCACGGGACCGCCGGGCCTCCGTCCTGCCCCGGCCCGTCCTGCCCTTTTCCGGTGCGACAAGGCAGCGGGGACCTGTACCGATCAGGTCTTCCCGGCCGGCCTTGCGGAGCGCTTCAAGCACCAAGGCCTGGTTACGGGGATTCGTGTATTGCATCAGGGCACGCTGCATCGCCTTTTCATGAGGATTGCGGGTGACGAACACCGGCTCCATGGTATAGGGGTCGATGCCGGAATAGTACATGGCCGTGGAGGCGCTGCCCGGCGTAGGGATGAAATCCTGCACCTGCTCGGGGCGCCGGCCCGCATCCCTCAGGAATTCCGCCAGTTCGACGGCGTTGCGGAGCGTACAGCCAGGATGGCTGGAAATGAAATACGGCACCAGATACTGTTCCTTGCCGATTTCACGGTTCTTTCGGTTGAATTCACGGACGAACCGCAGATAGACATCTTTCCCGGGCTTGCCCATGCGCTGCAGGACCGCCGGGGAAATATGCTCCGGTGCCACTTTCAGCTGCCCGCTGACATGGTATCGGCACAATTCGTCCAAAAAGTCGTGCCGGCTGTCCGCCAGCAGATAATCGTAGCGGATGCCGGAACGGATGAAGACCTTCTTCACCCCCGGCAGAGCCCGCAGTTCCCGCAGCAGGGACACATAATCGCTGTGGTCTGCATCCAGGTTCGGGCACGGCGCCGGGAAAAGGCACTGCCGGAAACTGCAGGCCCCCTGGGTCAGCTGCTTTTGGCAGGCCGGATGGCGGAAGTTCGCCGTCGGGCCTCCCACGTCGTTGATGTAGCCTTTGAAGTCCGGCATCTGCGTCATCAGCCGGGCTTCCCGCAGGATGGAAGCATGGCTGCGGGCCTGGATGATGCGTCCCTGATGCGCATGGATGGCGCAGAAGGAGCAGCTGCCGAAACAGCCGCGGCTGCTCACGATACTGAATTTGACTTCTTCCAGAGCGGCGATGCCGCCGTCCTTATCGTACATGGGATGCCACTGCCGCGTGTAGGGAAGGTCGTAGATGGCATCCATTTCGGCTTCCGTCAGGGGCAGGACCGCGGGATTCTGGACCACGTAGCGCCCCTTCCCGTTTTCCTGTACCAGGGTTTTGCCGTAGTGGGGGTCGAAATTCTCGTTCTGCACGTGGTACGCCCGGGCCAGCATCGTCTTGTCCCGCCGGATTTCCTCCAGCGAAGGCAGGGTCACGTAGTCTTCCACGTTTTGCAGGGAATCCGTGAGGAAGGCAGTGCCGCGGATGTAGTGCAGGTCTTCGCCGGAAGCTCCGCCGGCCAGGTAGTCCGCTATTTCGCGGACGGCCGTCTCCCCCATGCCGCAGACGAGCAGGTCGGCTCCGCTGGCGGCCAGGATGGAAGACAGCAGCTTGTCTTCCCAGTAATCATAGTGGACGAACCGGCGCAAGCTGGCCTCGATGCCGCCGATGATGACGGGCAGGTCCGGCCAGAGGCGTTTGACCATGCGGGCGTAGACGGCCGTCGCATGGTCAGGGCGGCAGCCCATGGCACCGCCAGGCGAATACTTGTCGGCGGTGCGCGGGTTGCGGGCCGCTGTATAATGGCAGAGCATGGAGTCGAGATTGCCACCGCAGACGAGCACTCCCAGGCGGGGGCGGCCCAAGGCCGTCCAGACGGACGGATCCTGCCAGTCCGGCTGGGGCAGTATGGCCACCTTGTAGCCGGCAGCTTCCAGCACGCGGCCGATGACGGCCGGCGCGAAAGACGGATGATCGACATAGGCGTCGCCGCTGACGAACAGGAAATCCGCCTGTTCCCAACCGCGCTCCTCCATGTCTTCCCGGCAAACGGGGAGAAATCTCTGCGTCATATGGACCTCTTTCTTTCTGCAATCCCTTGCATTTCTGTCTCTATCGCTTCACAAGGCATAAGGAAACCTGTCACTGTGCGCCTGCCGGCTTGTAGATGCGTTCCACCGGGGCTTCGGAATCAATCTTCGCCTGGGCGGCGCCATTGTAGACGATATCCAGTGCCGGCGGCCGGCCCATGCGGACGGTCAGTGCCCGGGCGCCTTCGAACGCACGGGATTCGCCTTCCCGCAGGATTCCTTCAAACAACGTCTTGCCGCCCGCCTCGGAAACCCGCAGCCAGCATTCGCCCCGGGCAGCCCGGATGTCCAGTTTCACCCGGCCGGGAATGACGGTGCCAGCCGCTGCTTTCTCCTGGACCGGCTGGCCCGCCGGCTTGTCCTGGTCTCCGGACCTGGTTCCGCTGCCAGGCAGGAAGGAACCGAGGGTCTGGGTCAGGGATTTGCCCGGCGCCGCAGGGGCAGCCTCTTTGAAAGGACCGCCTAAAAAATGGTACGCCGCCAGGGCCGCCAGCACGAAGACAATCCCCGCGGCGATGATCCAGATCGCCCGGTGGCCGTTATTCATTCCCAGGCCGGCACCGGTATCGCGGTCCACCTTGAAGGAAGGCCGTACGCTGACATGCTTCGACTCCCGGACAGGGACAGCGTGCCGCTGCACGCTGTCCTCCCCTTCCCGGGCCGCACGATAGCGCGCCACGAGTTTGAAGCCGTCCATGCCGAGGAAGCTTCCGTAACGCTGGATGATGCCCCGCACAAAGACATCGCCGGAAATCTTGTCAAACTCCTCGTTTTCCAGCGCCTCCAGATAATGCTTCGGGACGTTGGTACGTAAGGAAACATCGTCCAGCGTCAGGCCCTTCTCCTCACGTTTCTCCCGCAGGATGGCGCCGACATTCCCCGCACTGCCGGCTGTCTCTTTGCCGCCCTGCACGGATTTCTCATTTTCCGTTGTCATGACCATCACCGCCTTTCAAATACCGTTCTTCCACTTCCTGCCGGGACATCTTCAGTTCCCTGGGCTTACTGCCCACGGCAGGTCCTACAATCCCCATACTTTCCATTGTGTCCACCAGACGTCCCGCCCGGCTGTAGCCCACGTGGAAGCGGCGCTGCAGCATGGAGGCCGACGCCTGTCCCAAGTCGAGGACAAGCCGGATTGCGTCTTCCAGCAGTTCGTCCTGCTGGGTTTCCGCTCCCGCGTCCCCGCCGTCCGGGCCCTTGCCCTCGTTATGACTGTCACTGGGCAGCTCCACGGACGTGACCTCGTCACTGTATTCGACGGGGATGGCCTGGTTTTTGATGAAATCCGTCACGCGGTTCAGCTCTGCATCACTCACGAAGGCGCCCTGCACACGCAGCGGCTTGTTCGTGCCGATGGGGGAAAAGAGCATGTCGCCCTTGCCCAGCAGCTTTTCGGCGCCGCCCATGTCGAGGATGGTGCGCGAATCCGTCAGGGAAGCGACGGCAAAGGCGATACGCGACGGAATGTTGGCCTTTACGATCCCCGTAATGACATCGACGGACGGACGCTGCGTCGCCAGCACCAGGTGGATGCCGCAGGCGCGGGCCTTCTGGGCCAGCCGCAGGATGGCATCTTCCACATCGGCCCGGGCGACCATCATGAGGTCGCTCATTTCGTCGATGACGATGACGATGAAGGGCATCTTCTCTTTGGCCTGTTCATTATATGTATTGATGTCACGGACATGGTTGTCCGCAAACGACTGATAACGGCGCTCCATTTCGGCGACTGCCCAGTGCAGCGCCGAAGCAGCTTTTTTCGCATCCGTCACGACCGGAGTCAGCAGATGCGGAATGCCGTTGTAGTTCGTCAGTTCGACCACCTTCGGGTCGACCAGGATCAGCTTCACCTCGTCGGGCCGCGCCTTGTACAGGATGCCTGCAATCAGCGTGTTGACGCAGACGGACTTGCCGCTGCCCGTCGAACCGGCGATGAGCAGGTGTGGCATCTTGGCCAGGTCGATGGGGATGATGTTGCCGCCAATATCGCGGCCCAACCCCACACAGAGTTTGGAAGCATCCTTCCGGACGGCGTCGTTGTCGACGACTTCCTTGAAGGTGACCGGGTCGTTTTTGGCGTTCGGCGCCTCGATGCCGATGGCGGCCTTGCCTGGAATCGGCGCTTCCACGCGCACCCCCGGTGCGGCCAAGCGCAGGGCGATGTCGTCGGCCAGGTTCACGACGGAACTGACCTTGACACCCGGCGCCGGGTTCAGCTCGAACCGCGTCACGGCGGACCCGCGGGTGGCATTGATGACTTTTGCATTGACCTTGAAATCGGCCAGCGTCTGCTCCAGGATGCGGACCTTTTCCGCAATTTCGGACTGGTAGTTGCGCGGATCCGTTTTGACCGCGTCATTCAGGAGGCTCAGCGGCGGGAAGATATAGCGGCTCCGGCCGGATTCCACCGGGGGTCCGCCCTGCGTCGCCCCCGCCACCAAACCGGCAGCGGCGGCGGTTCCCCTTGCTGCGGCCGGCTCCGGTGCGGCTGCAGTGGCACCCTCCGGTGCCGATTCCGCAACGGGGACCGGTTCCGGGAAGGTGTTGGATCCGTCCTCCTCTTCCCCGTACGGGAAGTCCGTGGCGGATTCCGTCCAACCGCCGGCGCTGGGCCGCAGCACGACCTTCTGCTGTTCCTCCGGATAAACCGGACTCAGCGGGGCACGCGGTTCCGAGCCTTCGTGCGGTTTGCCGTGGTCCCGGGTTTCCGTGCCATAACTTTCATCGGCCTCTTTGTTTGTGATGATGTTATTATGTACCCCGCCGCTGCGTTCCGCTCCGGTCCGGAACGGAGTGCCGCCGAACGGTTCCGCTCCGTCGTGCCGGCCGACAGTCCGACCGAAGTCCAGAATGCGCTTGAAGGGACTCTTTTTCCGCACATCGGCGTTGAATTCGGAAAACTCATCATCGTGATAGACATCGATGGACGTGCGCCGTGCTGTCCGGCCTTCCCCGCGGGACTGGCCAAACACGGAGCCGTCTGCTTTTGTGTCCTGCTCCTCCCCGTCCGTTTGGCGGCTGCCGTAGTACCGCGGTCTTTCCGGTCGGGACCCGGACCCCCTGTGGGAGATAGCTTCCGGCTCTTCGCCGTCCCCTTCCGGTTCGCGGCGGAAGAAACCCAGATGGTACGCTTCGGCAAAGAGACAGGACAGCAGTCCCAAAATGACCACGACGACACCGCCCGTCACACCGAAGACCTTGCGCAGTCCCGCCAGCAGCAGGGCGCCGGTCAGTCCGCCGCCTTCCGGCAGCAGATGGGGCGTAAACAGGTCGTCCGCCGGCACAAAGAAGTGCTGGAACAGGCCGAGCAGGCACAGATACGCCACGGCGGGCAGCCAGAATCCCCGGGTGACCAGCCAGTTGCGGCGGCGCACCAGGAACCCGAAGCCGAGGATGAAGAACCACAGCGGAACCATGATGGCCCCCATACCGAAGCCGTAACGCAGGAATTCGTCCGTCAGGCTTCCGAAGGACCCTTTGATGACGCCGACATAGGAAAGCAGGCACAGCAGCCCCGCGAGCAGCAATACGATGCCCTTGATGCTTCTGCCCCGTTCCGGTCCCTTGCGGACCTCTTCCGTCTCCACCGGGCGCGGCTCCCGTTTTTTGTTGTCGTTTGCAATGCGTTTTCTGTTACCCACGGCACGCCCCTTTAAATGACATGTTAGGGACGAGCCTGGAAAGAGACCCGTCCCTTACTGAACTATATTAAACTTCCATAATGATCGGTAAAATCATCGGACGTCTTCTCGTCTTGTCGAAGAGGAAACGGCTGAGGCTGTCACGGATGGCGCCCTTGATGGCGGACCACTCCGTCACCTTGTTGTCCTCGCATTTGTTGAGGGCATCCTGTACCTTCACCTTCGCCTGGTCCATCAGGTCTTCGGCTTCCCGCACATAGACGAATCCGCGGGACACGATGTCCGGCCCGCTGGTGACGCGGTTTGTGGCCTTGTCAATCCCCACGACGACGATCATGATGCCATCCTGGGACAGCTGCCGCCGGTCACGGAGCACGATATTGCCCACATCGCCGACGCCCAGCCCGTCAATCAGCACCTTGCCGGCCTGCACTTTTCCGTTGATGCCGATCTTGTCGCGGGTCAGTTCCACAACGGCCCCGTTTTCGGCAATGACGATGTGCTTCTTGTCCATGCCGCGGGCCACGGCCAGACCGGCATGTTTGATGAGGTGACGGTATTCGCCGTGCACCGGCATAAAGAACTTCGGACGTACGAGATTCTGCATGATCTTCAGTTCTTCCTGGCTGGCATGGCCGGAAACATGGACGCCGTTGGCTTTTTCATAGACCACTTCGGCGCCGAGCATGTACAGATGGTTGATCGTGTTGGAAACCATCTTTTCGTTGCCGGGAATGGGAGAGGCTGAAATGATGACCGTGTCTCCCGGTACAATCTGCACCTTGCGGTTTTCCCCCATGGACATGCGGGTCAGGGCGGACATAGGTTCCCCTTGGCTGCCGGTGCAGATGATGACGATCTTATCATTCGTGTAGTTGCGCGTTTCATCGATATCGATGATGGTCCCTTCGGACACCTTCAGGTACCCCAGTTCCAGGGAGATGCGCACCACGTTCTGCATGCTGCGGCCGATGACGGCCACTTTGCGTTTATAGCGCACCGCCGTGTCGCAGATCTGCTGGATACGGTGCACGTTGGACGAGAAGGTGGCGATGATGATACGGTTTTCCGCATGGCGGAACTCGTTGTCGAACGTCTCGCCCACCATCTTTTCACTCGGCGTATAGCCGGGCCGTTCCGCATTGGTGCTGTCCGCCATGAGCAGGAGCACGCCGCGGTCACCGTACTCGGCAAACCGGTTCAGTTCCATGACCTGCCCGTCGACAGGCGTCTGGTCGATCTTGAAGTCGCCCGTATGGATGATCAGGCCGATGGGCGTGTGGATGGCGATGCCGATGGCATCGGGTATGCTGTGGTTGACCCGCATGAATTCCAGTTTGAAGGCACCTGCACGGATGCGGTCGCCCGATTTGATGGCATTCAGGTTGGCGGTGGACACACCCGCCTCTTCCAGTCTTCCTTCCAGGATACCGAGAGTTAATGCGGTACCGTAGACAGGCACGTCCAACTGTTTCAAAATGTAAGGAAGGGCGCCGATATGGTCTTCGTGACCATGGGTCAGGAAGATGCCCCTCAGTTTATCCTGGTTCTCCACCAGGTAGGTGATATCCGGGATGACCAGGTCGATGCCCAGCATATCGTCTTCGGGGAACATGAGGCCCGCATCGAGCAGGATCATGTCATTGCCATAACGGAACACGGTCATGTTCTTGCCGATTTCGCCCAGACCGCCTAAAGGAATGATGTTGACTTTTTTTTGATTTTTCTCCAAAACTATACCTCCATATGTGTATTTCCGATCGCAAATCTTTCTATTAAATAAGTATTGCAGCCGTTCCTTAACTCTTACGATATTATACCGCAAACATTTCGCAAAAACAATTGTTTGTTTCCCCGCCCCGGTCCTAAATGTGAAAAAACTGTGAAACCGCCAGCGTTTTTTATGTAAAAAATGCTTATTTCCATACAAAAACAAAAATCCCGGAAAGGACAAGCCTTTCCGGGATACAGTCGGACGATTTTCCCTTAATCTTCCGAACGGTTCTGCAACGGACCGCCGCTATTGCGTTTCTGCCACAGGAAGCACAGCACGAGGATGATCAGGCCGGCCAGGTCGGTGTAGGTCCCCGGGATGATCAGGCAGAGACCGCCGAGGAAGAACACGATGCGCTGCAGAATTGTCAGCACATGCTGGCAGAAGCCGATCATGGCAAGGGACAGCCCCCACATGCCGAGGATAGCCGTTATCGTGGACAGCAGTACCGTCAGGAACGTGGCATTGATCATCAACAGCTCCGGAGCCAGTACGAAGATGTACGGGACGATGAAGGCCGCAATGGCCAGCTTGGCCGCGTTGACACCGGTCTTCATGGGGTTGGCGCCGGCAATGCCGGACCCCGCATAGGCGGCCAGGGCCACAGGCGGCGTTACGTCGGCGACAATGCCGAAGTAGAAGGCGAACATGTGGGCTGCCAGGACCGGTACGTTCATCTGTACCAGGGCCGGGGCCGCAATGGTCGAGGTGATGACGTAGTTCGCCGTCGTGGGCACGCCCATGCCCAGAATCAGGGACGTGATCATGGTGAAGAACATGGCCGGAAGCAGTTTGCCGCCAGCCAGGTCCAGAAGGGCCGTCGCCAGCTTCAGGCCGACGCCGGTCTTCGTCACGACACCGATAATGATACCGGCCGTAGCACAGGCAATGAGGACGCCCAGGACGCCCTTCGAGCCACTGATCAACCCGTTGACGAAGTCTTTGAAGGTGATGCGCGTGCTTTTACGCAGGCAGGCACAGACAATGGTCAGGCCGATGGCGTACAGGGCGGCACGCATCGGCGTATAACCCGTAACCAGCAGGTAGACGATGACGATCAGGGGAATGGCCAGATGGCCCTTCTCCTTCAGCAGCACACCGAACTTCGGCAGCTGGTCCCGCGGCGTACCTTTCAAGCCGTATTTCTTGGCTTCGTAATGGACACCGATCCAGATGCCCGTGTAATACAGGATGGCCGGAATAACGGCGGCCTTGACGATGTTGATGTACGGCGTGCCGACGAATTCAGCCATCAGGAAGGCAGCAGCGCCCATGACAGGCGGCATCAGCTGCCCGCCCGTTGAGGCAGCCGCTTCAACGGCGCCGGCAAAGGAGGGACGGTAGCCCAGCTTCTTCATCATGGGAATTGTGAAGGAACCGGTGCCGGCAACGTTCGCCACAGAAGAGCCGGAAACCGTGCCCATCAGGCCGGACGACAGGACGGCGACCTTGGCAGGGCCGCCGACAGCCCAGCCAGCCAGCGCGTTGGCCAGATCGATGAAGAACTTGCCCAAGCCTGTCGCTTCCAGGTAAGCACCGAAAAGGATGAACAAATAGATGAAGGTCGACGATACGCCCATGGGGACGCCGAAAATCCCTTCCGTTGTGTAATAGAGGTGGCTGATCAGTTCGTCGAACCCGACGCCGCGGTGCGCCATGATGCCCGGCATATAGGGGCCGAGGAAGGCATACGCCACGAAAATCAGGGCCACCGTGATCATGGGCCAGCCGACGGTGCGGCGGGCCGCTTCGAAAATCAGGATCGTCCCGACGAGACCGATGAGGACGTCTTGCTGCGTATTCATGCCTGACCGCAGGACCAGCTCGTCATAATCAACCACAAGGTACATGGTCGCGCAGACACTGAGAACCGCCAGGATGACATCCAGGGGATTCATCTTCTTGCGGGACCAGGACTTCCTGGCCGGATACAGCAGGAAAATCAGACTCAACCCGAAAGCCAGGTGGATGGTGCGCTGCAGATGCGCATCCAGCACACCGAATATGGCCGTGTACAGCTGGAACACGGCGAACAAAATACAGATAGCGGAAATCACATATCCCCAAAAGCCTTCGGGGTCACGGGTGTTGGACTCCTTATCATACTTCTTCAACACTTCTTCCGCCGACATTTCTGCCGGCACCGTAGTCTTTTTTGTTTCATCAGCCATCTGTTCTCACATCCTTTCCCATCTCCAAAAGATACTACAGCAGCCAGTACTGATATCGTTTCAAGGCCCTGACTTCCACCAGGGTTCCTTGTCCATACAGATTACAGAGGTCATATACCTGCGTACCGTGGAAAATCATGGGCCGCGCCTGCACGGCGGTCCGGAACCGGAGAGACCGGTACGGCCGGTTCATCTCCATTTCGAACTTGCCCTCTTTCTCCAAGGCGGTAAACTTCCCGTCCTTCGGGTCATACGGAAGGCCGACGCCGAAAGACTGGTACACGGTGTGGGTCATCACCATGTCGTCCGGTCCGTTGACACGGAAATACTCGTCGCACGGGGTCAACTGCACCGAATGGGTATAATGGTAGCTCCATTCCCCGCCCTTCCCTACGTAAAAGGTCCGGGCCGGAAGTCCGTTTTCCGGTATGATTGCGATGATCAGCTGGTTTCCATACCATCCGAGCAGCACTAATAAAACAAAAAGCACTACCAAAATCGCAGAAACCGGTCTTCTTAAAAAAGACCGGGTCCCGGTGGACACCGGGGTCCGGTCTGGGTTAAACAGGAACATTTGAACTATCCGCCTTCAGATTCCTTGCACAGCAGGCGTTATTTCTCTTTGAAGAATTTTTCCGCGCCGGCATTCAGAGGAATGGACATACCATCCTGGGCAGAATCCTTGGTGATGTTCTTGCCAACATTGTGGGCTGCCTTCATGCGGTCCAGGTTGCCATACAGGGCCTTGACGACCGCATAACCGGTGTCGGCGTCCATCTTGTCGGTAACGGCCAGCATGCAGCGGACTGCGACGGCCGGCGTATCGGTTGCGACTTTGTTGTAGGTATTGGCAGGAATGACCAGCTTGGTGTAATACGGATACTTGGCAATCAGCTTGTCAGCCATGGCGGCGTCAACCGGAATCAGCACGACTTCATGCTGCGTGGACAGGTCCTGGATGGCTGCAGTCGGATGACCGGCGGTTACAAACGCTACGTCGACGTTGCCGTCTTTCAGGGCGGAAGCAGCTTCGCCGAAGGACAGGTACTGTACTTTGATGTCTTTATAGTCGATGCCGGCCATGTTCAGGATCTGGCGGGCGTTGGCTTCTGTGCCGGATCCGGCAGCGCCTACGGCCACGCGTTTACCTTTGATGTCAGCCAGCGTCTTGACGCCGCTCTTCTTGGTGGTTACAATCTGGATGGTTTCAGGATACAGGGTTGCCAGGCCTTTCAGGCCGGGAACTTTCTTATCCTTGAACATTTCCACGCCGTTGACGGCATAATAGGCGATATCGTTCTGGATGAAGGCGATATCCACTTTGCCATCCTTCAGCAGGTTGACGTTTGCTACGGAAGCGCCCGTGGACTGAGCTGATGCATTCGCACCCTTCATGTTCTTGTTCAGGATATCGGCCAAGGCACCGCCCAGCGGGTAATACGTGCCGGCCGTGCCGCCGGTGGCGATGTTGATGAACTTCTTGCCACCGTCCGCCGCCTTACCGGCATCCTTCTTGTCTCCGCCGCCACCGCAGCCTGCCAAAACAGACCCGATGACGCAGAACGCCACGAGGAACGCTAACAACTTCTTCATAAATAACCCCTCCTTGTCACATAACCTTATGCGCCGCAATTTTTATATAAAATGCGAAAAACCATGCATTTTATAACAAATTCCCGGTTCCGCCTCAAGCAGATTCTACTAGTACTGTTTATATTTTCGCCGTCGGGCGTTAAACTCCTGCAAAAAAATACAAATTTAGAAAAGTATGATGTATACAAAATGCAGAGCCTGCCCCTTTTCACTGGGCCGGTTTTGTGCTAATATAATGTTGTATAAAAACTTTAAAGGAAGTGTAACAAAATGAACAGTTATTCCGTTTATAACCTTCGTCTGGCCCGCACCTTGTACAACAACTTCTACCGTGCGCGCCTGACCGACGCCAATGGAGAAGATGCCGGCCAGATCCTGATTGTCCCGGGCCTGCCCCTGGACCGCCGCCAGGTTCCGCCCGATGCACCGGAAGCCAACCCGTACCTGCTCATCATCGTAGAAGACGCCAACATCAGCAAGAACACCGTCGTAGACTTCGAGGAAGGCGTTTCCCGCGCCGTTCTGGACAAATTCACCACGGAAACGATGAATTTCGAACATTGCGAATTTTATTATCCTTCCCCCGCCTTCTATTTCAACCAGGAAGACGGTGAACCGGAAGCACCGCAGGCCGGAAAGTAAGGAAAAGGCCCCTTGGGGCTCCTACGGCCGGTTCCTGTAAAAACATAGGGATACCCGCTTAACTGCAGTTCGCCTTTGAATGTGCAGTTTAGAGGATATCCCTTTTTTATATTGTAAGGCAGAACGCCTTCCCCGTCAACAAGACTCCCCGGTTCCGGCCCGATTTGGGCCGACCGGGGAGCATTGTCCGATGGAATTGTAAAATTATTTACAACTTCGCGGATTCCGGGAACAGCCCCTTCCCCGCTCAGCAGGTATGGCACTTCTCGTAGATGCCGGTCTTCTTCAGGACGCGCACCGCCGTCTCACCGATCTGGGCCACCGTATCGGCCACTTCGATGCCGGCCGCATTCAGGGCCTTGATCTTGTCTGCCGCCGTGCCCTTGCCGCCGCTGATGATGGCGCCCGCATGCCCCATGCGTTTGCCCGGAGGTGCCTGGCGCCCGCTGATGAAGGCGATGACCGGTTTCTTCATGTTCTTCGTGATCCATTCGGCAGCCTTTTCTTCCGCGTCGCCGCCGATTTCGCCGATCATGACCACGGCGTACGTATCGTCATCCTTGTTGAAGGCGTCCAGCGCGTCGATGAAGTCGATGCCCTTGACAGGGTCACCGCCCAGGCCGACGCAGGTGGTCTGGCCGATACCGGCCATGGTCAGCTGGTACGTCGCTTCGTACGTCAGGGTGCCGGAACGGCTGATGACGCCTACATGGCCCTTCTTGTGGATATAGGTCGGCAGCAGGCCCAGACGGCATTCGTCCACCGTCAGGATGCCCGGGCAGTTCGGTCCCAGGAAGACCGTCTTCTTGCCCTTCAGGTACGCGCGCACCTTGATCATATCCAGCACGGGGATGTGTTCCGTGATGCAGCAGACGAAATCCAGCCCCGCGTCGATGGCTTCGATGATGGAGTCCGCCGCGAAACGGGCCGGCACGTAGATGATGGACGCATTGGCGCCCGTAGCTTCCACCGCATCGGAAACCGTGTTGAACACCGGGATGCCCATGACGGTTTCCCCGCCATGGCCCGGCGTGACGCCGGCCACGATGTTCGTGCCGTAATCAAGGGCGATCTTCGTATGGAATTTGGCCTGGTGCCCTGTGATGCCCTGGACCAGGACCTTCGTATCTTTATTGACATAAACGGACATGATTAAGCCTCCTTCCCGGCAGCCAGTTTCTGTTTCGTTTCGGCAGCCAGTTTCACTGCCAGTTCCGCCCCTTCTTCCATCCTGGGGATGGAATGGACCATCGGAAGCTTGGCTTCTGCCAGGATCTTACGGCCTTCCGCCATATTCGTGCCGTCCAGACGGGCGATGACGGGGACCTGCAGGCCGACGACCTTCGCCGCTTCGACGATGCCGCCGGCAATGACGTCGCACTTGTTGATGCCGCCGAAGATGTTGACGAAGATGCTGTGCACCTGTCCGTCGGACTGCATGATGCGGAATGCCTCGGCAATCTTTTCCACCGTGGAATCGCCGCCGACATCCAGGAAGTTGGCCGGTTCGCCGCCGTAGAACTTGATCAGGTCGACCGTCGCCATGGCCAGGCCGGCGCCGTTCACCATGCAGGCCACGTCGCCGCCCAGGTTGACATAGGACAGGGAGGCCTTCGCGGCAGCGCGTTCCTTCGGATCCTCTTCATTCTCATCGCGCAGCGCGTAGATTTCCGGATGACGGTAGATGGCGCTGTCATCGAAATTCAGTTTTGCGTCGGCCGCCACGATGCGGTTGTCCGTCGTCAGCACCAGCGGATTCGTTTCCGCCAGGGAGCAGTCTTTCTCAACGAACAGCTGGTACATGTTTTCCATGGTTTTGGCGACCTTGTTGATGACGTTTTCCGGGAACTGCATGCGGTATGCCAGGCGTCTCGTCTGAAAAGGTTCCAGGCCCACGGCCGGATCCACGTATTCGTAGAAGATGTGGTCCGGATGTTCCCTGGCCACGTTCTCGATTTCCATCCCGCCGTCGGCACTGCCCATCATGACGATCTGTGCGGAATCGCGGTCGATGGTCATGCCCAGGTAGTATTCCTTTGCGATGCTGATGCCCTCCTCAATCAGCAGGCGGTTGACGACCTTCCCTTCGGGACCGGTCTGTTTCGTCACCAGCTTGTTGCCCAGCAGCTGGGAAGCGAAATACTTCACTTCGTCGATGTTGCGGGCGATCTTGACACCGCCGGCCTTGCCGCGGCCGCCGGCATAGATCTGTGCCTTAACGACGGCGACGGGAGAACCCAGGTCTTTGGCAATCCGCGCGGCTTCTTCAGGGCTGAATGCGGCGCGTCCGTTCGGGACGTCGATGCCGTACCATTTCATGATGTCCTTTGCCTGATACTCATGAATCTTCAAAATACATTCCCTCCTTCAATATATCTTAGATTATGGGAATCACCATAAGGAACAACGTTACGGGTCCCGGTGCCCGTCATTTGGCCAGGGCGGATCCGTCTTCGGCGCTGTTGCGCACTTCGAGGCTCCGGATGGAGATGTTCACTTTCTGTACCTGCATGCCGGTCATGCGCTCCACCTTCCGCTTGATTTTGCTTTGAAGGATGCGGCTCACTTCGAACACGCGGACGCCGTAATAGAGGACCAGCTCCACGTGGACGAACAGCCCGCGGCTGTCGGAACGGCGGCGCACATGGATGTAGTTGATCCTTGCCACGCCCACCATGCGCTCCACGATGAGGTTGATGATGTCCTCGATGACATAGTCGGAAATGAGGATGAGCCCGTAATAGCTGAAGGCCGGCCGGACGATGGACCGGCGGTCCTCCCTCTTGTTCCTGTTCTTAGAAAAAAGGTTGTACGGCAGGTTGGCGAAAAATCCACCGAAATGCTGTTTCAGTTCCACCGTCGGCACCGGCACGATATGTTTGCCGTAACGCAGCCGCGCCTCGTGGGCCTTCTTGATTTCCTGCCTCGTGGCGATGTCCGTGATGTAGACGGTCTTCAATGGCTTCGGCAGGCTGAGGCGTTGCGTGATCTTTTCAATCATCTTGTCCGACGTAGCCAGAATCAGCAGGCGCCGGATGCCGGAACGGGCCAGGGCCTGGCGCACTTCGGAAGCGTGGGCGTCATCGTAAAAAATAGCCCGCTTCACGGCCTGTACCCTGTTCTGTTCGCTTTTGGCCGATGTGCCAGCCAGAATCTTCGCCCCTTCAATCAAAAGGCCGTCATCGATGATGCCCTGGCATTGATACTGATGGGCTACGCCGATGGCACGGTGGCTTTTACCGGAACCGCTGGGGCCTACAAAGGCAATGACTTCCATAAGGATCCACCTGTACTCTTCCTTCTTATTTACAATCATAACATACTTGTCGCGATAACTTAACCAGAATCTGCTGGTTGGTCGAAATTTCAGCCCGAATTCCCGTTAAAGAATCCCGAAACAGGCTAAAAATGCTGTAATATTTTGCAAAGGGACTTTCCATTGCCCCAGATGCTCCGGAAAACGGCCTGTCGTTCCGTGCAGGTCGCTGCCCCCCGTAATCAGGAAATGCCGTTTTTCCGCTTCCCCTTTCCAGAAGGCCTGCCGTTCCGGAGAGGCGGACGGATGGTATACCTCGATGCCGTCGTAAGGCAGCTCGTCCAAGAGTTCCAGCACCAGTTCCGGGCTGCCAACTTCTTCCGGATGGGCCTGCACGGCGATGCCGCCGGCCTCATGAATCAGTTCCACCCCTTCGGCAGGCGTCATTTTCGGCTGCGGTACATAGGCAGGCCTGCCTTCGCCTATATATCTGGCAAAGGCCTCTTCCACATCGGACACGTACCCGGCAGCCACCATGGCCCGGGCCACATGGGGGCGTCCTACGGCGCGTTCGCCGTCCTTGGGAGGCGGTACGGCGAGGTCGATGCCCAGTTTGTGCAGTTTGTCCAGAATCTCCTGCAGGCGGATGAGCCGCGCGTTGCGGACTTCCACCAGCCTCTTTGCCAGAAAGGCGCAATCCGGCCGGATTCCGTAACCCAGGATGTGTACCTGCCGCCCACCCTGACGGGCACTCAGTTCCACCCCTGGGATATACCGCAGGCCACAGGCAGCAGCTGCCCCGGCCGCGTACGGGATGCTCTTCAATGTATCGTGGTCCGTCACGGACAGGACCCGGATTCCCGCGGCGGCAGCCGCAGAGGCCAGTTCTTCCGGCGTGTAGATGCCGTCGGAATAGGTGCTGTGCATATGCAGGTCCGCCAGGCCTGTCAGTCCGGTTTCTCCGTGCTCCTGGTCCGTTTCCTCGTTATCCGCCATCGTACTGCCTCCCCTTTCCGGAACATTCCGTTCCCCCCAAGCCGCCACTGCCTCAGGCCTGGCGGCTTTTTGCATATTCAATCAGCGTGGCGGTGCCGAAAGCCGTACCGCCTTCCACAATACAGCCTTTCGTCTTTTTGGCCGTCGACGTGCCGCCGATGTCCAGATGGGCCCAAGGCAGGCCCGGTTTCACGAAGGCGCCGATGAAGGCGCCTCCGGTGATGGCACCGGCCGGGCGGCCCGCACTGTTCTTCACATCGCCGCAGGTGCCCCTAATCATTTCTTCCGCGCCTTCGAACAAGGGCAGCTGCCACCAGGCTTCCCCCGCACGGTGCCCTGCCGCCCGGAGCGCAGCGGCCAGGTCGTCGTCACTGGCAACGATGCCTGAAACCTCTTCGCCCAGGGCGATGATGACGGCTCCCGTCAGCGTCGCGATATCCACCACTTCAGACGCGCCCTTCTCCCCCGCGTACCAGACGCCGTCAGCCAGAACCATGCGTCCCTCGGCATCGGTGGAAACCACTTCGATCGTCTTCCCACTCGCTGCCTGGATGATGTCCCCCGGCCGCTGGGCGGACCCGGAAGGCATGTTTTCGGCGCAGGCCAGGATGCCCAGCACGTTGATCTTCAGATGCAGGGCCGCAATGGCCTGCATGGCTCCCAGTACGGCGGCGGCACCGGTCATGTCATCCTTCATCTCGCTCATGCCTGCATCAGGTTTCAGGGAAAGGCCGCCGCTGTCAAAGGTGATGCCCTTGCCCACAAAAGCCAGGAACGGGGCGTCGCCGGCTCCGCGGTACTGCAGTGTGACCAGGCGGGGCGGATGGATGCTGCCCGCGCCGACGGCCAGAATGGCGTGCATCCCCTTCTGCCGCATTTCCGTTTCCGTCAGGACCTCGACCTCCATCCCGTACCGGGAGGCCGTTTCTTCAGCGTCTTCCGCCAGCAATTCCGGGGTCACGATGTTGCCCGGCTCGTTGACGAGGTCCCGGGCATGGCAGATGGCGGCGGCAACGGTTTCCGCCTCCCGCAGCACGTCCGCTGCCCCGTCCACGCCATTCATGATGAGGATGGGCAAAGGCGCCGGAGTTTCCTTGTCAGACTTGTATTTATCGAACCGGTAACTCCCGAGCAGCAGCCCTTCGGCCACGGCCTTCAGGTAATGGGGCCGCGTCGCCTTCAACAGGACCGGCCCCGCCACGACGGCCTTTACCGCTTTTCCCTTCACCAGGGTCCGCACGGCATTCCCGGCGGCCTGGCGCATATGGATGGGCGTGCATTCCCGGCCCGCACCGGAACCGGCGAGGATCAGCCGTGTGAAGCCGCCTTCCCGTGGCAGGACCAGCTCCGTCACATGCCCTTTGGCAGTCACTTCCGGATCTTTGGTCACGGCATAACGCACGGCCTTCTGCAGATCCTGCGGCAGCCGGATGGCATCCAGCTCCGGCAGGCACTCCTTGCACAGGAGCAGCACGACGGCTTCCGCGTGTTCATAAACAGACGCCTCGGGAGCAGCATTTTCCAGCATGAGGAACGGTTCCATACAATCTCTCCTTTCATCGTACTTCCTGGCAGCAGATCAGCTCGTCCAGGAAGGTGCGGCCTGAAGAACGGCGCAGCAACAGGTCCGTCACTGCGACCCGCCGCTCATAGACCTTCTTTCCGTTTACATAGTGGCTGCTGAAGGAATGGATGGCATAGGGCACCCCGTCCTGCAGGCCCAGATAAATCATCACATGGCCCGGCAGGTGCAGCAGGGCTCCGGGTGGCAGCTGGGCCAGCACGGCCAGCCGTTCCGCCGTTCCCAGCCCCTCCAGGGAAACCGTGTGCAGCGGGGCCTTGCGGATCTGGCCCGAATTGCGGGGCAGGCAGATCCCTTCGGCACGGTAGACCGCATCCACGAACGACGAGCAGTCGACACTGCCATAGTCACCGCCCCAGCCGTACACACTGTCCAGGAACTGCATGGCGTTATCCAGGACCTGGCGCGCCGTATACGGCGCGTATCCCTTTCGGAGTGCCGGTCCGGACGGCAGCAGCATCTTCTTTCCGGTAAGGGCGCCCGCCGCATCACGCTGCGGCAGCAGCACTTCCCACTGCGCCCCGTCCGCCGCCGGCACGAGCCGCGTATACAGGAGGGCCGAGCCTTGAAGCATCATGCCCCGGAACGACGCCGGATCGGCCCCGTAGGCATAGCCCGGGCGCGGTCCCGTCCCGTGCCACGTGCCGCCCGGTTCCGCTGGATACAGGTCCCTCCCCGCGACGGTCAGGAACTGCTGCGGCGCGGCATAGCGGTTCCAGTCAGCGCGCGGGCAGTACGCCACGTCTTCACACGCCACCCAGCCCGAAAGAGTGCGGCTGCGCAGGAACACGTACCGCCTGTCCCGCGACGTGTGCCAGACCACGACCGGTTCCCCCGCGTCGAGCACGGAATCCTGTACGTTGTCGTAGTAGCGGGCATCCGGACTGGCGGAATCATACAGTCCCTCGTCCGTCGGCAGGCTCCGGAGCGATGTATGGGCCGTCGTGACCGCAAATCGTCCTGTAACCGTGTCCGGAACCGCATCCAGGTTCAGATTGGCCCGGAACCGCGCGGCATCCGCCTTCGTCATGCGGCGTCCCTCCAGGTACGCCTTCCGGCGCAACGGCCGGCGTTCGGCCAGCCGGCGCCGCAGTGCCGCCCCGTCCAGTTCCGCGAAGGAAGCGAGACGCTCCGTCGTGACCGCCCCGGTCCAGACATCGGAAGCACGGGAAATCCGCTCATTGAGTGCTGCAATGCCGGCCTCGTCCAGAACCACGGCGTCAGCCGCGGCATACCGGCTGCACCACCAGGCCGCCGTCTTCTCCGGCCGCACGGCCCCGCTTTCCCCAGCCTGTTCCGTCCCTTCTGCCGCCGCGGACGCGCAAAAAGGCGCGGCAAAGGATACAGCCAGGCAGAGCCAGGCAGCCAGCCGCCGCATGATCCGAAATCCCTGCAAGGTCATTCCCCCCTTCCCCATCTCCAAACAGCGTATTTATATAAAATTATAACACATAAAAAAAAACGTATTCAATAACCGGCGGTTAGAGAATACGCTTAAAAACATCTGATACGGGCACCTGCCCATCCCGAGTTCTCCCAAAACAGGATAAGCAGATGTCTGTTTCAGCACGTGAACAAATTATAGGTCAGTTGTAAAATGAACTTGAACAGTTAATCAAAAAATAAAAATCCATAG
>OJNP01000046.1_pt1 | contig 99814 bp, 78 predicted proteins | sample 1597921 | NCBI WGS metagenome assembly OJNP01 (sample SAMN01915213, study PRJEB22387) | human gut metagenome | isolation source: stool | host: Homo sapiens | place: USA | reverse complement strand
CGGGGAGCCGAATAGACGTAGCCGTCGAGAACGATGGCGATGCACTTGCCGATATTTTCGCCCGTCATGCGCGACCACTCCTGCGTACCTTCGGCGTTCATGGTCATCGAAACCTCGGCCGTAGCGCCGCGCTGGGCGTACTGCTCGGTGGCTTCCGTAACGACCGAACCGTCGAGCGGTGCCTTGCCGTCGGGCGTAGAAACCTTGATGGCGTAGAGGTAGAAACGACCGTCGATCTTGTCGTCGCCCTTGACGCCCCACTTGAACATGATGTCGGCGGGAAACAGCTCGCGGACGGCCGGCTGGGCGAGGTATTCGTTGACGGCTGCCATGTCGGCCTTGTAAGCGGCTCCGATGGAGGCGCCGCCTGCGAAGCGGGGATTGAGGACTGCAAAGAGCGGGTTCTGCGAGTGGTCGAAGTTGCCTTCCTGAACGGCGGTCTCGGCCGTGGCGGTCGAATCGGCGGCGCCGACTTCGGCGATCAGGCCCTCGGCCTCGGCGGCGGGAGTCCCGGCGGCAGCGGCAGCCTCGGCGGCAGCGGTCTCGGGCGCAGCGGCGGGAGCCTGCGCCAGTTCGGCCTTGATGAGCTTGTCGGCAGCGGAAAGCGCGGGGAAGATCTCATTGGCGTCGTAGGTGGTCCAGAACTCCAGCGAAGCGGTTCCCTGCAACAGGTCGCGGACGCGCTGCGGCTCCTTCACGCCCGGAAGCTCGACCAGAATGCGGTGCGAGTTCGGGAGGCGCAGGATGTTGGGCTGCGTAACGCCGAAGTGGTCGATACGGCTGCGAAGCACGTTGAACGATGCGCCGATGGCAGCCTCGGTCTCCTTCTTGAGGATCTTCTCGACGTCGGCGTCCGAGCTTTCGAGCGTGATGTCCTTGCGGTCGGGGCTTACGAAAAGCTCGGCGATGGGACGGCCGTTCGAAAGGCGCGAATATGCCTTCACGAAGTCGGAGATATAGTCGGTCGAAGAGCCTTGCTTCATCGCCTCGTTGGCCACGCCGATCGCCTCGATGAAAGCCGGATCGTTCTGGCTGTCGCCGGCCAAAGCCTTCACGACATCCTCGACCTGCACCTCCAGCATGACGTTCATACCGCCCTTGAGGTCCAGACCCAGGTTCAGCTCCTTCTCCTTACACTCCTTGTAGGTGAACTTGCGGAAGCCCAGGTTGTAAACCGGCAGGTTCTGCACCGAATCGAGGTAATGCTGTTCGGCCTCGCCCTGCTGGTCGAGGGGGAACTGCGCGGCATAAGCGGCCGCCTGCTTCTCTACGCCACGCGTCTTGAACGTAAACGAGAGCTGATAAACACACGCGAGAGCCAGCAGGACCGCAATGAGTTTAATAAAACCTTTACTTTGCATTTGAGTGAAAAATAGTTATTGTTATTTGTTGTAATTATTGTCATTACGCACAATAGCACGCAAAGATAGAAAAATAAAGTGAAAAGTGAAAGGTGAAAGGTGAAAAGTAGTGCGCCGGCGCAAAAAAATCCGTATTTTTGGAGCCGTATGATAAAATACACGGAATACAAATACCACCTCGCGGCGTTGTTCACGGTGACCGTATGGGGCGCGACGTTCGTTTCGACGAAGGTCCTGATCGCCAACTCGCTGACTCCGGCGGAAATTTTCCTGCTCCGGTTCGCGATGGCATACGTCTGCATCCTGCCCTTCGCCCGCGGGCGCATGTGGGCCGCGAACCTGCGCGACGAACTGCTGCTGGCGGCCGCGGGGCTGAGCGGAGGGTCGCTCTATTTCCTTACCGAAAACATGGCTCTGGAGTACGCCCCGGCCTCGAACGTTTCGCTGATCGTCTGCACGGCGCCCGTGTGGACCGCCGTGGTGATGAGCCTCTTCTATCGCGGCGAGCGGATGTCGCGGCGGCAGATCGCAGGCTCGGCGCTGGCATTCGCGGGGATGGTGCTCGTGGTGCTCAACGGGCATTTCGTGCTCCGCCTCTCGCCGCGGGGCGACATGCTGGCGCTCTCGGCGGCGATGCTATGGATGGTTTATTCGCTGGTGATCAAACGCCTCGGAGGCCGCTACCCCGCTATCTTCATCACCCGAAAAGTCTTTTTCTACGGACTCGTGACGATCCTCCCGGTCTTTGCGTTCCGGCCTTTCGGCGCGGACTGGGAGGTGCTGTCGCGGCCCGTCGTGTGGGGCAACCTGCTCTTTCTGGGCGTCGTGGCCTCGATGCTCTGCTACGTGCTCTGGAACGCCGCGATGCACCGTCTGGGAGCCGTCAGGACAACCAACTACATCTATTTCAACCCGCTGGTGACGATCGTCGCGGCGGCACTCTGCATCGGCGAGCGGATCACCCTCGCCGCTTTGGCCGGAGCGGCGCTGATCCTCTACGGGATGTGGCGGGCGGAGCGGGCCTAATGCACCATCTTCAGGCCGACGATGCCGACGAAGACCAGCGACAGGAAGAACATCCGCCAGAAGGTCACGGCGTCGTGGAAGAAAACGATGCCGAGGACCACGGTTCCCACGCCCCCGATACCGGTCCAGATCATGTAGGCCGTACCCATCGGGATCGTCCTCTGGGCCACGTAGAGCAGCCAGCCGCTCACGCCCATAGACACGACCGAAAGGGCCAGAAAAAGAAAATGGTAACGCGGGCAGAGGTTCGCAAGTTTGAACCCCAGCGGCCACCCCATCTCGAAAAATCCTGCCAGAATCAGATACAGCCAAGCCATCGGAAACGATTTTTACGGACGAAGATAGCAAATTTTACATCCCGGGCAAAATAAAGAGCGCGACTCCCGCAGGAATCGCGCTCTTTCGCGTCGAATTAATTCTTAATTTTTAATTGGTGAAGCCCTACTTCACCTCTTCGAACTCCACATCCTCGGGCTGCCCGTCGCCGCCGCCCTGCTGGCCGCCGGCGTTCGACTGCGACTGCTGGCCGGCATCGGCTCCGGGCTGTGCGCCCTGCTGTGCCTGCTGCTGCGCGTAGATGTCCTGCGAAGCGGCCTGCCATGCGGCGTTAAGCTCGGCCATCGCCGTGTCGATGGCGGCCACGTCGGCGTTCTTGTGCGCCTCCTTTAGCTTGCCGAGCGCCGTCTCGATGGCGGCCTTCTTGTCGGCGGGAAGTTTCTCGCCGTACTCCTTGAGCTGCTTCTCGGTGGTGAAGATGTTCGAGTCGGCGGCGTTGATCTTGTCGATGCGCTCCTTCTCGGCCTTGTCCTTCTCCTCGTTGGCCTTGGCCTCGTCGCGCATGCGCTGGATCTCCTGCTCGGTAAGGCCCGAGGAGGCCTCGATGCGGATCTTCTGCTCCTTGCCCGTGCCCTTGTCCTTGGCTGAAACGTTCAGGATGCCGTTGGCGTCGATGTCGAACGTAACCTCGATCTGCGGAACGCCGCGCGGTGCGGCGGGAATGCCGTCGAGGTGGAAGCGGCCGATCGACTTGTTGTCGCGGGCCAGCGGACGCTCGCCCTGGCAGACGTTGATCTCCACCGAAGGCTGGTTGTCGGCCGCCGTCGAGAAGACCTCGCTCTTACGGGTCGGGATCGTCGTATTGGCCTCGATCAGCTTGGTCATCACACCGCCCAGGGTTTCGATACCCAGCGACAGCGGAGTGACATCCAGCAGCAGCACGTCCTTCACCTCACCGGTCAGGACACCGCCCTGGATCGCAGCGCCGATGGCAACGACTTCGTCGGGGTTCACTCCCTTGCTGGGCACCTTACCGAAGAAATCCTCGACGACCTTCTGGATCGCGGGAATACGGGTCGAACCGCCCACGAGGATCACCTCGTCGATCTGCTTGGCATCGAGCCCGGCATCACGCAGAGCTACCTTGCAAGGCTCGATGGTCTTGTGGATCAGGTGATCGCACAACTGCTCGAATTTGGCACGCGTAAGCGTCATAACCAGGTGCTGCGGAATACCGTCGATCGGCATGATGTACGGAAGGTTGATCTCTGTCGTAGTCGAAGACGACAATTCGATCTTCGCCTTCTCGGCAGCCTCCTTCAGACGCTGCAATGCCATCGGGTCCTTGCGCAGATCCACGTTGTGTTCGGCTTTGAATGCCTCGGCCATATAGTCGATCAACACGTGGTCGAAATCGTCACCGCCCAGGTGCGTATCGCCGTTGGTCGATTTCACTTCGAACACGCCGTCGCCCAGCTCCAGGATCGAAATATCGAACGTACCGCCGCCCAGGTCGAAGACAGCGACTTTCATGTCATTGCCTTTTTTATCCAAACCGTAAGCCAATGCAGCGGCCGTCGGCTCGTTGATGATACGACGCACTTTCAGTCCCGCAATCTCACCGGCCTCCTTCGTGGCCTGACGCTGCGAGTCGGAGAAATAGGCCGGAACGGTAATCACCGCTTCCGAAACCTCCTGCCCCAGGTAATCCTCGGCCGTCTTTTTCATCTTTTGAAGAATGATCGCCGAAATCTCCTGCGGCGTGTACTGCCGTCCGTCGATATCCACACGCGGCGTATTGTTGTCGCCGCGTACTACCTTATAAGGAGCACGCTCGATCTCCGACTGTACCTGATCGTAGGTCTCGCCCATGAAACGTTTGATCGAGAAAATCGTACGTTTAGGATTAGTAATTGCCTGACGTTTAGCCGGATCTCCCACTTTACGTTCTCCATTGTCGGTGAATGCGACGATCGAAGGAGTCGTACGATGCCCTTCGGAATTAGGAATTACGATGGGTTCGTTACCTTCCATCACTGCGACGCAAGAGTTCGTCGTACCTAAATCAATACCAATAATCTTTGCCATAATATCGTTGCTTTATAGTTTAATAATTTCTTTTTCAGCTCCGCTTCCACAGCCCTGCCGCTGCCGTGCGGACGATCGTTTAGTGAACAAAGGTTGTACCAAATGTTCTTTTCGCACCATCCTGCTTTTCCGGAGCGTAAAATCTGACAAACCGCCGGAAGGACTGACATTCCGACTGTCACAATGGCAGCCCGAAACTCCCTTTCGGACATCGCTGTCATTCCGCAGCCTGCCTGCCCCCGATCCGCACGACGATACGGAATGCAACAGAAAACCCCGGCCTCTGGAGCCGGGGTGCCATAATCGGGGATTCCGATCCTATTTTTCATTCAGAATACGCATCGCCGCATCCAGGATCGTCGTATCGTCCAACGTCACAACGCCGCCGTCGGGCCCTTGTTCGATATGAATGCCTACGCCTTCCTTCGCCTCGGGGTGCCGTCCGCCGAAATAATTACGAACCGAATCGACCGAGATTCCCAATTCGTCTGCAATCCGTTGCGAGCTGCCGCTGGGCAGTCTGTCCTTGATACGACGCAACTCATTAAATGTGATAATCATACTGCTAATTATTTAGGTTGAATTTATTTTTCGTCTTCTCCGCTTCCGACAAAGTCCGACCCTGTTCGGCACCCATTTGTCGGCAGACCGGAGATGGCCTCTTTTTCTTTCCTCTAAATTAAATCCTTTTCCGATAATTTCAAAATTTTCCGGAACAAAAAGTTGAAAAAATCGTCAATTACACCCAATTTACCGACAGAATCCGTCTTACAATCGAAATGTTCCAAATCCAATGCCGGGAATGAGTCGGGAATGAAAAGCCCCGCAGCCAAAGGAATAAAAACCGAAGCCGCCCGCAGGAATCCTGCAGACGGCCAGAAAACAAAACCGGCAACGGACTATTGAGCCGGCTCGATATAAAATTCGATCAACAGCGGCGTATAGGGCAAAACCTCGGTGATCGTCGTACTGGTCGATGTGGAGTTGTCCACGTAGTAAGGATTATAGACCGAACCGCCGTAAAGACCGTTCATATAGCTGCCATAATAATCGTCGTAATAGTTGCCCATGTAATTATTACCGTAGTAATTGTTCATCATGCCGTAATAATTCATCATAGCGTACGTAGCGGCGTAATTCGTAGAAGAACTGGTCTGGGTTGTCCCGGTAATGCCGACCACACCGTACGCATTGCTCGAAACGGTCAGCAAAGCGCCCCAGCTTCCGTAGCGGAAGTGCGGCAAGGCGTAATACCAGGCCAGAATCTGTTTGTCCTTATTCAGCGAAGGAGTGTAGCTCATGTACGTACCGGTGGATTCCACCTCGCCGTAAACGATTCGTTTCACCTCGTCGATATTGGTACTCTGTACGAACCCGTCCAGGAATCGGGCGATGTACCAGACCCGGACATTCTTCTCGGGATCGATCAGTTCGCCCGGTTCGTCCGTACCGAAGCGCTCGACCAAAGCCTTGTTGATCTTACGATCGATCTCGTCCGCCTTCTGCTGCGATCCCACATAAACATTCGAATAGGTGAAAAGTCCGGTCGCATCGTCCGCAGGATTGAAACTCTCGTTCACATAGATTTGAGGCGCCTCCGACGTGGCGATTTTCCAACGATACGACGAGGCCGGCTCTCCGGCTTTGACCGAAGCCGTTTCGGAATCGTCGTCCTGCGGAGGAGCCGTCGGGTCCAGTCCGCCGTTCGCCGCCGCAAAATCATCGACCGCGACGCTCTCCGTTTCAATCGGCTGACTCGATCTTCCGACCAGCTTGATCCGGGCGATCATCGGGTGGTTGGCACTCAATGCATACTGCCCCTCGTAACCTCCGTCGCCATTGGCTTCGGTGGATATGATCGTCGCAGGCATATACAGCACGACCTCGGCCCCCACGCGCAATTCGACCTCACGGGGAAATCCCTTCTGCGCGGCATACGTTTCACCCAGCTTCAACGGGTTCCGCATAGCCAGATAAGTCCCCTCCTTGAAAGTTCCGCTCGCCAGCTCACCGTAGAACTGATAGTAAGGAACGTAATGTGTATAAGGAGTAAAAGTTCCCTGCTGAAGCGCATAAACGGAATCCCGGGCCACACTGATATTCCCCTGCAAATCCCGCCCCGTGATATCGTACCACACCCAGCTCTCCGTCTCCAGAATCGCACTGTCCGCCAGATCGCCCAGCGAAATGACATCCACGTAATACTCCCCTTCCTCCTGGTAATTCTCCAGCAGATCGGGACGATTCTGCGTCATCCAGGCTTTCAGAGCTTTGTTCTGGGTATTCCCCGGATAAGCATTGTCAGGCTCCTCAGCGCAGGAGCAGAGCGTCGTCAGACCGAAAAGGAGTATCGCAGGCAACCAACGTCCCATACTATTCATTGTTTTCTTATTTACGAACCGAATCAATCGTATAAAAAACGGCGATCGGACTCTGCTCCGGAATGAAATTGATCAGCGCATCGCCGTAAGCCATATTGTATGTCATATATACTTCGACCGTATCTTTCTCGCGGCAGCCCGGCAGCGACAATTCGACCCCTTCGACGAAAGAACCGCCGCCCACACGGACGGGACGGGGTTCGAAACTCCAGTATTTCGTATCGAGTCCCTGCTCCTGAAGTTTTTCGGCCCACTTTCTGTCGTTGGTGTAGATCGGCATCGTACTCGCAGTGATTGCCCGATTCTCGAACAGATAGACCCAGAAAACAAGATCCACCTCATCGCCGATCTCCGCTTCAGGACGCGTCTGACGTTCCGAATCGTAATAATGGTAAATATATCGATACGACCAGCGCCCGAACGTGGAGTAAAAATCGAGGTCTTCATCCGAACTCATAGCCTCCTGCTCGGTCACCAGACGGGGCTGGTGGCTACCGGAAAGGAAACTCTCGAACTGCTGCTGCTGTTCGGGAAGAACCTTGTCATCCTCGCCGCAGCCGGTAACAACCAGCAACGCAGCAAGCAAAATATGGAAACGGATTTTCGACATACAATCGCGCAAATTTAACAAATCCTGCGGGACTTGCAAAATTTACCGGGCTTCATTCTTCGTTTTCCCGACCGACATCGCTCGGACAGTCCCGAAGTCCGGAAACCCGGAATCATTCGCATCGCGTCCCCGGCCCGGCAACTCCACACACCGAAGCCCGCCTCGCCCGCCGGTGCTCTTCTTAACAATACGGCAGACCGGACGATTTTAGTATTCGTACAGAGATAAAAAACGACGATTACACCCCGAACGTATCGCGGCTCGGCTATACACTGCATCGCTTACGGCGGCGATACCACGCCCACACACCCCGCGAACCGCGATTGCAAATCCGCTGCAGCGACTGCGAGGCCGGATGCTGCCAACGCAGACGCCGCAGTCAGCCCCCCCGAAAAACAATGTTTCCCTCTCTGGCAAAGAAACCCGACGGTCCGGCGACCGGTTTTCCTGCGCTCCCGACACAGAACCGGAGCTGCACACGAAAGCCCGCGTCGCGACAAAACGATATAAAGTCCGATCTTCCGAACGTTCGGACCATCCGAAACGTCCGGAAACGAACCGAACAAAAAAATCGACTGCCGGAGCGATTCTTTCGCTCCGGCAGCTCCAATAACTTTTTTACAAAACAAAATCAGACTCTACGCTGTCCGTCCTGAAGCCACTCCCTGCGATGCCTCTTAACGGCACATACGACCCAGGGTTATGATGACCGATAAAACAACAAGACCAAACATAAGGCCGACAAAGCCTGCAAATCCTTCCATTTTTACGATAAACATTTTGGGGGTTCGTTTACTCTTTTCGGCGCAAAACTAATATAAAAAAATTCCCCCCCCCCAAATATTTTAAGAAAAATATAAAAAAAAGTTTCAAAAATATTAAATCGACAAAAACAAGAAGGCCGTTACAAAAACGTAATAATTAATCGGGAACGTAGCGCCCCACGCCCCTTTCGAGAAGGATATTTAGGGAAAGATCCGCGTTACAGACGCGGACACATACCGCGAATAAGCGACCCTCGGATTCGATGCTGCAACCGTCAAAAAAAGATACATCGAAAGATATGAGTACCCTGCGAAATAGAAATGTACGATTATATGCTACAATCGTTTAAGGGACATACGGACCAGATCCTCCACCGAAGCTCCGGGATTTTCCCGAGCAACGATTTTTACGACTTTATCCGCCGCCGCTTTCCCGAACCCGAGCATGACCAGCGCCGCAAGCGCCTCCTCGTAATCCCCGCCGGCGACGGGGGCCGTAACAGTATCCCCCGTCAGTCCCAGGCCGGCCATCTTGCCGCTCAACTCGACGATGATCTTCTGCGCCGTTTTCAGCCCCAATCCCTTGACATTTTTGAGAAGGACGGCGTTTTCGGTAGCGATGATCCCCTGCAACTCCCTCGGCGAATAGGTCGAGAGAATCATCCGGGCGGTATTGCCGCCTACGCCGGAGACACTTATCAGGTGGCGGAACAGTTCCCGTTCGGCCTTCGACGCAAAGCCGTAAAGCAACTGGGCGTCTTCCCGAACCACGTAATGAACGAACAGTTTCACTCGGTCGGAGTGCTCGATTTCGGAATATGTCTGCAACGATATCTGAAGAAAGTACCCCACTCCGCCGACATCCAACACGGCATGGGTGGGAGCGAGTTCGGAAATGGTACCGGAGAGATATTCGTACATGAGTTTCTAATTTTGAATGTGGCTTGACAAAAGTAAAGATTTTTTTCTACCTTTGCCTTTCAAAGCGATATTTTTAACCAAAACAACGGATAACACATGAAAAAACTCTTCTTCGCGGCATTGATCGCCCTGGCAGGATTTACCGCCTGCGGCACCAAAAACGTCGAAACGGCAGCTACCGAAGCAACCGAGCAACGGGAAGTAGGCGGCGGTGACATCGCATACGTGCAGGTCGAAGCCGTGCTCGCGCAGTCCGATCTTTACAATGCAGAAGGCATCGCCCTGAAAGACAAGACCGAAAAGGCACAGAAGAGCTGGGCACAGAAGGAGCAGAACTTCCAGTACGAAGTAGCCCAGCTCCAGGAGAAATACCAAAAGGGGCTTATCACCACCAACGACGCGCAATCCACACAGGAGAACATCGAGCGCCGCATAGCTTCGTACCAGGCTGCGGCACAGAAGGAAGCCAAAGCGCTCGACGAAGAGAATTTCGTCTTCTCGAACCGGGCTCAGGACCTGCTGCACCGCGCCATCGAGAACCTCAATGCCGATGGTCGTTACAAACTCATCGTCAATGCCAATGCCCTGCTCGACGCCGATTCGACGCTCGACATCACGCCCGCCGTGCTTCAGGAGGTGAATCGTCTTTATGCCTTGGAAAAGAAAGACAAGGACAAGAAATAGAAGAGCGCTCCGCTCACCCGGGGTCCGTACCTCGACAAAAAAGTAACGGCTTTGTTTCAGAGTCGTTACTTTTTTAAGTAATTTTGCCTCTAATTAACGAACGTGATTATATGCTTTTAGTACCCCTCCTGGGCGCAACGACCCATTTTCCCGTCGAGGAGAAGATTTAGGGATAGAGCGGAGTACAAACGCGGACACGGATCGCGGACGAACGATTCTCGGATACGATGCCGCGACCGTCGGACAGCGACACATTGAAAGATATAATTGCCTTAACGAAATACACCATGGGATTTGTTCCGTTCACATTCATCGATTTCATAGATATCATCCTGGTAGCGGCGATCATGTTCTGGATCTACCGCGCTACCCGGGGAACAAACGCCCCCTACATCATCTCCGGGATCATCATGATCTACCTGATGTGGGTTGTCGTACGCACGCTCAACATGGAGCTGCTCTCCAACATCCTGGGGCAGTTCGTCAGCGTCGGCGTCATCGCCCTTATCATCGTCTTCCAGCCCGAAATCAGGCGGTTTTTGCAGATGATCGGCATGCGCCAGAAACGGTTCAACTTCATCGCCCGCATCTTCAACCGAAACGACAATACATCGGTAACGATCATCGCACCGATCGTCCAGGCCTGCCGGGAGATGTCCGCCCACAAAACGGGAGCGCTCATCGTGATCGGCCGCCAGAGCGACCTGCGGCTCATCACCGAAGGCGGTATCGCCATCGATGCCAAAATCTCGACGCCGCTTCTCGAAAATATCTTCTTCAAGAACGCACCGCTGCACGACGGCGCCGTCGTCATCGAAGGCGACCGCATCGTCGCAGCCAAATGCATCCTCCCCGTAACGCAGAGCGACGTTCCCAAATCCTACGGTACGCGTCACCGGGCCGCGATCGGCATGAGCGAAATTTCGGACGCGATCATTCTGGTCGTTTCCGAAGAAACCGGCGGCATCTCGATCGCACACGGCGGGACGATCCACCGCGACATCGCTCCCGATCAACTGGCCAATCTATTACAACGTCATTTCGGAGCCAACCGGCAAAAAGGCCGTCACGCGACGATGGGTAGTTAGACACTCTTCACATCACCATACCATGCTGCTCCCCTCCCCGACGGACCGTCTTATTCTGCGCTGTTGGCAGGATGAAGATTTTCCCGCATTCGCCCGGATGAACGCCGATTCCCGGGTGATGGAGTATTTTCCCGCTCCGCTCTCCCTCCCGGAATCCGCCGCCTTCTTCGACCGCATCCGCCGGGAATTCGAAACGGAAGGGTTCGGACTCTACGCCCTCGAACGTCGCACGGACGGGGAGCTGCTGGGTTATACGGGACTTCACCGGGTCACGTTCGACGGACCATTGTACGGCCGGGTGGAAATCGGCTGGCGACTGCGCAGCGACATGTGGGGCAACGGGTATGCCACGGAAGCGGCCCGAAGCTGTCTTCATTACGCCAGCCTGTCGAAAATGGAATCCATTATCTCTTTCACCGCCTTGAGCAATCTGCGCTCACAACGGGTCATGCAACGGCTCGGTATGACACGATTACAGGAATTCGACCACCCCGCACTACCAACGGGACATCCTCTACGACGGCACGTCCTGTACATGATCCGGACGAGCGGATACGCAGAAACAGAACCGGAAACCCGGCCGGAAAACCTTCGATAAAACCCACGACGCCCCTCTAATCTGCGAGCCGCCGCCGACAAAATTTCCCGGCAGCGGCACGCCCTACAATACCCGAAAACGTTAGACCAAGGACCGGAGCACTGCACGGGGAACCTTCGAATATTCCAACAACTGTCGTCACCGAATATTCCATCGGTCAAGATCGCAAACGGGTCCCTGTCCCGGCCTCCCGGCCCAAACTATGAACCGAAACCTTATCGAAAATTCGACCGTGCGAACAGCCCTTCGTATCCGAATCTTGTCCTCCCGCCTAAAAACCGGCCCGGCCGAAGTTCTGACCTTATGGCCAACCAGACCGTTCGAAGCTGCATAAAAAAAGCCGTGGAAAAATCCACAGCCTTTTATATCGGAATGAATCGCCCGCTTATTCGGCAGGAGCAGCGGCCGGCGCAGGCTGCTGATCGGAAGCCGGAAGTTCCGCCTGCGGAACCGCAGGAGCGGGATCTTCGACGATCATCTTCTCCATCAGCGCATTGGCATCTTTCTCGAGTTCCACGTTGCTGCGAGCCACCAGACCGCGATCCATAGCCAGCGTAGCCAACAGACTCAACACGACGATCACGACGGCCATCGTCCACGTAAATTTCTCCAGGAAATCCGAAGTCTGGCGAACGCCCATCACCTGGTTCGAAGCGCCGAAATTGGCAGCCATGCCGCTTTTGGGATTCTGAACGAGTACAGCCAGAATGATGAGAATACTTGCAACCAGAATCAGAATGATACAAAGAGTGTATAACATGTTCCTATCGTTTTAATTATTTATTTGCGATTTTGTCAATAAGCGACGCAAAGTAAACACTTTTTTCCGGATTTAACAAACTTAATTTGCGATAAATGGCGATTGCTTCGTCGCAAAGCCCCTGGGCCAGGTAGATTTCCGCCAGATCCTCCGTAACGAGGTCGTCGTCACCGCTCAATTCGGCCTCGGTGCGGACCTCTTCAACGACTTCGCCCTCCTCGGCCACGATCCGATGTCCCCCCTCCTTCAGGAAACGGTCGATCAGGTCGGCAGGCGAAAGCGCACAAAGCGCCTCCCGATCGACCGTGAACCGTCCGAGCGGCAACAGACGCGACACCGCCGCGATCGACACCCGACGATCGGAACGCCCGGTTTGAAGCACGCGCAGGATACGGGCGGGAGTAAACCACTCGTAACGCTCGACGAGCGCATCGAGCTGCGCTTCATCGACCGGGCCTACCGTGCCTCCGGACATCGTATATTCCTTGAAATCCGCCATCCGCTACCAGTTTGCCGCCGATGCCTGGAAAATGTCCGTCACCAGTTTATCGACGATTTGGGGAATCAGTTCGCCCTCGATTTCATTCAGCAGTTTCGAAGAATCGAAATCCTCGAACGCCGAAAACGTCTTTTTCCACGACATGCTCTCGTCCACCGCATTGGTGAAGCGCACATTGACGGTAATGGTCAATCGGTTCAACAGGGCCGTTTCGGACGAACCCGAAACCGAAGCCGTCGTCGAAGTATAACCGGTGATCTCGCCTTCGAAAGCGAAATCGCCGCCTTCGTCCACCTGCGTCAAACGCGTCTGGCGCGTAAACTTGTCCCGCAAGGCATCCGTCAGCGTCGAGCTCAGGATCGGAGCCACCATCGGGGCGTTGTTCGGGAAATAGGCCACACTGAAGGTCTTGGCATCGGGCGGAATCGAAGCGCCCGACAACGAATAGTTCACCTTGTACCCGCAACCGGCCAGCAAGAGGCCCGCTGCGACGACGATCGCATATTTGAGTACAGCTTTCATTCGATTATAGACGATATTTTTCAGGAGTTCTCGTCGATGCCGAGCTCCTTGATTTTACGGTAAAGAGTTCTCTCCGACATAAACAGCTCGGCAGCGGCTTCCCTGCGGCGGCCGTTGTTGCGCCGCAGGGCCCGAAGGATCTGCTCCCGCAGCACATCGGCTTTGGTCAGTTCCCGCGAAGGCTGTTCATCGACCACCTCCTCGCTCTCCGCATAGTCCGGAGAAGCGATGCTGTGGGCGGAAGCCGGCAACAACCCCGCCAGGTCTTTGGTCGGCTCGGCAGGACGCTCGGCACGCTGCATCAGCTCGGTAAGCATCCGCTTCAGGTCATTGACGTCGGCCCGCAGGTCGAAAAGCACTTTGTAAAGCAACTCCCGTTCGAAAGACACGCCGTCGTCCGAACCGCTATGCAAGGCCGTACTCATCGACGTAGATGCTCCACTTTGAGGTTGTGCGGGCAGGTACTTCGTCAGGATGGCAGGCGTAATGAGCCGTGCCTCCTCGATGGCGGAAATCTGTTCGGCGACATTTTTCAACTGACGGATATTGCCCCGCCAATAGTAATTCTCCAGCATCTGCCGGGCCTCGGGGTCCAGAGAAATGGCCGGCATACGGTACTGGGCCGCGACATCGGCCGCGAACTTGCGGAAAAGCAGGAAAATATCCTCCTTCCGTTCCCGCAGAGGAGGCACCAGGATCGGCACCGTGTTGAGCCGATAATAGAGATCCTCGCGGAAACGTCCCGCCTGGATCGCCTCCTGCAAATTCGTATTCGTCGCCGCTACCACGCGCACGTTGGTCTTCTGCACCTTGGCCGAACCGACGCGGATGAACTCGCCGGTCTGCAACACACGCAACAACCGCACCTGGGTCGAATGAGGCAGCTCGGCCACCTCGTCCAGAAAGATCGTCCCGCCGTCCGCCTCCTCGAAATAACCCTTGCGGGCTTCGACTGCTCCGGTGAAGGCCCCCTTCTCGTGTCCGAACAATTCGGAATCGATCGTTCCTTCGGGAATAGCGCCGCAGTTCACGGCGATATATTTATTGTGTTTACGTGCCGAATAGGCATGGATCACCTGCGGGAAAAACTCCTTGCCGACGCCGCTTTCACCCGTAACGAGTACCGAAAGATCGGTCGGCGCCACACGCAGGGCAACCTCCAGCGCACGATTGAGCGCCTCGGAGTTGCCGATGATCCCGAAACGGTTTTTTATGGATGTCAGATCTGTCATTCCTACTCAATCAATCCGGTTTTACAGCCAATACCGGCAAACTATTCCTGATTCGTATCCGAAACGGCCTCCACACCCTCGTCCGTTCCGGCAGCCACGGGCTCCGGCACGGCCGGAGCGAGCTGTTCGAGGTATTCGCGCTCCAGACGCTCGATCTTCGCCCGGCGCAGATAACCGTAAACGATGACGCCTACGGCCAGCACAGCGACCACGATGGCGATGACCATAAATTTATCGATCCTCCGGCGGGGCTTGGAACCCACGTAGGTATATCCCTCGGTGGTTTTAAGCGGTTTGCCGTATTGCAATCCCTTTACATAAGGTGCGGGTTTGCGCTTGGCAGAAACGGAGATCCGAGGTTCGGAAATACCGTCGTCGATTACAGGAGAAGCCTTCGCTTCGGAACGGGATCGCACACGGGGTGCAACGGACTCCGCAGACGCAGCGACGGAAGCGGAATGAGAAGCTGCGGCCGAGGAAATCTTATTTCCTTCCTCCGGAGCCGATTCCCCGGCAACAGATCCCGCAGCAACAGACGTGGCCGGAGCCGCCTGAAAGACAATAGCACCGCCCGGCGAAAGGGTCAGGCGACCGAAGCCCTCGATTGCATAGGCCCCCTCATGTTCGAGGGCATGACGCACTTCGAACACGAAGCGGTCGATCGCCCCGGCAGCCTCCAGGTCGTTCATTCCGCCCTGCTGCACCAGCAACCCGCGCAAGATGCCGTCGTCGCGCCTGAGCAACTCCGAAAAGACCACACCGCCTTCGGGAACCTTCACGATAAAAGTTCCCAGTTGCGGCACGACCAGCCTCCTGTGCTGGGTCAGGTAATTCGTTATGATTCCAGTCAACACCGTTCTGTCCCGATTAAAATTCGACCCAAAAATACAATTTTCATCGGACAAAAACGAAAAAATTCACCTGTTTTTTCAAAATATACGGATAAACCATTGGCGATCTCGAAAATAATTACCTACTTTGCATCCCCAAATAAAAAACAATCCGCACGAGCTACTTTGCCCCAAAATTTACGATGTAGCTCACGCGGATTATATCGCAAAAAACACAAACGGGCCATGAAAGACAAGTACATCGACCTGATCGAACAGACATTCGATTTCCCGCAGGATGAATTTACCGTCGAGGACAACGAATTGAACTTCCACGACATTCCCCTGATGGAATTAATCAAGCAGTACGGCACTCCGCTCAAGATAACCTACCTGCCGAAGATCTCCCAGCAGATCAACCGGGCCAAGCGCATGTTCAACGTAGCGATGGCGAAGGTCGATTACAAGGGGACATACAACTACTGCTACTGTACCAAGTCGAGTCACTTCTCGTTCGTGCTGGAAGAGGCGATGAAAAACGACATCCACCTCGAAACCTCATCCGCTTACGACATTCACATCATCAACGCCCTGTACGACAGCGGCGTGATCGACAAAGACCGCTACATCATCTGCAACGGCTTCAAACGCCCGCAATACGTAGAAAACATCGCCCAGTTGATCAACGACGGATTCGAAAACACGATCCCCGTGATCGACAACAAGGAGGAGATCGACCTCTACGACGATGCCATTACCAAAAAATGCAAAATCGGTATCCGGATCGCCAGCGAGGAGGAGCCCAAATTCGAGTTCTACACCTCGCGCTTGGGGATCCGCTACAACGACATCATCAACTTCTACAAAACCAAGATCCAGAAAAACAAGAAGTTCAAGCTCAAAATGCTGCACTTCTTCATCAATACCGGTATCAAGGACACGGCCTACTACTGGAACGAACTGTCGAAGTGCCTGAACATCTACTGCGAATTGAAGGCCATTTGCCCCGATCTGGACAGCCTCAACATCGGAGGCGGCTTTCCGATCAAAAACTCGCTCGACTTCTCGTACGACTACGAGTACCTGACCGAAGAGATCATCGCGCAGATCAAGAACATCTGTACCCGCAACGGAATCGACGAACCGCACATATTCACTGAATTCGGATCGTTTACCGTCGGCGAAAGCGGCGCGACCCTCTACTCGATCGTCAATCAGAAACAGCAGAACGACCGCGAGAACTGGTACATGATCGACAGCTCCTTCATCACGACTTTACCCGATACGTGGGGCATCAACCAGCGCTACATCATGCTGGCGATCAACAACTGGGACAAGGAGTACCAGCGTGTGCTGCTGGGCGGCCTGACCTGCGACAGCGAAGATTTCTACAACTCGGAATCGCACATCAACGCGATCTTCCTGCCCAAGCTCGAACCGGGGAATCCGCAATATATCGGCTTCTTCCATACGGGAGCCTATCAGGAGTCGATCGGCGGCTTCGGCGGCATCCAGCACTGTCTGATTCCGGCCCCCAAACACGTCATCATCGACCGGGACAAGGACGACAACGAATACTACACCCGCCTGTTCGCCAAAGAACAGTCCTACCGCTCGATGCTCCGCATCCTGGGATATTGACGGAAACGGATTCCCGGACCGAAAATTCCGGAATGTACGCCACCGATACGAAAGCACCGGCTTCCTAAAGGGAAGCCGGTGCTATTTTAATGCCGGTTCTAATACAACCCCGTAAGCGGACCCAACTGCACGATCCAATCTTTCTTTCCCCACAGGTAATCCGTCATCCTGAACCGAGGAATATCGGGATAAGGAGGATAATAATCAAGGGATTCAACCTCACCGAATACGTTCGATGTTTCGTCCCATCTCTCACAAAAATCCTGCAAGAGAATTGCCTCTTCATAATTATACACGTCGAGTTTTACCCACCAGTTATTCAGGTACAGGGTATCGCTCGGTGTTACTTCGTTATCCATCTTGCCATCGACACCGGCACTTAAAAAAATGAAGGATACCGGAACCTTTTTATAATAATCATAAAGAGGAATATACAAAAACTCACCTCCGTCCCTGGCAAACGGATCCGTCAGAAATTGCTGGGCTCTTAAATCTTTTTTCGCCATATTAGGCCAATAAGTTTGCTGATAAAAATCGACGGCTTCATCCATCGAACGGGGATAATACCCGAATGAATTATAATACTCTAATGGCAGTCGTTGATAAGTCGGCCACATAAAGTAATCCCTAATACTTTCTGCCGTCTCGACATACTTGCCACTCAAATAACGCCACAACACCAAACTGCTCAAAGAAAGGATAACTACCAATGACAAAATTGTCAAGATCAATCTTTTTCGTTTCATTTCGAAAGAAAATCAAATCCGGTTGAAATACAAAAATCGTAATTTCAAATTTTTTCGCAGTTCTTTATTTCGATACGGATTCGTTCACCTCACTCCGTACAGATTATCATCCATCTTCGCTTTTACCTTTCGACCTACAATCGTTACCACTTCGAAACCCTCCATGTACTTTCTCATCATACAATGCAACCATTCGGGCATCGGAGAAGTATCCGATTTTATCTTCAGGAAATTCTTTTTTTAATCGACGAGCAATACGGATTCCTTCCTCGTCCAGTTCGACCACTTTATCCCGATCAGGGAATCCCTTTATGAACTCCTTCCAATATTGCTCCAGCCACACATCGATCCGTTTCGAAAGATCCGGACTTATGCCGACTTCATCGTGCTCCAAGTAACCTCCATTAGCCGCATCCCGAATGCCCGTTCCATCGAAGTATCCATCCACCGTTAAATACCGCATAACAAACAAATAAAATAATCGGCAACCATCTCGCTAATCGTCGTAATCGCATGCGACAAAAAGGACCGGGCAGCGACACGCTCTTTATATCACTCAAAATTCGGAAGCAGCCGAAACAATACCAGCCAAACAAAAAAAATACCTGTAATTATTATAAGACATATTCTCAACACACGGTTATTTTTAGGCGAAATCTTTATTTTCCGATAGCATATCAAACTTACAGCCACATACAAAATCAAACCAAGTATGCCATTTGCTATGAATATTAAATATACGCCCAACGGATCTCCCCACTCGAATACACCCGTCAAGAAATACCATACGATATTCGCAGCATAAAGAAATACGACGCTACTGACCGCAAGTTCAACTTTTTTATTTCTAATACTATTCTCTGGCTTCATTTTCAAAAGATAATTACGTTTTCCGAATAAAACCCTTAAAATCAGTACAGATCAACAGTTATTCACCAAATTCCAAAATTCTATACATCAACCACTTACAACATGAAGCCCAAATATTTACTTATAAGGACAACAGCCATTATAATCAAACATATTTTCAATGTACGACTATCTTTAAATGAAAGATTCGTTCTTAAATAAATAAACAGGCTTATTGCGATATAGGACATAAAACAAAGTACAGCAACGGTATCACTTATCAAAAAAAGAGTAAGATAGCTACCCATAATTAGACAGTAGATAGTTCCGATTGTACTAAATACATACAATAATGTAATACCGCAAACGGCGGCTTCAATTTTTCTCATAGCTTTTTCGATGTGTTTTCTTTCATTTCATCCCAAGCGAATACATAAAAACCGTCACAACGTCCGCTCAACATATTCAGGGATATTGGAATACGAATCATTACGGGAAAGACATAAAAATACACTCATTAAGTATCTATCAACCACCTGCTGCTAAACGTCCTCTCCCTGTCAGGAAGCCGCAGGAAAGCATCTGCCCCACCCATTGACATCTTCGGGGACAAGGAAAGAACAAATCCGCCCTTAACGCAACGATCCGGCCATACAAACACGTAATACTTCCACAGGGGCCGGGAGGGGGGGGGAATTTACAATACCCCCGCAACCGCAAAGCTTTCAGCAGGAAGCGCTACGATTCGGATTAAACAAAAATAGTGAAAACCGAGAAAAAACGAAAACTTGTTCCCAGTTTTCCGAATCGCATCCTATTTAAGACTATGTCAAAGATAGTGAGCAGTGAGAAATCGTGCGGGCTTGCACGCAGAGATTGCCGAATCGTATCCTACCTCTCCAAGATAGCGAAAGCCGAAAAGAAAACGGGAGCTTGCTCACAGTTTTCCAGGTGCATTCTACCTTCTACAAAGCTAGGAAATAAATTGAAAAACTCGCCTGGTGCCATCGGCAAAAGATCAATTACCCAGGTCGGCTTCGGAAATCATATTATTCAGCAGAGCATAGACCGTGAGACCGGCGATGGTCTTGATGCCCGTCTTGCGGGTGATGTTCTTGCGGTGGGAAATAACCGTATGGATCGATATGAAATACTGGTCGGCGATCTCCCGGTTAGTCAGGCCCCGGGCGACGGCAACGAGGATCTCGCGCTCGCGCTCCGAAAGCTCATAGCCTTCAGGCTGTGCCGTCGTACGCGTCTGCTCGAGAGCCTGCCGAAGTTTGTGATGCACCCGTCCCGGTGAGTCGTAAAGATTGATTACTCCGTCGAACTCGTGCAGCAGCTCATCGTCCACAGCTCCGTGACAGAGAGCGATAATCGGAACGTCCTGCAACATCGGAAAGGCGTTTCGTATCGGAGTGCGGCGCATCACGGGAAACAGCGCGGGATTGATCAGCACCAGGTCGGGTCCCGTCGTCGCCACCCGTTCGAAACAGGTCGCCGGGTCGCCGGTAGTCTCGGCATCGAGGGCCCTGAATTCGGAAAAACCGTCCAACAATGTCCGAATACCGGCCCCCACGATTGCGGAAGGCTCGATAATCAACACTTTATAAATACGACCGTTATCCATTTTTCTCCAATTTTTCGACCAACGGAATCAAGATCTGATTCTCGATGACGGTATGTCGGCTGAGGTCCTCCTCGAAGCGGAAAATATCGGAGAGCACTTCGTAGCGCAGCTTGGCGGAACAATTTTCAGGAAGGTACTTGATAATGATATTCTTCAGATCGCACAGCTTCCCGTCGATATCGCTATGATTATCTTCGAAACAGAGGATATTGTAACCGTCCACCCGACGTTTTTCGAGCAGAGCCTGCACGTAAGGAAACACGGTTCGCTCCTCGTAATCGAAATGATTATCCACTTCCCGGCGGTAATCGGCGAAAAACGTACTCAAGATTTTACTGTGTACTCCGTCGCAAGTCGCTGTCATCGCGGCCATCTTCGCATCCAGATGCGGAAGAGTAACCTCCAGATAATACAGATGCGAAGTATGCAGGTAATCGAGGACACCGCCCAAATCGTCCGAAGTCAGTTGCTCATAAGGCAGAACCGGGACCTCCGACGAATAAATTCGGCAAATCATCAGAAAAAGCTCCGCCGAAATTCCGCGTTGGCGACAGACTTCGCCGACACTCGACTCGCCGAAGCCGAGGGGAATACCCATGCGGGCAAGCACCACGAGCAACTCGTAGTTGGACTCGACCAGGTCGGCCAGCTTCATACCCGGCGAAAAGAGGAGACGCCCCCGCTCCGTATTATCGAAAGAATGTTCCGTCTGTTTCATAATGCAAGGATTATGTTACAAAGATAGTGAAAGCCGAGAGAAAACGGGAACTTGTTCCCTGTTTTCCGAGGCGCATCCTATCTTCTGCAAAGATATGCAAATTCGGACACACCGCCGAATCCCCATATATTGGTATATCGATTACCGCAGCCCCTATTTATTATAAGTACGATATCGGAATCGGGGCATCCGCGATTTTCAACCTGTTGTGTTCGAACCACTTCATAAAATCATTGAATTTCTGCCGGTTGTCGCTGACCCACAAGCCGAATGCAGTCTTATTCCCTTCCCGGAGCACCCAATAGTTGTAGGCTTCCAGATGACCGGCATCCCGCACCGAACGCAGATATTCCAAAAAAGGAACGACGATTTGATTGTCATACTTCAGCACCGTATTCGCCCCTTCGTCCAACTTCTTCAGGCCTTCGTCGATCCACCGGCTCCGGATCCGGTTCAGGGATTCCAGATCGACGGACCGTTCGCCCCCGGCCGCAGCCTGCATCGCCGCCTCGTACACGGCACCGTAAGGCTCCCGCACATCCCCGGCCAGAAGCATATCGATCGTTATGGCGATCGGACGGTTCTCGTAAAAATCGACCGACACGGAATCGGTGGAAAAAACGATGCCAGTTTTATAGTTACGGAACAAAAGCTCGCTCATCTCCTTATTCCGGTCGCCGCTGGGTAGCAGGTTCATCATTATCTCGCCATAAATCTGGCTCCAGACCTTGCTGGTGGAATAAGCATAAAACTGGGCCGCCCGGTAATAGTTCGACGGGAACATCGGAGCTACGCTGATGCCTTTTTCGAAAGAAGCGACCGCTTCGTCGTAATGCCCCTGCATTCCCGAAACGACCCCCTGCTCCAGATAAAGAGCGCCCGAATCGGGAAAGCGTTTGAGCCCCTGCGCATAAACTTTCAAGGCTTTTTTCGGATTCTTCAGATAATCGTAGCAATTTCCGACCAACTGATAAACCAGATCGTTGCAATCCTCGTACTTATAAAGTGTTTTGGCGAGTTTGATCGCTTTCTGATAATCCCGTTTGACCATATAGGCGTAAGCCATCTCGTACGTCAAAGGCCAATAGTCCGGATCGAGTGTCAGTGCCTGCCGGAGCAACACGATACCCTGATCGGGATCACCGTTATCCATCAATTCAATAGCCTGCCGCTGCAATGCGAGCACCTGCTCGCGGTTGTTCTGTCCGAATGACAGTTGTGTGCCGAACAGACAAAACAACGCCCATAGCAATATTCCAAAAAGTCTTTTCATGACAACAAAAAGTTAATTTTCGATGAATGAAGTTACGATTATTTTTTGGAAAAACACCCCTTCGACAAACAAAATTACCCTTTCGCACCGAATTACCGGCACGAAAGGGTATATTTACACGATACGAAACGGAGGTTATTTCCCCTTACGGGCGATCACGGCATCGATGCAGGCCCGGATTTTCGGTGCAGGGTCCTCCCACGTATCGGGCTTGATGACCTTGCCGTCCTTGGGATTGTAGTGCGGCTTGCCGTCGGGCCACAACTTGGCCATGTTAGCCTGCTGAACGATTTCGAACAGTTCGTCCGGCTCGAGTCCCATCTCGACCATCGTACCCAGCGCGAAGTACATCAGGTCGATCATCGCGTCGGCCTGCTCGTAGATATCCTCGGCGACCAGAAATTCAGCAACCTCCTCGTTCATCCATTTCGCCCGGCTGAGCGAGCGTTTTTTATCCAGCATACGGGGTGCATCCGGACACGGATGACCGAACTTTTCGTGAAATTCACGCACGTCGTTCCACTCTTTCTTCATAACACTCAAAATTCTAAAACAGCCATAAAGGTACGAATTAATTTTCACAAGACACGTCCCGGCAGGAGTTTCGAACCTCTTTTTTCCGGGTGCCTTTTGGCAAAAGAGCGGAATGCCCGCATTTTCGATCGTACAAACATCGACCGAAAACCACGAACACCTTTTTTTTTATCTTTGACATAGCCTTGGATAGGAGGCACCTCGGAAAACCGGGAACAAGTTCCCGTTTTCTCTCAACTTTTCCTATCTTTGCAAAAAATCGGATGCGTGGCCCGGACAAGTTCAGACAGATTTGGCTTACCGTTCGCCTTCCACTATTTTTGCAGAAAGATAAATTGGCCGGACAGACGATTGCTGCCGCCGCCTGCGAAACGATCGGATCGAACCCGGGAACACCCTCGCCGTACCTCTTTTGCTACCGCTTGTCATGCAGATCAACAAGGCACAATTCGTATGCAGCTCCGAGCGTCTTTCGCAACTGCCGAAAGACTCGCTCCCGGAGTTCGCCTTCATCGGCCGCAGCAACGTCGGCAAGTCGTCGATGGTCAATATGCTCACAGGTCGCAGCGGCCTGGCCAAAGTTTCCGGCACCCCGGGCAAGACACGGCTTATCAACCATTTCCGCATCAACGACAGTTGGTATCTGGTCGATCTGCCCGGTTACGGTTACGCCCGCACATCGAAAACCCAACGCGACGAGTTCGCCAAAATCATCACCGACTACGTACTCCGATGTGAACGGATGCACTTCCTGTTCGTGCTGGTCGATTCCCGACTGGAGCCCCAGAAGATCGACCTGCGCTTTATCGAAATGCTCGGCCGGGAGGGTATCCCTTTCGGCATCGTCTTTACCAAAACCGACAAACTGTCGGCCGCACAGCTCGCACGCAGCGTCGAACGCTACAAACAAGTGCTCGGTGAACAGTGGGAGGAGTTGCCTCCGATGTTCCGCTCCTCGAGCGAAAAACGGACGGGCCGCGAAGAGATCCTGGACTTCATCGGCAAATGTTTAACAGAATGTTAAAAAAAGATTTTAGAAATACCCGATAATTCGGTCTTTACATCCTATCTTTGCACCATTCAAAAACACAATCACATACTATGGCTATCCACAAAATCAAATTCTTCGCAGGCAGGGGCTCGCGGTACCTCGCGGAGAAAATCGTCGCAAGCTACGGCACCACGCTCGGAAACTCGGAGGTGCAACAGTTCAGCGACGGAGAGTTCCAGCCCTGCTTCAACGAGTCGATCCGCGGCTGCACCGTGTTCATCATCCAATCGACCTTCCCGCCGCTGGACAACCTGATGGAACTCCTTATGATGATCGATGCCGCACGCCGCGCATCGGCCTACAAGGTGATCGCCGTGATGCCCTACTTCGGCTGGGCGCGTCAGGACCGCAAAGACCGTCCCCGCGTACCGATCGGCGCGAAACTGGTAGCCAACATGCTCGTCGCGGCAGGCGTGGACCGCATTATGACCATGGACCTGCATGCGGACCAGATCCAGGGCTTCTTCGACGTACCGGTGGATGCACTCTATGCCAGCGGCATCTTCGTACCGTACATCAAGAGCCTGAACATCGAGGACCTCTCGATCGCGGCACCCGACATGGGCGGCGCCAAACGGGCCAACACCTATGCCAAGCACCTGAGCGCCCCGATCATCATCTCGCACAAGGAGCGTGCGAAAGCCAATGTCGTGGGTAAAATGACGGCCATCGGCGACGTGAAGGGTCGCAACGTAATCATCGTGGACGATATGATCGATACGGCCGGCACGATCTGCATGGCAGCCGATATGCTAATGGAAAAAGGTGCCAAGAGCGTCCGGGCAGCCATCACCCACCCGATCCTTTCGGGGCAGGCTTACGAAAAAATCAATGCCAGTGCCTTGCAGGAGGTGATCGTCACGGACACCATACCGCTCAACCCGGAAAAGGACCTGAGCAAATTCAAGGTGATGACCGTAGCGGACATCTTCGCCAACGTCATCGAGCGCGTACACAACTACAAGGAGATTTCGTCGATTTTCTTCAAGTAGGAGGAGTTTACAATACGACAAAGGGGATGCTCGAAAAAGCATCCCCTTTGTCGTATTTAATGTTTCGCTATCCGGTGCATCTCACAAAAGCAACAACAGTCCGACCGCCAACGCCGCAAAAATACAGAAACAAAAGCGTATAATGCGATTATTGCAGAAAGACACCTTCCACAAGAAATAAAACCCAGCGCAACATAAAAGATATAACCCCAGTAAAACCAAAGAAACAATCCCGCAATACACCACGTAAACCAGCCCGTTTCCGCCTGCCCCATCGCATATCATACCAACAAAAAATACGATTATGTCGAGCAGTAGCAACCCGGTCAGTACAAGGGTTGTTATTTCTGCAATTCTGTTTTTTTCATTTTGCTCCGTCATTTCAGCGGCGAATCCGGTTCCCGGGCCATAACCATATAGAACATACGGTCGAGGAAGCCAGGGGCGAATTTCTTGATAAAGTGTGTAGCACGCCCCTCAGCCTCCATCAGGCAAAGGCGTTTGCGCTTTTCGATTCCCCGAATAACGATACGGGCGACCTGTTCGGGCGTCATCATCTTCGCCTCGTCGCGCGGTGTCTCGCCCTGGCTCGAACCGTCGGCCGTGAGCGCCGAAAAGCGGACATTCGAAGCCGTGAACCCCGGGCAGGCGACCATCACGTGCAACCCCTTCTTCAGGTTTTCGATCCGCACGGTTTCCAGAAATCCCGTCATCGCATATTTCGAAGCCGAATAGCCCGTACGCCCCGGCAGGCCGTGCAAACCGGCCACCGACGAGATGCCGACCAGCGACCCGTGCGAAGCCTGCAAGTACGGCAACGCGTATTTGGTACAATAGACCGTGCCCCAGAAATTAACGTCCATCAGACGGTGCAGCACCTCCAGATCCACGTCATCGAACAGTGCCCGCATCGAAAGGCCCGCATTGCAGATGAGCACATCCACCCCGCCGTACTCCCCGACGGCCGTGTCGATCAGATTGCGGCACTCCTCCGGCTTGGTCACATCCACCGCGCAGTAGGTCGCTTCGCCGCCTTTGGATCGGATATCTCCGACGATGAGCTGCAATTTTTGCAGGCTCCGGGCGCCGAGCACCACGTTGGCACCCTGCACCGCACATTCGCGGGCCAATGCCTCGCCGATCCCCGACGAAGCTCCGGTGACCACGACGGTCTTTCCTTTCAAACCTTTCATCCTATCAATCGTTTACATTTATTTCCAATCCGTCGTAAGCCAAATATACCCCTTCGGGCAACAACGCGGAACGCTCGGCGTAAAGACCCATTTCATGCGACATATGCGTCAGATACGCCCGGCGGGGCGCCACACGGCGAATCAGCGCCAATGCTTCGTCCAGTGAAAAATGCGAATCATGGGGCTGGGGCCGGAGCGCATTGACCACCAGCACTTCGACACCGTACAGCTTCCGCTCTTCGGCCGGGGCAATGGTCTTGAAATCCGTAAGGTAGGCCAGTTCGCCGAACCGGAACCCCGTCACCTCGAATCGGGGCGAATGGTGTCCCGACACGGGAATCACCTCCTTATCCTTGACGCAAAAAGGAACGGCAGGATCTATTTCGCGCAGCTCGATTTCGGGCACCCCCCGATACTTGTCCACACTGAAGGCATAGTCGAAGTCCTTGCGGACGCATTTGAGCGTCTGCCGTGTTCCGAATACGTCGATCCGATAGATCGTGGGATAATCGACGAAATTGAAGGCCCGCACGTCGTCCAATCCTCCGATATGGTCTTTGTGTTCGTGCGTCAGCAGAATCGCGTCGATATGCCGGACCCCGGTCCGGAGCATCTGGTAACGGAAATCGGGCCCGGCGTCGATCACCAGCCGTATGTCGTCCCACTCGAGCATGGCCGAAGTCCGCAGACGGTTATCGCGGGGATCTTTCGAGGTGCAGACGGCACACCGGCAGCCGATCACCGGCACTCCCTGAGAAGTTCCCGAGCCAAGAATTATAAGTTTCATACCCATCGCAAAAAAACGTCGGAGTTTCTGTTTTTCCCGGCGACGGGAACAAAAATACAAAAAAAAACACCGCAGAAAAGAGAAATCGCCGCTTTTTCTCGCACACTCCAGATACGGGGAGCAGCGCGTTTTACCGTACGCTCGAATAGGCTGGAGCGACTGTCGGTATCATTCGAAGGGCGGCGAAAACGATCCACGATACCCCGGGTAACTCCGGCGGTGCACACCCGAACAATTCGGTATCTGTCGGAAAAATTCTAAAACCATACCGCCACAATCCTATACCTCTCTTCCTACAGATCCGATAATCTCCCGGAACCGGCCGCCCTCTCGCCCCTCCCGAAAACGCTACCGCAAGACAACCGGAACACGCCCTGCGAAACAGTTTCCTCCACCGCAAACAGAAGGCGGGCCGGCAACTGCTAACGATCGCCGCCGTTCCCGGCGCACATACGACATTCATCACATTCCGCTCGGAGGCGTCCAGAAAATCCGATGTACGTTTTGCGATTCGATTTGTATAATTTGAGAACGAAACATCCTTCAATCCGGATAATTTTGTATAATTATTTTTCAGATTCGGGTCAAACCGGAAAAACCATTCCCGGACACCCGGATTTTTTACCCCGAAAAACAAGGAATTTCAAGCCCCGTATATCCCACCCGACTCTACCGTCCATAAATTTCACCGACCTCCATCCATCGAAAAAATGCAGGACGGAAGAGTCGCACGGGGCGATTTCCCGGCGAAAGCCGAAATAATAGCGCAAAAAGACATTTTTAGTACTTATTTTTACTATCTTAGTATTCAGAATGTTGGAAAACCTCACATATTTCCTTAACGGAGCTTCCCTGTCTTTTTTCGCTATGGGCGCCTTCCACATGGCGATTTATGCCCGACAGAGCAAATCCCGGCCCCATTATCTCTTCACGATCTGCCTGATATGGATGGCATTGATCGAACTCAAAGAGTTTTTCCTGAGCCACGATGCCGCCTACAACTACGAAATTCTCGGCCCGGGCTTCACCTTTCCGGACCTGTTTACCCTGGCTCTGCTGTCGCTCTTCTTTTTCGAACTGGTGATGCCCGGCCGCATCACGGCACGATACAGCCTCAAACTGCTGAGCCCCTTCGTTCTGCTCGGCGGCGCCTACTGGCTCGGAACGGCTTTCGAACCCCGCACGGTATATGCTTCCCTGCCGGAGTTGCTAAAGGACCTGCCGTCCTTCCTGCCGACGGTAATTCTGCTCTACACCCTATACACCGTCGGTTACTGCCTCTTCGCCCTGACTCGCATCGTCCTCTACTCCATCCGTTACTCCCGGGAGATCGCCCAGGCCTACTCGTTCACGGAGCGCATCCACCTGCAATGGCTGCGGTGGATGTCGGCACTGCTGGCCTTCTACCTGCTTTCATACATCATCATTCTATTTTTCAGCAATATCTGGTTCACCATTCTCATCTATATCCTGACACTTACCGTCTGGGGTATCCTCTACGGCTGCATCCTGCAATACCGCATCCCGGACATTATCCGGGATTACAGGCAACCGCTCCCGGAAGAAGAACCCATCGAAGAAAATCCGGAAATAAACCTCGCCGAAGGAAAAGGACGCGCCGCATCGCTGCGGGAACAGTTGCAGGAAGCCATCGTACAGCGCAAACTATACCTCAACCCCGGACTTACGATCATCGACTTGGCCTGCGAATGCGGCACTAACCGCACGCAACTCTCCCTGCTGCTCAACAAGGAATTGGGCTTGTCGTTCCGCGACTACATCAACCACTGCCGCATTCAATATGCCGCCTTGCCGCTGCTCGAAGACGAGGAGGCCGGCCATAAAATCGAAGAAGTGGCCCTGTTATCCGGATTCGGGAGCACGGCGACTTTCTACCGCGCCTTCGCCAAAGAAAAAGGCATGGCCCCGCAACAATGGCAGGAGTCCATTAGAAAATCCCGGACAAGGGGGGGGGAAGGCAACGGTTTACGGGAAATAACCGGACTTCAGGAAGAGTGTCCGTAAGGCATCGTTCGCAACATTGAACAAGCGTACCGAAGTCGCAAATCAATTTGCCGCTCCGATTCATTTACAATGGACGGCTCAAGGATACGGTCCTATTTCCTTTTAGGACAAAAGCCTGCTCTCCGCTCTCCGAGCGTCGAACCCATAATCCGGAAGCACCCGTCAGGGATACCGTCCGATCTTCTTCAACGATAGCCGGCATCGAAGAGCCAGCCCCGGATAAAGTTCATCGCCGAATAAACCACCCCATGAGCCGGATCCTGCGCCGCACGCCCCGAATGCCCGAACACCCGTCAAGAAGCCGCCGGCCGGTTATCTCTTACGGTCGCCAGAAGTAAAAAGCCCCGGACAAGGTCGCAATTCCTATGTGCCGGGGTAACGAATCCACAATCCGGAAAGCGCCCGGCCCCCGGACAAAAGCCTACGCTCCATACACCCCGACGGTAAATTCTGCGGCCGGCACGGGCTCAGATGCAAAAGAAGAGCACCGCTTCGATCCCGCCGGAAACGGACACGCCTCGCCGTAAAACATCGGCAGTCATATACCGCCAATATACCTTATTCGACGGTCGTTTATTCACGACCCGTGACCGTGTTGTAATACTTGTCGCCCTAAATCCCTTCGCTCGGAGGAAACTTGGGCTACGACACACCCCAAAGGGACACCGAAGTATATAATCACAAAAATACGGTACTTCCCGGCAGTCAAATGAAAGCGGCGCCCCCTTTTCGGAAGCGCCGCCGTATCAATCGAAATACAGGTCTTATTCGGTAACCCGCTCGAGCCATTTCACCATACCGAGCATAACGCCCATCGAGATGATGCAGACCGAGAAGAATACAGTCCAAGCCACCCAAATAGGATAAGCATTGTAGATGAGCGGACCAATCCAGAGCAGCAGATTGCCTACGGCCGTTGCACAGAGCCACAGACCTTGGCAAAGGCCCTGGAGATGCTTGGGAGCAACTTTAGAAACGAACGACAGACCGAGAGGAGAAATGAACAGCTCTGCCACAGTCAGGAAGAAGTAGAGTACGAAGAGCACCCACGGTCCTGTCTTGAGAGCGGCCGCCTCTGCAGCCGGGAGATCCTTGAACGCCTCGGCCGAAGGATAACCGTTGATGATCGAGAATACAGTCATGAAAAGGAATGCCAATCCGGCCAAACCCATACCGATAGCGATCTTGCGAGGTGTGGAAATCGCTTTTCCACGGCGTGCAAGAGCGGCAAATACCCACATCACAACAGGAGTGAGGATAATGACATAGAACGGGTTGAGAGCCTGCCATATTTCCGGCTGTACGGAGTCGGTCTTTACGAAATCGCGGGCAAAGAGCGAGAGTGAAGTTCCGTTTTGATGGAATGAAAACCAAAAGAAGATAGCAATACCGAGCACAGCGAAGAGGGCTGCCATACGCTGCTTGATTTCCGTAGCCATTGCAGCTTTTTCCTCTGCAGAATATGTAACGGTTTCCTCTTTTGCTTTCTTTGCGGGAGAAGGAAGCTGCCTTTTGGTGAAAAGGAATATCGAGAGGGAAATAAGCATTGCAGCAACGGAGGCGATAAACGAATAGTGGATGCCGGTGTTGAAGACATTAAGATAGTTCGCACAGAATGCCGATACGGAGCCGGCATCACCTGCAACCACCGAACCACCCACCTCCGCAATGAGTTCGTAAAGCTTGGTTAGGTTTACTTCCGCACCCGCCAAAAATCCGTGGCAAAGAGCCGGAAGCTCGGCATTATACATCAAACCGTTCTCACTGAGCCACCAGCTGCGGAGCAAAGGAGCTACGAAGGGAGCCACAACGCCACCAAGATTGATAAAGACATAGAAAATCTGGAAACCGGCATCACGCTGCGAAGCATAGCGAGGATTGTCGTACAACTGTCCGACAATAGCCTGAAGGTTGCCCTTGAAAAGGCCGTTGCCGAATGCGATGAGGAACAGCGCACCGCAAGTTAGCGTAAGAAGCCATGTCTGATTCTCAGGAGTCGCGAAAATGGGGAATGCCAATACGACATAACCGATAGTCATGACAATAAGACCGGAAATGATGGTTCCTTTGTAGTTCTGCGTTCTGTCGGCAATGATACCGCCTACGAGGCTAAGCACATAGATACCGGCGTAGAAGAAAGAATAGACTAAAGCACTGGTCTCTTCAGACAGGCCGAATTTGGAACATAGAAACAGCACAAGCACCGCGTTCATGATATAATATCCGAAACGCTCGCCCATGTTGCTCAATGCTGCCGGGATCAATCCTTTGGGTTGATTTTTAAACATACGCGATTGAATTAGAATTTTTTCTGTTTTTTGTTTCGCGGACAAAGATAGAATTATTTTTCCTATTTTTGTTATAATAATGAACCAGTTTATGGGAAATCCGACGAAAAAGCTCCCGATGATCGAGCGGGACGGCTGGCTGCTTCCGGTCGAGAAAGAGCTGACCGCCCGGCACGAGAGCTACCTGCGGGCACTTCGGGAAATAGAAAAATCGGCCGGATCGATCGTCGATTACGCCAACGGCTATCGCTATTTCGGATGGCAGCGGGACGAGACGCTCGAAGGCTGGTGGTTCCGCGAATGGCTTCCCGGTGCGCAGGACGTTTATCTGCTGGGCGACTTCAACGGTTGGCAGCGCACTTCGCTGCGGCTCGACAGAAACCCGGAAGGGGTGTGGAGTATTTTCCTGCCCGATGCGATGTATGCCGAACGGCTCACGCACGGCTCACTCTACAAAATCCACGTGCACGGCGACAACGGCTGGCACGACCGCATTCCCGCCTATGCGACCCGCGTGGTACAGGACGAGAAAACCAAGAATTTCACCGCCCAGTTCTGGAATCCGGTCCCGTTCGACTGGCAGGGCGACCGCCCCATTGCGGCCCGCAGCGAGGAGTTATTCATCTACGAAGCCCACGTAGGTATGGCCCAGGAACGCGAAGGCGTGGGCAGCTATGCGGAATTCACCGAAAAGATCCTGCCCCGGATCCGGGAGGAGGGTTACGATACGGTACAGTTGATGGGCATCGCCGAACATCCCTATTACGGGTCGTTCGGCTACCACGTGTCGAACTTCTTCGCCCCTTCCTCGCGCTTCGGCACGCCCGAAGCGCTCAAAACACTCGTGCGCACGGCTCACGAACTGGGACTTGCGGTGGTAATGGATCTAGTGCACGCCCACTACGTGAAGAACCTCAACGAGGGGATCAACGAGCTCGACGGCACGGATCATCTCTACTCCCTACCGGGTACGGCGGGCGAACAGCCCTACTGGGACTCCAAAACTTTCGATTACGGCAAGGAACAGGTGCGGCACTTTCTGCTCTCGAACGTCAAATACTGGCTCGACGAATTTCACTTCGACGGCTATCGGTTCGACGGAGTGACCTCGATGCTCTACCGCCATCACGGGCACACCGACTTCGTCCGGAGGGAGCAATATTTCGATGAGGAGGTGGACGAAGCCGCCCTCACCTACCTTACGTTGGCCAATACGCTGGTACACGATTTCCGTCCCCGAGCCGTTACGATCGCCGAGGAGGTGAGCGGCATGCCGGGCATCGCGGTTCCGACTGCAGACGGAGGCGTCGGTTTCGACTACCGCCTGGGCATGGCCATTCCGGATTTCTGGATCCGACAACTCAAGGAGATACCCGACGAACAGTGGGACATACACGCCATTTGGCACGTCCTGACCGACCGTCTGCCGGGCATCAAGACGGTCGCTTACGCCGAATCGCACGACCAGGCGTTAGTGGGCGACCAGACCCTCGCGTTCCGGCTGATGGGAAAGGAGATGTACGAACACATGGACCGCGCCTCGCAAAGTCCGGTCATCGACCGGGGAATGGCCCTGCACAAGATGATCCGGCTCGTCACGATCTCGGCAGGCGGGGACGCCTATCTCAATTTCATGGGCAACGAATTCGGACATCCCGAATGGATCGACTTTCCGCGCGAGGGCAACGGCTGGAGCTACGCCTACGCCCGGCGCCAATGGTCGCTCGCGGACAACGGGCTGCTGCGCTATGCCCAGCTCGGGGAGTTCGACCGGGCGATGATCGCCCTGGTGAAAAAATACGGCATACTCCGCGACGGCTACCCTTACAATTTACAGATGGACACCCAGAATCAGACGATGGCCTTTTCGCACGGCGACCTGCTGTTCGTATTCAACTGGCATCCGTCGGCCTCGATACCCAATTACGAAGTACGGGTACGGGTTCCGGGCCGTTACCGCCCGATCCTCTCGACCGACGAGCGCCGTTTCGGCGGCACGGAGCGGACCGACATGCGGGGGCAGCATTTCTCCTACCCCGTGCAGGGGGATGAACTGCCCCGCATCCGCATCTACAACACTTCGCGCACGGCGACGGTTTTCCTCCGAGAAGCGTGAAGGAGAGGACCAGCCGCCCGCACTACCCGCACCGGGCGGTCGGAAAACGACCGTTTCCTGCTCGTCCGTCCTACCGGGAAATCCGGGATTCGGAAGCCGCCGAAGCCTATCAGACAACGAAAACATCAAAAAAACGACGATACACCGCTGCCGAGCGGGGTTTCAGACAACGATTTCCATACAATGACGAAAAAATACCGACATCTGCTGTTCGACCTCGACGGCACGCTCACAGACCCGATGGAGGGCATCACCCGTTCGGTACAATACGCCCTGCGGCATTTCGGTATCGAAGTGAGCGACCTACGCGAGCTCTGCCCCTTCATCGGACCGCCGTTCGCGGAGTCCTTCCGGACATTTTACGGCTTCGACGACCGCCAGACCAGCGAAGCCGTAGCCGTATCACGGGAGTATTTCACCGAAAAAGGCATCTTCGAAAACCGGCTCTACGACGGAATGGACGAGCTGCTCGACACGCTCGCAAGCAGCGGATATACGCTCTGCGTCGCCACGTCGAAGCCCCGGGTATTCGCCGAGCGGATCCTCGACCACTTCGGCATCGCCCCCTATTTCTCCTTCGTCGGCGGCACAGGACTGGACGGCTCGCTGCCGACGAAGGCCGATGTGATCGCTCACGTGCTGGCCGGGAGCAACATCACCGATCGCGGAACCGCCTTAATGATCGGCGACCGCAAATACGACATTCTCGGTGCAAAAACCGTCGGCATCGACTCCGCCGGAGTTCTCTACGGCTACGGCGACCGGGCGGAACTGGAAGCGGCCGGAGCCGATTACATCCTCCCCGCAATTCCCGACCTGGAAGAGCTGCTGCTCGAATAAACGGACGAAATACCGGAAAACAGAGGGATTGTCTGACAAGTCCGATTTTAACGTTTTCACCCCCGTCGGAATAAACTCCGACGGGGGTGATTTTCAATTTCGGGAAGTTATCGAACAGCCCTTTCATTCAGTTGCGGGCAACCTTGAAAGCCTACTTTTTCGCTGCGGCCGTACGGCGGGCAATGTCCTCGGCCGTATGCTGCACCCGGGAGCAAAGGTTCGACAGATCGACGCCCTCGATCCGGCGGCCCTCGACGACGATCTCGCCGTTCACCACGACGGTATCCACGTCGGCAGCCTTGCCGCAGTAGATCAGGTTCGCCACCATATTATATACCGGCGTAAGGTGCGGCTTCACCGCATCGATCAGAATGAAATCCGCCAGCGCACCCTCCTTAATAACGCCCAACTCGCCGGCATGACCGATCGCACGGGCCGCATTGACGGTCGCCATTTTCAGGATTTCGTAAGCCGGCAGCACGCAGGGATCCATCGTCGCTACTTTCTGCAAGAACGATGCGGTACGCATCTCGTCCCACATATCCAGGTCGTTGTTCGAACAGGTACCGTCCGTGCCAATCGTGCAAAGCACCCCTTCGCTATGCATCCGGGCGATCGGGGCGATACCGCTCGAAATTTTCATGTTGCTCTGGGGGTTGTGTGACACGGCCACTCCGCGCTCCCGCAGGATGCGGATATCCCCGTCATCGACGTGAACGCAATGCGCACCGATCGTCCGGTCGTCGAAAATACCGAGGGTATCGAGATGCCGGACAGAAGTAGTACCGTAACGCTCCCGCACGATACGCACCTCGTCTTCGGTTTCGGAAATATGGGTCATGAACCAGAGTCCGTGGCGGCGTGCCAGCTCCTTGCCCCGCTGCAACGACTCCGGCGAACAGGTATAGGGCGAATGGGGCGCCACGGCCAACCGGATACGGTCGCAGTCGCCCGTGGTGGCGATCATCCGCTCCACATCGTCGGCAAAAGCCTCCCAACTCGTATCCAGATAGCTCGCTCCGAGCATGGCCCGGATGCCGAGCCGCCGCACGGCCTCGGCGATACGGTTTTCGTGCCAATACATATCGACGAACGTCGTGACGCCGCCCAGCAACATTTCGACAATGCCCATTTCGGCTCCCAGCACGATTTCGTCCGGGGTTTGCTGCGCCTCGAAAGGCCAGATATATTCGTGGAGCCACTTCATCAGGGCGATGTCGTCGGCATAGCCCCGCTGGAGGGTCATCGCCACGTGGCAGTGGGTATTGATCAGTCCCGGCATGAGCACCTTACCCGTGCCGTCGATCTCCCGCGCCCCGGGATGCTCCCGCCGGAACGCTTCGATCCGCCGGGGATCGGCGCTGACCAGCGCCAAACGGCGATCCGCCACACCGACCGCCCCCGTGAAAGTCCGGGGCTCCTTCTCTGCCGTCATGGGCAGAATCGTACAGTTCGTAAATAACAGTTCCATAAGCAATACAGGTTCGACGCAATCGGAATTACAAACCGGGCGGTTATCGTCAAAACGGCATACGTCGAACTATTTTACGGTGTTCACGCGAACATCCGATCCCATTTTGACATCTTCTCGAAACCGCCCCTATCAAAGCGCCCCTTCTATCGATCGCTTCCGGGACGTACCCCTTTCCGGCACCGGATCATTCGGTATCCAGAGAGTTCCCGCAAACGGTAATCAGCTCCCGCCCCGAAACCGAATTGGAATAGATCTGGATCACCTTGCTGAAAGTGCCCGGTTCGTTCTTATGCGGTTCATAGACCACACGGATCACAGCCGTTTCGCCCGGTGCGAGAGGGCGCTTGGAGTGGCTCACCTTCAGGCACGAGCAGGTAGTCTGCGCCCTTACTATTACTAACGGAGCAGAGCCGTCGTTCGTATATTCGAACTCCCAAACCAGATCGCCGCCCCGACGGGGTACGCTCCCGAAATTATGGAACGAACTCTCGAATTTCAGGTGCGCTCCCTCGTATTGCTGGGCGCCGGCCCCGAGCCATGCAAGGCACGAAGCCGCAATCAATAATATCGTACGTATCATTCGTGTCGTTTTCGCAGCCATCGTCCGCTGCTGTTATCGCGCCTTCAGTCGATGCGGTGCAACGTCGCACGGCAAACCGGATTGGCAGCGCATTCCAATCTATTCCAACGTAAAGACATAGGTAATCGTTCCGGTCTGCATCAAACTCTCGCTGGATGAAAACCGAGCTTTGCGGGCCGCTTCGACCGCCGCATCGACCAGCCGCTTGCTGTTGGTCGTCGATCCCTGCGCCCGATAGGAGGCGTATGTCACCCGACCGGAAGCATCGACAGTCACATCGACGACGACCTTGCCGGACTCATTGCCCGGATAGGAAGGCTTGGGCAGCTTTCCCACCACCGAGCGCCCCGAAAGGTCGTAGGCAATGCCCGAATCGCTCTGGCCCGTGCCGTCGTGACTGCCTTCCGGCGCCCCCGAAAGGTCCCCGGCGTTACCCTCGCCCGCAGCAGGCCCCTCCGACGTAGAAGTGCTCCCCGCCGTGCGGCCCGGGAAGAGCGCCCGACGGTTTACCGTGCGGGGTTGTTCGGCAGGCTGCTGCGCGTCGCTGCGCTGCGGAGTTTGTCCCGGAGTCTCCCGCTCGCGGGGTTTCTTCTCCGGCTGCGGTGTCTGCACGGCGATCTCCTCCCGCTCGCTGGTCACGTATTCGACCTGCTGCCGCGACGCTTCGGCCGCCGCCTGCTGCGGCGGTGCCTGCACATCGGTAGCCGACAGGTCCCGGTCGCCCAGACCGGTTTCGGTCGTCCCGAAATCGATCAGCAACCCTTCGCCGGGAAGCAGCTCGTCCCGCCCCATATCGAACGACACGAACAGGAAAGCCGCCGCGATCGACAGCGCATAAAGCAAAGCTGCGAGGCTTGCCCAACGACGCGCGTTCGATTTATCGTTATTCGGATCGTAATAATACATCGGTCAATTCTCACAAGGAAAACACCGCAGGGCGGCATTCCCCGGGTTTCACTCTATTCGGGCGAGGTAGCCGCGATGAGCGTAAAATTGTTGGCCTTGGCCATGCGCATCATGGCCACCACTTCGTCGAAAGCCACCGACTTGTCGCAATGCAGCGAAACGGTAGGGTTCTCCTGTCCCGCCAGCCGGGACTTGAGGGCTTTCTCCACGCCCTCGCGCGAGCCGACGTTTTCCGTCTCGACATAATACCTGTATCCATGTCCCGTATCCTGGATCGAAATCGTCGTCATTGCCTTGTCCTTCAACTGATTCGAACTTTTCGGCAGAATCAGCTTGATGGCATTGGGGTTGATGAGCGTCGTAGCGATCAGCATGAACAGCAGCAACAGGAAGATCAGGTCGGTCATCGAAGCCGACGAAAACGACTTATCGACCTTGGATCCGCGTTTGATTGCCATAACAGATTACTTTTGAACGGGTTGATTCAGAATATCCATAAAGGCGATCGAGTTGGCCTCCATCCGGAAAACGAGCTTCTCGATGCGAGCCACCAGGTAGTTATAACCGAAGTAGGCCGGAATACCGACCAGCAGACCGCCGACCGTCGTGATCATCGCCACGTACATACCGCTCGAAAGGAGCGACATATCGACCGTACCGCCCGCAGCGGCCATATCCATAAAAGTCTGCACCATGCCGACCACCGTACCGAGAAAACCGATCATCGGGGCGCCGCCGGCGATGGTCGCCAGGATCGGCAGGTTGGTTTCGAGCTTCGACACTTCGAGGTTCGCCACGTTCTCGATGGCCGACTGCACGTCGCTCATCGGACGACCGATCCGGCCGATACCCTTTTCGATCATACGGGCGATCGGCGTATTGGTCTTGCGGCAAAGATCGACCGCAGCAGCGACCTTGCCGTCCAAAATATAATCACGGATGCGGTTCATGAAATTCATATCGAACTCCGACGCCTTGCGGATCGCCATGAAGCGCTCCACGAAGATAAAGATCGTGAGTCCTCCCAGAATCAACAAAACCCACATCAGCCATCCGCCGCTCATAAACAACTGCCAAAGTCCCATGCGGGTCTGCTCCGCGACAACGACCGCATCTGCGGTCTGCAACAAACTAATCATAATCTTTTTGAGTGAATTAAATTTATTTTATTCGAGTTTTACTTTTTCCGTATCAATCCCGCTCCAAGTCGTATTCAGGCTCCGGCGGATCTTCCGGCAGAAGCAATTCCTGCCGTTGGGCCTCTTCCGCCGCACGCCGGGCCTGCTCCTCGCGGCGGGCCTGACGCTTTTTCTGACGTTTCTTGTTGGTGAAGCGGTCCCGAATACGCTGTTTCAGATCCTTGAAATTATTGAAATCCTCCTTATAGGAGATCCCGATACCGGTTTCCTGCAGGCCCTGGTTCTCGTCGAAACGATCGATGGTCTGCGTGAACGCCTTCAGACGCAGGTTGCCCGACTTGTCGATCAGCCACGTCACATGCGCTTCGCCCATGAAGTTGGAAACATTGTTGCTTACGGCCTGTTTGTTGTCGATGATGTAGTTGCCTTCGACCTCGACCAGCAGACGGTTGTTGATCAAATTGGTGGAGAAGCCGAAATCCACCTCGTCACCGGTCATTTCGGAGCCTGCCCGGTAGTTCAGGATGATCCGGTAATCATCTGTCGAAAACCAGTTGGTAAGCTGGTTGGTAAGCATCTCCAGACCCGTTGCCACACCGAACGAAGCACCGATATTGGCACTGCCGGAATTGCTGAAAGTACCCAGTGCGACCAGCGAAATGAACTGCTGCGCCTGGGCTTCCTGCGTATTGAGCACGCTGGCCACCGCAGCCTGCGTTTCTATATCTGTAACGGGCACGACCACGCTGAAATCCAACTGCGGGTTGCTCAAACGACCGCCGATATGGATCTTACAATCGACCGGCACCGAACGGTCCGAAATCCGGGAACCGCTCTGGTCGTCGTCCGAAGAGGCGGTTACAGTGTTCAACAGAGGCTGCAACGACGTTTTGAGCTTATAGACGGCATTGATGTCGAGCCGCGCATCGACAGGCTCGCCCGTCCACTGAATCATCGAACCGCTCTCGATGATGAATTTTTTAGTAATGATATTCTGCAATGAAAAAAGAAAACTGCCTTCGATGAGCGTATAGTCGCCGTACATATTGAAGATACCGTTACCCGGATTGATATGCAGGTTGAGCATACCGTTGCCACGACCTTTCAGGGCACTGCCGACCGTCGGGTCGATCACCAGTTGGAAAGCGGTATTGTCCTGCACATTGAGAGCCATCGTAATATCCATCGTGCTGCCTGCGGCTTCCTTTTTACGCCCCTGCTGCTGGAAGAGCAGCTTCTTGCGCACCAGATAGTCGGTCGTATCGATCTGTTCAGGGGTGACGAACGTAACGAAATCGGCCGTTTTCGCATTCGACTGTCCTGACAGAGGCATATAAAATTCGGAATCGCCTTCGGTGGTAGCCACGATGTCCATTTTCACACCGCCCTTGCTGCCCGCGATCGTCGCCGAACCCGAAGCGAAAATCCGGCCGTAGAACAGGTCGTTATCCTTCGAAGTGGTATTGAGCACCATCAACTCTTTCGGCAGTACTTTCACCGAATAGAAGATATTGGACAAATGTTCCAGATTGAGGTCGATCGAGAAAAGGCCCTCGTTCTTCTCCGGATCGTACAGCGGCACGCCTTCGGCAATCAAATGATTGTTTTTAACCTCGATCACGGCCCGGGGCATCGTGTAGGTCACCTGCGTAAAATCCACCGTCGTGGTGAAATCGCGCACGGCGATCTGCCCAGAAAGGTTCGCCTCCTTACCGCTACCGCGCAGGGCGATATCTACATCGGCATTGCCGCCGGTCCGCTCGACCACCCCCTTCAGCAGGGGATCGAGCGCCGAAAGTTCGACTGCGTCGAGGGTAGCCCGGGCGTAATAACGCTTTTGCGAAGGGGCGTAAAAACCACGAACGAGAGTATCGAGATTTTCCCGCTGCTGCACCAGAATACCCGCGCGGTTCTGTATGAAATCCCATCGGGACCGCAGCCAGATCGACGGAACGGCGAGATCGTTGATCGAAATGCTGTCCACAACGATATCGGCCTGCACCTCGCCGGCCCCGAGCACCGCTTTCATCGTCGCCGAACCGTTGGTACGACCGTCCACACGGTAGCCCATCGACGAGGTGAACTGCGAGAAGGGCGCCAGCTCGAAATTATGCAGCGTCAATTGCACCGAATCCTGCAAACGACGCGATACGACGCCGTCGAGCAGCAGTTGCTGCCCGGCATTGACCATTCGAAAACGGTCGATTCGTATCCGGGAAGTATCTGCCGTAATACCGTCCGTATAGATATTCCAAGTCTTCTCTCCCCGGCTGATGTACGACGGCGTCAGCCGCAGATCGATCTGCCGGCCCGCAGGACCTCGTCCCCGGGCAAATTCCGAACGAAATCCGATCCGTCCGGAAACATCGCCGATAGTATCCGCGAAATCGGTAATCAGCTCCAGCTTGTTATCCTTGGCCCCTCCGCTCATTCCGACACGGCTCATGTGAAAACTGTTCAGATAAAGATCCTCGGTCGAAGCCGCGAAAACGAGCGAGTCGCCCCGGTTATGGGCATCCAGATTCAGACGTGTCACCAGCATCCGGCCCCGCTCGATGTAATCCGAGGCCGCTTCGAACGAAAGTTTGTCGTTCGCCGGGTTGATCCGCAGCAGCAACTGCGATCCGTCCGCGATCTGTAACCCGGGAGAAACGGCATTGACCAGCGGATTGATCTTCCGGACATTGACCGTAAGTTGGGAATATCCGTCGGCCAACTCTACCGTATCGGGATGCTGCGCCTGCCAGCCGGGACCGCCGTCAAGCGTCGGGACATAATCTCGGAAACGCTGTTGCAGGTAGGCGAACACCTCCTTGCAGGAGGTCTTCCCCTCGTAGTCGGCATCGACAAAATCGGAACGCAGACGAATAAACTTGTCCGACAAGCTGTTCCGACCCACGATCACAACGCTGTCGGCCGCGAGCTCACGGTCGTTATAACGATAGGATACATCACGGACGAAGATTATTCCGTTCAGGTCGTCGAGCGTACGGCCGACGGCACGCGCAGCGATCCGGGCGGCAAGCACCGACACCGAATCGCGGCGATTCACCCCCAGAGCCGCCAGGTTCGCCTCCTCAAGGTCCAGCGCAAAATCGTAGCGGGGCCTCTGCTCATCGTTCAGGTCGAGCAGCCCTCTGAAATCGAACCGCAGATTCCTGTCCCGGGCTTCGATCAGTCCGTTGAACTCCCGGTTCACCAGGTGCCCCTTCATACGGAGCGAATCGTAATCGTATCCGTTGATCCCCAATCGCAGGATCTCGCCCGACACTTCGGCGTCGGAGTGTTCCGAGCTGAGTTCGCCGTTTACATGCACATTCAGAGAGAGGGGACCGAGCAGATCGTTTTCCAGCAACTCGCCCAGTTGCAGACTGGACGTTTTCACGTCGCCCAGCACACCGCGACAGCCGTCGCGCAGCGAGCTCACCTGCAACAGGCAGGTCGCACCGCCGATCTCGGTCGCCAGCGCAGCATCCGCAGCAAAGGCCGTGAGCGTTCCGTCGAATTTGCCGGTAAGACCGATTTTGCCCGCATTTTTTGCAATACGCAGCACCTCGTCGGGCAAATTCTTGCCTGTGAGGGCAGCCGCCAGCCGATCGACATCCGCCGCCGAAGTCGTCAGTTCGGAAATGTCGGCCTTAAAATGCCCCTTTCCGACATCGGGCAGTCCCTGCGCCGCAAAATCGACCGACAGTTTCGTGTCGGCTCCCGTGCGGACCGAGCGCAGCGATCCCGACATATCGGCCACAGGGCCGCTCACATCAGCGTTCACGTCGGTCAGCGTCAGGTGCCAATCCTTCATTTTGGGCGAGAAATAGGCGATGTCGTCGGACGACAGCGTCGTATTGACGACCTGCGCCGTGATGTCCACCTCCTCGACGAAATTTTTGTAAAGGGCCCAGTCCAATCCAATCAATGAAAGCGAAGGCAACTCGATATTCGACTTCGCCGTCCGAATGTGTCCCTCCCGGATATCGATACAGCCGTTGGCGATGCAAAGGCAGCCCGCCAGGTCTTCGACGACAAATCCGCTGCGCTCGCGCATCGCCAAACGCCCGATGTCGGTATGGATCACCGGACCGTCGATGGTGAAATTCTTCAGTTCGGCCCGGATGTCGATCAGGTGCATATCGGCAAAATCCACTCCGTACGACGGATTGCGGTGCTCCAGCCGTTCCATGCAGAAATCCAGCCCATCCGTTTCCAGACGCTCGATCTCCAGCCTGAATTTTCCCTCCGCCCGGGCCTTGTCCTTTTTGGAGAGTTTATCGACCACCTGCTTGATGTTCATCTCCCCGTCGGGAGTTTCGCGCAGGCAAAAACGGGCGTCCGACAATTCGGCCCGGCTGAAAACGAGCCCTCCCCCGAACAGGCCGAGGCTCTTGATCCGGGCATCCAGACGGCCGGCATAAAGCAACGTATCCCGTTGGAAATCCTCGACATAGAATCCGTCGAGCGAAACGCGGTAAAACAAGCCGATATCCACCCGGTCGATACTGATGCGGGTGCCGAGCTTGCGGGAGATTATTTCCGTCGCCTCCCGAGCGACGAAATTCTGAACGGCAGGAATCTCGAACAACAGGGCGACCAACAGAGGCAGAAAGATCAGCGCCAGCACGATCGCCGACACCATCTTGGCCAGTATGTTCACTATCCTGCGCATTATCCGACAAAACCGTTTTTAATAAATTGCAAATTTAAGCAAATTTCGGGATTTAACATCCGGCAGACCGGATATTTATCGTCAAAAGTCACCGTTCGAAGAACTTGTCGCGAAGCCCTCCCGCAACGACCGGTAAAAATCCGCGCCCGGTACAATACAGAACCGCAAACCTGTTGCCAATCGCATTTCGGAGTTTTTCCGAAGCCCGGACAGAGACCCGGTATCGGCTGCCGCCCGAAATAAATACGGACATCGGCGAATCATTTCGGATTTTATTCCGTATCTTTGATTTTTATTCGGATAATTCCGCCTCGGAAAAACACAAATAAATTTGCTTTTGCGCTCGGCTTATTCGTATCTTTGACATAGTCTTGGATAGGATGCGCCTAGGAAAAAATGGGAACTCGTTCCCATTTTCTCTCGGCTTTCACTATCTTTGTAAAGTTTTTTGCCACACAAAAATCACATGGACATTACCATTTTAGGCATAGAATCCTCCTGCGACGACACTTCAGCCGCAGTCATCCGCGACCGGACACTCCTCTCGAACGTAATCGCCTCGCAGGCCGTGCACCAAAAATACGGCGGCGTGATCCCGGAACTAGCATCCCGGGCCCACCAGCAAAATATCGTCCCGGTAGTCGATACGGCCCTGAAAGAGGCCGGCGTGACGATCGACAAGATCGACGCGATCGCTTTCACGCGCGGCCCCGGTCTGCTGGGATCGCTTCTGGTGGGCGTATCGTTCGCCAAAGGACTCTCGATCTCCCACGACATTCCGCTGGTGGAGGTCAATCATCTGCAGGGGCACATCCTCTCCCACTTTCTGGACCTGCCCGACCGACAGCTTCCGCACCCCGACTTTCCGTTCCTCTGCCTGCTGGTCAGCGGAGGACATACCCAGATCGTAAAAGTGGACGGTCCGCTCGACATGCAGATCGTCGGCACGACGATCGACGACGCGGCGGGCGAAGCGTTCGACAAGTGCGCCAAAGTCATGGGGCTGCCCTATCCGGGCGGGCCGGTGATCGACAAACTGGCCAAGGAGGGCGATCCGCACGCGTTCCGCTTCGCCAAACCCCGCATCGAAGGTTTCGACTACTCGTTCTCGGGACTCAAAACCTCGTTCCTCTATACGTTGCGGGACGAAATGGCCGAAGATCCGAATTTCATCGAGAAAAACAAAGCCGACCTCTGCGCCTCGCTGCAGACGACCATCGTGGAAATTCTGCTCGACAAGCTCGTAAAAGCCTCCAAGGAGTACGGGATCCGCGACATCGCCATCGCAGGCGGCGTATCGGCCAATTCAGGGCTCCGCAACGGCATCACGGAGGAGGGAAGGAAACGGGGATGGCGCACCTTCCTGCCCGAATTCAAATTCACGACCGACAACGCCGCGATGATCGCCCTGGCAGGATACTACCGCTACATGAACGGCAATATCGCAACCCTGGACATCGCCCCCGTGGCACGGCTCGAGGAGCTCGAACTGACCGTCGCACCGACAGCGGAACAATAACAGAAATACAAACTGTCCCGACCCTACATACAATATTTTTACGGGCACCCGGGATCCAAAACTTACAAAAAGCTCCACTCTCCCCGCACAGAGCCGCCTTTCGGGAAAACCTGAAACCGATCGAAACATCCGCTCAAGGAGAAACTTACGAAAAACCGAATCGACAAACGATACGGCACGATCGGCGGGCACGACGTACGGAGAGAAAGGAGAAAATATAAATTCAAAGCAACTTTAACTATGAAAACATTGAAAATCGGCGATCTGCTGGCCCGTCTTCCCATCATTCAGGGCGGTATGGGCGTAGGCATCTCCCTCTCGGGACTCGCATCGGCCGTAGCCAATCAAGGCGGTGTGGGAGTGATCTCCTCGGCCGGACTGGGCGTCATCTACCGGGAACACTCCAAAGACTACAATACGGCAAGCATCTGGGGCCTGCGCGAAGAGCTGCGCAAAGCCAGTGAAAAGACCAAAGGCATCATCGGCGTCAATGTCATGGTGGCCATGTCCAACTTCGCAGACATGGTCAGAACGGCCATCGCAGAGAAGGCCGACATCATCTTCTCGGGGGCCGGTATGCCCCTCAACCTGCCGTCGTTCCTGACCAAAGGCAGCAAGACGAAGTTGGCTCCGATCGTTTCGTCGGCCCGAGCCGCCAAGCTCATCTGCGAGAAATGGCTCGCCAACTACAAATACGTTCCCGACGCGATCGTGGTCGAGGGACCCAAGGCCGGCGGACACCTGGGCTACAAGCCGGAACAGATCACCGACGAACACTTCTCGCTGGAGCGGCTGCTGCCCGAAATCGTTTCGGAAGTCCGTCGTTTCGGCACGGCGCACGACACGCACATCCCGGTCATCGCAGCAGGCGGCATCTACACGGGCGAAGACATTTATCGCATCATGGAGTTGGGCGCCGACGGTGTCCAGATGGGCACGCGCTTCGTCACCACGGAGGAGTGCGACGCCTCGACGGAGTTCAAGCGGAGTTACATCGAAGCCTCTCAACAGGACATAGAGATCATCCAAAGTCCGGTGGGTATGCCGGGGCGGGCCATCCACAACTCTTTCCTGGAACGGGTGAAACAAGGGTTGAAACAGCCCAAAAGCTGTCCGTTCAACTGTATCAAGACCTGCGACGTAACCCACAGCCCCTACTGCATCATCATGGCCCTCTACAACGCCTTCAAAGGCAACCTGTCGGCAGGATACGCTTTCGCCGGCGTCAATGCCTGGCGAGCCGAAAAGATCGAGAGCGTGAAAGAGCTGATGACGAACCTTATCGACGAATTCGACCGTTTCAGCCTGAAAGAACAGTTGGCGAAACTGAAAAAATAACGTTCGATAAAAGTACAAAATCCGTATGACACCTTCCGGCATTGCATGCCGGAAGGTGTTCATTTTCCCCTATCTCGATTTTTAGAACCTGCTCGAATTTTACGTCGAGATTATTTGAGAGCTGTTTTCGAGTAGATTATTTTGAGGAAGTTGCGTAAATAGCGGACTATTTTCAGCACCTGCTGAAAGAAGATGCCGAAAAGAGGTTCAAAAAAGCCGAAACATTTTCTCTCAGCCAATGTCTAACTCATTTATAAAATTCAAAACAGACTCTTAAACGGAAACCGTCCGCCCCGGCTTTTTATACGGCGCAGACACACGAATCGATCTGCTCCCAATTCAATCTAAAAAGACGTAACACGATGAAAATATGAATAATAGTCTTTTATTTCCGCAATGAACAGAATACATGCGGTATAAAAAACGAAGCCGTTTGTTTTATCCTCCCCTCATTTTCACTACCTTTGCGCCACCATTTTTCAACCTTAAAATTAACCTTAAAATAAAAATTCGGAGATGATCGAATTCAGACCCGCACTTCTCACATCCCTGAAGCACTACTCCCGGGAGAAATTCACCGCCGACCTCATGGCCGGCATCATCGTCGGCATCGTGGCCCTGCCGCTGGCGATCGCCTTCGGCATCGCATCGGGCGTTTCACCGGAAAAAGGCATCATCACGGCCATCATCGCCGGCTTCCTCACATCGGCGCTCGGCGGCAGTCGCGTACAGATCGGCGGCCCCACAGGTGCATTCATCGTGATCGTCTATGGCATCATCCAACAGTACGGCATCGAGGGACTGACCGTCGCCACGATCATGGCGGGCGTATTCCTGATCCTGCTGGGACTCTTCCGCCTGGGGACGATCATCAAATTCATTCCCTACCCGATCGTCGTCGGTTTCACCAGCGGTATCGCCGTGACGATCTTCACCACGCAGATCAAGGATCTGTTCGGCCTCACGACCCCCGAAATGCCGGGCGACTTCGCCGGGAAGTGGATGGTCTATTTCCAGAATTTCGGGACGATCGACCTCTGGGCAACGGCCGTAGGCGTTATCAGCGTCGCCATCATCGCCCTCACGCCCCGCTTCTCGAAAAAGATACCCGGTTCGCTGATCGCTATCGTCGTTATGACGCTGGCCGTCTATCTGCTGAAACGCTACGCCGGAATCGACTCCGTCGAAACTATCGGCGACCGATTCACGATCAACTCCCAACTGCCCGACGCAGTCATCCCCGCCCTCTCGTGGGAAGGGATGAAAGGACTGCTGCCCGCAGCCATCACCATCGCCGTACTGGGCGCCATCGAATCGCTGCTGTCGGCAACGGTCGCCGACGGCGTGACGGGGGACAAGCACAACTCCAACCAGGAGCTCATGGCCCAAGGCATCGCCAACGTGGTGACGCCTCTGTTCGGCGGCATTCCCGCCACCGGAGCCATCGCCCGCACGATGACCAATATCAACAACGGCGGCCGCACGCCGGTCGCAGGCGTCATCCATGCCGTCGTACTGCTGCTGATCTTCCTGTTCCTGATGCCGCTGGCGCAATATATCCCGATGGCCTGCTTGGCAGGCGTGCTGGTAGTGGTATCGTACAACATGAGCGAATGGCGCACGTTCCGGGCTCTGATGAAGAATCCCCGCTCGGATGTCGCGGTGCTGTTGGTCACCTTCCTGCTGACGGTCATCATCGACCTGACGGTGGCCATCGAAGTCGGACTGGTACTCGCCTGCCTGCTCTTCATGCGGCGCGTGATGGAAACTACCGACATCTCGGTCATCCGCAACGAAATAGACCCCGGTAAGGAGTCGGACCTCGAGTCGCACGAAGAGCACCTCATCATCCCCCGAGGCGTCGAAGTATATGAAATCGACGGTCCCTATTTCTTCGGCATCGCCAACAAATTCGAGGAACAGATGGTGCAGCTCGGCGACCACGCACAGGTGCGGATCATCCGTATGCGAAAGGTCCCCTTCATCGACTCGACGGGCATCCATAACCTCACGAACCTCTGCCGCATATCGCAACAGGAAAATACCCGCATCATCCTTTCGGGCGTCAATCCCAAAGTACACGAAGTCCTGCACAAAGCGGGATTCTACACCCTGCTGGGCGAGGAAAACATCTGCCCGAATATCAATGCGGCGCTCCGACGGGCCGAAGAAATAGTGCAAGACCCACAGGAAAAATAATCCTTCGAGAAACAGCCGACTCCGAGAACGAAATATCCCCGTACCCTTTTGCAGGGTACGGGGATATTTCGTTCTCGGCACCGCCCGCCCACAGGCAGGAATATCAGGGTAGTGCCGCAATCGTTTCAAAAGCCTCTCTCCAGACAGCATTTTTCCTGTACACCTCCACACTGCCGGCAGGTACATAAAGAATTTTAGCAGGAAGGCCGAAATTATCTTTCCCTAGCTCCGGCGGAATAACGGCCAGACAGGTAACGACAGCCATATCAAGATAACTTGGAAAAGCTCCTGTTTCAATCACCGTCACGCCATCGGGAATAGTTACATCCGTCAATTTATGACACTGCGAAAAAGCCCCGCCACAAATAGTTTGCAAACTCCCCGGCATGATAACACACGTTAGATTATGACATCGAGCAAAAGCGCTGCTCGGAATAGTCGTTACCCCCTCGGGAATACAGACGCTCTGAAGACTTTCATTCTCGTAGAATGCCCATTCACCGAACCTCACCATACGGTCAGGGAAGGTGATACGCTTCAAACTCTGACAATGCCAGAAAGCCCAATCTCCCATACTTGTCACACTTTCCGGAATAACAACTTCCGTCACAAAGCTGCATAACATAAATGCATAATCTCCGATGCGGGTCACACCTTCGCCAATCGTCAAGGAGGAAATCCTGTTCACATGCGGATACCAAGGCGGAGTTTCCGAAGTACCTCCATCTCTATAATCGGGCATAGGTCCTTCCCCGGTAATCGTCAGGACACCATCCTCCGTCAAAGTCCATGTAAGCTCCCCGGTCGTTCCCCCAAAAATCACCGCCGCCGAATCGCTGCCATCGCAAGAAGATAACCCTACAGGAAACAACAGGCAAAAACACAAAGACCAAAATAAAAATCTTCTCATAAGCTGAAAATCATTAAATCCCCCTAAAAACAGTTCGTCCAATAAAACAATTCGACATAAATATATAAAAAATTATTCAAAGAGCGCCTATTCGGCAATATTTGCCATGGTGATTGATTATACGATTTAGTGTATCCCCCAGGATTTATCAGGATTTAGTTCGTCATCGCCTCATTTTCTTTACAGCGACAATCACGCCCCAAGCCCCATAATATCGCCCTACTAATCTCTTTATCAACGATGTACTTCGTCATAGCATACAATAACCACAAAATACATCCATAGCAAACATGCTCGATCATCATCGGTGGTCGCTGCTCTATGCCCTGCTCCTCCTTATCCTTTATATGAAAATCGATTTTTACAAAGACTTTTAATCCAAAGCGTTATATGACAAAGGTAATGACGGGCCGACGGTCGCCGGCACAATTCGTATGTTTTTCAACTTCCCAAAACACCTTCCCTACCGGGACCGAAAGAGATTTCAGACCAGAACCGATCAACACGTCCACGACACACCAACGGGTTCTCTCTCCCGCACCACACAAACCTCAATCGCGAATACACACGATCCGCAATCTATCGCCTACATAAATTTAACGCTTTTAATACGGGTGTCCCGCCCGGCGATTTCACGTTCGACGAGGCCCGTCACCACATCTGCGGCATCGTGCCAGCGGTTAGCACGGAATTTCCGCAATTTTGACACTTCCAGCGATCTTCTATCATACAATCGAATTTCTTGCTGACAGGCGCCGATTAGCCGATTTACAAAAAAGAAAGCGTGGAGCCTATTTCGTTTGTTAATCAGAAGGTTGTGGCAAACCCATAGCAAAATAAACGAAGATCCATACCCCACACTTGAATAGATATGGGGTATGGATACGCAGAATGCGTTCTTGCCATAGTCTAAACAAGAAATGAGTGCTGTTCGTTGTCCTTTGCTACTGAAAACTGCCACATTTTCAGATTAGGACCAGGCGAAAACACTTTCCATATGTCTGCCGCATGCGCGACAAAACAAAAGTAGAAAATAATTTTCACATTAAACAACACTCATGTAAAAATAGCCGCAAATCGTGCCAAAAATCCCTAGTTCCCAATCCCAACAACTCCGGTTCTCCCTTCCCCCGTCTGTCGGGGAGCGTGCAAACGGCAGCCGACATCCTCCTACTCCGTAAAAGAGAAATAAATGTAAACTATACTTGCATTATTGTAAAATATACTTTACATTTGTCTTGTCAATAATAATCACCTAAAAATTAGGACGACTATGAAAACAACTCTTTTACTGCCCAACGGTTTTAAGAAAATCGGCTGGGCGATCTTCGTTCCCGCATTTCTGCTCGGCTGCTCGATCTGCTTCTTCGGCGAAAATTTCGACCGCTGGCTTTTCCGCGAAACGGTAATGAACAACATCGCCATCATCGGCACGGTCGTCGGCGCCCTTTTCATCGGCTTCTCGCGCGAAAAAATCGAAGACGAAATGATTCAGCACATTCGGCTCAACGCTCTGATGGCTGCCATGTGGATCAACTACCTGCTTCTGATCGTCGTGTCTCTGTCGATCTACAACATCAACTACCTTACGGTAATGGCCTGCGGCATGGCCACTCCGCTGGTCATCTTCCTGCTCGTCTATCACTTCAATCTTTACAGACTGAACCGCAACCTGCACCATGAAAAATAACATCCGTGTCCAACGAGCCGTCGTCCGCCTCACCCAACAGCAATTGGCCGAACAGGTCGGCGTCAGCCGCCAAACGATCAATGCCATCGAAAGCAGCAAGTTCATCCCCTCGACCCTGCTCGCACTCAAGATCGCACGTACCTTCCGGCAACCGGTCGAAGCGATCTTCCAACTCGAAGAGGAAGATTAGAACCGGTGCAACAAGCACGATAAAGGGCAGCCTCGATCGAGGCTGCCCTTTATACTACGGAATATTATTCGTTTAGTATTCGATCTTGCTCCGACGAACATACCCTTCATACCGCCACCGGGCATTCTGTTCAGCTGCCTGGAAAAGCGCTTCGGCATCCTCCGGAGAAACGGCCTTGAGCGACGTATAACGGACCTCCTTGAGCAAGAAATCGCGGAACTTCGCCCAATCGGGTTCTTTCGAATCGAGTACGAACGGATTCTTGCCCTGCTCCTCCAACTGCGGATTATAATGCCACAGATGCCAGTAACCGCACTCTACTGCCTGCTTGCCGACCGTCTGTGTCCGGGTCATACCGCCCTTGATACCGTGATTGATACACGGCGCATAAGCGATTACGAGCGACGGACCGGGATAGGCTTCCGCCTCCTTGAGGACATTAAAAAGTTGGGCCTGCGAAGCACCGATCGACACTTGAGCCACATACACGTAGCCATACGTCATCGCAATCGCACCCAGATCCTTCTTGCGGATGCGCTTACCTGCCGACGCGAATTTGGCGACGGCACCCACCGGAGTCGCCTTGGACGACTGACCGCCCGTGTTGGAATAAACCTCCGTATCGAGCACCAGAACATTCACATCCAGCCCCGAAGCCAGCACGTGATCCAAACCGCCGAAACCGATGTCGTAAGCCCAACCGTCGCCGCCGATCACCCATTGCGACTGCTTCACCAGGAAATCCTTCAACTCCAGTATCTGCCGGCAATAGTCGCAGCCGCAAGCCTCCATCATCGGAACCAGACGGGCAGCGACTTCGGCCGACCGGGTCGACGAAACCCGTGCTTCGATCCACTCGCGCATAACGCCCTTCAGCTCTTCGGAGCAACGCTGGCACTGGGCGATAGCCTCTTCCATCAGCATCTGAATCCGATCGCGCAGCTTCTCCGCACCGACATACATACCCAGACCGAACTCGGCATTGTCCTCGAAGAGCGAATTGGCCCATGCCGGACCGCGACCATCCGCATTCTTGCAATAAGGAGTCGAAGGTGCCGAACCGCTGTAAATCGACGTACACCCCGTGGCATTGGCCACCATCATCCGGTCGCCGAAAAGCTGGGAGATCGCCTTGATATAGGGAGTTTCGCCGCAGCCGCCGCAAGCGCCCGAGAACTCGAACAAGGGCTGCTCGAATTGCAGGTTCTTGACCGACTTGGTCTTATCGACCACCTTCTTGTAACCGATATGTTTGGTGATGTAATCCCAGTTCTTCTGCTGTCCGAGTTGACTTTCGAGCGGCTTCATAATGAGCGCCTTCTCCTTGGCGGGACAAACGTCCACACAGTTGCTGCACCCCGTACAGTCGAGCGGCGAGATCTGGATGCGGAACTTATACTCCTTCGTGTCGCCCAATCCCTGTTTCCATTCGGTGCCCGATGCAGCCGCCTCGGTCTCGGTCGCCAGGAAAGGACGGATCACAGCGTGCGGACAAACGTACGCGCACTGGTTGCACTGGATACACTTATCGACCTGCCATTCGGGGACATTGACGGCGATGCCGCGCTTCTCCCATGCAGCGGTTCCGTTCTCCCACGTACCATCTTCACGTCCGTTGAATGCCGACACGGGCAGCAGATCTCCCTTGAGGGCATTGATCGGATCGACGATGTTGCGCACGAACTCCGGACGAGCCATATCCACGCCGTGATCGGCCGGTTTCAGCTCGATATTCGTCCACTCGGCCGGGACTTCGACCTTCACGACTGCGTTACCGCCCGCATCGACGGCCGCATAGTTCATATTGACGATGTCCTCGCCCTTCTTGCCGTAGCTCTTATAGATCGCTTTCTTCATCTCCTCGACGGCCTTCTCGAAAGGAATCACGTTCGCGATTTTGAAGAATGCCGCCTGCATGATCGTATTGGTGCGCGAACCGAGCCCCAACTCCGCCGCGATCTTCGTAGCGTTGATGATATAGAAGTTGATCTTATTCTTGGCCAGGAAAACCTTCATGTGATCGGGCAGCGTCCGGCAGGTCGTTTCGGCATCGTGCACCGAGTTCAAGAGGAACGAACCGCCCGGCTTGAGGCCCTTCAGCACGTCGTACTTATCCACGTACGAAGGCACGTGGCACGCCACGAAATCGGGCGTGGTCACCAGGTAGGGCGAGGTGATCGGCTTGTCGCCAAAGCGCAGGTGCGAAGCCGTGTAGCCGCCCGACTTCTTCGAGTCGTATGCGAAATAGGCCTGGCAATATTTGTCGGTCGTACCACCGATGATCTTGATCGAGTTCTTGTTGGCACCCACCGTACCGTCGGCGCCCAGTCCGAAGAAGAGAGCCTCGAACGTACCGGGCTTCGCCAGCGAAATCTCCTCGCCTACGGGCAGCGAACGGAACGTCACGTCGTCCACGATGCCCACCGTGAACTGATTCTTGGGTTCGTTCGCCTTCAGGTTGGCGAAAACGGCCAGCATTTGTGCCGGCGTAGTATCTTTCGACGAAAGACCGTAGCGGCCGCCGATAATGAGCGGCTTGCGCTCGCAGGGGATCTCCTTGCAGGTGGCGAACGCCTCGACGACATCCATATAGAGCGGATCGCCGTTGGCTCCCGGCTCCTTCGTGCGGTCGAGTACGCAGATGCGTTTGACCGTCTGGGGCAGTACAGCCGTCAGATATTTTACCGAGAAGGGACGGAACAGGTGTACGGTCACCACGCCCGTTTTCTCGCCTTTGGCATTCAGGTAATCGACCGTCTCCTTCAGCGTTTCGGTCACCGAACCCAGCGCAATGACGACATGCTCCGCATCCGGAGCACCGTAATAGGTGAACGGCTTGTAGGTGCGGCCCGTGATCTCGGATATTTTCTCCATCGCCTCGGCTACCATGTCGGGAATCGCATCGTAGAACTTGTTCGACGCCTCGCGGGTCTGGAAATAGATGTCGGGGTTCTGGGCCGTGCCGCGCGTAACGGGATGAGCCGGGTTGAGCGCTCCGGCACGGAACGCCTTCAGCGCGTCGCGGTCGAGCATCGCGGTCAGCGCCGCTTCGTCGATCAGCTCGATCTTCTGGATCTCGTGCGAAGTACGGAATCCGTCGAAGAAATGGAGGAAAGGAACGCGTGCCTTGAGCGACACGATATGCGCGATACCTGCCAGGTCCATCACCTCCTGCACGGACGAGGTGGCGAGCATTGCAAAGCCGGTCTGACGCGCGGCCATCACGTCCTGATGGTCGCCGAAGATCGAAAGCGACTGGGCCGCCAGCGCACGCGCCGATACGTGGAATACGCCGGGCAACAACTCGCCGGCGATCTTGTACATATTGGGAATCATCAGCAACAGACCCTGCGATGCCGTAAAAGTCGTAGTCAGCGCACCGCTTTGCAGCGATCCGTGCACGGCGCCGGCGGCACCGGCCTCCGACTGCATCTCGACTACCCGGACTGTTTCTCCGAAAATATTTTTACGACCTTGAGCGGCCCACTCATCGACAAGTTCCGCCATCGTCGAGGACGGAGTGATGGGGTAAATCGCCGCAACCTCCGAGAACATATAAGCTATGTGGGCTGCCGCGTAATTACCGTCGCATGTGATAAATTTCTTTTCTGCCATTTTTATCGGTATTAGATTGTACTATTTCAGCTGTGAAATCTGCCTGAATCGGCACAAAGTTAAAAATTCCAAACGAAAATTCCGCCATATTTCCGGACAAATATCGCAACGTACAATGTTATAAAAATAACAGTATCAACACCTTCTATCGAAACGCTTCAAAAACAAGGAGAAACGGCCATTCCATTTCGGAGCACGCTTTTTGCAAATAAAATCGTACCTTTGAAAAAATTTGCAACAACGTGATCAACTACCAGAAACATACGCTTCCGAACGGGCTGACGGTCGTCGTGAACCGCGACCGCTCGTCCAAACTGGCCGCCGTAAACCTGCTCTACAAGATCGGGGCCCGCAACGAGAATCCCTCCCGCACGGGCTTCGCCCACCTGTTCGAACATCTCATGTTCCGGGGCACGAAGGCGGTTCCCGACTTCGATACACCGGTACAGATGGCCTGCGGGGAGAACAACGCCTTCACCAACAACGACTACACGGACTTTTACATCACCCTGCCCAAGGACAACATCGAAACGGCCCTCTGGCTCGAAAGCGACCGCATGACGGGACTCGACATCTCGCAGGAAAACCTCGAAACCGAGAAACGGGTTGTCATCGAGGAGTATAAACAACGATACCTCAACCAACCCTACGGCGATATGTCGATGCTGTTGCGGGCCCTGGCCTACCGCGTGCATCCCTACCGGTGGGCGACGATCGGACTTTCGCCCGATCACATCGCCGGAGCCTCGCTCGACGAAGTGCGCGATTTCTACCGCCGTTTCTACCACCCGTCGAACGCCATTCTCTCCATCTCGGCAGATATCCCCGAAGAGCGGACGATCGCCCTGTGCGAAAAATGGTTCGGCCCGATCGCGGACAATCCGCAACCTGCGGCATCGCTTCCGCAGGAACCGCCGCAAACCGAATCCCGACGGGAGGAGGTCGAACGCAACGTACCAGCCACGATGATCGTACTGGCTTACCACATAGGCTCGCGCACTTCTCCGGACTTCTTCCTGGGCGATATGACCTCCGACCTGCTGGCAGGCGGAGAATCGGGACGCCTCTATCAGCATCTGGTCAGAGAACAGCGGCTGCTGGGAAGCGTCAATGCCTACGTTTCCGGAGAAGTCGATCCGGGGCTTTTCGTCTTCACGGCCCAGTTGCTGCCCTCGACCACCGTCGAACAGGCCGAAGCAGCCCTGTTGCGTGAAATCGAAATCCTGCAAACGGAGAAGATCGACGAATACGAGCTGGAGAAGATCAAGAACAAATTCGAAGCGAATACCCTGTTCGGCGAGCTTAACGTGATGAACAAGGCGATGAACCTCGGCTTCTACGAGATGCTCGGCGATCTGCCCCTCATCAACCGGGAAGTGACGATCTACCGTTCGCAAACGGCCGAACAGATCGCCGACTTCAGCCGCCGCACGTTCCGTCCCGAAAATCGTTCCACCCTAATCTACCGAGCCAAACAATGAAACAACCGCCCCTGATCACTCCCCGCGAGGTCGATGTACCCCGCGCCCAGCGCCATACGCTCCCGAACGGAGCCTCCCTCTACGCCATTCCGTCCGACGATTTCGAAGTCCTGCGCTTCACGTTCGTCTTCCGCGCCGGATCGTCGATGCAGCACGCGCCTTTCGCAGCCTCCGCAACGGCCAATATGTTGAGCGAAGGCAGCCGCGACATGACGGCCCGGCAAATCGCCGAACAGCTCGATTTCTACGGCTCCTACTTCGAAGTCAATGTCGATCGGGACTACGTATATATCAGCTTCAGTTCGTTATCGAAATTTTTCGCTCCGACCCTCGAAGTCGCGGAACAAATCCTCCTGCAACCGCTTTTCCCGGAGGACGAATTGCGTGCCTATTGCGAAAAACGCAAGCAGGCCCTCACGATCGAACGGCGCAAGGTCGATACCGTCGTGCGTGAAATCTTCGCCGAAGCTCTCTTCGGCGACAAACATCCCTACGGCATCTCCTATCCCGAGAAAAATTACGACACGCTCACGCGTGCAGACCTGGAATCACTCTACCGCCGACTCTATACGGCCGAAAACTGTCTGGTCGTATGCAGCGGCCGCATCGGGGAGGAGGAGTTGCAAGGCATCGGCGCCCTGGCCGAAAAACTCCCCCGTGCCGACCGCAGCGCCACAGCCGAATTTCCGGCTCCCCGCAGCGAAGCCTATCGTTTCGTCGAAAGGCCCGACGCCGTGCAATCCTCGCTGCGCGTAGGGCGTCTGCTCTTCACCCGCACACATCCCGATTTCGTCGGGATGCAGGTCGTCGCTACGGTACTGGGCGGCTATTTCGGCTCGCGGCTGATGCAAAACCTGCGCGGCGAGCACGGTTACACGTACGGCGTGGGTGCCGCCATGGTCAATTTCGAGCGGGAGGGTTACCTGGGAATCGCTGCCCAGGTCGGAGCCGAGGTGACGGCCCCGGCACTTCGGGAAATTTACAACGAAATCGAACGGCTGCGCCGGGAGCCGATGCCCGAAGAGGAACTTTCGCTGGTGAAGAACATCATGACGGGCGAGGTGATGCGCATCCTCGACGGACCGTTCGGCATCGCCGACGTGACGATCGAAAACCTCCTCTGCGGCACGAACAACGGTGTCATCGAAGAGAACATCCGCCGGATACAGGCAATCACCCCGGCCGAGGTACAACGGCTGGCCGTCAAATACCTCCGCCGCGAAGATCTTATCACGGCCGTCGTGGGAGCGGTCAATCCAAAGCATGAGATTTAACGGGAAACGACTTCCTTCCATAAAACGCATACGGAATTATCCACTTTGATCTTGTATAACTATGTAACATAAAGATACGAAAATTATGGAAAGTAGGGCTTTCTCCCTACTTTTTTCTATAAATCATACAATGTTTCTTCTAATGTTTTTTCTTGTCTCTTTAATTCCTCCAAGTCTCTTTTCCTTTGCTTTATAATCTCCTTTCTCTTACGCTGTTCTTGTATTGGGATGTATTCAATTAGATAATTTTTGAATTTATCTTGGCTAATCGAAAGTTTTGAAGTCCCGTCTTTTAAGCGGCTTGTTATCTGCTTTCTTATTGACATAAAATAGAAAGAATAGTATTCCAAATCTAACGGGAATTGTATGTGATTCCTTTCTTGGAGTATTAGGCATAACGTACTTGCCATAAATTTGCCATTTACGTAATGGCATCTTCCGAGTGAACCTTCCGAATTATTTGCGTATATTATAGCCTCTCCTTCCATTTGGTACATATTATGTTTCTTCCATTTTTCAGAAGCCGTAATAAAGTCATATTCTCCATCTTCCTCGCCATCCTCTGATTGTAATTCACCTGTTTGTATAGTAAATAGCGTTGAAATAGGATAATAATTCATTTGCCCTTTATGCTCAACAAATCCATAAGGTACTAAAGTATCACCATTATATATAAGCCTTTTTTCGCAAACGTCATATATTTCTTTTGATGAGTTAATTACATCATATATTGCATCTTCTATTGCATTCCATCTTTTGTATTTATCCACCCGACCTTTATGTTGTACACTAACAAGGCCATCGTCTACCAAATCATAAAAAAGCACTCGGTCATCTTTGCGATGACCGCCACTATCTTTAGTGAACCCAAATATAGAGGTATATACTGTTCTACCTTGTTCTCTGAATGTAGACAGGGGTAGTTTTATCACAAAATCTAAACGTGCCATCTTTAATACATCCTCAGTTCCACTCCCCACGTTTTTATTCAATGTTATACTCGGCATAACGATTATTAGTTTCCCATTTGGCTCCAACAACTCTAATGCTTTATATACAAACTGTATAGGTAAATTTTTCTCATACGGTGGATTTATAATACATTTTCTCGGCTTGTATGTTCGCTTAAATTCACTATATATTTTAGAACCAACTTCAATCAAGCTATTGCCAAATATCATATTACTTCGCCCATCCCCGTGCAAAAACATATTCGAACAAGCAAGGGCAAATAATGTCCTGTCTATCTCAAAACCATATAATTGATGCCTGTGTATGCGTTCTATTAGCTCATCGTTCCCCTTAGCAAGTTTAGACATAACCTCCATTGCCTCCATCAAAAAGCCTCCTGTACCTGTGCAAGTATCAAGGACAATATCATCTACGCTTAATCTTGCAAGCCTTACCATCAGATGTTTTATATGGTCTGGAGTTAGGATTATGTTCTTATTGTCAATCTTACCTGCTCTTGAAAGGAAAATCTTATACGCTTTTCCTAATATGTCTTGTTTTTCGTCAAACTCAAAAGGGGTAAATATGTTTTTTTCAATTTTTGATATGAGCTCTTTATATGGTTTCAATTCGTAATCTATGTCTAAAATAAAAGCAAATTGGCCCTTCCAATTTATCTCCTTTGAATAGCTATTGATTCTATTGTTTATTTGATTGACGATTGCTTCTATTATAGCCTTGTTTAAGTTGTGAGATTCAATAAGTTTGTATTTTGAAGTATCCTGCTGCTCTTTTGTGGGTGCTTGTATATTCTTGTATGTTATTCTAAAGTTAGTATCTTTAAGTGCTATCATGAGACCGGCAAAGAACAAACTACGTTCTGTGTCCTTTATCTTCATCGGCTCATGAAACGTATTATTCAATTCTGATAAAATAGTGTGTAATTTTTCATCAGAAATGCAGTCTCCAATTTTTTCCTTCCTATATATCTTCCTTAATGATTCAAGCGGAAGTAGCTTCCAATTAGTGTCTATTTCCTTGTATTTCCCTCCATTAAATTTGATGAATAATGAAGACTTGTACGTTCCTATTGTCTGTCCGGATATTGCAATTGCAAGAATATCTTTATCTATCTTATTGACCTTTGCGTAAAATTCAACTTCCTCGCAAGCGGCTTTATAATCATCCGCTTTCGCCTCCACGATAATCACAAAATCCTCATTCGCATTATCTCTAAAGAAATCGGGATAACCTTTATATCCCGTGCCTTTCTTTGATTTGAATCCGTAATGGGACGGTATGGCTGATTTTTCTATAAATGCTCCATTTCCGTAAAACTCTCTGAATATGTTTTCGGTTATAGTCTCACTTTTACTCCCTCCCCTCATTTGTAAATTATTATTCTTCATACCGTTATACTATTGCGAGTTCAACAAGTGAGGTAAAAGCCTCGTTATTATCCCTGTGGTTAAGACGGTAGTAGAACTCCGTCACATACTTCTGTATATACTTGACTGATACGTTATGGAACACTCCATATACGCGTCGTTTGAGTATCGCCCAAAAACTTTCTATACCGTTGGTGTGGATTCCATCTCCGAGAGAGTATGTTACAGTATGGTCTATTTTAAGACGGACGAAGTTGCGTTCATTCTTCTTGTCAAGAATGTTGTACCCTGAGAATTGGTCTGTCATAACAGTATTGTTGCCCTTGCATACTTTTTTGAGAACGGCGAAAAGTTGTTTGCCATTCAATTGTTTTCCCTCTTCATTATTATAATTGGCGACAACTGCGTGAACCTTGCCCGTGTTGCGCCCCTTTACACCGATTCCAGGTGTTTTCGATGTTCCGCAGCCTCTTTTCGGCTTGTTGTCCTCATCGTCCGAATGGTCGTTATTTTTGCGAGGCTTGCCGCCTAACATAAGTCTCGTCTATCTCCACGACTGCCTCGAATGTTTCCTTGTATTCCTCTTTCTCCATCGCCTTACGTATCTGCTGGAGCATACGCCACGCTGACTGATAAGAACCCATGCCCAACTCCCTTTTCAACTGCAAAGCAGATATTCCTTTTCGGGACACAAGAACGAGATTCATAGCATACAGCCACATACGTAAATCAAGATGCGTGTTCTCGAATATCGTACCCTTCAATGCGGAAAACTCGCTCTTGCAGTTATTGCAATACAGGAAACGATGATTATACTTTTGATGGTATATGCCTTTGTGTACGCTTCCGCATTTCGGACAGACATAGCCGTCTTTATACTTGGCCGCAACAATGAAATCTATCGCGCTGTTCTCGTCAGGGAACCTCTTTGTAAACTCAAAGTATGTCATATCTCTTTGCTTTTGATAATGCAAAGGTACGACTTTATTTCGGATTATACAAGATTAAAGTAGATAATTCAGAAATATATTCCGTTCGCATCCACCCACCGTGTCAGTTCGACGAAATCGGCGACCGAAAGCCGCTCGGCACGCTGCGTGAAGAAGGGATGTTCCGCCCCTCCGAAATCGCCGAAAGCCGCCCGCAGGGAGTTGCGCAACATCTTGCGGCGCTGGCCGAACGAGGCCTTGACCACGCGGACGAACAACCGTTCGTCGCAGTCGAGCCGGTCCACTCCGTTGCGGCGCAGACGCACGACGGCGCTCTTGACTTTGGGCGGCGGATTGAACACCGTTTCATTGACCGTAAACAGGTACTCTATGTCATACCATGCCTGCAACAACACGCTCAAGATGCCGTACTCCTTCGAGCCGGGAGGCTCCGCCAGACGCACGGCGACCTCTTTCTGGATCATCCCGACGCACTCCGGAATCAAGTCCCGGTTTTCGAGCACCTTGAAAAATATCTGGGACGAAATATTGTAAGGGAAATTGCCGATCACACGCAGTCCTTCGGGAAACAGCGTCCGCAAATCCATTTTCAGGAAATCGCCCTCCATAAGGCGGGGTGTAAATTCGGGATAATGCGCATGCAGATACGCCACGCTTTCGGAGTCTATTTCGGCGCCGTATGTCACGACATCCGTCCGTTTCAGCAAAAATCGGGTCAGAACACCCATGCCGCATCCCACCTCCAACACCGGACACGGTTTTTCGGACGTACCGCCGCCCAGCGAATCGCATATTTTGCGGGCAATATTGAGATCGACCAGAAAATGCTGGCCCAACGCTTTCTTCGCTCTTACTTCACTCATTCGTTTCGGTTGAATATCTTTCCCGGAGCCTCTATCCCGGACTCTTCCGGCACAGAGCCGATCTTCTCCGTCTCTGCCGACGGCGACCGCTTCGCGCCTACCGTCCGGCACCTCCCGGAGCGGACGCCCTCTTCGGCCGCTTATCGGAAACGTCGTACCCTTTCTCCGAACACCGTCGGGTGCGGGACGCGCACCCGTTCGATTCCGCTCCGACCACAGAAACGGCCCGAAGCCGCATCCGTCGGCCGGCATATTTTCCTTCACCGGACCGGCTCTCGCCCAACGACACCCCTCTGCCCTGATTTACCGGCCGCAGAAAGCTTCGGACTGGCCTTTCGGATGACACAATCATCAGAGGTATTTCTTCACATCCTCGACATGCTTGCGAGGTTTCTTGTGAAATTCGTTGTAAAACATTGCGACGCCCGCGACGACGAAAAGCACCGGAATAATCAGGTTTGCATAATGACCGTCGTGCAAGCACCAAACGACATTGATCGTAAGCCACATGATCGTAGCCAGCATAAAAATCAACGCGACGGTCGCCGTCTTCTTGTTAAATTGTGCGTTCTTCTTTTTCATAGCTTCTCGATTTATGGTTAAACGATTCTCATTTGCTTTTCTTCCGCTCCCGCTCCCTGCGCCGGTAATCCAGGATAAGGGCCGCCAGACTCCCGCCGAGCGCCAGCACCAAAAGTGCGCCTCCGGAGGTCGGATGTACGAACAGACATACGGCCGTCACCACGATCATAATCGCTATGGATGTCATCAGTATTACTCTGAATCGCTGCAATCTATACCCCATATCTGCATAAGTTCGCGGGATTTCCCGCACTCTGTTATACATAAGGAACGCCTCTGCCCGCCCCGTCAGTTGCCCTGTTCGCACATGAACTTGATACGTACCAGCCGGATCTCCTCCTCGGTATAGTCGCCGCCCAGCTCTTCGATCGCCTCGTCGAGCGAATCGCTCTGGGCATCCTCCTTGAAATAGAGGTAAATATCATTGGATTTATCCTCGTCGATCACCTGTTCGATGTAGTAGGAAATATCCAGTTTCGTTCCCGAATTGACGATCCCTTCGATTTCGGTCAGCAATTCGTCGAAATCGAGGTCTTTGGCCCGGGCGATATCCTCGAAATCCATCTTGCGGTCGATGGCCTGGATGATGAAAATCTTGTTGCCGGACTTGTTGCCCACCGACTTGACGATCATATCCTGCGGGCGGACGATCTCCTTCTCCTCCACATAGGCGCGGATCAGGCGGATGAACTCCTCGCCGAACTTGCGGGCCTTACCCACACCCACGCCCGAGATGTTCTGCATCTCCTCGATGGTGATCGGGTACTGGATCGCCATATCTTCGAGCGACGGATCCTGGAAGATGACGAACGGAGGCAGATCATGCTGCCGCGCCACCTTCTTCCGCAAATCCTTGAGCATCGAGAACAGCTCCTCGTCGGCCGCCCCTCCTTTACCCGTAGGAGCCACCGCATCGGTCTCTTTCTCCTCCTCGTCGTAGTCGTGGTCGAGAGTTATATAGACCGGGCGGGGTGCGGCGATGAACTCCTCTCCTTTGGCATTGATCGACAGCAATCCATAATTTTCGATATTCTTATCGATAAGGCCCATAATCAGCGCCTGACGGATCACGGCTCCCCAATAACGGATGTCATGGTCCGCACCGGCCCCGAACCATTCACTCTTGTTGTGTCCGTAACTCTTGATCAACGCGGTATTCTTACCGACCAGCACGCTGGCCAGGTAGTCCGCCTTGAATTTGTCCCCCAGATCGCGCAACGCCTCGAGCGCCATGCGAAGCGACGCCTGGGCGTCGATCTTGGGTTTGGGGTGGAGGCAGTTGTCGCAGCAGCCGCAGTTCTCCTCAGGATATTCCTCCCCGAAATAGTGCAACAGCGTCTTGCGACGGCACATCGAACTTTCGGCGTACGACACGGTTTCGAGCAGCAGCAGCTTGCCGATCTCCTGCTCGGCCACCGGCTTTCCCTGCATGAACTTCTCCAGCTTCTGAATATCCTTATAACTATAAAAGGTAAGGCAGTGTCCTTCGCCGCCGTCGCGTCCCGCACGCCCCGTCTCCTGATAATATCCCTCCAGAGACTTGGGAATATCGTAATGGATCACATAGCGCACGTCGGGTTTGTCGATACCCATGCCGAAAGCGATCGTGGCCACGATCACATCGGCCCGCTCCATCAGGAAGTCGTCCTGATTGGCCGCACGTGTCTGGGCGTCCATACCGGCGTGATAGGCCAAAGCCCGGATGCCGTTGGCTACGAGCAACTCCGTAAGCTCCTCGACCTTCTTGCGGCTCAGGCAGTAGATGATGCCGCTCTTGCCCTCGTGCTGCTTGATGTAACGGATAATCTCCCGGTCCACATCGTGCTTGGGCCGGATTTCGTAATACAAGTTGGGGCGGTTGAACGACGACTTGAATACCGAAGCGTCGCTCATACCCAGGTTTTTCTGGATGTCCATCTGCACCTTGGGGGTAGCCGTCGCCGTCAGGGCGATCAGGGGCGCCGTGCCGATCTCGTTGATGATCGGACGAATGCGGCGGTACTCCGGACGGAAATCATGCCCCCACTCCGAAATACAGTGCGCCTCGTCGATGGCGTAGAACGAAACCTTGACCTTGCGCAGAAACGCCACGTTATCCTCTTTGGTGAGCGACTCCGGAGCGAAGTAGAGCAGCTTGGTCCGCCCCTCCAACACATCGTTGCGCACCTGCGCGATGGCACTCTTGTTCAGGGAAGAGTTCAGGAAGTGAGTGATTCCCGCATCGTTAGAATAGGTGCGCATGGCATCCACCTGGTTTTTCATCAGGGCGATCAACGGCGATATGACGATCGCCACGCCGTCCATCAGCAGGGCGGGCAACTGGTAACACAAGGACTTGCCGCCGCCGGTAGGCATCAGCACGAACGTATCTTTTCCACTCAACACATTGCGAATCACGGCTTCCTGATTCCCCTTGAATGAAGAGAAGCCGAAATATTCTTTCAGTTTCTCGCGCAGCAAGGAATCTTCATTTTGCTTCATAACTCTTCTCAAACACAAATTTCAATGTAAAGATAAAAATAATTCGGAAAAAAACATAACTTTGTAAAAAAATTTCATAAAAAATGCGTCTTTACACCAGCGAGCTCGTCAAGAAATACAAAGCCCGCACCGTGGTGAACCACGTTTCGATCGACGTGAACCAGGGTGAGATCGTGGGTCTTCTGGGTCCGAACGGAGCCGGCAAGACCACGACGTTCTATATGATCGTCGGCCTGATCAAACCCAACGAAGGCCAGATCTTTCTCGAAGACGACAACGGCCAGGTAGCCGAACTCACCAAAGAGCCCGTCTATCGCCGGGCCCAGATGGGTGTGGGGTATCTGGCGCAGGAGGCCTCGGTTTTCCGCCGTTTGAGCGTCGAGGACAACATCAAGGCCGTTCTGGAGATGACCGATCTGAAAAAGGACGAACAGGCCGCACGCTGCGAAGCGCTGATCGAAGAGTTCCGCCTTCAGAAAGTACGCAAGAGCCTCGGCATCCAGCTGTCGGGCGGCGAGCGGCGACGTACCGAAATCGCCCGCGCCGTGGCGATCAACCCGGCCTTCATCCTGCTCGACGAACCGTTCGCAGGCGTCGATCCGATCGCTGTCGAAGACATCCAGAGCATCGTCGCTACGCTGAAGAACAAGAATATCGGCGTCATCATCACCGACCACAACGTCGATGAAACGCTGGCCATCACCGACCGTACCTACCTGCTGTTCGAGGGTAAAATCCTCAAGGCGGGTTCGGCCGAGGAGCTGGCTGCCGACCCGATGGTGCGCAAGGTCTATCTGGGACAGCACTTCGAACTGCGGCGCAGTCCGACGCTCGACAAACTCCGCAAGGGACAACCCGCGAGCGCAGCCGAAGAGAATCCGTCCGAGGAGAAATAGACCGTACCCGCCTTCTGTCGGGCAATGCCCGGCGGATCGGCCTCGCGGAATCCGCCCGACTCCTGCCTACGACGGTACGAACCCGGACCGGAATCCGGAACCGTTTTCCGCCTGCGGCAAGCGCCCCTCCCGGCAAGCCCGGGAAGTCCGAAACGAAATCCGGAAAGGATTGCGGACTCGCAACCGATTCCGGGAGCGCATCCCGGAAAAAACAAACAGACAACCATTTTCGAACACCGGTTTGCATCGTACAGTTCGCGCGAATCATTCCGGATTCGGAAAATGGAAAGCGAAACAACGACTTTTTGACAAGTGCCGCAACGGACGTAAACTCCGAACTGCCGCACCGAAAAATACAGTAATTATCCGTATATGGATCAATCCGTTCCCCCGGGGAGGGTTCGAGGCATTTGCATTCCCCCATGTTCCAAAAGTTACGCACAGCGCGCCCTGGCCGCCTCGCTGCTGGCCGAAGGTACTTCCCGGCTGCATAACATCGAATTTTGCGACGATACCCGTTCGGCCATCCGCTGCATCGAGGCGCTCGGTGCCCGGGTACGGCGCACCGGAGAGCGCACGCTCGAAATCGACGGCGGCCTCTCCCCCGCAGGCGACAAACTCTACGTCGGCCAGTCGGGGCTTTCCACCCGGCTCTTCACCCCGATCGCATCCCTCTGCGACACGCCGATCGGAGTGGTGGGCGAAGGACCGCTGCTGCACCGCTCGTTCCGGACGATGATCCGCACGCTCCGGGCACTGGGCGTCCGGGTTCACGACCGCAACGACCATCTTCCCCTCCATATCCAAGGCCCGATCCGGGGCGGCGAGGTTCAGGTAGAGGGGCTGGTTTCCTCCCAGTTCATCACAGGACTGCTGCTGGCCCTGCCGATCGCCGAAGAGGAGACGACGATTCACGTTCCCCACGTAATATCGACCCCCTATATCGACATCACGATCGACACGGCCGAGCGCTTCGGCATCGAAATCCTGCATAAAGACTATAAAGAATTCTACGTGGCCGGAGGACAACGCTACCGGCCTGCCGAGTTCGAAATCGAGAGCGACTGGAGCGCGGCCGCCTTCCTGCTGGTGGCGGGGGCCGTCGCGGGTGAAGTGACGATCCGCAACCTCTCGGTACTCTCCCGACAGGCCGACACAGCCGTTATGACTGCCCTCATACGGGCCGGCGCATCCGTCATCGACGAGGGCGACACGATCACCGTCGCACACCGTCCGCTGCAAGCCTTCTCATTCGACGCGACCCAATGTCCGGGGCTTTTCCCGGCCCTGGCTGCCCTGGCCGCTTCAGCCGAAGGAACGAGCGTCATCAAGGGAACCTCCCGGCTGGAGAACAAGGAGGGCAACCGCGCCGAGTCGATCCGCGAGGAGTACGCCAAACTCGGCATCGAGGTCGATCTCGACGAAGAGGATACGATGAAAATCCGGGGCGGACGCATCCGGGGCGGACACGTGCACAGCCACGACGACCATCGCATCGCCATGTCGCTCGCGGTAGCGGCTCTGAACGCCGACACCCCCGTCGTTATCGAAAATCCCGCATGCGTGGCCAAGAGCTTCCCCGACTTCTTCGAACGGCTCGAATCCCTGCGTACTGTGGAATAAACGGACCGACTATGCCGACACGCCGGGAAATCATCGCACGGATCGAAACGCCGCTCACCGCCCTCTACGGCGAGCGCGAAGCGCGGCAAATCGCTCGGATCGTTGTGATGGAACTCGGCGGACTCTGCCTGACCGACCTGGTCGCCGAACCGGACAAGGAGCTCGGAATCGACGAACTCGACCGGATCATCGGCGAACTGGCCGCCGGCCGTCCCCTGCAATACGTACTGGGACATACCGAATTTTACGGGCTCGATTTCCAGGTGCGGGAAGGGGTGCTGATCCCCCGTCCCGAAACCGAAGAGTTGGTCCGCTGGATCGCCGAATCCCCCGCCCCGGACAATCCCGCCGTACTCGACGTCGGCACCGGCAGCGGCTGCATCGCCGTCACACTGGCCCGGCTGATCCCGGAGTCCCGTATTACAGCCGTCGATATTTCCGAAAAAGCCCTCTCCATCGCCCGCGAAAATGCCCGGAGACTCGATGCAAAAGTGGATTTCCGACAAGGCGACGCCCTCGGGGAGCTATTCCCCGGACAACGGGAACAGTTCGACCTGATCGTTTCCAATCCCCCCTATATCCCCCGCAGCGAAAAAGCCTCGATACGCGTGAATGTTACGGGTTACGAACCGGCGGAGGCGCTCTTCGTCGAGGACGGAGATCCGCTGATTTTCTACCGGGCCATCGCCCGCAATGCCCGGCGGCTGCTCCGTCCCGGCGGACGGCTCTATTTCGAGATCCACGAGAATTTCGCGGACGAAACGTTCCGGATGCTGACCCGGGAAGGGTTTCCGGATACCGCCGTGCGCCGCGACCTGAACGACAAAAACCGCATGACATGCAGCCTGCAAAGAAGATAAAACGCGACAAAACGCCCGAACAGGCTTACGCGGCCTTGATCCGGCTCTGTGCCCGGAGCGAAAAATCCTCGGGCGACGCCCTGCGGCTGATGCAGCGCTGGGGCGTGGAGCCTTCGGCCCGGCAGGGCGTGCTGCAAAAGCTCCTCGCCGACCGATTCATCGACGACAACCGCTACGCCGAAGCCTTCGTGCGCGACAAAATCCGGCTGAGCGGCTGGGGCGCCCGCAAGATCCGCACCTCGCTCCGGCTCAAAGGCATCGCCGCAGCGATCATCGATGAAGCTCTTGCCCGACTGGATCCGGCGAACCAGTCCGAACGGCTGCGGACACAGCTCGAAAAAAAGCTCCGACTGACCCGATACAAAGATACTTACGATTTGAAAACCAAACTGATCCGCTACGGCCTTTCGCTCGGATACGACTACGACGCAGTACTCGATGCCGCCGGCGAATTGATCCAAACAAACGACGAACCATGCGACGACTTCTGATCTCCGCGCTGCTGCTGTGCAGCGCTCCCGTTTCGGCCCAGCACCTCGCCCCGGAAGATTACATCTTTCCCCTGCGAGACGTGGCCGGGCTTTACTCCGCCAACTTCGGCGAAATGCGTCCCAACCACTTCCATTCGGGCATAGACATCAAAACCGACGGCGTAACGGGAAAACCCGTACTCGCCACGGCCGACGGATATATCTCACGCATCGCCGTCACGCCGGGCGGCTATGGACGCGCCATCTACATCACCCATCCCAACGGCACGACTTCCGTATATGGGCACCTCTCGAAGTTCCGCGACGACATCGAAAAATACGTACACGAGGAGCGTTACCGCACCCGGCGAAACAGCATCAATCTCTATCCCCCGGCCGACCGGTTTCCGCTCAAGCAGGGCGAACAGTTCGCCTGGTCGGGAAATACAGGCTCGTCCGCAGGCCCGCACCTGCATTTCGAGATCCGCGACTCCCGCACGCAGCGGACCCTCAACACCATTTCCAGCGGCGTGATCCGCACCCGCGACGACATTCCGCCGCGCCTGGTGAAACTCTACTACGTCGAGGTGGACAGCGTGCGCGGTGTCCCGGTGCACGCCCGGCCCCGCCCCGTCGAGCTGGTCGAAAAAACACCCGGACGCTATGCGCTCAAACAGGAAGGAGCACTCTCCGTCGGCGGCCGAGGTTACTTCATCCTGGAGACGACCGACCGCAAAAACGACGTATCCAACACATTCGGACTCTGGCGCATACGTGAATTTGCAGACGAAGATCCGATCTTCGAACTTCGTATCGACGGCTTCGCCTTCGACCAGACCCGCTACTGCAACGCCGTCACCCACTACCCCATGCAGGTCGCCTCGCGCAACGAAGTGATCCGCCTCACCCGACTCGACGGCTGCATCGACGATTTCTACCCCGTCTTGAAAAACCAGGCCCTGCTGACTCCTTCGGAAGGCCAGAGCCAGCAGATCCGCATCGAAGCCGAAGACGACAGCGGCAACCGTTCGATACTCGAATTCCGGACGATCCGACAGCCTGCGCAGCGGGATTTTCGCGCCGTATGCGATTCGACGGCTCTCATCGTCGATAACCGCCGGCCCTTCTCGCATACAGCGGGAGAGGCATCGGTTCACATCCCCGCCGGCGTCTTCTACGAACCGCTCTTTTTCAGTCAGTCGAGCCGCCCGGCCCAATTCGCCGCCGCACCGTCGGTCGCCGTCCTCTCTCCCCTCTATTCGATCCTCGATTACGACACGCCTCTGCATACGGCGGCTACGGTTACGATCCGGGCATATGTTCCTCAGAACTTACAACCCCACACCACCCTGGGTTTCGTCCGCAAAGGGAAGGTTTCCTATGCCGGAGGAAAATATAAAAACGGCGCCGTCACCCTTTCGACCCGCACATTGGGCGACTTCTGCGTGGTGGCCGACACCGTTCCGCCACGCATCGAGCCCCGCTTCAAAGCCGGAGAGCCGATCAGAACGCGCAGCATCACCTTCCGCCTGCGAGACAACTTCTCCGGCATAGGCAGCTATACGGCCACACTCGACGGGGAGTGGATCCTGCTCGAACGCAATCCGATGCAGGGCACCATTACCCACACCTTCGACGACTCCCGCACCCCGAAAGGCCGGAGCTACACGCTCCAACTGACCGTCACGGACAACTGTGGCAACAAAACCGTCTGGAAACGGACGATAACCCGATAACAATACCGATATTTACATACTTCAGACACTGCCCGCAACATTCAGACGGCCGACCGGAAAATCGGCCAGAGCTTTTTTCAGACAACGCACTGCCGGATTACACGGCTCCGTTCATCTTCGGTCCCTGGCGAATCCTCTCACAAGCCCGGCACACCATGACAACGAAAGATCCGCTAAACAGTTATTGTTTAGCGGATCTTTCATCGTTTTTCTCAAGTGATTCCGGAGCGGTTCGAACGCTCGACCCACAGCTTAGAAGGCTGTTGCTCTATCCAACTGAGCTACGGAACCATCGTTTGCAGCACATAATCGCACAGCGCAGCAAAGGTAATACAAAATCCTCGCTTATGCAAGCAACACGACAAGTTTTACCTCTTATCCAGCAAGGTATCAAATAGTTAATACAACGATTTAATCGACGACCGCACCCCGTCTGCAAAAATTGCCAAACGCAGATTCCCGACGATATGGACTCGCTCGAATCAGATTCTACCATAACTGACAGGATGAAAGCGGCGTCTGGGGGAATTATACTACGAAGAATTAACCTTCACCGAAGACGATCAGTGCGATCCGAAGAGTGCTCCAAACTCGGGATTTATCAACGGCAAATCGGCGGTTACGCCAAGCCGTACCGCCCTGATCGCAACCGCCTTCACTGCACCTGTCCGCTTCTGCAAAGCAGCCGAATACGACCGGACACCCCATCTTTTACCAATTTGATCCATTTTGTTTCCCGGCAGATTTGGCAATTCCGTTTTTTGTTGCTACCTTTGCTCCCCTGAAAGCCCCGGAAGTGGGTAGCGTTTATTATTTTACTTAAAAAATTTTATAGCAAATGGCTGTTAAAATTCGTCTGGCACGCCACGGTAAGAAAGGTTTCGCTTTCTACCACATCGTTGCCGCAGATAGCAGAGCGCCACGTGATGGTAAATTCATCGAGAAATTGGGTACCTACAATCCCAATACGAATCCTGCTACGATCGATCTGAACTTCGAGAAAGCTCTGGATTGGTTACTCAAAGGCGCACAACCCACCGACACCTGTCGGGCGATCCTCTCCTACAAAGGCGTAATGTACAAGAAGCACCTGCTGGGCGGTGTCGCTAAAGGTGCATTCTCCGAGTCGGATGCCGAGGCCAAATTCAACAAATGGCTGAGCGAGAAGCAGACCAAGATCGAGAACAAGACCAACAAACTGGCGTCGGACGCCAAATCGGCCGAGAAGAGCCGTCTGGCCGCCGAGACCAAAATCAAGGAAGAGCGCGCTGCCGCCCTCGCCGAGAAGAAAGCCGCTGCCGAAGCTGCCGCACGTGAGGCCGCAGAAGCTGCCGCAGCCGAATCGGCTGAAGCAGCAGCTCCCGCAGAGGGAGAAGCTCCTGCCGAGGCATAGTTACAACCGTTATGTTGTTGTCGGTTGCGCGCGTGAGTAAACTCTTCGGAGTTGAAGGTGGGGTTTTACTGAATCTCTACACGACGTTTCCCGATGACTTCTCAACAGAGGAACCGCTGTTCGTGAAGATCGATTCACTGGCGGTTCCTCTTTTTTGCGACCGCTTCGAACGGAGGGGCAAGACCAACGCATTGGCGACATTCGCGGATATCGACTCCGCCCGTCGGGCGGAAGAGTTTATCGGGCGGGAGTTGTACCTCGAGCACGAGGACGACGAAAACGATGAATTCTACCTGGAAGATTTGATCGGATTCCGGGTACGGATCGGGACGTTGAAGGGCGAAATCACGGACTACTACGACAGTGAGGCCAATCCCCTCTTCGAGGTGGAGATCGGCGGCAAACGGATCCTGGTTCCGGCGGTCGAGGAGTTCATCGCAGGCATCGACTTCGAGAGCCGTACGGTGAAGATGGTACTGCCCGAGGGACTGATCGAACTGTAACGAGAATCGGTGGAAAACCGGTGCTTCCGCAGCCGGATAGTTCCGGAAAAACGCACCTTCGGTGCGGTCGAAAGGCAAAATTTTCCGAAATAAATGAACACTCCTACACTGAAAACAACACGTTTAATTTTAAGGAGATTCACAGAAAAAGATATCAAAGCACTTTTCCTTATCCTCAAAGATATAGAAGTCAATAAATTTCTGCCTTGGTATCCCCTGAAAGACATTGAAGAAGCGAAACTGTTTTATGAGGAAAAATATGCTTCAAAATATACCCTTCCTCAGGGATATATGTATGCCATTTGCCTTAAAAAAGACAATTTTCCCATAGGATATGTCAAAGTTGATATCGATAAGCCTCATGATTTCGGCTACGGTCTTCGTAAAGAATTTTGGAACAACGGAATAACAACAGAAGCGAGCAAAGCCGTCATTGAACAGATAAAAAAAGATGGCTTGCCTTATATTACAGCGACACACGACAGGAACAATCCGAGAAGCGGAAAAGTAATGCAAAAGGTCGGCATGACTTATCGTTACTCATATAAAGAGCAATGGCAACCCAAAAACCTCCCTGTAATATTCAGAATGTACCAGCTAAACTTAAACGGCAATAATGATTTTGTGTATAAAAAATATTGGGATATGTCCGACAATCATTTTATTGAATATTTATAATCGAAACAAAGTCCCTTTGCCGAAATGAGTACATCGTATTCTCAAAAGATTTTTAATAATACCCCAATGAAAATAAAATTGAATGCGGATAGGACGAAAAGAAGGTTGAATAACTTCCTTTTCGTCTGCTTTATTTTCATACATTTGAACCCATAAGAACCCAACAGGCAAAATACGACAAATTAGACGACGACCAAATCATTATCTTAAAGAAGGCCTATTCTTCCAACTATCTTAGCTTCAAAAAACATATTCCTTAATACAGATTTACAACAAAAGTATGGCACGTGTAGTTATCGGACTCTCCGGCGGCGTCGATTCGTCGGTAGCGGCCTACCTGCTCCAACAGGCCGGGCATGAGGTTATCGGACTCTTCATGATCAACTGGCACGACACTACGGGCACGCTCGAAGGCGACTGCCCCTGGCACGACGACCGGCTCTTCGCCGAACTTGTCGCGCGGCGGCTCGACATTCCGTTCCATACGGTCGATCTCTCGGACCAGTACCGTCGCCGGGTGGTGGACTATATGTTCTCCGAATACGCGAAAGGGCGCACACCCAATCCCGACGTGCTCTGCAACCGCGAAATCAAGTTCGACGTTTTTCTGAAGGAAGCCCTCAAGCTGGGTGCCGATTTCGTGGCTACGGGACACTACTGTCGCAAGGCCGAAGAGACGGCGCCCGACGGCCGGACGATCTACAAATTGCTTGCGGGTAGCGATCCCAACAAGGACCAGAGCTACTTTCTCTGCCAACTTTCACAGGAACAGCTTTCCCGGGCGCTGTTTCCGGTCGGCCACCTGCTCAAACCCGAAGTGCGACGCATCGCCGAGCAAATGAAGCTCGCTACGGCCAAACGCAAGGATTCGCAAGGCATCTGTTTCGTCGGCAAGGTCGATCTGCCGGTCTTTCTTCAACAAAAGCTCAAAGCAAAAACCGGCAACGTCCACGAAATCAAAGCCGATTGGCCCAAATACGGACAAGCCGTCCCACTCGTCGGCAAAACGGAGGATGCAGGGATGGGCACGGCGGAACGAACGGCTTCGGATAAAAGTGCCACCCTACGCGGTATAAATCCGGCGAATACGGACTCGACGGAATGTCCGAACCCGGCGACAGCTCCGACGGCAATCGCCGCAAAGCGGTCCTCCACTCCGACGGATGCCGAGCTGGTTGCACTCGCTGCTCCCTACCGTTATACCGTGCGCGACGGCAAAAAAATCGGGCAGCATAACGGAGCCCACTTTTATACCATCGGCCAACGCAAAGGGCTGGGGATCGGCGGCCGCAAGGAGTCGCTTTTCGTACTGGCGACCGACGTGGAACAGAACGTGATCTACGTCGGCGAGGGCGACAACCATCCGGGACTTTACCGCCGGGCCTTGCGGATCGCTCCCGGCGAGCTGCACTGGATCGACCCGCTCCGGGAATTGAAAACGGGCGAAAGCCGTCGTTTCGACGTCCGTATCCGCTACCGCCAGCCGCTGCAAGGTGCGGAACTCTTCATCCGTCCGGACGCGGCCTACCTGCTTTTCGACGAACCTCAGCGCGGAATCACGCCGGGACAGTTCGCAGCCTGGTACGATGGCGATGAGCTGGTCGGATCGGGCGTCATCGCCGAATAACCGGACTTCTCCCGATAGCGTCCAAGCGACCGCCGCAGAAGAAGAAGCTCATAAACACGGGCCATTTTACCGAAACTCCGGCAAAACAGGCGACAAACAGTCTTCACAACCCTCCGCTCCACGCTCAAAATACAGGCAGCCATCGCGCGTACCGTACCGGCCGATTTCCGACAAGCATTTCCCTCCCAAGCCCCTTTCCACAAGGAGGCAAAAGAAAGGGACAGCCCAGAACACGCCCCCGGCGAACGATGACAAACAGCCTCGGGAAACAAGTCTGAAACCCGAACCCAATATAATCGCCATACTTGTTGCGGCAATCGGAATTATCCCCCCGCTTCCTCGATCGTCCGCGAAAAGGGAACGGGAAGACGGTTCACCGAGCATCGAGCGCCTTCGGGATCGCGGTTTTCTGGTGCTGACCGATCCCTCGCAGCTCGATACCTTGAGCCGGGGACCTGTGATGGGATTCTTTACCGACGGTCACCTGCCGAAAATGTCGGAGGGGCGGGGCGATTATCTGGAGCGGGCGACCCGCAAGGCGCTGGAGATTCTGTTGCGAGAAGCCGGCGAGCGCGATCGGGGCTTTGTTCTGATGGTCGAAGGATCCCAGATTGATTTGCGGGCTCACGATAACGATGCCGAAGGCGTCCTGACGGAGATGCGTGATTTCGACCGGGCGGTTGCCGCTGCGATGGATTTCGCCGACCGGCATCCTGGGACGCTCGTGGTCGTTACGGCCGATCACGAAACGGGCGGTCTTTCGATTCCTTCGGCCAATGTCGATTTCGAGCACGAGGAGGCCGGGATCGAGTACTGTTTCAGCACCGGCGGACATACGGCAGCGATGGTGCCCGTCTATCTGTACGGGACAGGCGCCGAACGGATTAACGGCGTACTGGACAACACGGAACTGGCCCATATGTTGAAGCGACAGGTATTGCCGGATAACAGACGAAGTGTGTCGGCAATGAAAATTAAATCATCAAAGATTATTCATTTAATTCATAAAACAGTTCGCTCCTATTTCTGTCAAGCCTGTAGGTAATTGGTTTTGTCCTTTGTCGGGTAAAGAACGTGAATGATAATCTAAATTTGTTTCTGATTATATATTACCTCCACTATTCCATTGTATTTCTTAGTTTCAACCAAAGTCAAGTCAATCTTTCGGGTAAAACCACCAAATAAACTGATGCCTCCACCCAAAATAACCGGAATGACAACCAGATGATAAGTATCTATCAGATTATTTGATATGAGTTGCTGCGCCACCTCTGCACCTCCGCAAATCCAAATGTTTTTACCTGATTTCTGCTTCAACTCTTCAACAAATCGGCACACATCTATATTCTTGAAACAGATATTTTTTGTGTTGTCAGTTTCTTTGTGATGGGTCAAGACGTAGGTCGTTGCTCCCTCATAGGGCCATCGGTCGGGTGAAAGTTCGGTCACAATTTGGTTGTAGGTCTTTCTTCCCATAATGACCATATCCACGCCACTGAAGAATGGTGTAAAGGTATCTTCCATCTCTACGTTTTCATCATGTCCGCCTATCCAATCAACGGCACCTTTGCCATCAGCGATATAGCCATCCAAACTGACGGCAATATAAAGTATTACTTTTCTCATAGTCTGTATCATTATTGTTAAAGAGGTAATACCATTTCAAACTGTTTGCTTGCCAAGGGAATGTTCTTGCTTTTGAGAAAAACAGGCATGGTTGGATTGTCGGAACTGATGTTCAAGACTTTGATGAAGTCTGTTTTCAGACGCGCTATGACTTCTTGCAATAATCGGGAGGCTATTCCTTTCCTGCGATATTCGCTTAGAACGACTATTTGAGTCAAATCACCTGTATGAATGTCAAACACACAGTAGCCAACCATCTTCCCGTCCAAGAAAGCCCCAAGGCACGTCAGCTCGGATATCCCTCTTTCAATGGATTCAAAGCTGTTTTGCCACGAAGGACTAAAGTCGCAATAGCGTTGTGCCTGTCTGATGGAATTGGTATCAACCTGCTCTATGATACAGTCTATGTTTACTTTTCGATTGTCAATGTGCTCAATCGTTTGTCTGAAACAGTCAAATTTTCGTGTTACCTCAAAATTCATTCGGCGATAAACGCCAATCGCTTTTTGGTTGTTTTGCAGGACTTCCAACAGGTATTGGCTGATACCCGATTCCTTGAGAAAAGGGAGGGAATGAGTAAAGATTTTCCCGGCTATACTCTGTCCTCTATATTGCTTTATCGTTCCAGTCCCTGTATCATAGGCAGTAAGAACACCATTGAATGTTCCTGTTCCGTTTAAGGTGAATGCTACAATTTCGTCATTATCAAAGGCGGCAAATGATAATTGTGGATTATATCCGCGCCGTTTGAGCATGGAACGCACCTCTTCTTTCTCAAAATGTATTTCATAATCGGCAAATGCTTTTTTAAAGCCGTGAAAGATGGTTTCAAAATCGGTATGTTCTAAATTCCTTATTTCCATTTTGGTCTGATTTTAAAGTTTAATCTGATATATTCTTGTGGTTTCCCCCCAAGGATGATGGCAGTTTCCTATATATCGAAAACCGAACTTTTCATAATACCCGACATGGTCTGTACACAGATTCAAGTATTTGAAACCATAATAGGAGGCATCCTGCATTGCTTTATCAATGAGCCATTTTCCCAAGTTTCTGCCCCTGTAGGATTTTTCAATGTACAATGCCGCCAGCCAGGGATACAAATCCATCCGTGAGTTGAAGTCGTTGGTGACCAGTCCGGCACATCCGGCAATGGCATCATGGTCGAGCAGCAGATACCACTGTGGCAACAGGTTTTCTGCATTCAGGCAGTTACGAAAACAATCGTCATACACCATATTGGATTCTTCCGAAGCCCACTTGTTTTGAAAGTAGGCTATCGCAGATTCGAGATATTCTGTTGACTGTCGCAATGATATTATTTGCATAAAATTATTGTTTGTGAAAGTTCCGGATTTTGTTTGCTATTCAATGTATATCTGATCCTTACCTTACGGATTGTTCCCGTTCTGATAAATTTCTTTTTCATACTAATGAAAAGTGTCTTTCCAGTTCCTCAAAGACTTTTAAACATCGAAGCGTGGAACTGCAATGCCACGTCTTAGTTTGAAGGTCGCAGGAAACCCGTATATACAGATATAACAATAAAGGCCCACGCTATAACGTGAGAATCACTATGCAAATCCTTTTACATACTTTTGAAATTTCCTACATTTATAAAGCAAGGTTCGAAAATGCAAACAATGACTAATCAAATGAAAATAAAATGCCGTTGTATCAGCATATTATAACGGTTGTTACATTTTTCCCTTGTTCGCATTCTTTGCAGTTGTTTGGTTCTTTCTGGGTGTATTTTTGTTTCTTATTTGTTTCTCAATTCGGATTATTCTTTCTACCTTTGCGGCAGAACGAACGAGTAAAAAAGAGAGATTATGCCCCGAGTAAGAAAACCCACGAAAATCAAGGAGCCAATTCGCCTTCGGATGAAAGAACTGGCCGACGGCAGCAAGAGCCTGTATCTCGACATATACCGTAACGGCAAGCGGTCGTATGAATATCTTAAGATGTATATTATCCCTGAAACGAATGATAATGCTCGTAAACGGAATGCAGCGACTATGACGGCGGCTAATACTATCAAGTCTCGTCGCATCATCGAGCTGACCAACGGCGAGGCGGGAATCAAGCGTGCCGATGACAAGGAAGCGGTGTTATTGCAGGATTGGATGAACACTTACATGGAAAACCAGCAAAAGCGCGGCAAGAAGGATGGACACCAGATTAAAGTCGCTATCCAAATACTGAAAGACTATGCCGGAGAACGAGTAACGATGGAGCAGGTGGACAAAACCTTTTGTCAGGGATATATCGACTACCTTCTGACGGAGTACCGCCCCATGGGTAAGCCCGTTTCCAAGTTCACGGCCCAGAACTACTATCGAGTACTAAACGGAGCGTTGAATGCTGCTGTCCGTGCTGACGTAGTCAAGCTGAATCCCTTTACGAAAATCGGCAATTCGGACAAGATACGTCGTCCCGAAAGCAAGCGGGAATATATGACCATCGAGGAGCTTCGGGCTTTGATCTCTACTCCGATGAAAAACGAATCCGTAAAACAGGCTTATTTGTTCTCCTGCTTCTGCGGACTGCGGATAAGCGATATAATCGGCCTGAAATGGGGAAACGTTTATGTGGATAACGGACAGTATCGGCTGGAGGTCGTGATGCAGAAGACAAAGGAACCGATCTATCTGCCTCTTTCGCCCGAAGCGTTGCGGTGGATGCCCGAACGGGGAGAGAAATCGGCAGAGGATACGGTGTTTGACCTGCCTTCTACGACGCATATCAACATCCTGCTCAAGCCGTGGGCGAAAGCGGCAGGGATCGACAAGAAGTTTTCGTTTCACACCGCACGACATACATTTGCTACGATGATGCTGACGCTCGGTGCAGACTTATACACGACCTCGAAATTGCTCGGACATACGGACGTGAAAATGACGCAGGTCTATGCCAAAATCATCAACCGAAAGAAAGACGAGGCTGTGAATCTTGTGAACGGATTGTTCGGCTGATTCGGAATCAATCGAGCACGGTTCGGAAAATGATTTACTTTACTACGGGGGCGTATAGGAAAAAAAGAAAATAAACCTTTTTGCGGGCTTAATATATAACCTTAAACAAAACCGGCAAATGCGGTGGCAAGTCGCATGAATACATCCGAGAAGAAATGAATATTTCCTTTATAAGAGGTGGCCTCTTGTTCATCTTGAGCGTCTGTTGCGAGACTATGATAATTGGCAGGATATGCTACCTCGTCTCTGGCGGCTATAATGGGAGCGTTTCACGACCGCGTAGGACTTATTCGCCGACTCCACATCTACACGAATATCTTTCCAAATCGCGCTGCGAACTTTTTTCAGTTCCCTCTTCTCGTTCAAATTTTAACGGACGATAAATAATTGTTGTTCCCTGCGAATGTCCCTTTGTTCACTTGTTTTGCCGAATCCGAACAGTCGCAATATCGGACAATCATACAGCCTCTGCTTGCAAATTGAGTGGCATTGCTCCCAACGGCGACAGCCGAGCGGGGTATTAGGCTACCCCGAAAAGATTTCAGTGGACAACGGGCAAGCCCTCAAAAACAATCAAGATGGTCCGACAAATCAACAAAAAAGATACCGAAGCAAGATTTAGGATGTCAGATAGCACTAATGCATCGTCTATAATGGTAGTAATATATTTGCCGTATAACTTTTCTATTCGGAATAAAATCGCTACATTTGCCAAATAATGACAACTCGATTCGAGATGCTATTGGGAGATAAGATAAAAGAGTTGCGCGAAAGCCGCAAATTGCTACAACGTCAAATGGCAATATCATTAGGTATTGATGTGCCTATGTATAGCAGGATAGAACGCGGAGAGCGGAGAGCGAAACGAGAACAAGTAATAACGCTATCGCGAGTTTTAAATGTCGAAACGGAATATTTGCTATGCTTATGGTTAGCGGACAAGATATTCTCCGTAATTCATGAAGATTCCGATTTGGCGGATAAGACATTGCGAATGGTAATAGAAAATCGTAATACGGAAAGTAATGGAAACAACGCATAAATTGATACAGGGAGATAGCCGAAATTTATCTCTTATAAAAGATAGTTCAGTTCATCTTATAATAACTTCGCCTCCATATTGGCAGTTGAAAGATTATGGTAATGATGGACAAATCGGTTTTCATGACAGCTATGAAAGCTATATAAACAATTTGAATGCGGTTTGGACTGAGTGCTATCGTGTTCTGCACGACGGTTGTCGGTTGTGCATCAATATAGGCGACCAATTCGCCCGATCCGTATATTACGGCCGTTATAAGGTCATCCCAATCCGAACGGAAATAATCCGCTTTTGCGAGATGCTCGGAATGGATTATATGGGGGCTGTGATATGGCAAAAGCAAACTACGATGAATACGACCGGCGGCGGGGCTGTTATGGGAAGTTTTCCCTATCCGCGTAACGGTATTCTCAAGATAGATTACGAGTTCATCCTTATATTCAAGAAACAAGGCAAAGCCCCCGTTCCGACTGTCGAACAGAAAAAACTTTCAGGGATGACGAAAGAGGAATGGAATGCTTATTTCGCTTCGCATTGGAATTTCGGCGGTGCAAAGCAAGACGGGCATATTGCCGTGTTTCCGGAGGAACTTCCGCGTCGTTTGATAAAAATGTTCTCTTTCGCGGGGGAAACAGTATTCGATCCTTTTATGGGTAGCGGAACGACGGCATTAGCGGCTCGCAATCTGCAAAGAAACTCTATCGGATATGAAATCAATCCCGACTTCAAACTGTATTACGAGCAGAAAGTCGTTTCGCCATTATCGTTCGATGGCGCGTCGTATTCATTCGAGTGCGACAATTCGGAATTCGAGATTAAGGATAAGATGAAAACTCTGCCTTATTTGTTCTGCGACCCGCATAAAATGAACAGCAAAATAGATATCAAACAGTTACAATTCGGGTCTAAAATAAATAAAAATAGCAAAGAACGCGAAGAATATTTTTCAGTGAAAACGATATTGTCGCCGAATACCGTAATACTGAATAATGGACTTACGATAAGACTTCTCGGGATCAAAGAAAAACCGTCGGTAAACGGAAATGCGACCAAGTTCCTAATAGAGAAAACGAAAGGCAGAAAAGTATTTCTTCGTTACGATACCGTAAAATACGATGATAATGATGTCTTATTGTGTTACTTATATTTGGATAATAAGACTTTTATCAATGCGCATATGCTAAAGAACGGTTTGGCGGAAGTGGATTATTCTTTCGATTTCAAATATAAAAACAAGTTCGAAAAATTGATAAACGCATAAGGATATGGAAAAATATTCGATGAATTTCGGCAAGAAAGAGCGTGTTTTGAATTACGCTTGCCAGACATACCAACTGTCGCGTCCGAATAAAGTAGGTGCTGTAATGGCTCTTATTCGTGATTGTCAGCCAGTATCGTATGAAGAATGGCAAAAATGGTACTTTGAGAATGCGCATACGGCAGGCAAGAACTCGACGAAAATTACAGTCGAGAGTTTAAAAGAGTTAGGCGAAAGGTTATATGCTAAAATTAAGGAAGTCGTTATTCCCGAATGGGAAGCTGCATTCAGAGAATTGACGGAGCAAGATTGTATAGATTACATCTATAACTTAACCATAAATCGCACTTACGACGGGTATCTGCGTGAAAAATCGGTAATCAACGATGGTTTGGCTAAGATATTTTCAGATATCGAATTCGAGGAAAGCGACCCGGAATTGGATCATGCCGGAGATATCGATTACATTGCGAAAATCGGCGATAAATGTATAGGCATACAGATTAAACCCGTAACGGCAAGCGCGAATTTCGGCAGTTATTCGCTGACCGAACGAATGAAAGCGAGTTTCGAGTCATTCAAAAAGCAATTCGGAGGCAACGTATTCATCGTGTTCAGTTTGGACGGAGAGATTGCCAACAAAGAGGTGATCGAGCAGATACGCCAAGAAATAGAGCGTTTGTCCGAATAGTTGAATTTATCTCGTAGTTGTTATATGAAAAGAAAGGCATCAAAAAGTCGTAACGAGATACTTAAGATAGAAGTTGTCGATCTATTCTGCGGTATCGGCGGATTGAGTTTCGGAATGAAAAGCAAAGGTTTCAATATCCTGGCAGGTTATGACCTTGATTCTACTTGCCGATATGCCTACGAAACGAATAACGATGCCAAGTTCATATATAAAGATATTAAGACCGTAACTGCCGATGAAATCCGTTCTCGATATAGTAAAAATAGTATTCGAGTATTGGCTGGGTGCGCCCCATGTCAGCCATTCTCGTCGTATGCTTTCAAAAATAAAGAGAAGGACCCAAATAAATACGATTTGTTATATGAATTTGGGCGTTTGGTAAAAGATGTCGAGCCGGATATCGTTACTATGGAAAATGTCGCACAAATCCTATCATTTAAGAAAAAACCTGTATTGCAGGATTTTGTCGAACTATTGAAAGAAAACGAATATCAAGTTTGGGTCGAACCTGTTTATTGTCCCGATTATGGAGTTCCGCAGACGAGGCGTCGATTAGTATTGTTGGCCTCAAAATTCGGCAAAATAAGTTTGATACCACCGACACATACCACCGATAAATACGTAACGGTCAAAGATATTATCGGCGGTTTACCGAAACTGAAAGCGGGCGAAATGGATAAGAGCGACCCTCTGCATAGAGCGAAGGTTTTATCTCCGTTAAATATGAAACGCATTCAGAACACACCATACGGAGGCAGTTGGCGCGATTGGCCGGATGAATTGGTTTTGCAGTGTCATAAGTCGGAAAAAGGAAAAACTTTCGGTAGCGTATATGGTAGAATGGTGTGGGAACGACCTGCACCGACGATGACGACGCAATGTACCGGTTTGGGAAATGGCCGCTTCGGACATCCAGAACAAGATCGTGCCATATCCGTGCGAGAAGCAGCATTGATACAAACATTTCCGAAAACATATAAGTTTTTTGCAGATGAAAAAGATGTAGCTATTACTAAGGCTTCACGATATATCGGCAATGCTGTTCCGCCTAGATTAGGCGAAGTGATCGCCGAGAGTATCCTGCATCATCTGAATCGAATTGCCGAATAATACCCTATGCCTAAGATGAAAGAATATCAGCTTAATGTCGATCCCCGAATATTGGAATTGTTAGGACCGAATCTTTATACGAATATTTATTATGTATTGGCAGAACTCGTCGCCAATGCGTATGATGCCGACGCGCATAATGTATATATCATTTCGAATCGAGACGATATCAGAATCGAAGATGACGGGCATGGTATGTCGTATGAAAATGGCGAAGTGAGGAAATTTTTGAATGTGGCAGGAGTTTCCCGTTCAAATGAAGCCGAGTCGATGACACGTTCCGGAGAGCGACGAAAAATGGGACGCAAAGGAGTCGGGAAATTGGCAGCATTGTCGGTTTCCGAATCTGTCAATGTCATGACGGTAAGTAATAATGAAAAATCTGGGTTCGTGCTGTCTCGCAAACCGATTGATGGGAATAAATTGCAGCCTATTCCCGACGAAAATATAACATTTGCATATATCCGAGACCACGGAACTGCTATCGTAATGAAGAATCCACAATACAGGTTGAATAAATCTATGGACTCCGTTAGACGTAATTTATTGAAGATATTTCCATTGGTCAATGATGATTTCAAAATTCATATAGTTAGGGGTAATGAGATAGTTACGATAGATACTTTCGATGAAAATATAGCTAAAGAATTATGTGCTTTCATATCGTTAGGAAATGAGTTTTCGGTATTGGCAGACATCGTCCCCGATAAATATCCGGCGAAACGGGCTGAATTAGTAGAGATAAAAGAGGAGTATACAGAACCGATAACATTGAAAGACAATGCAGGCGAAGAGCATGAATACGAACTCAAAATAAATGGTTGGATAGGGGCATATGCTTCTACTCGAGGGAGAAAAGCGACTCTTACAGATTTCCCCGATAATTTTATATCGCTATATGCGAATAAGAAAATGGGCGAATTCAATATTCTGCCTATAGTCGGACAAAATAAATTGAATGAGGTGTATGTGGTCGGACAATTATATGTCGATATATTCGAGTTGTCGGAACTACCCGATATGGCATTGAGCAACAGACAAGGATATAAGTCCGATGATCCAAGGTACGAAGCCGTGATAAAATATGTACGGACAACGCTGCTCCCTGATATTCTGCGCAAAAGAAGCATATATTCCAATGAGCAGAATCGAGAAAAGAAACAGCGTAAATTAGACAATCAAAAAAATACGGAGGCGAAATTTAGAGAAGCCGTCGATACGTTCAGAGGTATAGTGAGCGAGAATGCGGCTGCAAGTATCGAGCGATTAGCTCCCGATACGCCGAAAGAAGCTATAGAGCAGGTAATTTCTGATGCGATTAATGACAATGCGAATGCATTAGGCTTAAAGACCGTCGTCGACTCTCAGAAAAAGAAGATATTGATCAGCCATGCTTCGAAAGATAAATCTTTGGCAGATTTGATTTATTCGTTTTTGGTCTTCAATAATATTCCACCGGAGGATATTTTGTATACGAGTTGTGACGATGAGATTAGTCGTATCCCGGAAGGAGTTGCATCCATATATAACTATTTACGAGATTTCTTTGTAGAAAGTTATTCTAACCAAAAAATCTTCGTCGTTTTCGTTACGAGCAATAATACGCCTGAAGCGTGGGGTGCAATGACTGAAATAGGTGCATCATGGATAACTCAGGTCAATAACCGAATATTCAATATACCACCGTTCAGGCCGCAACATCCATTAAACGACGAAGCATTATGGCACAGTACGGAACGGAGGGAAAATAATGAATTGTGCATGACAAGATTGAATGCCGATATTTTCTGTCAAAAAATAGAAGCGATATGCGACGAGCTGGGATATGCGAAAAAAAATCGTAACGAAAATTTATCGCATCTTCGAGAATCGATAATTGTTGAGTAAATATGGCGGATACTGTAAGTAAAGCAAAACGGTCGGAAATAATGTCTCATATAAAAGGCAAAGAAACGGAGCCTGAAATCATAGTGCGAAAATATCTATTCTCTCGAGGGCTTCGTTATAGAAAAAATGTAAAAAAATTACCAGGTACTCCGGATATCGTTTTGTCGAAATATAAAACAGTCGTATTGGTCAATGGTTGCTTTTGGCATGGTCATCAAAGTTGTAGACCAGCTCATTTACCATCTACTAATTTGAATTATTGGGAGAAAAAGATTGCGGATAATATTGAACGGGATAAACGTAAGAGGCAAGAATTGGAGAAATTAGGGTATAAAGTTCTTGTCGTTTGGCAATGCCAACTAAAAACTAAAGTTATTCGGAATAATTTAGAAAAATTATATAACGACATAGTAAATGGAGATTCAAGAATTCAAAGCACAACTGAAAGTATGCGCAGATACGATACAAACGATAGCTCAGCGAATTGAACAAAATATCCCGTGCGAGCTAATAGATTATTCCGATCTGTATGCGGTATTATACAAATTGATACCATTATTTCCTCGCTCTTTGGAGTTGTATCAAAATAGGCTTCGCGATACGATACTGCCTAACATAAAGCTACAGAATGCAATTCAATACAACCAATTCGGACAACAAATCGTTATTCCTAATAATGGAATCAATCCTATCGTCTTTGGACAAGCTATAGCAACTATACGTTATATCCAAGCTTACATGGCTACAAATAACAATGTAACCTTTTGGTCTGAAATCCATCCTAAAATTATTGAATCTTCTAAAGAGTTGTTCGATAATGCGCATTATCCGGAAGCAGTAGAGTCTGCTTTTTTAGAAATTACCATACGAGTAAAGATAATTTTACGAGATAAGACAGGAGACGATGTAGATGGTGTGCCTGCCATGCAAAAGGCATTTTCCGAACAATCTCCAGTAATCAAATTGGGAGACGTGTCCACTAAGACAGGACGAGATATTCAGCGTGGATATATGGAATTGTTCGCCGGTGCAGTAAGGTGTATCCGCAATCCTAAAGTTCATGAAAGAATTGTTATAGATAGAACGGATGCTATAAGAAAATTGCATTTAGCCAGTCTTTTGATGTCTGCAATAGACAATGCCATGATATAGTCGAGAAATACTAATAGAAATGGTAAATGCTGAATGACTATAAATGTGTATTGTTGTATATAAAATTTGCAGCTGCTTGCAGATAGGTTGTCTAAGCCCCCTATTGATTCCGGTCGATAGGGGTATTAGGCTCCCCCGAAAGGGTTTTAGTGGACATCGGGCAAGCCCGTTGCAATTTTACATTCGGCAGACGTTCCCAAAATAGAAATGAATTGTACAAGCGAAATAGACCGTATTTGATACTTGCAGCCCTCCCCAAAAAGCCAATAATGACCGATACAGAACGAGGGTTGGAGAATCGCGCATTCCCCACCCCTCGTTTCTGATTCGAATAGACCTACTGTTTCTCGCTTAACTTTTTATAAAGTTCGGACCTTAGTTCAGCTCAACCCTCGTATTGAATTGGATAATTCAATGAAATAATGGAGCACCGTTAACAAAATTGCAGCGAAAAGAGAAAATACGCAGTAACATAGTCTTCTCTTTTGGCTGCGAGTTTTCTAAAGCAGAGAGGAAAAAGTCGAAATTCGGTTTAGTTTGTGCATTAGCCTTATATATGCTAAATCAAAGTAAACTATATTTAGGCAGGCATATTTGTTTTTCGGTATGCCTATGCCGTAAAGAACAGTCTTAATAGAGGACAAGATGATACGAAGAATTCGAGATGAAATAGTGTTTTGTCTCCTTTCTTTTTGGCTGCAACAATAAGCAATACGATTTCGCAGTTATAGCCATAAAACGAAAATGAGCACATGCAAGTCGAGTGTCGCAGCTAAAGGTCTGCGAATTGCTAACAAGTGAAAAGGCTGAAAACAACTGCAAGATAAAAAACCTCAGAACCGCTTAAATCCTTGATTTTGTTTCTGTATTGTTGCTTATTAGAACGAAATAGGGATTTATATTATTGGATATTAACAGGTTGATATATCACTATCTAAGACTTCCTACGTTTTCAAACTACAAGATAAGCATAACGCTTCTTTCTTAAATTTAATATGCCATTTAAGAGGGCACTTCCTCTTCACTTGCAAAATTAGCAAAAAAGACTGGTTCGGGGATTTCCCGACACCAGCCTTTCTAAGATTTTCCAGTGTAAATATATATATCAGCACCTTCTTTTTTGGCTTGCAAAACAATAAATCTGACTATCTTTGAGAGCGGCGAAATGCAATCCTCAACGGGAAGTGCAAAGGGGCTTGCCCCTTGCCTTATTGGGGAATTTTCAGCGTTGCCTGCAATGCGGCTCGGAAAATTCCCTAATAAGCCTACGGTATTTTCTCCGTAAATACCCTGCAGCATGCCGTCTGTCTGTCCGTCTGCCTTTTTGCGGTGGCTGTTCCTGCCGCCTGCTTACCCATATAACCCCACCTTATTTTTTCCCTTTCGGTCGGTGGCAGGGCGGTCGTTTCCATTTTCAAAGGCTCTTTTGTATGGGGCAGTCGGATACAAGGTTTTCCCGATAAATACGCTCGCAACGAAGCAAGAGGAAGATTTATCGGGAAACGGCGCAACCGCCCGACCTTTTAGCCGACATAAAGCCCCGTACTTGCTTTGCCTTTATAAACGGAAATGATTTGCTCCGCTTTCCTCTGAAAAGAGGAATAGAACCTGCAATATATATCACCATAGTGATAGGTTTGCATGTTGATATGTTGGTATGCTGATATATCATCATGCTTTCCAACGGCTGTTGGGCTTGCCATCCGAAACAACCGACACGAATACCGTCGTTTTCTCTTTTCGCCCGTGTATAATCCTTTCCAACAATGCCCTGAGGACTTTCGCCGCTCCGAACGATTCGATACGGAAAGCGAGGGAGGTTATCGCTTCAAGATTGTAAACCTCCGCCTTGTATCTGTCCAATACGCGGATAATGCGCTTTATTTTATAAAGAAATACCCAGCCGAGCGGAAGGTATTCTTTGGGGAGAGATGTACCTGTTGTCATTCGTAATCGATGGAAAGAGTTATACTACAATCAAATATATTCAGAAAGCTGACAATGAACGATACGTACGTTTAGTCAATCATAATCCCCAACATTCGCCGAAAGAGATCCCAGCAAATTCGATTCAAGCATTAGCATTGGTAAAAGCAAGTATCCGATTCAATACAATGGGATAGTCATAGTGTTTCGCACAGTTTTTATATCAACAAATAATAAAATATCAGATTATTGTATTGATAATCAATGTAATATATAGAATACAAAATTGATCTACGTCAAAAAATAATGTCATTAAGGGGTATTTATAACGCTATTTTATTGCATTTTGAAGGGAATTTAATGCACTAACCGTTGAATTTACCGCATTTTTCCACATCGAAATTGCCGTCTTAATTAAAAATTGGCCATATCATTACGTATGCTGATATAGTTGTTTGAAAGAATGTTTTTGGAAATTTGAACTGTATTTTGAACCTTGAATACCTTGTCCCATGCAAGCCTGCCACATATAGCAGAAACCCCGCCAGAATCGCCGTTTTATCGGATTCTGACGGGGTTTTGTCTTCTTAATGGGCTATTTTCCTCCGTATTTTAGGATATTTCTGGGACTATTCAAGGACATGTAACATTTATCGCTTGAACAGACCGTTCGAATGCCATTTAGTGTAACACAAAAGCAACAGCTTTGTTACATTTCGATCGCTTGACCGTTCGGGGTAGTTTTACACCTATCTCACTATATTACACCAACTTTGCCTACTTAATGTTGTTTTTTCTATTGATACACTTCGTTTTGATCCCCTTACTTATCGAATGCTTTGAGAAATATTTGGACGGTTCCCGTAAGTTCAGTATAAAACCTTTCATAGCCGGGTTTGTCAGCGAAGTACGACTTCACGGACGACTTCGCCGACAAACCCAGGCAAAGCGGCTGTAGGCTCATGGCAACCAAGGTAAGGGGCGTGAAGGCAACATTGGTCTTGGCATCGTGCAGCGGAGCGGCAACTCCTGTTACGCTGCATCATATCTTCGTCCAACTCCGTAAAATGTCGCCAAAAGAACGGCAGAGCATTACCCGACCGCTCCTCCACTGCGTTGCGGCCGGCATCACGGATCGGCCGTGCGTCAAAAAGACGGGACGACTCCGATGGAGGCGCCCCGCAAATTTTACAGCAGTATGCTGCTACGTTCGAATACACTATCTGTACTCGAACGGTATAGTAGACGACTTAACGGGAACGTCGATAGCATTGGTTACGGCGTAACCCTTATCGACAAGCTCCGTTACGAAGAATATCACATGACAATTCTTCACGACCCAACTTTCATCCAAGGTCATCGTAAAGAGATGCTCACCGGTACCGCCGGCAGCCAGCGCACCGACCTCATGGCCGGAATAATCCGAACCAGAGTAACGGCTGTTCACGTGGCGGATAACATTATTATGCGTGTTGAAATCGTAATCCCCCTTCATACCATTGTTCAGTTGAGTACCTGTCAGACCATCTTCCAGCACCCAAGCGCCTACGCGGAACGAACCGGAGCGAGCTGCTTTCACCGTAACACGAGCGACCAATTTGTTTCCAGCAACTTCCATACCGACCGAAATACCTGCCCCAGCATCCGCAGAAAGCGATTTGTCGATCGCCTGCTTGATATTGGATACGTTGTTGTTGTAACCATTATTCCCTACCCCTGTCTGGAAATCGAAATTTACATAAGGATACGTGCTGACACCCATAGCGTAATCCAAAGGCACATCGGGCTGATAAGGATCACCCCCATAGGTGTGACAGGCTGCCAGTACGGACTTGTCCGCATATTCGGCCGACTTGCGTACATCTTCCATCGCAGCGATCATAAAAGGACAGTAGCCGCAACCCAAGCCCGTGAACTGCGTGATGAGCGTCCGGCGGACGAACGAGGTGTTGTCCGGCTGGGGATCTTCCGGAGCGTCAGGCACCGAGAACTCTACAGCAGAAATGGTTGTCGGACGATCTTTGGTATTGTGGGTCTTATAAGCAACCCAGAACGAAAATTCACCCGGCTCGGTAACAGTGTACACAAGCGTGTTGTCCTCGATGGTGAATTTCGAAAGGTCGAGCACGTCGTTGCTCTTGGCATCGTAGAAAGCGACTGCGTCGAGCGACAATTTCACTTTGTCATAATAGACATTAATGCGGGCGGCATCCTGCCCGTCGGCATTGATTACCGTCGTCGATGCCGTCACCTGCAGACCGTTTTCGATGTTTTCATTCGTACCCCCATTGCCGTTTTGACCGTTACCGGGGGTCACCGGATCCTGCCCCGAACATCCCGCGCTCAACATAGCCATACAAAGCGCAGGGATAATGAATTTCTTGAATTTCATAATCTGTTTTTTAATTAAAAGGATGAAGTGATCACAAGGTTCAGACCCGTGTAAGCCGGCATATAACGACACGCCCCTCCCGAACAAACATAGCCTGCACGATTGCGGCCGTAGCTGAGTTGAATACGCGTACGATTTTTCAGGTAACTGAATCCTGCACTGTAATAATTCGTTTTAGTAAAGGAGTTAGCCTCGGTCTCGTCGAGGTTATACATATCGCTCACAAAGAAACTCCAATGCGGCACCATGTTGAACTCCACCAAAGCCGCGACCCAGTCACCCTCGTAGTCGGTCGAATAAAGGTATTGCGCCTCGACGCGCAACGACTTTTTCGAGTCGAATTTGTAGGTGACATCGCCTATGAAAATGTTGGATACGTAGGTCTGACGCTGGAAACCATGACTCGGGTTGCGCTTCTGGATCGAAACAAGCAGCGAGGTTTTGAGTTTCTTGTTCCACTGGCGCTCTACATCGATGTTAATATCACGCCACATCAACTCCCGCTCGCCCGATTCGCTCTGCTCCGAACGCAGCGTATAGAAAGTGGATAAGTTGGCGTGGAAATTCCAGTAGCGATGACGGTTCGACTTGCTGCGATACGTATAGTAGAGATCCACCTGACCGCCTATTTCGCCGTCGGTATTAACGATATACGGTTCCAAATTGGCCAACAGGTAAGTGTACTGGCGCGTCAGAGAGGGCAGGTAGTTGAGTACATTGCCCGTACCAGAGCCGTAAAGCGAAAGCATCGTCCCCATACGGTCTAACCGGCGGAAACTACCCGAGATGCTGAAAGGTCCGTAGTTATAACCGGCCTCGACCAAGATGGCGTTGCCGGCTGCGGCTACGTCCGCAACAGTCGAGTAGATGTCCTTCCCCTTATATACGTATTCGCCTTTGAGCGAAAGCCCCTTCCAGTCGAAATTCAGGCGACCCGAATACATGTTCAGGTTGGGCGAGGTAAGTCCGCGAGAGGCGAAGTCGATCGTCTGATCCTTGTCGAGCGACTCGTAGCGGTTGACGTAGCTGCCCTCAGCCGAGAACTGCGCAGCGTTCCAACCGAAAATATCATTCAATGAAATGTGCAGATCGGCACCGCGCACCCACGAATCCGCATAGTCGGTGTAGAGCCGGGGACGACCGTACATACCTTTCACCTCGACGTAGTCGCCGAAGCGGTAGATACCCTGCACACCCTCGATCGAATTGTTGAATCCCAGCTGACGGTCTTCGAACGAACGAAAAATAAGTCCGCTGCCGAACTGGTCGAAAATATCACCCACCCGCACGGAATAGTTGTGATCCTGCCACTGGATATACTTCGAGGAGAGATAGAAGTGATAGGCTCCGGGCTGCTGGCCGATCTCATATCCCTGCAATGCAGGGAGATAAGCGTCAATCTGGAGTCCCGCAGAAAAACGACCGTTCATGTAGTCGAGTTTCATGTAGTTGTTCGAACCGAAACGATCGTCGGGAGCAGTGCCTGCTGCACCCAATCCCGAGTCGTCCTGGTAGTAGATCGAGTTGCTCTCGAAACTACCGGAGAGCTGGCCCTCCCCCACGCGAACCTGCGCCGAAACGGCAAGCGTCGCCAAGAGTGCAAGCGCCAAGCCAAACAGTTTTTTCAACATATCGGAATCTTTTTTCGATTTAAAGAGTAACTCTCTTCTGCTTCCATAAAATACGCCTCCGCACCTCCAGCGGATTTGCGCATCCGGTTATTTTATAAAAGCATAAAGCAGGGGGAAAATTCCCATTCCGGGTACCTCCCCCTGCCTTATTTCAAAAGAGTCTGTTAGCGACGGATATATTTACCTGCCGCCCGCTGCTTCCAACGCTCGCGGAGCGACTTCTCGGCAAGAGGAGTAACCTTAAGCGGCTCGTAGCTCTTCGCATCAGATACGCTCGTGCGGCTCAACGGGCGGACAGCACGCTCGGCACCCAGCACATCGTTCGTCGTCACGGACTTGCCGCCCTTGACAACCGACTTCACGGACTCACCATTCCAACCCTTGGTCAGCGTCAGTGCGCCGCATACCCGGGTGTCGGTCGAATACTGTCCTCCGTACATTATCTTCGCTGCATTCGGGTAGTAAGTATCACCTTGGTACTCATATCCCCCTACAGTGATCGTAGAGTTATCGCTGCTAATCGTTACGGGGAACTCACCCTGCGTAATCGCCATTTTGCTGATACCAATGAAATAGTACTCGGCCCCCTTGTTCCATAACGTAAGCGGCGGCAGGTTGGTTACGTCGAACGGAGCGACTACGGAACCGTCGGATTTCATCTCGAGATACCACTTCGGACCGAAATCGAAGAACATAGACTCCGTATCGTAGCCGTTGTACTCTTCCGTAGTTGCGATGAAAAGGTCGTATGGCGTCTTCCAGCCGGCCAGGTAGTTGGTACTGTACTCGTACTTCGGACGGTCGATATCGAGTCCCAGGCAAAGCAGGCGGTTCTGGCCGCGCAGACGCTCATTGTAGAGCTTAAGCTGCTTCTTGAAGCCCTCGTACAACTTCTCTACCTGCTCTTTCGAGTAGTTTGTGTTATTCAGATAGTAGTTAATGACCTCCTGGGACAGACTCTCCGGACACGTCAGTCCAGAAACGATCTCCACCTTGCAGGTCATCGGCGCCTCGCCGCCCTCGTATTCAGCCGACAGCGTCCACTCACCCAGCAGACTTTCGAAATACTTCGAATCTACCGGCTCTTTATCAGGTACAGGCATAGAACGCTTCTTGCCGATGGCAGAACCATCTTCGTCGGGATCGTTGCCGGTACCCTCGTCATTGTAAGCGATTACACCCAGGTAGGTGTTGGCGTCGGGACGGGTCGAGAACATTACGTTGTAACCCTCGGCCGAGTTGATCTTCTCGATCTCATCCGGAGTAAACGCGTTACCGTTTTCGATCAGGTCGGTGTTAGTCTTGCCGGCGTTGAGTTCGACCTCCCACTCACGCTCGTAGTTGGCAGCGTACTTGGCAGTCACCGCGTCACCCGTAGTACATTTGATATTGAACCAAACTTCGTAGGGCGACTTCTCATGACCTTCCGGAGCATCGATACCGGTAACGGTTACCTCGGGAGCCGGTTTCGTAGGTTCGGGCAGCGTAAAGCCTTCGAGTTTGGCGAAAGCCTGCTTCGAACCGGTATTATCGTTGATACCCACCGCATAGACGTAATACTTCGTACCCGGCGTGAACTTAATGAAATACTCCGTCAGGTTGAAAGAGAAGTCGGTCTGCCCTTTGGCTATCTCATAAGTCTGGACATTGAGGATGTAAGGTGCGTTGTAAGAGGTCAGCGCCCACTGCATATTCGACAGGTCGCCTTTCAGCATTGACGTCTTAATCACCTCCATATCATACTCCTCGAAAATACCAAGACACAGGTAGGATACCCCCTCGCACAACTCGAAAGTGAGCAGACCGCCGTTGGGTCTCAATTTATCGGTATTGATCTTGATCTCACCGAGTTTTTCGGGCTTCTTGTTGGTAACCTCTATCTTCTGGTAGTAGCCGGTCCAGAAATCGCCCTGCTCTACATCGTCGGCACGGGAACCGGCTTCTCCCAAGATACCACCGCCACCGCTGACAGCTTCGTAGTATGCGTCCTGATCCCAAAGGGGCAAATAGTATCCCTGACCGAAGCCCCAAGGGTGCTCGCCGGATGCGAACTCGCCGAGCAGCACATAATTGAGCTGTCCAGGCACCATCGGGTTCCAGAGCGTTATCATCGAGCCGTCCTCATTGGTCACAGGCTCGCCATTCTCGTCGCGTAAAATCGAATTCTCCTCGTTGAATACAAAAACAGTATTCTCGGTAATATAGTTGTGATATATATCGTCGAAGAGATTCATCATGTCGGCGTCGGTATAGTTCATCATACTCTGATAATTATACGTCAACATGTCTATCAGCAGATATTTGATCACATTCTCGGGATCGGTCGGCTGGAATTTCACGTTCATGCTAAAACTCATGTAGTCCACGTCAAACACGTCGTACGCGTTATCGCCGAACGAAGCGGTCTTGGCCTCAACCTCGAGAACCTTCTCAAAGAACTCTTCGTTCGCAGTGGTGGCAGCCACATAGATCACATACTCCGTATCGGGGTCCAGTTTACTTACGGTCAGCGAAGAAACGCCGTCCGCAATCGCAGATTTGACGCCGGTCGCAAAGACGATCGTTGCCGTCGGTGTTTCCTTGGCATCGGCCTTGGGCGTCGCCAGGTAAGCAATTTCTGTCAAATTAGCGGCAGTCACCTCCAATTTGACTGTCGAATACTGTGCTTCAAGGAACTTCACTTCCAATGAAGGCCAAGTACCGGGGTCTGGTTCTGTCTTGTCGTCGGTACACCCCGTCAATCCTACTCCTGCAAGCAGCATGCATACAAGAGAAAATAAATTAACAAATAAATGTTTCATAAAAAATTTTTAATAAGGTAATTAAGGGTTTCTTCGTTTACAATATTATCATATCACCATTCGTCTGCGGTTAAAGCAAACCATCTGCATGGCCTTTTCGCAAAATACGGGTGTAAATATAAAAATTATTTTATAAAAAAACAAAAACAGAAAATTTCACCAGCTATCTATTTCCGCAATAAATGATCCACGACGAGATTCCTGCTTTCGGCGAAACGCCGGATCTCATCCTGCTGGTTGGCAAGATGCTGTTTTCCCATGCTGACACGTAAATAACCTATTATCATAATACAAATGATTTTAACCGAGGCAACGTCGCCTCGGTCGGTAAAGGTAAGCGTATGCTTCGGGAGCACCGGAATACAAAACCTTCCGGCATAAACAGTCCGGACCAGCCGCAAAGCCCGGAAAATAGATGGAATTATCATATTCGTTCGCACCGAATGATCCCCACAGCGGTTTTCTACCTCCGAATTTGGATTTTTGCCGGATTTTGCTTAATTTGGTGATATTGATCCTCTCGGACAAAGGCTACCTTCCATGACGAAACACACGATAATATTTATGACATTATTCATTTGTTCGAGTTGTCGTAGCTTGCAGGGCACGGTATTTTGCATCGATCGGCAATCGGACAATCTCAACAATCGGTTAAAATTATCGGACTACACCCTGGACCGAGCAGGCAATTCCATGATTACGGATCGGGATACGATCTATCGGTTAGCGCTGCTTTTAGGTAACGATACGACGGGATACGGAAATTGGAAACAATATTATCGAATTCCTTTCGACGGGAATCGTACCATGAGATTGGTCCTCGACGGAGGCGACGATCCGGGGCCGCGAGAATATTTAATATTGCACGACGAACACGGTAAAATTGTTCGCTATATCGAAATTGCGGCGGAATATGGAGATGGTCCCCGCTCAAAAAAAATATATAGCGTGCTGACTAAAGACAGCCTGTATGTTTACACGGTTACTACGGAAGCATTTTTGACCGGCGACGATTTTATAGACGATACGAAACCTGCAACAGCGGATACGATGAAAAAAAGCTACCATATCGGCGACTTGACAGCGATTTACAGGTAAAACTTAGTTAAAGATTGTTCGGGCAAAGCTCAAAATTTCTCAGCAGCTCAAAATAATTCCGACATTTTACGGCATCGGATTTGGCATTATCGGAAATATTGCGTAATTTGGGTTGCAATTCGATACTCTTTGATGGTAAAAGCGACTGTACGAATTTTCAAAAATCACGGATTCAAACAAATCAACCGGAATATCGAAGAACTGAAATTTACCCTATTAAATTATAACACGGTCAGTTTCCTACGTAAAATCGGACAGGAAAAACCGCAGCGGCAGCGAATATGAAACGAATAAGCTTTCTGGCGATATTCTTCGTCATCGCTTCTCTCGGTGCCATCCACGCCCAACAACGCACGGGTTTCGCCTATTACGACCTCGACCGCCTCTACGACACGATCCCGTCGCTCTTCTACGACGACACGGACTACACACCCGAAGGACGGCTGCGCTGGAGCGGCGAGCGTTACCGCGCCAAAGTCGAACGGGCGGGCGCTGTAATCGGCCGAATGGCGATGCCGCTCGCAGGAGTGTATGGAGTCGAAAACGAGGAGGTTGTCAAAGACTTGGTCCGGGCGTCGGACCTGCCGTACAGTTATGTGCACCGCACCCTCAATACGCTGGACGGGATGGATTTCGCCTTGCTCTACTATGCCGACCGGTTCTTCACGGAACGTATCGAAACAGGTTATGGCTACCTCTGCGTCGAGGGTATGCTGGACGGCAAGCCGACAGCCGTATTGCTGACACGCGGCGACCGATATGCCGCTGAACTGCTGGAGGAGCTGCGCGAACGCACGCCCGGCATTCAGATCCTCTGTGCAGGCAAGCTCCCGTCCGGAACTGCGGAAAAGCTCTCGCTCAGAGACGCATTGACCCCGGCCGAACGCCGGGGTCGGGGCAATGCCTACGCACGGGGCGGCTGGTGGCTGCACGACCGAATCCTGACAGACACGACGCTAACCGTCATCCGGGCCGATGTTTTCGCCCGGCGCGACCTGCTCGATCCCCGCAGCGGAACGCCCCTGCCGACCTATCGGCGACAACGCTATACGGGTGGCATCGGCCGATATTTTCCAATATTTTTATATATTAAATAAGTTTTTTGATTATCCGAAAAAATCATCGTATCTTTGCCCCCTCCGGAAAAGACGGTTTTTCACCGCTGCCTTCCCAATGGAAGGCTCGCCCGCAGCCCGGCGGATACAAACTCTGAAACAGCACATTTATTTGGGAAAAACACTATTATAATCAACAACGACAAGTTATGGCAGACGTTAAACGAGTCTATACCTTCGGCAACAAGGAAGCGGAAGGTAACGGCAAAATGAGGGAACTGCTCGGCGGTAAAGGTGCGAACCTGGCCGAAATGAACCTGATCGGTATTCCGGTCCCCCCGGGATTCACCATCACCACCGAAGTATGCAGCGAATACTACGCGCAAGGACGCGAGAAAGTCGTGGAGCTGCTTCGCCCCGAAGTGGAGAAGGCGATGAAGAACATCGAAAAACTGACCGGCATGAAGTTCGGCGACAAAGAGATGCCGCTGCTGGTATCGGTCCGTTCGGGTGCACGCGCTTCGATGCCGGGCATGATGGACACCATCCTCAACCTGGGTATGAACGACCAGGCCGTGGAAGCCGTAGCCAAGCGCACGGGCAATCCCCGTTTCGCATGGGACTCGTACCGCCGTTTCGTACAGATGTACGGCGACGTGGTGCTGGGCATGAAGCCCGCTTCGAAAGAGGAGCACGATCCGTTCGAGGAGTTGATCGATGCGCAGAAAGAGAAGCGCGGCGTGAAAAACGACACCGACCTGACGACCGACGACCTGAAGGAGCTGGTGCACAACTTCAAGGCAGCCGTAAAGAAACAGACCGGCGAGGATTTCCCGGCAAATCCCTGGGATCAGCTCTGGGGCGCTATCTGTGCCGTATTCGGTTCGTGGATGAACGAGCGTGCCATCCTTTACCGCAAGCTCAACAACATTCCGGCGGAATGGGGCACGGCCGTATCGGTACAGGCGATGGTATTCGGCAACATGGGCGACAACTCGGCGACCGGCGTAGCCTTCTCGCGCGACGCAGCAACGGGTGAAAACCTCTTCAACGGCGAATACCTGATCAACGCACAGGGCGAAGACGTGGTAGCGGGCATCCGCACTCCCCAGCAGATCACCATCGAGGGTTCGCGCCGCTGGGCCAAGGCACAGAACGTATCGGAAGCCGAGCGTCGCAGCAAATACCCCTCGCTCGAAGAGGTGATGCCGGCCGTATATAAAGAACTCAACGAGATACAGCACCACCTGGAGCAGTATTTCAAGGATATGCAGGACATCGAATTCACGATCCAGGACGGCAAACTCTGGATGCTCCAGTGTCGCAACGGCAAGCGTACAGGCGCCGCGATGGTGAAGATCGCCATGGACATGCTGCGCGAAGGCCTGATCGACGAAAAGACCGCCGTACTGCGCTGTGAGCCGGCCAAACTCGACGAGCTGCTCCACCCCGTTTTCGACAAGACGGCGATGAAAAACGCCAAAGTCATCGTGAAGGGACTGCCCGCATCGCCGGGCGCAGCGACCGGTCCGGTGGTATTCTTCGCCGAAGATGCCGAAAAAATGCTCAAGGAGAAAAACCAACGTGCGATTCTGGTCCGCATCGAAACTTCGCCCGAAGACCTGAAGGGCATGCTCGACGCCGCCGGCATCCTGACCGCACGCGGCGGCATGACCTCCCACGCCGCGGTCGTAGCGCGCGGCATGGGCAAGTGCTGCGTATCGGGTGCAGGCGAGCTGCAGATCGACTACAAGGCACGTACGATCCGCGTAAACGGATATGAAATCAAGGAGGGCGACTGGATTTCGCTCAACGGTTCGACGGGCGAAGTTTATCTCGGCCAGGTGGCTACGCAGGCCGCCAATCTGAGCGGCGACTTCGGACAGCTCATGGAGCTGGCCCGCAAATACTCGGTGCTGAAAGTACGCGCCAACGCCGACACGCCGAAAGATGCGGCGCAGGCCTTTATGTTCGGCGCCGAAGGTATCGGTCTCTGCCGCACGGAACACATGTTCTTCGAAGGCGACCGCATCAAGGCCGTACGCGAGATGATTCTCGCCGACGACGAAGCCGGCCGCCGCGTAGCACTCGCCAAGTTGCTGCCGATGCAGCGCAGCGACTTCGAGGGGCTGTTCAAGGCGATGCAGGGCCATCCCGTGACGGTCCGCCTGCTCGATCCCCCCTTGCATGAATTCGTCCCCCACTTCGAGAAGGAACAGCGCGAACTGGCCAAGGACATGAACGTTCCCTACGAAAAGATCGCGGCCAAAGTGGAGTTGCTGGCAGAAGTCAATCCGATGCTGGGCCATCGCGGCTGCCGCCTGGGCAACACCTATCCCGAAATTACCGAGATGCAGACCCGGGCCATCATCGAGGCGGCTATGAACGTAAAGAAAACGGGCATTCCCGTACACGTGGAGATCATGGTGCCGCTGGTGGGCAACCACAAGGAGCTGCGTTACCAGAAGAACATCATCGACCAGACGGCCGAGAAGGTCTTCTCCGAACGTAACGACCGCCTGGAATACATGGTCGGCACGATGATCGAAGTTCCGCGTGCGGCAGTCACCGCCCACCAGATCGCCGAAGTCGCCGAATTCTTCTCGTTCGGCACCAACGACCTGACGCAGATGACGCTCGGCTTCTCGCGCGACGACATCGCCAAGTTCCTGCCGATCTACCTGGAGAAAGGCATTCTGAAGAACGACCCGTTCCAGATCCTCGACCGCAACGGCGTGGGACAGTTGATCCGCGAGGCGGTATTCAAAGGCCGCGGCACACGCGAAAACCTCAAATGCGGCATCTGCGGCGAACACGGCGGCGAACCTTCGTCGGTGGAGTTCTGCCACTTCGCAGGTCTGAACTACG
>OJNP01000022.1_pt1 | contig 121420 bp, 108 predicted proteins | sample 1597921 | NCBI WGS metagenome assembly OJNP01 (sample SAMN01915213, study PRJEB22387) | human gut metagenome | isolation source: stool | host: Homo sapiens | place: USA | reverse complement strand
CGACCGCCGAAGCGGCCGGCCGGACAGCCTGTCCTGCTTTGCACCTCAGCCGGCATGGTCCCTGTCAGGACAGGGCTTATACCGCCGGTTCAATACATTCCGCGGAACTTCATGGCCACGGCGATGCGCTTCAGGGCCGAAATGTAGGCTGCGACACGCATGGTGACCTTGTATTCCTGCGACAGTTCGTAGACTTCCTTGAAGGCTTTGACCATCATGTCCGTCTGTTTTTCGATGACTTCTTCTTCCGTCCAGAAATAGCGGTACAGGTTCTGTACCCATTCGAAGTAGGATACGGTGACGCCACCGCCGTTGGCCAGGATATCGGGAACGACGAGGACGTCGTGTTCCTTCAGGATTTCATCGGCATCGGGCGTGGTCGGCCCGTTGGCGCCTTCGCAGATGATGGAGGCTTTCACACCGGCCGCATTGGCCTTGGTGATCTGCCCTTCCATGGCGCACGGGAAGAGGACGTCGGCCTGAATGGCGAGCAGGTCGGCATTCGTAATCTCCTTGGTCCCCTTAAAGCCCTTCACGGAGTGTTGCGGACTCGTGGCGACATATTCGGACAGTTTGTAGGGGTTGATGCCCTTTTCGCTGTAAATGGCGCCGAAGACATCGGAAATGGCGATGACCTTGAGGCCGGCGTCATGCGCCAGTTTGGCGGTCCAGCTGCCGACATTGCCGAAGCCCTGTACCACGCAGGTGGCGCCTTTGGCCTTGATCTTCCTGACTTTCAGTGCCTCGATGGCAGCCGTCACAACGCCGCGGCCCGTAGCGGCCGTGCGTCCCAGGGACCCGCCCATGGACAGGTCTTTGCCCGTAATGAAGCCCGGCTCGAACCGGCCTTTGATCTTGCTGAACTCATCCATCATCCAGCCCATGATCTTGGCGTTCGTGTTCATGTCCGGTGCCGGAATATCCAGCTTTTCCCCGATGAAGGGGGCGATCTTGTCGATATAGCCGCGGGTCAGTGCTTCCAGTTCCCGCTCGGACAGTTTCGTCACATCGACGATGACGCCGCCTTTGCCGCCGCCATAAGGCAGACCGGCCACTGCGCACTTGCAGGTCATCCAGAAAGCCAGCGTCTTGACTTCGTCCATATTCACGTTCTGATGATACCGCACACCGCCCTTGGCAGGGCCCATGACCGTGCTGTGCTGGCAGCGGTAGCCCGTGAAGACCTGCGTCGTGCCATCGTCCATCCGGACGGGGATGTGCACTTCGAGGGTGCGTTCGGGCTGCTCGATGATGGCGGCAGCATTCGGATCCAGCTTCATGGCCTTGATGGCCGCATTCAGAGGAATCTGCGATTGTTCAAAAAGTCCCATGGTACAAGCCTCCTTCAAATCAAAACTGAACGGTTGAGAACAGCGGTGCTTCCCCTTTCTCATGCCTTTGACAAATACATTATATCGCAAATTATTTGAAAAGTCTATTAATTATACAGTGTACAGACCAGAGGCCCCTCATTCCTCGAACCATCTGTCACGGGGCTTGAACTGGTCGTAAATGCTGCCGAAATCGACGCCGCCGATGACGCGCCCCGTGTACTTCGCCTTCAGGTCGCGGATGGCGCTCGTCAGGTGTTTCGAAGAAATGCCGTGCTCCAGGGACAGGAACGCCTCGACGAAGGCCGCCAGGTGGTCGCAGCCCTTGAGGATCTCGCCGTCAATGACCTTGTGCACTTCGCCCCGGTGCGCCTCAATGGCGGTATTCAGCGCCTCTTCCGAAGCAAAGGTGGATATTTCGCTGCCGATCATGTACTTGTCGGCGAACTCGTTCTGCGTGTAATACTCGATGTCGTCGGCCCAGGAATCCGGCAGGAGCGGCAGGATCTTCTCATCGACCTGCTTGCGCTCGATATCCTTGATAAGCTTGTCCAGGCCCGACACGGACGACTTGACCGGCGATATGATGTCCCGTGTCAGGACTTCCGGCAAATCGTGGAAGAGCCCGCAGAGGAAGTTGTTCACCAGGCGGTCGTCGTCCGCACCGATACGGACGCTGCAGAAGTAGGCCAGGACGGCCACGATGAGCACGTGTCCCATGACGGAGGTCTCGGGGACGCGCGGCGACTGGGACCAGCGCTTCTGGAAGCGCAGCTGGCCCACCAGGTCGACGAATTTGCTCGTCTTGCCGCGCAGCCTCAGCTTCTGCACGCCAGCCAGGTCGTAATGATTCTCAATCTCGTTGTTGATTTCCTCTTTCGTCTTCTCGATGCCGTAGATGCCTTTATTGAACGGATAAATGATATTGAACTCCCACTGGCTGGCCATGTAGTGGGCAGCACGCAGGAGCCGCTTTTCCTTCGTCTTGTACGTGTGGTTGTCCAGGTAGCGCTGCATGGCGGGCAGGAATGCCTGGTCAAAGCCGGGGATACGCTCCGACAGCTGTTCATACACCCACTGGTTCAGCTCGCGGCCGTGATATTTCATGAGCTGGTGAAACACGGGCGGCTTGATGTCCGTCAGGACGATGCGGTGCAGGAATTCCGCAATGCCGCCCTCGATGAGGGCGCGCCAGTCGAGGGTCACGCCGTGGTCTTCTTCCTCATACCGGGCCAGGATGTAAAGGATGATCATCTTGTGGGCCTGCTTATCCAGCTCCGTAAAGCCGTGCGGCCGGATATGGTCGTTCCAGCGCTGGATATGGGCCGCTTCGTACAAAAATTCAATCAATTCTTTGTTCAACATGGCTTTCAGGCTCCTTTCCGGTATCACGGGTGCAATACATCCGCCACCGCGGACAACGGGTCCCTTTATTTTTATTGTAACACACGGCACGGACGGACGCAAAAGCCAGGCCGGCCGTTCCCCCTTACGGAAATTTTACATGCCGGCCCCGTTACGCGGCACGGAGTATGTTACAATAGATAAGGGAAGGAAATATGCAAAAGGAGTGAAGACAGGAGGAATGGAAATGTCTGATAAGGAAACAGGGACGCCGGATCTGTCGGCCATCCGCAGTAAAAAAGGATTCATCATCGATATGGACGGCGTCATTTACCATACGAACGTGCTGCTGCCGGGAACCAGGGAATTCCTGGAGTGGCTGAAGCAGGAACACAAGCAGTTCCTGTTCCTGACGAATTCCAGTGAGAAATCGCCCCTTGAACTGCGCCACAAACTGCTGCGCATGGGCATCGACGTGGAAGAAGGCCATTTCTACACGAGCGCGCTGGCGACGGCGGCCTTCCTCTCCCAGCAGTCGCCGGGCTGCAGTGCCTATGCCATCGGGGCGCCGGGTCTGGTGAATGCCCTCCACGACGCGGGCATCACGTTCAACGACATCAACCCGGATTACGTTGTGGTCGGCGAAACCACGGCCTATAATTACGAAATGATCGTCAAGGCGACGCAGCTGGTCAACAAGGGAGCGCGCCTCATCGCGACCAATTCCGATGTCACCGGCCCCAGTGAAAACGGCATCATCCCGGCCTGCCGCGCCCTGGTGGCGCCCATCGAGATGGCGACGGGTGTGGAAGCCTACTACATCGGCAAACCGAATCCCCTCATGATGCGCACGGGCCTGAAGATCCTGGGGGTCCACTCCGGCGAAACCGCCATGATTGGCGACCGCATGGACACGGACATCGTCGCCGGGGTCGAGACCGGCCTGGAAACGGTTCTGGTCCTGACCGGCGTGTCGACGCGGGAAACGGTACGGCACTTCGCCTACCGGCCCCGGTTCATCCTGGAAGGCATCGGGGACATCGTCCCGGAAACGTGAAGGATGCGGCTCGGGAAACCCCTTGCCAACCCTATTGGGAATGCGGGGTGGCAGGGGGTTGAAATTTATCAAAAAACAGGTTGCCATGGGGGGCAAAGTACATTATAATGACAGTGCAGTGAAAACTTTGACATATATTAGTAAAGAAACGACGGGCCCCGCAGCCCTTGCATCATGTTCGTCCCCCATCGGGAAAATACGGCAGGAACCGCGCGGGAACGCCTTTTCGCTTTTTATCGCTAGTATTTGCCGCACAAGCCCCTGCGGGCCTGCGGAAAGAAAGGTCGTGACATGAGAGAGATGGAAGATTTAATCCGTTTGGAAGGGATCACCAAGAAATTTGGGGATCATGTCATCATTCCCTCTTTGGATTTGACGATAAAGGATGGTGAGTTCCTGACCCTGCTGGGTCCCTCCGGCTGCGGCAAAACGACGCTGCTGCGCATGATTGCCGGCTTGGAGACGCCCACGACGGGCAAGGTCGTCCTCGACGGCAGGGACATCACAAAACTGCCCCCCTACAAACGGGATGTCAACATGGTTTTCCAGAACTATGCCCTGTTCCCCCATATGACGGTGACCGAAAACATCCGCTTCGGCCTGAAGATGAAGAACGTGCCTGACGAAGAGGCGGAAGAACGCATCCGGCAGGTCCTGTACCTGATCCAGCTGGAAGATCTGCGCGACCGGTATCCGTCGCAGATGTCCGGCGGCCAGCAGCAGCGCGTGGCTATCGCCCGCGCCCTGGTCAACAACCCGAAGGTGCTCCTGTTGGACGAACCCCTCGGCGCCCTGGACTACCAGCTGCGCAAAAAACTGCAGATTGAGTTGAAGAACCTGCAGCGCGGCCTGGGCCTGACCTTCATCTTCGTCACCCATGACCAGGAAGAAGCCCTGACCATGAGCGACCGCATCGTCATCATGAACGGCGGCGTCATCCAGCAGGATGGCGACCCGAACGGGATCTACCATCATCCGGTCAACACCTTCGTGGCCCGTTTCATCGGCGAAAGCAATTTCTTCGACATCGGGACCGATACCTATGCCCTGCGCCCGGAAAAACTGAACCTCTGTGAAGAAGAGGAAGAAGGCGCCGCGCATCCGGCACCCCAGTTCTTCGGTACCGTCGTGGACATCGTGTTCTACGGCACCATCGACAAAGTCTTCGTCCGCCTCGACAACACGAACCAGACCGTTATCGCCTACCAGTATTTCGACGACGCGAAACGCTGGAAGACCGATGACCGTGTGGGCATCTGGTGGTACGACCGCGACGCGGTCAAGGTGGATAAGGATCACTGAGAGGGTACGCCTTATGAATAAGAACGGAAAATTCCTGATAGCGCCGACGCTGCTATGGCTGACCGTGTTCTTCGTGGTCCCCATGCTCATCGTCGTCGCCGTATCTTTCGCCAGCCGTACGCCCTACGGCCAGGTCGTGTTCAACTGGACCCTGCATAACTATGGCCGGTTCCTGGAGCCGCTGTATCTGTCCATTTTCGGCCAGACCCTGGTGGTGGCCTTCGTCACGACGGTCGTCACGGTCCTCATGGGCTATCCCCTGGCCTACTACATCGCCCAGCTGCCGAAACGCTGGCAGCAGCCCGGCCTGATCCTGTGCATGATCCCTTTCTGGATCAACTTCCTGATCCGCTCCTATGCCTGGGTCATCATCCTGCGCGCCCAGGGCGTACTCAACACGCTGCTGATCAAGGCAGGCCTCATCGGGCAGCCCCTGCAGCTGCTCTACAATGAAGGCGCCGTCATGCTCGGCATGGTCTATGCCCTGCTGCCCTTCATGATCCTGCCCATCTACGTATCCATAGAACAGCTGGACCACCGTCTGCTCGAAGCCGCTTCGGACCTGGGAGCCAAACCGCTGACGGCCTTCCGCAAAATCACCCTGCCCCTGACGATGCCCGGCGTGGCGGCCGGCACGATCCTCGTGTTCATTTCGTCCCTGGGCATGTTCGTCGTCCCCGACGTCATGGGCGGCGCCAAATCGGCCCTGGTCGGCAACCTGATCCAGAACCAGTTCCTGTCGGCCCGCGACTGGCCGTTCGGCTCGGCCCTGTCCATCATGCTGGCCGTCCTGTCCCTGGTACTGATCATCCTGTACTACCGGACCCTGCAGATTCAGAAGGGAGGCGCCGACAATGCAAAAGACGTGGCGTAGCCACCTGCTGCTGGCCTACTCGCTGGCGGTTCTGGCCTTCCTCTATCTGCCCCTGGTCATCCTGGCCATGTATTCCTTCAACGACTCCCGCATCAACGCCGTATGGACGGGGTTCACCTTCAAGTGGTACGAACACCTGCTCCATAACCGCCGCGTGCTGGAAGCCCTCATCAACACCCTCATCGTGGGCAGCATTTCCACCGTGGTCTCCACCTCGCTGGGCACCATTGCCGCCATCGCCCTGCACCGTTACAAATTCAAGATGCAGAGCACCATCAACGGCCTTCTCTATCTGCCCATCCTGATTCCGGAAATCGTCATGGGCCTGTCGCTCCTGGTCCTGTTTTCCCAGACCCGCCTGCCGCTTGGCAAAGCGACGCTGATCCTGGCCCACATCACCTTCTGCCTCAGCTTCGTCGTCATCACCGTCGGCGCCCGCCTGGACGGCATGAAGGCCGATTACGAGCAGGCCGCCAGTGACCTGTATGCGACTCCCTGGCAGTGTTTCCGCTATGTGACCCTGCCCCTCATCATGCCGGGCATCGTCGCCGGCGCGCTCATCGCCTTCACCCTGTCCATCGACGACTTCGTCATCAGCTTCTTCGTGGCCGGCCCGAACTCCACCACGCTGCCGCTGTACATCTACGCCATGGTGAAGCGCGGCATCTCTCCGGAAATCAACGCCCTGTCCACGGTCATGATGTGCGTCGAAATCGCCCTGGTGCTGCTTGCCGAAGCGCTGCAGCCCTCGCACAAAGCAAAGGAGCAGGCCGAATGAGGCCTGCCTCTCCCCTTGCCGGGTACGATGTATTGCCCGCTTTTGTGCCAATACATCTTCCCATAAAAATCTGGCTTATTGCCGGACAGTTGCCGACAATTTGAAACTAGGAGGCTTAACATGAAAAAACTCATCACACTCTTACTCTGCACCTTCGTCCTCCTGCTGGGCGGGTGCGGCGGCAGCGACAAGCCGCAGAAGACGGCGGCCGACGGGCAGGAGCAGGTACTGAACCTGTTCAGCTGGGCGGACAACTTCTCGCCGAAGGTTCTCGAAGACTTCGAAAAGAAGTACCACTGCAAAATCAACTACGATGTGTTCGCCAACAATGAGGAGCTGCTGGCCAAGATCCAGGCCGGCGGTTCGCGGTACGATGTGATCCAGCCTTCGGACTACATGGTGGCGACCATGACGAAGCTCAACCTGCTGGAGGAGCTCGACCACAGCGCGCTGGACAATACGAAGAACATCCTGCCGGCGCTGCAGCATCCCGCCTATGACCCGCAGGGCAGATATTCCGTCGTGTACACCTGGGGTGTGACGGGCATCGTGTATAATAAAAAGTACGTAAAGACTCTCCCGGCTTCCTGGAATGATTTGTGGAATCCGGCCTACAAGGGCCGCGTCATCCTGCTGAACGACTCCCGCGAAGTCCTCGGCATGGCCCTCAAGAAGAACGGCTATTCCGTCAACAGCAAAGACAAGGCGGAACTGGAAAAGGCCGTCCAGGACCTGCGCAAACTGTCACCCAGCGTGCTCGCTTACGATACGGACACCATCAAGCAGAAGTTTATCGCCGAAGAAGCGTGGATCGGCACCATGTGGTCCGGCGACGCCTCTTTCGCACACAAGGACAACAAGGACCTGGCCTTCGTGATTCCGAAGGAGGGCGCCGTCATCTGGGCCGACACCTTCGCCATTCCGAAGGGAGCCAGACACAAAGACCTGGCGCAGAAATTCATCAACTACCTGTATGACCCGAAAGTCAGCGCCGCCAATTACGAATACATCGGCTACAACGATCCCAACGCCAAAGCCGAAAGCTACCACAGCGAAGCCTTCAACAACGATCCGATGCTGAAAGCCGCCAAGGACTACATTTCCAAGGGCGAATGGATCGAGGATATCGGAGAAGCCCTGACCATGTACGACCGGTACTGGACGGAGCTGAAGACTGGCAAGTGACTCCTGGAAAAGAGGTTGATACCGTTTGAAACACTGGCAACGCATCCCCCTGATGCTCGCTGTCATCGCCTGCTTCGCCTTCCTCACGGCGGGCTGCGGCGACGAGGACAAGAAAGAGGTACTGAACATTTACAGCTGGGCCGACTACTACGACCCCGAGGTCCTGTCTGAATTTGAAAAGAAGTACAACTGCCGTGTCAACTACGACGTCTATTCGAATAACGAAGAACTGCTGGCCAAACTGCAGGCCGGCGGCGCCCAGTTCGACATCATCCAGCCGTCGGACTACATGGTGACGACCATGATCAAGCTCAACATGCTGGAAAAACTCGACCCGGCCGCACTGACCAGCAGGCCCCAGCTCGTCAAGGGCCTGCAGGCGCCGGAATACGATGCGGAGCACGTCTATTCCCTGCCTTATGTGTGGGGCCTGACAGGCATTGCCTATAACAAACGGTATGTAAAGGAGCCGCCCACCTCGTGGAGCGACCTTTGGAAGCCGGAATACAAGGGACACGTGATGTTGCTGAACGACTGCCGCGAAGTCTTCAGCCTGGCCCTGAAGCGGAACGGCCGCTCCAACAACACGGACAACCAGGCCGAAGTGGAGCAGGCTTTCCACGATTTGAAGCAGCTCAATCAGAATGTCCTGGCCTACGATACGGAAAACAACAAGCAGAAGATGATTTCCGAAGAAGTCTGGATCGCCCAGATGTGGTCCGGCGACGCTTCGTACTCCAATACGGAAAACCCGAACATCCAGTTCGTCATTCCCAAGGAAGGGACCGTCATCTGGGCCGACAACATGTGCATCCCCAAGGGGGCGAAACACAAAGACCTGGCCATGAAGTTCATCAACTTCATGTACGATCCCGACGTTTCAGCCCGCAACTTCAACTACATGCGCCTGCCGAACGCCAATGCGGCGGCCCTGCCGAAGATGGACCAGGCCATCGCCGGCAACCCCATCCTGAAATACGCGGACACGCAAGGCAACAAGGGGGAATGGCTCCGCGACATCGGCGACGCCATCACCATGTATGACCAGTACTGGACGGAATTGAAGACGGGAAAATGACCGCACAAGAAAACGACAGCCTCATGGCAGACCTGTCTGGAACAGGTGCCGTGAGGCTTTTTCTTTGGCTGCGGAAAGGGCTGCAGGGGCACTGCGGGCGGAGGTCCCCCTCACAGGTACCCCAGGTGCTCCAGCAGGATCTTGATGCCCAGGAGGCACAACAAGACACCTCCGACGCTTTCGGCACGGCTGCGGAACCGTTCCCCCAGCCGGAAGCCGATGAGCCCGCCGGCAAAGGAGAAACAGAAGGTGACGATGCCGATGAGCAGGGAACTTTCCAGGACCCGGACGCTCAGGAAGGCAAAGCTGATGCCGACGGCCAGGGCGTCAATGCTCGTCGCCACGGCCAGGGTGAACATGCGCCGCGCGCTGTAGCTGTCCACGAGTTCGCAGGCTTCCCGGCTTTCGCGGATCATGTTGAAGCCCAGGTACAGGAGCAGGAAGAAGGCGATCCAGTGGTCGTAATCGCGGATGTAGTCAATCGCCCAGGAGGCACAATAAAAACCGACGACGGGCATGAGGAACTGAAAAAAGCCGAACCAGGCACCGAAGCGGACGGCTCCCCGGAGACGGGACGCCGGCGCCAGGGCCAGGCTGCCGCAGACGGATACGGAAAAAGCATCCATGGACAGGCTTACAGCCAGCAAAAACAAATCAATCAGGTTCATGCTTCCTCTTCCTTTGTTTTTTGTTCTTCCGCTTTCTGCAGGGTTTCCCGGGCATGGCGGCGGTTTGCCATCTCTTCCCGTTCCGAGGCGGCGTTGCGCGCCTCTTCCTCCTCCGCCGTCAGTACGTACAAGGCCGGGCTCCCGGAGGTTCCCAGGCGGTCCTCGGTCTTGTAGCGGGCCAGGTCATGGCTCTTCTTCAGGGCGCGGAAAATGCCGCCGACCATCATGATGCCCAAAGCAATGGCGCAAGCGTCCATGACGGCGCTCAGGAGGATTTCCGTGCCGTAGCTGCCGGCATTTTCCAAAATATAGTACATGCCCCGGTACATGCCGAGTCCCGGCACCAGGGGAATGACGGCCGGAATATTGAAGACCGTCACAGGCTGATGGAAGCGGCGCGCCGCCAGTTCGCTCAACAGGGCTACGCAGACCGTCGCGGCGAAGTTGGCCGAAAAGGAGCTGACGTCCTGCCCTTTCAGTCCGGTGAAGACCACCCAGCCCACACCGCCAATCAGGCCGCCGGGCCAGAGCATCCGTTTCGGACACTGGAAAAGCACGCCGAAGGAAACGGCAGCCACGAAGGCGAAGAAAAACGCTTTCAACCAGATCATCGCAGGCCTCCCCAGGTCCAAACCTTGACAGCGAATGCCAGGCCGACGGCAATCGACAAGGCGAACAGCACCGCTTCGGCAATGCGGGAGTTCCCGCTCAGCAGGTCGCCGCCGATGTAGTCGCGCACGCCGTTCGTGAAGGGCAGCCCCGGCAAAAAGGGCATGAGGGCCCCGACGATGATGTTCTGCATGGTGCAGTTCCGGTCCGCTTTGCAGCAGGCCAGGGCGATGAAGCCGATTACAAGGCCGGCGATGAAGTTTTCCCAGAAGGCCGTCGGATGGAGCTTGTTCAACAGTTTGAGTACGCCCATGGCGGCGAAACCACAGAGGAAGGCCGCCACGAAATCGTGCCAGTTGCCGCCGAGCAGCATGGCGAAGGCCGCGCTTCCCACACCGGATGCAAGGGAGACGAGCAGGTTGCCGTAGGGGTGGGAACGGCGGATCCGTTCGCGCATCCATTCCTTGGCTTTGCCATACGTCATGCCCCATGGTTTGAAGTTGTAGGACAGGTTGTTGATGTCCATGATGAGGCCCAGGTCGATGGCACGCCAGCGCACGCGGAAAACGCGGCTCTTGCCATGGGCGCTTTCGTCCCCGAGGATGATGACCGTCGGCGTGCAGAAGACATTGAGGTCATAGTAGCCGTGACTGCGGCAGAAGCGCATCATGGTGTCTTCGACGCGGCTCGTTTCAGCGCCGCTCTTCAACAGGATGCGCCCCATGTCCATGGCGATGTCCATGACCTGGCTCTTCGTCATGCCGTTCCCACGGGTGTCCAGGATTCCGTCCGCCATGGAAATCACCTCCGGAATAATGCGGCGACAGCCGCCTTGAACCGGTTGGCCCCGCCCATAGAGGGATGGGGCACACAGTCACAGGGGATGCCGTATTTCTGCAGGGTCTGGGCCGATTTCCGCCCGATGGCCACGACCTGCGCCTGCGGCAGCAGTTCCATCAATCCGCGGGCGTAGATGATGCCCGCGCCGAGTTCCCTGCCCTCGGGCGTGCGGTTCGTCAACAGACCCTGTTCCTTATAGGGATGGAAGGGAAAGATGTTCCACAGGACGGCATCGAAAGTCCCCAGGTGTTCACGGTGCAGGCTGCCCCACATGACAGTGGCCGTCGGCTCGTTGAACCCCAGGGCGCGCTGCGTCCCTTTCAGGAGCGGCGAATCCGGATTGCTCGTGCGGCGGTAGTCCCAGCCCGGTCCCAGCACTTCTTCGGGCCGGACTTCCGGATGATGACCGAGCAGGATGCGTTCGCTGGTCATGGCCATGCCGGAAAAATGGCCGCCCTGATACCCCAGGCCTTCGGCAATGAACAGGTAGTGCGCCTGCCGCCGCAGCTCCAGATAGCGCTGCAGGTTCGCATAGCGGATGCGCGGTGCTTCCGGCCCGATATCCAGACCCGGTCCATAGTCCCGCCAGGGATTGAAGACCCGCGGTGCCTCATAATCCAGCAGACGGTCCATAAAGGTTTCTATCGTAACGGACATGACATCTCCTCCAAAACGCACTGACAGGCGTCCATATAGGCACATTATAACACGGAATGACGTAAAAAGGACAGCGGAACGCCGTCCGATATGGTAACATAGAGGAAGATGGAAAAGTACACTGGAACCGGAAAACGGGGTGCGGATCATGGCATATTATGTGACAATCGATATCGGAGGGACCGCCGTCAAATACGCCCTGGCGGATGAAACCGGGCGGTTTTGGGACAAAGGCGAGACGCCGACGGGGCTGCCGGGCGCGGGCATCCCCCACCTGCTGAGCTTGCTGGCAGACATCGTGCACCGCTATCAGGCGCGCTGCAAGGTGGAAGGTGTGGGCCTCGACACGGCCGGTGTCGTCGATGCCGAAAAGGGCACCATCCTCCTGGAAGCCCGCAATTTTCCCGGGTATACCGGGACCGGCCTGAAGGCGTGGATAGAGGACCGGTGCCACATTCCCTGCACCGTCGAAAACGACGTGAACGCGGCAGCCCTGGGGGAATACTGGCTGGGCGCCGGGAAAGGCGCGCGTTCCCTCGTCTGCATCACCGTGGGGACGGGCATCGGCGGGGCACTGCTCCTGGACGGCCGGCTGATCCACGGGGCGTCGGGCAGTGCCGGCGAAGTCGGCTATATGCACATTGAAGGCGGGGAACGGGACCTGGAGGCTTCGGCCCGCGTGCCCTGGCTGCTGGAAACGGTGGCCCGCGCCAAAGGGATGGATGTCACGGACCTGGACGGACGCAAAGTCTTCGACCTGGCGGAACAAGGCGACCGGGACGCGGAACAGGCCGTCGCCACCATGCTGCACCGCCTGGCCCTGGGCATCGGTAATGTATGCTGCGTCTTCAATCCGGAGCGGATCCTCCTGGGCGGCGGCATCATGGCCCGGCAGGCCTACATACGGCCCAGGCTGGACGCGGAGCTGGAGCAGCTCGTCGCCCCGGCCCTGCGGGTGAACACCCGCATCGGCTTTGCCGCCCTGGGCAATGACGCCGGCATGATCGGCGCCCTGCGGAACCTGCTGGACAAGGTGGAAAAGAAAGGACGGATTGGATGAAGACCTGTCGTTTCGAACTGTATCGTTCAAAAAGGACGAAGACGCTTCCAAAAAATTCTTGACAACAAGGGGTTTTTCCCTTATACTAGAGGAGCTACGGAACTATAGCTCAGTTGGTTAGAGTACTACCTTGACATGGTAGGGGTCACAAGTTCGAGTCTTGTTAGTTCCACCATTTAAATGCACTGACCGGGAATGTTCGCAGGAACATTCCCGGTCTTGTTTTTCCCTCAACCGCCGAAACGGCAAACGGGAGCAGGAAGCATAGGCTTCCTGCTCCCGTTTCTTAATGCCGGCCGCCCCGCTTTTTCCGGTCCTTGCGGATGGGGTCCAGGGAGTCACTGGAAAAGCGGCCCTCCTCGCGGAACATTTTCAACGCATCGCCCATGACGCGGAAATTCAGCTCCGTCCCTTCCTTATCGGCCACATAGTCCGCCGCACATTCCGGCCCGATCCCGAACTCTTCGGCCGTCGCGACGGCATCGATGTTGGCCCCCAGGAAGACGAACTCCCAGCCGTATTCCGACTTCTGCCGTTCAATCATTTCCTTGATCTTCCGGCCGGTGTACTCGCGGCTCGAATTCTCCTCCCCGTCCGTGATGATGACGAACAGCACGTGGGACGCCCGGTATGCGCCGGCCGTATGACGCTGCACCGCCCCGATCTTATGGATGGTGCGGCCTATGGCGTCGAGCAGCGCCGTGGATCCGCCGGGTTCGTAGTCCTTGTCCGTCAGCGGCTGGACAGCCTGCAGGTCAATGCGGTCGTGGAGCAGTTCGTAGCGGTTGTCGAACAGCACCGTCGTGACGCGGCACCCGCCGTCCACCTTCTTCTGCTTTTCCAACATGCTGTTGAACCCGCCGATGGTGTCCTTTTCCAGGCCCGTCATGGAGCCGCTCTTGTCCAGGATGAAAACCAGTTCCGTCAAATTCTGTTTCATAAGAAATCCCTCCTTCGTTACCTCAATGATAACGCAGGAGGGACAATCCGTGGTCGCCTGCAAAGCGACATCCGCCTCTTCCGTTTCCCTGCTTCAGTCACGGGATCCCAGTAGCGGCTGGTCGTAATGGAACAGGACCTCGTTGACGGCATAGATGTCGTAATTTCCCTGCCGGATGAAATATTCAACGATTACATCGGCCTTGATGCTGTGCGACAGGGCGTACCCCGCCTTCATCAGCAGGGTCTCCGTTTCCGCCAGGGTCAGTTCGAGGGCGATGGCCAGGGCCAGCACGGTCCGTTTGCCCGGCATGTAGCCCTTGCCCGTCCGGATCTTCGAAAAGAGCTTGCGGTCGATGTTCGCCTTTTTGTACACCTCCGCGTCGGTCTTGCCCCGGGCATCGATGAGCCGCAGCAGCGTCACATTGAAGGGCTCATCCAGGTTACCGATGACATCTTCCAGTTCCGCCGGGGCAGACCCGTACTCCGTCTGAAAGGCCTGCACCTGTTGCAGCGCCTCCATGTCATACTGGTTCATCTCCCGCTGCCTGGACAGAGGCAGGATTTCATAATTCTCGTCCAGGTAATTCTCCACTTCGCCCAGCAGCTGCCTGCTGACGACGAAGGATTCCCGGTCGAAGACGGTCAGGACGATGTCCAGGTCGTGCTGCCGCAAAAAGTCCCGGAAGACTTCCACGGCCACCCGCAAGGCAGCCTCCTTCGGATACCCGTAGATTCCGCTGGAAATCAGTGGAAAGGCAATGCTCGCACAGTCATGCTCCACGGCGAGCCGCAGCGCAGACAGGTAGGCAGAACGCAGCAGCCGTTCGCACGCTGCCGCCTCCTCCCCGCGGTAGACCGGCCCCACCGCGTGAATCACATATTTGGCCGGCAAGGCGAAGGCCGCCGTAATGGCTGCCTCCCCCGTACGGACCGGCGCCACCTTGCGGCAGGCCTCCTCCAGCTTTTCCGCGCCGGCGGCCCGGAAAATGGCGCCGCACACACCCCCGCCCCTGGCAAGGCCTGTATTGGCGGCATTCACGATGGCATCCACAGGAAGTTTCGTAATATCCTGCCGTAAAATCGTAAAGGGCATCTTATCCTCCTGCGGCCCGCAGCTGCTGCGGGCCGGCTCTGTATTCTGTATTCGGAAAAAAAAGGCTGCCGGAGCATGCTTCCTCCGGCAGCCTGTAGCAGACGGTCATGCTTCCCTGGCCGCCGTCTCCTTCAATCTTTCCGTATCAATGCCTTCGCCCAGGACTTTCCCTTCAGGGCATTTCTCCTTCGCGACGGACAACATCAGTTTCAACCGGTTCAGCTGGTTGACTTCCGAAGCGCCGGCATCGCAGTCCATGGCAACCAGGTTGGCATCCTCGTAGGTGCGGCGGATCTCGCGGAACACGCCTTTGCCCATGATATGGTTCGGCAGGCAGGCCCACGGCTGCAGGCAGACGACGTTACGGACGCCTTCCTCCATGAGTTTGGCGATTTCACCGGGCAGCAGCCAGCCTTCGCCGGCGATATTGCCCAGGGATACATGCTGCGAAGCCAGTTCGGCCACCTTGTAGATGGAACACGGCGCCGTAAAGTGTTTCGATTCCTCCAGGGCCTTGCGCATGGGGCTCAGGAAGAATTCCGCCACGCGGATGAACATCTTGCCGCCGGCCTTGCGGAGCCAGGAGCCGTCCAGCAGGTCGTGCTTGGAGATGCCGTCGAAGCCCATGTACATCATGAAGTTGGACAGTTCCGGCATGACGACTTCGGCGCCTTCGCGGGCAAGGACATGCTCCAGGTGGTTGTTGGCCACCGGGTGGTACTCAACCAGGATTTCGCCGACGACGCCGACTTTCGGCTTCCACAGGTTCGGGACCAGGGGAATGGCGTCGAACTCCTTCACCAGTTCGCGGATGGTCTTCTTATACTTGAAATAGCTGCCGTGATCGAGTTCGTCTTCGCAGCGGGCGATCCACTTGTTGTACAGGCGGTCCGTCGAGCCGGGAATCAGCTCGTAGGGGCGCATGCGGTTCGTCACATTCTGCAGCAGGTCCCCGTAGACGATGGCCTTGGCCACTTCGATGTAGCCTTCCGGGTTCAGGGTGAATCCATCCTTCTCCAGGCCGTAGCAGGCGAAGACCGGCACTTTCGGGAAGCCGGCATTCTTCAGGGCGCGGCGCATGAGGCTCATGTAGTTCGTCGCGCGGCATTCGCCGCAGGTCTGGAAGAGCACGATGCTCGTGCGGTCCGGGTCGTATTTGCCGCTCTTCAGGGCCGCCAGCATCTGGCCGATGACGACGATGGCCGGATAGCACATGTCGTTGTGGACATACTGCAGGCCCGCGTTGATGGCGTCGTTCCTGTCCGTCTCCGGAATGACCAGGTTGTAGCCGTAGCGCGTCAGCACGTGCTTGATGAGCTCGAAATGGATTGGAGCCATCTGGGGCGCCAGGATTGTATGGGTTTCCTTGCATTCCTGCGTGAAATGGGGGCGCTCCGGCAGAATCAGGGGCTCGAATTTCGGGACCGGGCGGCGCGACAGCACGGCCAGCAGGGAACGCAGGCGGATCCGGGCGGCCCCGAGGTTCGTTACCTCGTCCAGCTTGATCATGGTGTACAGGCGGTTATGGCCTTCCATGATTTCCCGCACCTGGTTCGTCGTGATGGCATCAAGGCCGCAGCCGAAAGAGGACAGCTGGATCAGGTTCACTTCGGGATGCGCCGCGGCAAATTCCGCCGCATGGTACAGGCGGGCATGGTAGCTCCACTGGTTGACGATGTACAGGTTGTCTTCCTGCACCGGCATATGGTAGACGGCATCTTCGGAAACGATGGCCAGGTTGTAGGACTGGATCATTTCCGGAATGCCGTGGTTGATTTCCGGATCGATATGGTACGGCCGGCCGACCAGCAGGATGACCTGCATGTTGTGTTCCTTGGCGTAGGCGAGGATTTCGGCGCCCTTCTTCCGCACGTCTTCACGATACTGTTCCAGTTCGTCGTAAGCGGCGTTCATGGCGTCGGTCAGTTCCCTGTCCGGAATGTTTTCCGAAGCGAACGCCTCCACCAGGCGCTGGCGCATGCGTTTCCTGTTCGCAATCGGCAGGAACGGCTCCATGAACTTGATGTCCTTTTCCCGCAGGATATCCATGTTGTTGCGGATGTTTTCTGCGTAGGAAGCCACGACCGGGCAGTTGTAATGGTTTCCCGTGCGGTTGACGTCGTCTTCCATGTTATACGGCAGGCAGGGATAGAAAATCTTCTTCAGGCCCTTCTCCACCAGGTCCATGATATGGCCGTGCACCAGCTTGGCCGGATAGCACAGGGAATCGGACGGAATGGTGGACATGCCCTTGTAGTAGATCTGCGCCGATGATTTGTCGGAAATCACCACTTCGTAGCCCAGCTTCGTGAAGAAGGTGGCCCAGAAGGGGAAATCCTCGTACATGTTCAGGACGCGGGGGATGCCGATCCGGCCCCGCGGCGCGTTCTGCAGCGGTTTATAATGGTTGAACAGGCGCTCGTTCTTGTATTCGTAGATGTTCGGCGCCTTGTGCAGGTTCTTCGGCTTGCCTTCGCCGCGTTCGCAGCGGTTGCCCGTAAAGAAGCGGCCGCCATCGGGGAAGGTCTGCATGGTGACCAGGCAATGATTGCCGCAGCCGTTGCAGCGGTAGGACCGCGACGTGACCTTGAAGGTCTCCAGCTGTTCGTCCGGGAGCAGGGAGGAAATGCGGGCCGGTTCGTCCGCATGGGCTTCCAGGGTCAGGATGGCCGCGCCGTAGGCGCCCATCAGGCCGGCGATATCCGGGCGGATGACATCCTTGCCGAGCAGTTTCTCCATGTTGCGCAGGACGGCATTATTGTAGAATGTACCGCCCTGGACGACGATGTGGTCTCCCAGTTCCTTCACGTCCTTGAGCTGCATGACCTTGAAGAGGGCGTTCTTGATGACGGACAGGCCGATGCCGGCGGAAATGTCCGCCAGGGCCGCTCCTTCCTTCTGCGCCTGCTTGACGCGGGAGTTCATGAAGACCGTGCAGCGCGTACCCAGGTCGACAGGCGTCTTGGAATCCATGGCCTTGTCGGCGAATTCCGCCGCCGTCATATGCAGGCCCTGGGCGAAGTTCTGGATGAAGGAACCGCAGCCTGCGGAGCAGGCTTCGTTCAACGTGATCTTTTCAATATTGCCATCGCGGATCTGGAAGCACTTCATGTCCTGGCCGCCGATATCCAGCACGCAGGTCACTTCGGGGCAGAATTCCCGGGCCGCGCGGTAATGGGCGAAGGTTTCGACTTCGCCGTCGTCGGCATGCAGGGCCGCCTTGACGATGTTTTCGCCGTAGCCCGTCGTCAGGGCGCCGGCAATCCAGGTCCCTTCAGGCATGGCCTTGTAGAGGCCGCGCACCTCGCGGATGACGACATCCAGCGGTTCGCCCTGGTTGCTGCCGTAATCCGTGTAGAGAATCTGTTTATCTTTGCCGATGGCCACGATCTTCGTCGTCGTGGAACCAGCGTCGATGCCCAGATACAGAGGGCCGCGGTAGGCGGCGAGGTCGCCCCGTTTCACCCTGTCCTTGTCGTGACGGGTCACAAAGGCGTCATATTCCGCTTTGCTGCGGAACAGGGCCAGCCGTTCGTCGCGGACGATGCCGTAGCTGCCCTGGGCCTTGTCAAGGTTCTTCACCAGGTCTTCGTAGCCCATCCCGCACGTCTCATTGGACAACGCGCAGCCGATGGCCACGAAATAGGCGCCGTCCTCCACGTCCACCACGTTTTCCGGTGCCAGTTTCAGGGTCTCGATAAAGCGTTTCTTCAATTCCGGCAAAAAGGTCAGGGGCCCGCCGAGGAAGGCCACGTTGCCCTTGATTTCGCGTCCCTGGGCCAGGTTGCCGATGGTCTGGTTCACGACGGCCTGGAAGACGGACTTGGCGATATCCTCCCGCGAAGCGCCGTCGTTCATGAGGGCCTGGATATCCGTTTTGGCGAATACGCCGCAGCGGCTGGCGATGGTATAGATGCGCTGGGCCTTGGCCGCCAGGTCGTTCAGTCCCTTGGCGTCCGTATTCAGCAGGGACGCCATCTGGTCGATGAAGGCCCCCGTGCCGCCGGCTCAGACGCCGTTCATGCGTTCTTCCGGCGCAGACCCGAAGTACATGATCTTGGCGTCTTCCCCGCCCAGTTCCACCATGGTATCTGTCTGGGGAATCAATTCCCTGACAGCCGTCGCCGCCGCAATGACTTCCTGCACAAAGGGCAGTTCCAGGCGCTGGGCGATGCCCATGCCGGCCGACCCGGTCAGGGCGAAGCGGAAACGCTCCCTTCCCACGACGTCCTTCAGTGCCTGCAGACTGGACGTCAACGCATGGGGAATGTCGGAGAAATGCCGCCCGTACGTCTTGTAGAGGATACGGCCGGCTTCATCCAGCACCACCGTCTTAATCGTCGTCGAACCGATATCGATTCCGACTTTCAAATCATTGGTCATGTGAACACCTCATCTATATAAAAAATGATACCTGCAGGTTTCCGCCGCATGAAAGCCTCTCCTGCGCACCTTCCGCTTCATTCCGCCGACCGGATGGAAGCCGTTGGGACAAGCCGGAAGTAGAAAGCCCGGCGCCTGCCGAATGGAAGCCCTTGCCGGATAGCGGCCGGTCCGAATGGGGACACTCCCGCTATTTAACAATACATTATATACCTATTTTGATAAAATTGCATCAGGTTTTACAGAATATCCGTTTCCGCCCGGTTCAGGGCCGTTTTCGCAGTTCCCCAAAAAAATTTATAAAAAATTAGCACTCAGCACTTGACAGTGCTAACAACATGTGCTAGGATATGCTTAGAAACAAAAGAAAGGCTTCCGAAAGAACCGCAAAGGTGCCGGACGGAGGCGCAGGGGAACGGCCGCGAGGCCGATTCTTTTGGAGCCGAAAGTCAAAAAGTCAACCGCCTTCCTGAGTTTCCAAAATCCACAAACAAGCAGATTCACATAACGATTGGAGGAATGTATTATGATGTTTCCGAGCATTTTTGGTGAAAACGTATTTGATGATTGGAATGATGACGCTTACGGCCTGATGAATCCTTCCGCCTTCTTCGGCAAAGGCAATCCCCTGTATGGCAAACATGCAGGCAACATCATGAAGACCGATATCCGCGAAACCGACAAGACCTACGAGATGGATGTGGACCTGCCGGGCTTCTCGAAAGAGAACATCCAGGTACAGCTGGAAAAAGGGTATCTGACCATTGTCGCTTCCAAAGCCCTCGATAAGGACGAAAAGGACAAAGAAGGCAAGTATCTGCGTCAGGAACGGTACAGCGGAACCTGCAGCCGCAGCTTCTACGTAGGCGAAGCCCTCACCAACGAGGAGATCAAGGCGAAATTCGAAGACGGCGTGCTGAAACTGAGCATCCCCAAGAAGGACGCCAAGGAAATCGACCAGAACAAGTACATCGCCATTGAAGGCTGATATACCCCCATCAAATGACGCACCCTTTCACGTTACCCCTTAAAATTCTCAAACAACCCCTCAAACAACACTTCCCAAATGTTTTTCTCCCCTTTGAAAAAGCCGGTCACGCAAGTGACCGGCCTTTTTTTATGCAGTTACATGTCATGCCGTCAATCCGGCTGCCGCCCGAGGACGAGGACACCGACGGTCCGGCACCGGGCCGCCAGGGCCTGGATCACCATGCCCGCCGCCAGGGATGACACGAGCACCAGGACATAGAAAAGCAGTACAGGGACCTGGGCGAAGGCAAATCCCAGATAGCCCAGGGCGCTATACCAGAAATTGATGAACCAGGGATGTATCAGGTAGATGACCATGGAATACGCCGAAAGCACCTTGAGGAAGAGCAGCCTGTACCCGGACAGGCGTTCCAGGAGGGCGCAGAAGAAGAGCAGCCAGCAGACCGTGTAGAGCAGCCCTTCCGGCGTGAGCTGCGTCAGGTGTTCCGGAATGGCGGCCAATTCCATGCCCCCGTCCAGATAACCGAAAAAGCTGTGCAGGTAGACGCCGCAGGACACCAGCAGCAGAGCCAGGGTGCTCCACAGGTGCGCCCGCAGCCAGTGGCGCACAGCGTCCTCGTGCACGGCGCAGAGCCCGCCCAGGATGAACACAAACCCGTAAAACAAAGGGATGTAGTTCATGCGCTCGTTCAGCAGGCGGATGATGACCTTATAATGGGCCGTCCAGGCCGGATAGCTCCAATAGACAGCGTTCCAATGGTACAGGACCAGCTGCAGGGCCGCCAGCACCGCCAGGCACAGGCCCGTCCCCGCCTTCGTCCCGCGGTCCGTCATCCGCACCAGCCAGCGCCAGAACGGCAGGGTGAAATAGAACCCCAGAAGGATCACGAGGAAGTAGATGTGGTAACAGCCCTCCCCCAGCAGCAGTTTGACAAGCAGGACCGACAAGGAAAAGCTGCCGTCGGGGCGGATCATGTCCTCCCGCTGCCACAGGGCGATGTAGAACAGGGACCAGACCAGGTACGGCACACCGACCGTGCGCAGATGGTGCCGCACGGAAGCCACATAATGGAAGGGCTTGTGCAGCGCGCCATTGCAGAAAAGGCCGTAGCCCGAAATGAAGAAGAACGCGGGCACGGCAAAACGCGTGAAAATCTGCAGCAGCAGAAAAATGTCCAGGCGCGGCGTCGAGGAATCGAGCACGAAGGTGCCGATATGGATGCCGACGACGCCGAGCATGGCCAGGCCGCGCAGATGATCGATGACGGGATTTCGTTTCAAGACCGGACACCCCCAGAAGGATGAATACAAAGGATAGTTTATTATATCACGTTGCCGGCCGCGGGCCTATAAAAATATCCTCCCCGGAAATCCGGGGAGGATACAGGCTGATCTGGAATCACGCTTCCTTTTCAACGGGGTACACGCTGATCTGGCGGCCGTCACGGCCTACGCGTTCAAATTTGACTTTGCCGTCCACTTTGGCGTAGATGGTATAGTCGCGGCCCATGCCGACGTTTTTGCCGGGATGGAACTTGGTGCCGTGCTGGCGCATGAGGATGCTGCCGGCAGTCACGACCTTGTCCTCGTGAGCCTTGATGCCCAGGCGCTGTGCATTGGAATCACGGCCGTTGTGGGAAGAACCGGTACCTTTTTTATGTGCATGTAACTGCAGGATGATCTTAAACATTCTTACTTTCACCTCCATGTTCGCGGACTCGAACATCTTTGGGACATTCTGCCGCCAGCTGCTGCAAGATCCGTACCATGGACCCGATCAGCAACTGGCTTGTTTCATCGGGCGCCTTCTTCAGCTGAACTGTCAGAAGACCCGATTTGGGATCCGCCGTATATGCGACGGGAAATTTCGCTTCGCCTTCCAAGCCGATAAGGGCCATCTGCGTCACCGCAGAAACCCAGGCGCATACCACACTCTCCCCCGCCGGCGCGTCGTTGGCGTGCCCTTTGGCGCGGTAGCCCGTGTAGAGGCCCGACTTGTTCTTGCTGACTTCAACCGTGATCATGGCGTTCCGGATTAAGCCTGGATGCCGCTGATCTTGACGGTCGTGAACGGCTGACGGTGGCCGGCGCGTTTGCGGTAGTTGGATTTGGCTCTGTATTTGAAGACCAGGATTTTGTCCGCTTTCCCCTGTTCCATAACGGTAGCGGTTACCTTGGCACCTTCGACTACCGGTTTGCCGACGGTCACTTCCCCGTCGTTCACGATAGCCAGGACTTCGTCAAATACGACTTCAGCGTCTTTTTCGGCATCCAGCTTCTCTACATTCAGGACATCGCCTTCCTGTACACGATACTGTTTGCCGCCGGTTTTAATGATTGCGTACATGTGTTGCACCTCCCTTATCGTATACTCGCCAATTTCGGTACTTTTCCGGGTGAAAAGTTTACGGGACCTCGTTGAGCGGTTGGGGACGGACTACGCCCATAGCGGGAATCGTCCATACTGAAAAATAATAGCATGCGGGACCGCATTTGTCAACAATTAAATCGTATAGAACCAGGTTTCGGCCTGTTTCAGGTCCTTGGGCTTGGAGTCCGGCTTGTTGTCCTCGTTGAAGTGGAGTTCCTGGCTCTTGATGCTGACGTTCGATCCGGGCGGTACGGACATGGTGATGAAGGTGTTGCCGCCGATGACGGAGTCATGGCCGATGACCGTGTCGCCGCCCAGGATGGAGGCACCGGAATAGATGGTGACGTTGTCCTCGATGGTCGGGTGGCGTTTTTTGCCGTGCAGCTTCTGGCCGCCGCGGGTCGACAGGGCGCCGATGGTGACCCCCTGGTAGACCTTCACGTTATTGCCGATGACCGTCGTCTCGCCGACGACGATGCCCGTGCCATGGTCGATGAAGAAATTGCGGCCGATGGTGGCGCCGGGATGGATATCGATGCCCGTTTTGCCGTGGGCATATTCCGCCATGATCCGCGGCAGCATGGGCACATTCAGTTCATAGAACTCGTGAGCCAGGCGGAAGACCATGATGGCGTACATGCCGGGGTAGCAGTAGATGATCTCGTCCTTGCTGAACGCCGCCGGGTCGCCGTCGAACTCGGCCTGCACCGTGGAATCGACCAGGTCGCGGATTTTCGGGATGCGCGACATGAACTCCAGGGCCAGTTCCTGCCCGCGGGTCTGGCAGGTCCGGTAATCCTTGTCGGCGTATTCCGGCAGGAAACGGATGAAGCGGGTGATTTGCTTGCTGAGGTTGAACAGGACATCTTCCACCAGAGTCTGCAGGTTGTTTTCTGCCGTGTAGTAATGGTAGGACTTGATGCGGAAATAGCCCGGGAACAGGATTTTCTGCAGCTTGTCCAGAATATCGATGACCGCGTCCATGTCCGGTCCGGAAAAGCCCGTGCTCTTATCAATCGTACGGCCTTTTGCGTAATCGGCGAGGATGCTTTCGGAAATCTTCCTGATGCGTTTTTCCATGTTGGCCATGAGTAGAACCTCCGTACAGTAATATCATCATTATACCAGACATCCGGGCAGTTTGGCGCAATGCCTTTACACTTTTTTGTATATTTCCCCGGAAATTTTGCCTTTTGACGCCGGTTCGTTGCAAAGGATGGGAAATTTGGTATAATAGGCATATATATCAGGATGTATCCCTTCACAGGGACCGCAAACCCGTCCCGGGTCGGCGGAAAGGCACTGAAATATCATGTCAACTATCATCAGGGGGGCTGAACAATGCTGGAAAAACCGGAATTGAAGATTGCAGATGAAGAGATTTACAATGCCATTGAGCTGGAAAAGGACCGTCAGCAGAACAATCTGGAAATGATCGCGTCTGAAAACCACACGAGCGTTGCCGTCATGGAAGCCATGGGCAGCGTCATGACGAACAAGTATGCCGAAGGATATCCCGGACACCGTTATTACGGCGGCTGCCAGTTCGTGGATATGGCGGAAACCCTGGCCATCGAGCGGGCCAAAAAGCTGTTCGGCGCAGAGCATGCGAACGTGCAGCCACATTCCGGCGCACAGGCCAACCTGGCCGTCTATTTCGCCACGCTGAAACCCGGTGACACCGTCCTGGGCATGGACCTGTCCAACGGCGGCCACCTGACCCACGGCAGCAAAGTGAATGCCTCGGGCACGCTGTATGATTTCCACGGCTACGGCCTGAATCCGGAAACGCAGCGCATCGACTACGACGCTGTCGCGAAAATGGCTAAGGAACTGAAACCGAAGATGATCGTCGCCGGTGCCAGCGCCTACCCCCGCACCATCGACTTCGCCAAATTTGCCGAAATCGCCCGCGACAACGGCGCCCTGCTCTTCGTCGACATGGCCCACATCGCAGGCCTCGTCGCCGCCGGGTACCATCCGAGCCCCGTGCCCTACGCGGACATCGTCAGCACCACGACCCACAAGACCCTGCGCGGCCCCCGCGGCGGCCTGATCCTGTGCCGCGAACAGTTCGGCAAGGCCATTGACAAGGCTGTGTTCCCGGGCATGCAGGGCGGGCCCCTGATGCACGTCATCGCCGCCAAGGCCGTCGCCCTGAAGGAGGCCCTGCAGCCTTCCTTCAAGGAATACGCCCACGGCATCGTTGTGAACGCCCAGGCCCTGGCCGACGAGCTGCTCAAGGGCGGCTGCAACCTGGTCACGGGCGGCACGGACAACCATCTGATCCTCATCGACGTCCGCAACAAGGGTATCAATGGCAAGCAGGCGGAAAAACTGCTGGACACGGTCCACATCACGGTCAACAAGAACACCGTCCCGAACGAGACGGAAAGCCCCTTCGTGACGAGCGGCATCCGTCTGGGCACGGCAGCCCTCACGACCCGCGGCATGAAGGAAGACGACATGCGCGTCATCGGCAAGGTCATGGTCGATATCCTGAACCACCCCGACGACGAAAAAGTCACGGCCGACTGCAACGCCCGCATTGCGGAACTGTGCCAGAAACATCCCCTCTATCCGGACGTGGAATAAACGGGACTTCTGCAGGTACAACTTTCAACGGAACGTAAAAACCCCGCGCAAGCGGGGTTTTTCTTTGTCCAACGCCTGCGCCTTCCCAGTATGCGGATTTGAGCATAAAAATACGGCCGCACCCATGAAGGTACGGCCTTTTAGATTGCTGCTGCCATTAACTTTTTGAATTGGCGGAGAGGGTGGGATTCGAACCCACGGAAGCTTTGACACCTCGCTAGTTTTCAAGACTAGAGCCTTAAACCGCTCGGCCACCTCTCCAGATGTTGACATTATACCACATTTGCGGCCTGAAGGCACCTTATTTGCCGAGTTCGCTGTCAACGGCGTCCAAAATGTCCTGCTCCAGGCTTGCGCCCAGGTCGCGGCAGGCATGCAGCCGCACTTCGCACTGGTACACGAAATCCTTGTCCCGGACCGGTTTCAGGTTGGCCGTGACATTGTAGGCAGCAATGCGCAGGCAGGCACGGGCCAGGATGGCCGAAGCGGCGCCGTCGGTCACCAGCAGACGGCTGCCTTTGCCGACCACCTTCTCCGCCAGGCGCAGGATGTCGATGCAGGTTTCGGACAGATGCAGGGACGCCAGGACGGCGATCTTGCTTGCCCGCTCGATTTCAGCCTGCCGTTTTGCCTGCTCGTGGGGCGTGCTTTTCGGCATCTTGTAGGCGTTCAGGATGAGGCCGAACATGTCGGCGTCCTCCTGGGCCATGGCCAGCATTTCCCGCTGCAGCGCTTCCGACGACGCGATGACGGATTGCATTTCCTCTTCCACATCGGCGTAACTTTTCTTGCCGACCGTCAGGTGGGCAGCCATTCCGGCCAGCGCGCCGGCCATGGCCCCCGCAAAGGCGGCAGCACTGCCGCCGCCCGGCGACGGTTTGGACGAATTCAGGTCATATACGAAGTTGCGGAATTGCTGATCCGCGAATTTCTCGGTCATACGGATTTCCTCTTGCAATCAGAATTTCAGGCGGCCGTCCCCTTTGTAGTCGACGGTCTTGGCATAGCGCAGGAAGAATTTGAAGAAGTCCTGGGCAGGCCCCTTGTTCCCGGCGTTTGCCAGATAGCTCAGGTTGTATCCGTCGGCACCTTCGACCATGCGGGAGCTTACGGCGACTACGTAGGTAGCGTCATTTTGCAGCTTCTGGCCGTTCTCCAGTTCAATCGAACCGATGCGGGAACCTTCCGGATTGTTGATACGGGCCGCCACACGGAGACCGGAGAAGCGGATCAGGCCCGTACCTGGATTGAGGCCGTGCTCGATGATGGCACGGATCTGGGAGCCCGTCAGCTGCCCCGTGACGATGCTGTCCTTGTACGGCATGACGGAGGTGATGGTTCCTTCGTTAATATCGCCGGCCGGGACGCTGTACCGGAAGGAGCTGCCAGGGTACAGGACGATGTCGCAGTTATAGGCTTTGCGGACCATGTCCGTAAAGTATTCGCCCAGCGTGGACTGCCCGCCAGGGTAGTTCGTCAGGGCCGTCAGGTTGTCCGCCAGCTTGGCGCCCTTGGAAGCGGGCTGCGGTGCTTCGTTGACGGATCCGTTGACGTTCTGGTAGATGCTGGTCTTGGACTGCTTGTCCTTCTTCTGGGCCGGCACATAGGACGGGGGCAGGTTCCCCAGCCGCGTGCCCGTGCCGCTCATGAGGCGGGTATAGGTCTTTTCCAGCTGTTTGTTTTCTTCATACGGCAGGGCCATCACATCCACCGTCTTGGCCACGCCGACGAGGACCTTCTTGTCCACGCGGTTATACAGGAAATGGATCTGGGCCAGCTGGGTGCCGAAGGGATCCGCGGCCACGACAGGGATGTTCTTGTAGGTGCCGCGCACTTCTTTGCCTGTACCGGCCAGGAAGACGGCGTCAACGCCGGTCACCTGGTCGAGGAGTGCCGTGATTTCACCGGTGATCTTCTTGTCACCGATGCCTTCGCCCTTGAGGCTGGTCAGCAGGACGACGATCTTGGCCCTGTTATTGCGCAGTTCGTTGACGCACTGCTGTGCCACTTTGGCTGCCGGGACCACGTTGTAGCCGCGGGCTTTGGCAGGTTCGGCCACATCCTGGCCGACGAGGCCGATGACGCCGATTTCGGCACCGGCGCGGTTGAACAGCAGATACGGTTTATACGGCGAGGCCGTGTTGCCGTCGGCATCGACAATGTTGGCAGCCAGGTACGCAAAGTACGACGTGGCAGCCTGGTTCGCGATGTTGTAAGCCTGGTACTGGAAATCCTTTGCACCGGGTACGGTAGCGGAAATATGCATGGCGTTGAGCATCATGATGGTGGGGTCGCCCATGCGTTTGTCATTTTCGTCGGTACCGGCCATATTGTTGCCACCGCCGAAAAAGGCCGTCCCGTAGGGATTCTGTTTGGTCAGCGTATCCGCCGCGCCGGCAAGGCGCAGGGCACCCGGTTCCGCCGTACTGCCCGTGATATGGCCTTGGAAATCGTTGACCCCGTACAGGTCGATTTCGCACAAAGGCTTGATGGGCATGGCATTGCGGGCCAGGGCCGTGCCGCTCAGGACCAGCAGTGCCAGCAGCAGAAAAAGCATCTTCTTCATGTTCGCATCTCCTCTTTCTTGATTTCCTCCTGTTCCGCCAGGGCGGCCAGGTAACGGCGTACCTGCACCACGGCGGCGTATCCGTCCAGGGGTACCGGCGGTACCTGCAGTCCCAACGGGAGGAGGCGGCGCAGGCCCTGGGGCGGGTGGATTTTCCAATACAGGCGGCGTGCCTCCTCCGTGGAATGGGCTTCCCCGATTTCATGGACGGGCACACTGGGAAACAGTTCTTTGACAAGGTCGCATACGGGTCCGCTGTTCGTGCCGTTCCCAATGATGATTCCGGCCAGGACGCGGTGCAGGCTCCAGACATTGCCAGAAGCCAGACGTTCATCCAGGAACCCGCGGATGCTGCTCCGGAGGGAACTCGTCCGCACCACCTGCTGGCTGCGCAGGACGCCGTCCTCCCGGACCAGTGCCAGGCCTGTCTTGTCGCGGCCTGGATCAATGCCCAGATAGTACCGGGCGTTCGGTTGGCTTGGTTTCATCTTAGGCCTCCGGGTTACCAGCGGCGCATGGATTCATCCGCGGAAGCTACCTTTTCCGCTTCCAGGCGGATCTGTACAGGACCGGCCGTCATGATGTCGCCGTCCGCATAGGCCGTCAACATGACCTGGCCTCCCATGCGGCGCATCTTCTCCTGCACATCCACCACCGTCATGGCGCTGATGTTGCCTACCTTTCCCGTCATGGGGTCAGGCAGGACACCGGCTTCGACGGACAGGCGGTTGACTTCCTGCAGGTAGCTCATCATGACTTCTTCGGGCGATACGGACTGGTCTGCCACATTGAGGACCTTCTGGTAAATCAGCTGATTGTTATGGTACACGAGTTTATTGGGAATGACTTCGAACTGGCAGACGACAGGCTGTCCCACGACCGTGTTGGCCAAGGAACGGACGCGGACCAGGATCTGGCCGTGTTCCTTTTGGATCCGCTGTTCGAGGGCTTCGTATTCCGTCTTGGGAACCCATACCACTTCGACCTTTTCCTTCGGGTCGACGCCGATGCGGCTGAGGGCCGTATTGTTGGCCGATTCCAGGAGCCACTTCATCTGGTTGGCGCTTTCTTCCGGCGAACGACCGCCCTCGAGGACGCCGTTGAAGACGACTTCCCCGCTGCGGTAGACAAGCTGGTCTTCGCGCATGTGGAGCAGGCCTTCGTGCAGGAGTTTCGTGCGTTCCTGCAGTTTCGTGATTTCTTCATTCAGACTGTCACGGGCTGCCTGGAGGCCTTTTACCTCGCTTTGGGCCGCCACCAGTTCGCCCTGCGTCGTTTCATGCTGGATACGGGCCGCTTCCAGCCCATTCCGGGCCGCCTGCAGGCTTTCTTCCGATTTCAGGCGCGCCGCGTCGGCGTCCCTGATCTTCTTGTCGAGGGCAGCGATTTCCTCGTTCTTGCTCCTCAGGGTATCCTGGAGGGATTCATATTCCTTCAGGGCCGTTTCCCGGTCCGCCTGCAGCGTACGGATCTCGTTCTGCAGCTTTTCCATGCCGAACAGGGCCGTACGGGCGCTGTTCGAGGAGACGGCCAGGATGAGGACGGAGCAAAGGGAAATGAGCACACCCGACAGGACCGTCAGGAGGACCGACGTATCGTGCGGACGGAGGCTGAAGACGGTCAGGCGCTTCTTCCCGATCTTGCTGCCCAGCTTGTCGGCAATGTAGGCAATGGCGCCACCCATGATGGCCAAAAGGATCATCAGACGGATTCCGAAAAGCATGGTACAGCCTCCTTTCCCCCCGGATGAACGCCGCGGGAGCCGAATCCCGCTTCCGGGCGTAAGATTTCAGGAATTCGATGACCGGTCAGTAATTGGTGCGTTTCAGGAGCCACAGACCGGCAATAAGGCAGATGATGTTCGACGACATGGCCGCCAGGGGCGCCGGAATGATGCCGCCTTTTCCCAGGCCCGTCGTAAAGGCCATGATGCCGTAGTAGACGAAGATGACGATGACGCTCATGCCCAGGCCGATGGACGAGCCGCTGCGCTGACGCTGCGTCCCCAGGGGGGCGCCGAGGAGCGCGAAGACGAAGCTTGCCAGGGGGATGGCGAAACGCATATAGATTTCCGTCCAGTAATAGGACGTAGGCTGTTTCTGCCGTTCGAGCACGGCGATATAGCCCTTCAGTTCGCCGAGGGTCATTTCATCGGCATCTTTCTGCTCCCAGCTGACTTCGCGGGGTTTGGTGTTCAACGGAATGACCTGGTTGGTGAAGGTGGCCTTGCTTGTCACGCCTTCCTTGTCGTCGATGCTGTAGACGATACCTTTGTCCATGACCCACTTGTCGCCTTCCCAGGTGGCTTTGTCGGCCGTCTGGACGCGGACGAGTTTGTTGTTCTGGAATTCTTCGATGGTCACCTTGTCCATGATGCCCGTCGACTCGTTAAAGGACCGGGCGTAGGTGATCCGCTGCGTGGACCCCTTCAGGGTCTTGATGACCACGTGTTCCTGGGTGCGCGGTTTCGTGTTGCCGCGGATTTCCTGCTGCAGGATGCGTTTCTGCTCCGCGTTGCAGGGAGGCACCACCTTTTCCGCCCAGATGACGGAAAACATGCTGACAACGAAAGCGACCACGAGGACCGGCGCCACAATGCGGTAGTAGCTGACGCCGCCCGATTTCATGGCGACGATCTCGCTGCTGCTGGACAGCTTGCCGAACGCCATCAGCGTGGCAAGCAGCATGGACATGGGGAAGGTGTAGTTGATGACCTGCGGCATACTGTACAAAAACATGCGTCCGACCGCCGACAGAGGCGCGTTGTACGTAGTGATGTACTGGACGATCTTGAACAACATGCTGCTGGCGATGAATATGCTGGAGAAGGAGGCAATGCCGAAAATGAACGGATAAAGCAGCTCTTTCAGCACGTATTTATCCAATAAACGAATATGCATCGGAATCCTCCTACATCTTGAAGTTTTCGCCAAGGTAATACTTTTTGGCGACGGGGTCGTTGGCGATGGCATCGCTGGTACCGTGAATCAGCACCTTGCCGCTGGCCAGGATATAGGCCTTGTCGACAATGCTCAGGGTTTCGCGCACATTGTGGTCCGTAATCAGGATGCCGATGCCGCGTTTCGCCAGATGGGCAACCATGCCCTGGATATCGGCCACGGCCAGGGGATCGATGCCGGCGAACGGTTCGTCCAGCAGGATGAAGGCCGGATCCGTCGCCAGGGCCCTGGCAATCTCCACGCGGCGCCGTTCGCCTCCGGACAGGGCGGTACCCTTGCTCTGCCGGATGTGGCCGATATGGAACTCCTCGATGAGGCGGTTCATCTTCGCCACCTGCTCTTCGTGCGTCAGGTTCGTCGTCTCCAGGATGGCCAGCAGGTTTTCCTCCACAGTCATCTTCCGGAAGATGGACGCTTCCTGCGGCAGATAGCCAATGCCTTTGCGGGCCCGTTCGCTCATGGTGTACCGGCTGATGTCCTCGTTGTCCAGCAGCACCTGGCCGCCGTTCGGCTTGGCGATGCCGACGACCATGTAGAACGTCGTCGTCTTGCCGGCGCCGTTCGGCCCCAGCAGACCGACAATCTGCCCCTGTTCAACCGTAAGACTCACGTCGTCCACGACCCGGCGGCCGCCGTACATCTTGACGAGGTTTTTCGTTTCGATAATCACGCTCTAGTCTCCTCCGCCGCTTCCAGCTGTGTCTTGATGTTCGGGCTCGGATTCAGGTCATGGGCGTCATGCGCCATTGCGCTGGCTCCGGCGCCGAAAGCCACATTGTTGACCGGATTGCTGCCCTGGGAATAGTAGACGATCTTCACATTCCCCTGGGCCGTCGTATGGGAATCAGGGCCATTCGTGTTGGTGATCTTCAGGCGGTTGCCCGTCACGGTGTTGCCGTTCTGGGTGGCCCGCGCGTTGCCGATCAGTTCCACATAGCCCTGGCCGTCGGAATTGTAGACCGCCGTGTCGCCGGAACCGGTCATGTTCTGCGGTACGTTCGCCAGGTTCACACCGCCCGTGGCGTTGGCCACCTGGCTGTTCATATCATAGGTGATCTTCCCGGCCGTCAGCCAGCTGCCGTCGGTGGAATCGAGACGTGCCGAACCGCCGATGGTTTCGGCGAATTTCGAGTCATCATGATAATCCACACGGGGAGCCGTCAGCGTCTTGTCGCCTTTGGTCAGGCGCGCATCGCCCACGGCGGAAATGTATTTGTCGTTGTAGATGATGAGTTCGGCACTGCGCAGGTGCTGGTCCTCCCGGTTCGCCACCACGCCGCCGAAGAGATGGCCGCTCTTGTTTTTGCTGTTGAAGGTGGCGCCGCCCTGGGCGACCGCCGTCCCCTGGGCGTCCCGGATGGTCGTGACGCCCGTCGTCTTGCCGTCCCCCGACGCCATATCGTATTCGATGACGCTGGCATCGACGCTGTAGGTCCCCTCCGCGGCATACCCCGCGTTATGCAGGCGGAAAGGCAGTACAACGGCTGCAGCCGCCAGAACCACGGCCAGCGCCGGTTTTACGAAACTATTCTTCTTCCGCATAATGTCCTCCTCGCTCCACATGGGCCTTGTCCGACAACTTGAAATGGTTCAGCTTGCTCGTCGTTTCCAGTTTGCCGCCGGTGGCGAGCATGTCATCTTTCACGATACGGATGTCTCCTTCTGCCGTCAGCACGTCGCCTTTCTGTTTCCAGGCCACCTTCCTGGCCCGCAAAAAGCCGCCGTCCTTCAACCGCGCGACGACCCCCTCTTCCAGGGCGAAATCATTGTTCTTGATCTGGATGGTGCCAGCCGGCGCCTTGACGCTCAGCTCATCGCCGTCCTTCAGGTAGACGACGCCGTCCAGGTCCTTAGCCTTGATGAGGCTGTCGCTGACCTGGGTCGCTTCGGCCACCTTGATGCGCCAGAGGAGTTTGCCGTCCTCCTTGCGTTCCAGGACTGTGTTATGCACGGTGGCGCGGATTCCCGTATTGCCGTTCGATTTGTCCGTCGGGTTCGGCACCGAAGCGCCCAGGAACAGCCAGGCAAAGAGGCCGGCCAGCACGAGGACGGCGGCCGCAATGGCCATTATCAGATGTTTGTGCTCCTTCAGGTTCATGGCTTCTGTTCCTTTCTGCCCTTTCCCCCGTCCTGCCGGCCAGGGGCGTGATGCGCGCCCTTGCCGGAAGCGGCCTGTTTTTGGCGGCGCTCCATGGCCTCCTCGTAAGGAGTGTTCCAGCGGTGCTGGAACCAGAGCCAGTTTTCGGGATATTTCCGGATGATTTCCTCAACGGCTTCCGTCATTTTCCGCGTCAGACGCTCGTCATCCTCTGCCGGATGGCCTGTGTCCTCGTAATAGAAAGGTTCCTTGACGAAGACCTGGTGGCCGTACCCGTCGGGCTTGCGGACGATGAAGATGGGGATGCACGGGGCCTTGAACTTTTTGGCGAAATAGGCCGGCCCCGTGGGGGTCGAAGCCATCTTGCCGAAGAAGGGGACGAAGATGCCGTCCCAGCCGCCGTCCTGGTCCGCAATGAGGCCCAGCATACGGCCTTTGCGCATAGCCCGGACGCAGCCGAAAATCTCGCTCGTGCCGCGGGCGAAGATTTCCTGCCCCGCGCCGCGGCGCAGCTCATTCATAAAATCGGAATAGACACGGTTCGGCTGCGGCTTTTCCACGGCGCTCAGCGGAAACCCGTTCAACGCCAGGGCGGCCCCCAGCCATTCCCAGTTGTCCATATGGCAGGCCAGCATGACCACGCCCTTTTTCTGGTTCAAGGCTTCCCAGAGGATTTCCGGGTGGTCGAAAGTCACGAGGCCGCGGATGTTGTCTTTATTCAGGGCCGGCATATAGAGCATTTCCAATACCGTGACGCCCAAATTGACGAAAAGTTTCTTGATGATCTCGTGCGCCCGGGCTTCGTCGCAGCCCAACCGTTCCCGGATGGTCTCTTCGGCACGCACGCGCTGTTTCTTGGCGATATGCCAGTACAGGTGTCCCAGCCCCCGACCGACATGCACAAGCAGCTTATAGGGGGTGTGGGAACAGAGAAAGCTCAGCGTTTTCAGGACCGTATAAAGCATTATTGTCTGTCTCCCCGTCCCATTTCCACATATTCCTGCACAATGGTGTCCCATTGTCCTTTTGCTTTCCAGAGGAATTCCAGGAACTCCCTGGCGGCGCCGTCCCCGCCCTTATGGGCAGACACGAACTGGCACCGTTCCCGGACTTCCGGCACGGCATCGGCGGGACACGCAGCCAGGCCTGCCCGCGTCAGCGCCGGCAGGTCGTTGAGGTCATCGCCCAGGAAGGCGGTTTCCCGGAGCTCCAGGTGATGCAGCCGGGCCAGGGCCGCCAGGGCCGCCGCCTTGTCCTGCACACCGGTCATCACACCGCTGTCCACCCCGACTTCTTTGGCGCGGATACGGATGATACGGCTTTCCCGCCCGGTGACGATGGCGATCTTCAGTCCATGCCGCACGGAAGTGCTGATTCCCAGCCCGTCCCGGCAGTTGAACCGTTTGAAGCATTCCCCGTCATTGCCGATCTGGATACCGCCGTCCGTCAGGGTACCGTCCACATCCATCGCGACGAGACGGATGCCTGCCGCCAGCTTCTGCAGCTCCTCCGGGGTCCATTCCTTTTTCGTCATTGCGCACACGCTCCAAACCAGAATTCCAAAAAATCGGGATTAAAGAATATTATACCACACCTTGGCGTACCAGGTCGGTCATATGCAGCAATCCGATGACATGTTTTTCGGCGTCCAGGACCGGCAGCACCGTGATGGGTTTCGGCTTGTGGCTTTCCATGACATGCAGGGCCTCAGCCGCCAGTTTTTCCTTCGTGATGAATTTCGGTTCCTTCGTCATCAGCTCCGTCACCGGGCGGTTCAGGAACCCAATGCCTTTTGACAGGCCGCGGCGGATGTCGCCGTCCGTCAGGAGGCCGATCATGTGATCTTCGTCATCCACGACGGACACGGCGCCCAGGCCCTTGTCCGTAATGACGAAAAGGGCTTCCGTCACCGTGTTCGTGCCTTTGACCACCGGGTTCTCGTCGCCAGTGTGCATGATGTCCCCCACCGTAAGGAGCAGCCTGCGTCCCAGGCTGCCGCCCGGATGGAAGACCGCAAATTGTTTCGACGTAAAGTGGTGCTTGCCCATGAGGGCCATCGCCAAGGCATCGCCGAAGGCGAGGGCCGCCGTCGTGCTCGAAGTCGGGGCCAGCCCCAGAGGGCAGGCTTCCCGTTCCACACCGACGTTGAGGACGACGTCGCTGTTTTTGGCCAGCGTCGATTCCGGGTTCCCGACCATGGCGATCAGTTTCGCGCCAATCCGGCGCAGGGAGGGCAGGATGTTCAGCACCTCCCCCGTCTCGCCGCTGTTGGACAGGGCGATGACCACGTCGTTGCCCGTCACCATGCCCAGGTCCCCGTGAATGCCTTCGGCCGGGTGCAGATAGAACGACGGCGTGCCCGTGCTGGCCAGGGTCGCCGAAATCTTATGGGCGATGATGCCCGATTTGCCCATGCCGGTCATGACGACACGGCCCGGACATTCCATAATCAATTTCACCGCTGCGTCGAAATGCCCGTCGACGCGGGGAATCAGATTCAGGATCGCGTCCGCCTCCATACGGAGCACTTTCTGCGCATCTGTTTCCATTGCATTCATTGGCATGCTTCCTCCTATTGTCGGGATAATCCGTCCCGTCATTCAGCCACGGACGATTTTGTCGATGGCGAGGACTTGTTCCAGAAGGGCCTCGAGCTGGTCCAGACGGACCATGTTGGGGCCGTCGGACAAGGCCTTGGACGGGTCATCGTGCACTTCCAGGAAGAGGGCGTCGATTCCGACAGCCGCCGCAGCCCGTGCCATCTGGGGCACGTACTGGCTCTGGCCGCCGCTCGTCTTGCCCTGCCCGCCAGGAATCTGCACGCTGTGCGTGGCGTCCATGACGACGGGATAGCCCAGGCCGCGCATGACCGCCAGGCCGCGCATATCCGTGACCAGCGTGTTGTACCCGAAGCTGGAGCCCCGCTCCGTCAGCAGGATGTTGCGGTTTCCCGCCGCTTCGATTTTGGCTATGACGTTCTTCATATCCCAGGGTGCCAGGAACTGGCCCTTTTTCACATTGACGCAGCGGCCCGTCCTGGCGGCCGCGCAGACCAGGTCTGTCTGGCGGCACAGGAAGGCCGGAATCTGGATGACGTCCAGCACTTCCGCAGCCTTCTCCACCTGCCAGGTCTCGTGCACATCGCTGACGACGGGCACGCCCAGCTCCTTTTTGATGGCGGCCAGCTGCTTCAGGCCTTCTTCCAGACCAGGGCCGCGGAAGGAGTCATAGCTGGACCGGTTCGCCTTGTCGAAGCTCGCCTTGAAAATATAGGGGATGCCGAGCTTGCCGCAGATGCGTTTCACCTCCCGGCCGATGGCCAGGCTGTGTTCATAACCTTCGAGGACGCACGGTCCTGCCAGGAGCGCCAGGGGATGTCCCTGGCCGATTTCATAGGAACCTGCTTTTACGGTATGCATCATTTGCCTCCCAGTAATTTGTTGACGGCGTCCAGGTCCGCCTGCGTGTCGACGCCGACGCCCTTGAAGTCGCTTTCCAGGACTTTGATCCGGCAGCCGTTTTCCAGGACGCGCAGTTGTTCCAGGCTTTCCACCTGTTCCAGCGGTGTCGGCGCCATGGCGGCGTATTCCAGGACGAAGTCGCGGGTGTAGGCATAGATGCCCACGTGTTTATAGACTTTGAAGAATCCGTCCTTATGGCGCGGATACGGTATCAGGCTGCGCGAAAAATAGAGGGCGTAGCCGTCCTTGTCCGTCACGACCTTGACGGCCGACGGATCATCGTATTCGCTTTCCTCCATGCGTACCTTCATGGTGGCCATCTTGAGGTCCGGCTCTTTTTCGAAGGCTTCGGCCAGGCGGTCGATGATCTCCGGCGGAATCATGGGTTCGTCGCCCTGGACGTTGATGATGACGTCCGCGTCGGGATACTTGCCGGCCACTTCGGCCAGGCGGCTCGTGCCGTTCGGATGGTCCTTGCGGGTCATGACAGCCTTGCCGCCGAATCCGACGACGGCGTCATACACGCGCCGGTCATCGACGGCGACCAGGACTTCGGCCGGTTTCTTCGCCTTCCCGGCCTGCTCATAGACGTGCTGAATCATGGGTTTCCCCGCAATCAGCTTCAGCGGCTTGCCCGGCAGACGGGTCGATGCATACCGTGCGGGAATCACACAAAGGACTTTCATGGGTCATGTCTCCTTCCGAAGTTTTCCGGAACGGCACAGGGGATTCTGCGCGGTCCGGACAGGCATTCATTTTTTGCGGTGTTTCTTTTTGAGGGAATCCTTCACAGCGTGGCTGATGCCGTTTTCAAAGACATTTTCGCCTTTCGTGACCTTGATGTCCATGTTCAGGACATACAGGGGGATGTCGCGGTTGAAATAGATGAATTCCGTAGGGATCTTGACAGCGTCTTTGCCGGTCGTGATCATGGCGTCGGCCTGGAGTTCCTCAGCCCGCTCGCCGATGTACTGCATTTCCAGCATGCCGTAATCGTGGTGGTCGGGGTAACGCACGGCCTCGAGGATCTCCAGGCCGCTGCCGGAAATGTTCTGTTCGAAAGACGACGGATTGCCGATGGCCGAGAAGATCATGACCTTCTTCCCCTGCAGCTCCTTCAGGTCGATGGCGTTGACCTGGATGCCCTTGTACCAGTCCGCGATTTCGACGAAGTTCATGGCGTGGTGGATGCTTTCCACAATGGGGGCGCGTTTGTTGAAGCAGCGCACGTTCTCCACCAGCGTCGTGCGGGTCAGCTGCGAACTCTGGTCGCACTTGGTGAACAGGAACATGTCGGCGCGGTCCAGATGGCTCAACGGTTCGCGCAGGATACCGCGCGGCAGCAGGCAGCCGTTGCCGAAGAGGTTCAGCGTGTCGACGAGGACGATGTCCAGGTTGCGGGCCAGCTGCCAGTGCTGGTAGCCGTCGTCCATGATGATGACTTCGGCGTCCAGTTTCTTGACGGCGTAGCTGCCCGTCACGTAACGGCTCTTGCCGATGACGACCGGGATGCCCGGCATGGTCTTGGCCATCAGGTAGGCTTCGTCGCCTGCCTCGTAGGATGTCATATAGATCTTTTTGCCGTCGGAAACGACGCCCAGCGGCTTGTCCCAGTGGGACCGGTAACCGCGGTTCAAGATGACGACGCGGTAGCCCATCTTCTGGATCATCTGGGCGACACGCTGCGTCGTCGGGGTCTTGCCCGTACCGCCGACGGTGATGTTGCCGATGGAGATGACGCAGCAGTCCAGCTGTTTCGTCGGCAGGAAGTGGTGCTGATACATCCACAGGCTGGCCCGGGCGCCGAAGCCGTAAAGCCAGGAGAGGGCCCGCAGGAAGCCCAGGAGCAGGAAAGCGTACCAGGGGCGTTCCGGCGAATGGGCCATATGGAAAATGTACTGGATGATGGCGCCGCCGTGTTTCAGGCCGCCGCCGCCGGCATCGTTGAAGTTGCGCGTATTGATCGGATAGACCTGGGAGAAGGCCTTCGGAACGGAAGCCTCTTCCAAGAGTTCCGTCAGGTAATGCATGGTCTTGATGGCGGCACCGCGGTTCTCATGGATGACCTGGATGGAGGCCGCCCCCATCTTCTGCCGCAGCACGTCGTCCCCGGCGATTTCCCGGAATGCGGCCGCCAGGCCCTCCGTATCCTGGACCATGCGGCAGGCCCCTACCTTGCTCAGCAGGGAATAGGAATCCTTGAAGTTCTCCATGCTCGGACCGACCAGGATCGGCTTGGCGTGAGCCGCCGGCTCCAGCACGTTATGGCCGCCGTGATGCATCAGGCTGCCGCCGATAAAGACGATGTCGCCCACGGCGTAGATACGTCCCAGTTCCCCGATGGTGTCGATGAGGAGGACCGGACAGGCCGGACGCTCGCCCTGCATATCCTTCATGACGGAGCGGTACCCCGTCTCATAGCCGAACTTCGCGTCCAGGCGCCGGATCTCATCCACGCGTGCCGGTTTGCGCGGCGCGATGATGAGGCGGGCCCGGGGATATTTTTTACGCAGCTCCGTGAAGGCCGTCAGGACGGCCTCTTCCTCGGAAGGATGGGTGGACCCGGCGACGATGACGGGGAAATCCCCTTCCCGCAGGCCCAGTTCCTTTTTATAGTTCGCCAGATCCTCCGGCGTCACTTCGGCGTAGGTCTGGTCGAATTTCGTGTTGCCCGTGACGAAGATCTTGCCGGGGTCGGCCCCCAGGTGCGCGATGTAGTCCGCATCGATACTCGACTGCATGCAGAAACGGCTCACCGTACGCAACATGTCGCGCCAGATGCTGAACAGGTACCGGTAGTTCTTCACGGATTTTTCGGAAATACGGCCGTTCACCATCATCACCGGGATGTTGCGGTTGCGGATGGCCCGCAAAAAGTTCGGCCACAATTCCGTTTCCACCGGCATGAAGATGCCGGGGTGCACGCGGCGTACCACCGATTCGGCCACCCAGGGCAGATCCAGCGGAAAGTAGATGATGGCATCCGCTTCCGGGATGATCTGCCTGGCCATATTGTAACCGCCGACCGTGAAGGCCGAAACAAGGACCTTCCGTTCCGGCATGATTTTCTTGATTTCTTTGACGAGGGGGCTTGTCGCGACGATTTCGCCGACCGACGCACCGTGGATCCAGATACAATGGCGCCCGATGACGTTCTCAAACTCGGAACGGCGGATCAGGCCCATACTCTGGCGGAACCGGGTCCCGAAGCCTTTTTCCCGTATCAGGCGGTATCCGTAATAGGGCAGGATGAAGAACAGGAACACCAGGATGCCCAGTAAGTTGTAAAGTATATACATGATGCTGCTCCCTCATTCCTCTTTCTTGCTGCTGTACTGGATTTGATACAGATGGGCATAGAGCCCGTTCAACTGCATCAGCTGGCCGTGCGTGCCGTCCTCGATGAGGCGGCCGTGATCCAGGACGATGATGCGGTCCGCATTCTTGATGGTCGACAGGCGGTGGGCGATGACGAAGGCGGTACGCCCGATCATGAGCCGGTTCAGGGCGTCCTGCACGATGCGCTCGCTTTCCGTATCGAGGGCCGACGTGGCTTCGTCCAGGATCAGGATGCGGGGGTCCTTCAGGATGGCCCTGGCAATGGCGATGCGCTGCCGCTGGCCGCCGGAAATGTTTACACCCCGGTCGCCCAGCTTGGTCTGGTACCCCTGGGGCAGGTTGAGGATGAAGTCATGGGCATTGGCCGCCTTGGCCGCCGACACGACTTCCTCTTCCGTCGCATCGAGCCGGCCGTACTTGATGTTATCGTAAACCGACCCATTGAAAAGGAGCGTCTCCTGCGGCACGATACCGACCTGTTCGCGCAGGGAATCCAGGGTGACCGTGGCAATGTCGACGCCATCCACGCGGATGACGCCCGAATCCACATTGTAGAAACGGGGCAGCAGGCTCGCGATGGTCGACTTGCCCGCGCCCGAAGGCCCGACGACGCCGATGATCTGTCCCGGCTGAACGGACAGGCTCAGGTCGTGGATGACCTCTTCGCCGGGATTGTAGGAAAAGCTGACATGTTCAAACGTGACAGCGCCCTTGACAGGCGGCAGCGGTTTTGCACCGGGCATGTCCGTCACCTCCTCGGGCAGGTCCAGCACGTTGAAGACGCGCTGCGCTGCCGCCAGGGCACGCTGTATGTTGCCGATGACGCGGGTGATGCGCTTGATGGGGTTCGAAATGTTTACGGCATAGACGAGGAACGCGATGAGCGAGCCCGGCGTCGTTTTGCCGTCGATGACGTTGTGTCCGCCATACCACAGGATCAGCGTGACCCCAAGGGCCGCAACCAGTTCTATCGTCGGCGTCAGGGTCGCCATGTAACGGGAATTGCGCATGTTGGCCTTGAAGTTCGCCATGTTTTCCTGGTCGAACCGCAGGATTTCGTAGGCTTCCCGCACGAAGGACTTGACGACGCGGGCTGACGAAACGGATTCCTGCAGCACCGACGTGATGTCCGCCGTCGCTTCCTGGATCTGCCCGCCGGAGCGGCGGATCTTGCGGCCGAAAAAGTTCATGAACCACAGCACGATGGGGAACGTGCAAAACGTGAAGACTGTCAGGCGCCAGTCCAGGTAGACCATGGCGCAGATGGATCCGATGAGGATGAAGCCTTCCGTCACCAGCTCGATCGTGTTCTCGATGAGGGCGCCCTGCAGGGCATTGACGTCATTCGTCACGTAACTCATGATGGTTCCCGTCTTGTTCTTGTCGTAGAACGACATGGACAGGCGCTGCAGCTTGCGGAACACTTCGCCGCGGATATCGATGATGACATGCTGCCCCACGTAACTCATGAGATAGTTCTGGCCGAAATAGAAGATGCCGCGGAAAATGAAGATGACCACGATGCTGACGGCAATCATGTTCAGCATGAAGGCATCTTTTTCGGACAACACCTTATCCACCATGTCACGGATGATCCAAGGCAGGTACAGATTGCCCGCCGCCGCGAGGACCGTGCAGATGAGCGCTGCCACCAGCACTTTCGCGTACGGCTTGATATAGGCTGTAAGTCTCGTATACAGATTCATGGAGTCTCCTTGATATCCATTCCGCCAGGTCCGTCAAAGGACATTCCCGCCGGAGATTTATTTCCCGTGCGCCATGCGCAGGACCAGTTCGGCCACGCGGTGCAGGGCGCCGGGTTCGCCCAGCCGCTCCCGGGTTTCCGCCAGGTCGCGTTTCAATTGGGCGTAGCGTGCCGGTTCCATCAGTTCCAGGCTCACACGCGCCACCGTCTCCGGCGTGCAGGCGTCCTGCAGCAGTTCCGGCTCAATCAGCCGGCCTGCCACGATGTTCGGCAGCCCGATATTCGGGATTTCCACGACATGCTTCGCAATCCAGAAGCTGACGGGAGATGCCTTATACAGGATGACGCAGGGCAGATTGCAGAGGGCCGCCTCCAGCGTCACCGTGCCGCTCGTGGCGATGGCGAAATCGGCCACGGACATGACGTCGTAATTGCACCTGTCCGTAATCCGGATATCCAGGCGCGTTTCTGCAATGGCCTGATGCAGTTCCGTTTCCGGGATGGTGGAAGCCCTGAGCATGGCGAAATCCAAATCCGGGCGCCGGGCATGGAGGATCTTTGCCGCTCCCAGCATGACCGGCAGAAGCCGCTGGATTTCCATGGGACGGCTGCCCGGCAGGAGCAGGACGAGCGGATGCCCCGGCCGTTTGCCCGCTAATTTTTCCGCTTCCCTGCGCGGCAGGGACGGATGTACCGTGTCCACGAGGGGATGTCCCACAAACTCGATGTCCGCGCCATATTTTTTATATAGTCTGTATTCGAAGGGGAAAATCGACGCAATCTTGTCGACGACCTTCACGACGCCTGCCGCCCGCCCCGGACGCCAGGCCCAGGCAGATGGCGGAATAAAGGACACGACCGGAATATGACGTTTTTTTGCCAGTTTTGCCAGGCGCATGTTGAAGCCCGGATAATCGATGGTGAGCAGCACATCGGGGCGGCGGTCCTCCATGAGGCGGAGGAACGCCGTGCGCAGCCGCAGGATGTCCGGCAGTTTGCGCAGCACTTCCACGAACCCCATGACGCTGTGGTCTTTGATGTCGAAGACCACCTCGCCACCGGCCTGCCGCAGATTATCGCCGCCCATGCCGTACACTTCGGCATCCGGTTCGATTTTCAGGATGGCCCGGCAGATGGCGCCGGCATGCAGATCGCCCGACGCTTCCCCGGCAGAAATCATAATTCTAGTCATAATCCACCTATTATCATTTCCATTAAAGATAATACCAAATAATTATATCATATTGAAACGGAAAAAACGACTGAAAACGCTCTTTCAGCCGTCTTATTCCCCCATTATTTCACCAGAATCGTGATGTTGTGTTCATCTGCCATGGCAATGGTTTTTTCGCGGTCGATGATGAGGGTGCTTCCAGCCTCGATGACGATGCCTGTCGCCCCCGCATGGATCATGGACTGCATTGTGTCCGGCCCGAAACCGGGCACGTCGAACCGCTTATCCTGCTGCGGTTTCGCCGTTTTAGCCACGATGACGCCGCCTTTGCCCAGAAAGCCGCCGCGCAGGATGCACGCATCCGTGCCCTCGATGGCCTCGAGGGCCATGACGGCCTGGTTTTTCACGACGACGGTCTGGCCGACATCGAGCCGGCCCAGCTCCTTCGCCATCCGGAACCCAAACTCCATATCCTTCCGTTCCGCTTCCGTCGGCTTGCGTTTCGTCAGCACGCCCGGTGGCGGCAGCAGCGGCTGAATCAGCTTCGTCTGGTCCATGACCTTCATGCCCGCATCCTCAAGCAGTTTGACGATGGCGTTCATGATGGTGTCGTCTTTGCGGTCCGGCAGAGAAGCCAGCACGCGGATGGCCGTCAGGTCGGGAAGCACGACGCCCTTGCGGTACAACCCTTCCTTCGTGACCTTGCCGATCATGGTCACTTCCCGGACACCGTTCTGTTTCAGCGTGGAAATGATTTTTCCCGCCTTGCCGGGGTTGATTTCGTAATAGGCGTCGGCGCATCCTTCCAGGTCCTCGTCCGGCGTGGCGACGACGCAGATGATGACGATCCGGTAACCCAGGGACCTGGCCGCCCGCGCCACGTCGACGGGCAGGTGGCCGATACCTGCCAGGATTCCGATGGTCTCCATATCGATTCCTCCCATTGGGCGGGGTCCCCTCCGACCAGGGCCCTCCCCTGTACAACAAGAAGGGCAGCGGTTTGTCACTCGCTGCCCTTCCGTAATTTCCTTATTTACGGGTGTGGATGATGCCGCGTTCCACATTGCGCAGGAACCGCATCAGGTGTTCCACCGGCTCGCTGCTGTCCAGTTCCTGTTCCATGGTTTCCACCGCCTGTTCCAGCGGCAGGCCGCTGCGGTACAGGATACGGAAGGCCTTTTTCAGCTGCGAACGGATTTCCAGCGGCATACCGGCGCGGGCCAGGCCGACGCTGTTCAACCCCGCCACGAAGGCCGGGTCGCCCGAAACGAGCATGAACGGCGGAACGTCCTGGGAAATACGGCTCATGCCGCCCACCATGGCGTTACGGCCGATACGGCAGAACTGGTGCACTGCCGCCAGGCCGCCGATGATGGCGCGGTCTTCGACGACCACATGTCCGGCCAGCGTCGCCACGTTGGACATGATGACGTTGTTGCCTACGATACAGTTATGGGCCACATGGGTGTAGGCCATCATGAGGATGTCGTTGCCCAGGCGGGTCTCGTTTCCTTCGCCCGTGGCGCGGCTGACCGTGCAGCACTCACGGAATGTGCAACGGTCCCCGATGACGGTCGAGCTGTGCTCGCCCGCGAACTTCAGGTCCTGCGGTTCCCCGCCGATGGATGCACCGGGGAAGAAACGGCAGTCCTTGCCGATATACGTGTACGGATGGATGACCACGTGGGGTCCCACGATGCATCCGTCGCCCAGTTCCACATCATGTTTAATAACGGCGTACGGGCCGATCGTCACATTCTTGCCGATCACCGCGCCATTTTCAATTATGGCTGTATCATGGATTTTACACAATGGTGTAATTACCGATGCCATTTTGTCACACTCCCTGCCGTTCTCTGTCTCTGATCTTGTGGAAAACACGCATAGTCCACCTGTGATTATCTATATAGTCGGATTTCCATCCTGGTTTCAGCTCTGTATTTTCCCCGTTTTTCAGGGTTATACGCGTAAAATTCAAATTTACGTTCATTTTTCATGGCAATCTGACTGTTTTTCGCAAAATTTCTTTATATTTGGCAGGAATTTATTTCGTGGTTTCCTGGATGGCAAAGAAGCAGTCACATTCGCAGGCCACTTCGCCGTCCACCTTGCCTTCGCAGTGGATGACGCCCATGGTGCCGTGGATCTTGACGACTTCGGCACGGGTCACGAGCTGGTCGCCGGGAATGACAGGTTTGCGGAAGCGGACCTTGTCAATCTTACCGAACACGGCGATCTTACCGCGGTTTTCCGGAGGATACAGCATGGCTACGCCGCCGACCTGGGCCATGGCCTCAATCAGCAGGACGCCCGGCATGATCGGTTCGTCGGGAAAATGTCCCAGAAACTGCAATTCGTTGAGCGTGATGTTCTTCACGCCCACCGCCCACTTCATCGGCTCCAGGTCCAGGATGCGGTCCACAAGGAGCATGGGAAAACGATGCGGCAGAATCTTCTTTATTTCAGTGACTTCCAAACGAATGGCCATTTATTTACCCTCCCTGTATGCAATAATCTGTTTCGCTAATTTCGAATTATAGGCATGTCCCGATTTGACGGCAATGACATGGCCTTCCCAAGGTCCCAGCAGGAACAGGTCCCCCAGGACATCGAGAATCTTGTGCCGCACCAGCTCGTCCGGAAAGCGGGGTACGGACAGGCATTTCGTGTCGTCGTAGACAAGGGCGTTTTCCAGATTGCCCCCCAGGCCGAGACCCATCTTCTTCATCTGTTCCACTTCGTTCATGAACCCGATGGTCCGGGCCGGCGCGATTTCCTTAAGGAACGACTCCTCCGTCAGTTCCACATCCTTGTACTGCGTCCCCAGGAGCGGATGGGAATTGATGGATGTGAAGGAAACCCGCACGCCGTCATAGGGTATCATGACGATGTATTTATCCCCGTCGTAGACGCTGAAAGCACGGTCCACCTTGTAGACTTTGCGTTCCGCGTCCTGCTCCTTGCGGCCGGCCCGGAGGACCAGCTGCGCGAAGACGAGGCCGCTGCCGTCCGCCACAGGCGGTTCCGGCGAGTTCATCTCGATGCGGCAGTTGTCTACATGCATCATGGCCAGGGAGGCCAGCAGGTGTTCTACCGTGAAGACCTGGACCCCATTCTCGCTGATCGTCGTGGCCCGCAGGGTCGACGTGACCAGTTCGGCCTTCGCGTGAATCTCCGGTTTATCCGGCAGGTCCGTCCGGATGAAGACGATGCCCGTATCCGGAGCGGCCGGCTTCATCGTCATCGTGACGGGTTTGCCGGAGTGCAGCCCGTTACCGGAGTAGCTGATTGCGGCTGTCAGTGTTGTCTGCTTCTGCATTTGGATTCCCCTTTATCTGTTGATTTCAATCACAATCTGTCCGGCCCGTTCCGCCGTTTCAGCCTTGTTTCTTCTTGCGGAAGCGCTGCCGGCCGTCCTTCCAGCGGTCGTGCACCCAGAACCACATGGGCGGGTTGCTGCGGATTTCCTGCTCCAGGATGCCGATCAGTTTTGCCGTCGTATCGTACAGGTCCTTCTCTTTATCTTTTGTCTTAGCCGTGTAGATAGGCGGATAAATCTTCGCGCGGCACGATCCGTCCGGGTCGTAGTGCATGAAGATGGGCAGCACCGGGCACCCGAATGTGCGGGAGAACACAGCCGGCCCGCCGGGCGTCACAACCTTTTTCCCGAACAGGTCCAGCGTCACACCCGTGTCATTCGTGTCCTGGTCGAACAGGATGCCCAGGAGGTGCTTCTGCTTCAGATAGCGCCCCATGGCGAGGACGCCTTCCTTGCCGCGGTTGTAGGCTACTTTCTGGCCTACCATCCCGCGGTATTCGTTGATGAAACGGTCCATGGCACCATTGTTCTGTTTCCTGGCGATGCTCAGAATGGGATAGCCGTGCATGGCGACTGTCGCCCCCAGCAGCTCCCAGTTCCCGAAATGGCCTGTGCACATGATGACGCCCTTGCCCTGCGCATACGCTTCCTCCAGATACTCCAGCCCGTCGGTCTTGACGACGGACCCGATTCCCTGCTTCTTCAGCAGAGGGAAGCGCAGCACCTCGATGATCATGCGCCCGAACTTGACGACGCTCTCCACCACCACGCGGCGCGCCTCTTCCCGGGACAGTCCCAGACATTCCTGCACATTGGCCGTCGCCATCTCCATGCGCCATTCCGGCACGAAGTGCAGAGCGAACCGGCCCAGCCAGTTCCCGAAGGCCAGCCCCCAGCTTTTCGGCAGGATACAGAATATCCTGCTGATGAGCTTCATCAGATAATAAACAAACATAGACACACACCTGACGAGGTCCCCTGCAGGGAACCCCCGTTATTTTCCCTCTTTGGCGGATTCCAGCTGCGCTTCGAGAGCCGCCATCTGTTTCTTCAGTTCCTTCATGTTCTTCGTGATTTCCGTAATCTTGCGCAGTTTGGACTGCTGGCGCAGCCATTCCAGATGCGGCATGGACGGGAATCCGGCCAGGACCTGGTTGTCCCCCACGTTGTTGATGACGCCGCAGCGGCCGGCGAAAGTGTTATTGTTGCCGATGGTGATATGGCCTACCGTAGCGGCCTGGCCGCCGAAGGTGTTGTTGTTGCCGATATGGACGCTGCCAGGGATGCCGACAAGGGCGACGAACAGGTTGTTCTCGCCGACGACATCGTTATGGCCGAGATGGACCAGGTTGTCCATCTTCGTCCCGTTGCCGACGATGGTGCTGTCCACCGTCGCGCGGTCGATACAGGTGTTGCAGCCGATTTCCACGTCGTCACCGAGCACCACGTTGCCTGTCTGCAGCACCTTGTTGTGCCTGCCGTTCATGGTGACGAAGCCGAAGCCGTCGCCGCCGATGACGCAGCCGGCCTGCAGGATGTCCCGGTTTCCCACGACGCAATTTTCCCGGATGGTGACATTGGGATAAATGATGCAGTCCGAACCCACGCGGACATGGCGGCCCACATAGACATGGGAATAGATGACCGTGTTGTCCCCTACCTCGGCGCCTTTATCGATGACGGCAAAGGGCATGACGGCCACATTTTTACCGATTCTCGCATCGGCCGCGATACAGGCCAGGGGGCTGATGACGCGTTCCATCTCCTCGCGGGGACGGAACAGTTCCAGCAGCTCCGCAAAAGCTTCACGGGGATTTTCCACCCGGATGACCGGCCGGTCCTTCAGCTCCCCTTCCCCGTGCGCCAGGATCATGGCACCGGCACGGCTTTTCCCGCACACCTCCACATAGGGCTGTACGGCAAAGGAAATCTCCGTCGGTCCCGCTTCCGCCAGGCCGTTGACACCGGTAATCTTCAGGTCCGACCCGTTTTCGAGCGTTCCGTGAAGCAATGCTGCCAATTCCTGCAATGTTTTTTCCATATCCCTATCCTCCAAAATAAGCGGACGATCCGACCCGGTCCGTCCGCTTAGGCTCGCCTAAAAGGTACGGTGACAAAGGGTTGCCGGAAACTGCCGCAAGACTTGTTCCCTGCCTTCGGGCTTATTTCATTTTCGCGATGATGTCTTCCGTCACATCGACGCCGCCGGAAGGAACGGCGTCCTTCAGCAGGATGGCGCTCAGCTTCTTCTCTTTGGAAACTTCCTGCATGGCCGTATCCAGGCTGGCTTTCAGCTTGTTCTGGGCCTCCGAGGAAGCGACCTGCATCTGGGCGGATTTGTCGCGGGCAATCTTGTCCTGTTCTTCCTGGCTCTTGCCCTCGCTTTCCTTCTTCATATCTTCCTGGAGCTGCTTGGACTTATCCTGCAGTTCCTTCTTCACGTTCTGCACAGCCGTCGACTGCTGTTCCACCTTCCGCATATCCACGACGCCGAAAGCGGCGTTACGGCTGGTGCAGCCAAAGGCCAGCAGGGAGCAGGCGATCATGAGGCAAGCTAATAATTTCTTCATAGGTATTTCATCCTTCCTGATTTCATTGATTTGCAATCCGGGTTCACTTGGCAGCCTGACCCCGGGCGGCGGCTTCCGCGTCCGCCTTTTTGTTGAGTCCGTCGGCCAGCTTCCGGCGCTGCAGCAGTTTCTGCAGGTCCTGGATGACCGGCTGCGTGATGTCGTCGGCAGAAATGTTGGCCTTGTACTTATGGAACACGATGGTGTATCCCTTTTCCTTCGCCAGTTTCATGACAATGCTGCCGACATCCTGCTGGATGGACTTTTCCAGGAGTTCGATTTCCTGCTGCCGTTTATCCAGCTCGCGGTCCACGGAACCCAGCAGTGCCTGCAGGGACTCCGGGGCCTTCCGGAACAGTTCCTTGTCCTTCCGGGCCGCTTCGTCGGAACGATCGTCCAATCCGCCCTGCAGCTCCTTCGCATAGGCTGCCATGCGGTCCTGCATGGCCTGGCGGTCCGCCTGCATGCGTTCCGTCACCAGGGCCTGCTTGTGCGATTCTACGGCCATGCGGTCCCGGTCCCGTGCCAGCAGCACTTGTTCCAGTTCCGTATTGGTCCGGGCCCGTTCGTCCTTATTCAGCTTCAGGCCCTCCAGCTTCAGACGCAGGTTGAAGATGGTCAGGGCATATTTGTCCTCCACGGCCTGGCGCTCCGAAACCAGTTCCCGCTCGGCCTGTCCGGCCACCGCGGCCTCTTTCTCCGCCAGCTGCCGTTCTTCCTCGGCCTGGCGCTCCGAAAGGCGGACCATGTAATCCGCCGTTTTGTAACTGCGGCGGCTCGTTTCCTTGAGCTGGTGCAGCCGGGCCAGGCTCGCAACCTGTACCTTGCCGCGCGCTTCCTGTTCCTGCCGTTTTTCCAGGAGCAGGTTGTACTCTTCCTTCATCCGCTTGAGGCGGACCTGGTCCGGATGGGCTTCCAGCACCTTGTTCCAGTCCAGGACGGCAATCTTTTCAGCGCCGCTCTGCCTGAATCCGCAGGACGAACAAGCGAGGGCGACCAGCAGCAGGATGACCGTCAGCCAGCGCATATGTTCCTCCTCCGCGGTGTCGGACCGCTCCGGCCTGTTCCGCCGCCGGGGCAGCAGGGCAGCCCGGACACGGAACGGAAAATAAGAATGGAAAACGAGGCCCCGGCGGGAGCCTCATTCCGGTACAGCGTTATTTCTTTACGCTCTGCAGGGAGCGGGCCACTTCGTCCGTGATATCGGCACCGCCGTAAATGACGGAACTCTTGTCGACGACGACCTTCAGGCCTTTCTTTTCAGCCACTTTGCTGATGGCGTCGTTGATCTGCTTCAGCAGGGGTTCCATCAGCTCGTTCTGCTTGTTGCCCAGGCGCTGCTGCAGTTGCTGGTAGTAGCGGTCCTTTTCCTCGTTGTTCATGTCCTTGCTCTTCTCGTTGAACTCGTCACGGGTAGCCTGCACTTCCTTCTGCATGGCCGCACGCACTTCGTCCAGCTTCGGGGACTGGGATACGAGTACCTGGTAATTGACGACGCCGATGGCGGAGTCACTGCCCGCCGCACTGGCCACGCCGCCCAGGTTGCTGAAACCACCGGCGGTCAGCGCGATGGTGAAGCAGCCGATGACGAAGATGGCGGCAATGATCAGCGAAATCGTCTTCACGTTCTTGGGGTTACGCAATTTTTCCATCATAGTAACAATTACCTATCCTTTCATTCCACCCGCCTTCCGCGGATGTACCGGGAATTCCGTCAGGCAATGCGTATTCCTGCGGATTCGCCATAATATTATACCAATGAATGCACTTTCTTTCAACTTGCCAGGGGCTTCCGGCCCCGTTTTTTCACAGGTTTTTTTCACCTTTCCCCCTGCCGGCCGGCTTACAGGTTGCCGATGATGCGGAAATAGGATTTGTCCGTCGAGTAGACGTACTCGCCGCTCAGGAATTCATGGATACGGTAACGCACTGCGTATTCGTTGTCGCCCGTGTCGCCGAAATGTTCCACGCGGAACCGCCATTTCGGGGTAAAGTCGTATTCAGCCCGGTAGAGGCTCTTGTCATCGGGGAAACGGCGCATATAGGAGAAGGTCGCCTTATTCCAGTGATAGGCAAAGCCTGGATCGAACATCCAGTCCACATTATCCAGGTCCACGCTTACTTCGCCGAAAATCTCGTCCCGGGGAGCGATGTACTTGCCCAGATGGGCCTTGCCGGAAAGGTTGTGGTCATCGCGGCCTATATCGCCGTACCCTTCAAACCAGATACGGTATTCCTTCGATTCCAGGGTGATGTCCACTTTCGCGTCGCCGCCCGGCGACGGAGCAATGGTGATTCCCGGCGTCAGATGGTGGCGCTGGACCTGCTTTTCCGCTTTCAGTTCCTCCAGGAACAGGTCCTCCAGCTCCGTCCGGTTCTTCTGCACGTACGCCAGGGGCAGTCCCCGCAGGGCCTTCGCCTGGTCGGCGTACTTGTATTTGACTTTCATGAGCAGGATGTTCGGGATGGATTTGGAGACCATGCTGTATTCTACATCGCGCACCAAGGCGCCGACGGGATAGATGATGACCTGCACCACGGCATTCCCGCCGCGGGTGGTCAGGTCCACGGCCGCCTTGAAGTCCGGCAGGGCCGCTTCCACCTGGTTCCGCACCTGGGCACGCACCACACTGCCGGCCCAGTCCGCAGCGTCGAGGGACGCGCCTTCCAGCGTCTGCCGGAGCTGTTTTTCCAATCCGGGCAGCTTGTGCTTCAGCAGGGCCGAAGTCTTGGCGTCTATGCCGGAGAACTGCAGGTCCACATCGGTCTTCTGTACGACCTGGCCCCAGGGGGAAACGGAAAACCCGGCGATGGCCGTCGTGCCATCCGGCGTCTCGGCAATGCGCAGTTGCACCTCGTTCGTCTGGTAGCCCGTGATGACGCGGTCCGAAATTTCCGCCAGCAAATGCTCGTACCCCTCGCGGTCTGCCGCGATGGCCGCGGCGTCCCGGCCGTTGAAGAGCTGTTCCGCCACGACCTGCATGCTGCCGGCCATTTTATTCAGCAGGGCCCGGCTCGTCGTACCACGGCTGTCCGTAATGTCCACCCGTACCTGCGTGACCGGCGCCGCCAGCCCCGTGCCGCCGAAGAAGGCCGCCTGGCAGAGGGCCAGGCAGAGCAGGCTTAATATCGTCTGTTTCATATAGTTTGAAAGAAACCGGAAGGAGACAGAGCCGCCTTCCGGTATGGATTGATTGCCTTGGTTGAAAAAGTTACATCAGAACTGGCCGCCGAAGCTGAAGTGGAACTTCTTCTTGTCTTCGCCGATACCATAGTCCAGCTTGATCGGGCCCAACGGCGAGTTGATGCGGATGCCGAGGCCGTAGCCGACCTTGATGAGGCCCATGTCGAACATGGTCTCGTCCCGTTTATCCCAGGCATAGCCGGAATCCACAAACAGGACGCCCTGCACCTTCTTGACGATGGGCATGCGGTATTCCATGGTGCCGCGCAGGAAGCTGTTGCCGCGGAACTGGTCGTCCTCGTAACCGCGGAGCGTGTCGGCACCGCCCATGGAGAAGCGTTGCGACAGCGGCATGTCGCCCCAGGCGTAGCCGGCGCCGAAATCGAAGGCCAGCACATTCTGGCCGCCAGCCTTCAAGTAGTAGCGGTAATCGACGCTGACCTTTTCGAAGCGGAAGTCGCCGCCAAGGCCGGCCCATTCGAACGTGTAGGAATTGCGTTTGCCCGCATGGGGATCATACACGTTGTCGCGGGAATCGTAGATGCGGGAGTAGGCTACGCTGCGCGTATCGCCGAAGTTTTCCTTGCGGCGTTCCGCAGCGGTCTTCCCGTAAGTTTCTCCCGTGTAACCCTCTTCGTAGTACTGCGTGCTGTAGCCGTCTTCCGGCCCTTCGTATTTATCGGAGCGGTTCTTCAGGGTCAGGACATTGCTGACATATTCGCCGGCGCGGCGGCTGAAGGACAGTTCCTGGCCGACACGTTTCTTGTCGTACCGCGCGATTTCATCGGCGTTACGGTTGTAGTCGGCGTATTCGTTCGTAAAGTTGTAGAGGGACAGCGTGGCCGCCGTCTCCTTTTTATCGATCCAGGGTTTCGTATAAGTGAAATCGTAGTTGGCATTGTCTTCGCCGCCGAATTCCCAACGGATCATGACGCTGTCGCCGGTCCCCCGGAAGTTCTTGTCGCCCAGGCTGACCATGCCCACGAAACCGTCGGCATCACTATAGCCGGCGCCGATGCCGAAGGTACCGGTGCTCTGCTCGACGACGCTGATCTCCATTTCCACGGAGTTCGGTTCGCTGCCCGGGTTCAGGCGTACATTGACGTCCTCGAAGAAGCCCAGGTTGTAGATGCGCTGCATGGAACGCCGTGCCAGGTTCGTGTTGAACGGTTCGCCCTTCTTGAGGCGGATTTCCCGCAAAATGACGTAATCCTTGGTCTTGACGTTGCCTTTGACCTTGAAGTCCTCGACCTTGCCTTCGTTGACCAGTACGTACAACGTGCCGTCCGGCAGGACGCGCAGGTCCGTCACACGGGCCAGGATATAGCCCTCTTTCTTGTATTCCGCTTCCACTTGCTGGATGCGTTCCGTCACGGCGCGGATATTGATCATCTCACCAGGCTGGAGGCCGATCATCTTTTCAATGTCCCCGGTCTTGATCTTGGTGTTTCCTTCAATCCGGTAACCCGTAAACTGCGGATTCTCCATAACGTGGTATGTCACTTCGACCCCTTCGGGCACAGCCTTGAAGGTAGGGCGCAGGTCGTAGAACCAGCCCAGGGAATAGATGGACTGCAGATCCCGCGCCAGGGCGTCCTCGGTCAGTTTGATGCCCGGTTTGCTGATGACGGCGGTCTGGATGTCTTCCGTCTTGATTTCCTTGTTGCCCTCGATGACGATCTTCGTAATCGGTTTGTCGAGGAACGGTTTCAGTTCCGGGTCTACCTCTTCCACCGGGGCGGTCTCCGTAAGGGCTTCCTCTTCCCGTGCGCCCTCCGCAGGCGCCGGGCTCTGCTGGGGCGGCACCGGTGCGGATGCATTGCCGCGGGGGCCCTGGGCCACGGCTTCCGCCGCCCGTTTGGCCGCCGCTTCCTGCTCCGCCTCCAGGGACGGGGACTCCGTCACGGCACCGTCATTTTCTGTCGTGTTGACCGGTTTGCCTTTCAAGTCAACCGGCTGCGATGTACTGGCCGTCGTTTCGGCAAATACAGGCGAGGCCGTCAGCAGCGCGGTGGCAAGCACCATCGCAAGACGTGCCTTAAACGTATGATTCATAATGATATACCCTCCGGATCGATATGTCCTGCCCCCCCGGACCGGACAAGGATTTACGCTGGAACCACAAAATAAATAATATCAATTATACCACAAGGAGTGTCTGCTTACCAGTATCTGCTTCTCCTAGAGGTTTGGCGGGAATTGTGCCGCCTCCCGGTGCGGGGTCAGCGGCCGTTTCCCAATTCCTGTTTTCCGGACCGGATCAGCTGCCGCATTTCCGAAGAAGAAAGCCGCACGCGGTTCCCGCTCTGGGGAACAGGGTCCGGTTTGACCGTCCTGGCACCTTCCGCAGGCTGTCCGGCCTGCCTGGGTACGGCCTGTTCCGGTGCCTTCTGCTCCGCTGCGGGCGCCGCCGTCGTCACGGCCTGTGTCGCCTGCACGCCTGCCACCCCGTTCTGCCTGATGCTGCGGGCCGAGGACCACCACCAGCCGATACCGCCGGCGGCTACGATCACAAGGGCGCTCAGGGCCGCAAAGCTGCGCCGCGTCCAGGCAACCCATGCCGGACGTTTCTGCCGCAGATTCTGCAGTTCCGCCTCCGCCAGCATCAGGTCCAGTTCCCCGCGGACCTCCTGGTTGTCATGGAAGCTCTTTTCCGCATTGTCCAGGCTGGCTTTGGCGTTCCGTATGCGGCTGTATACCGCATTGCGCTGCGTCATGACCGTTCACCTCGCTTCCCTCATTCTTCCTCCGCCGTTCCGCCTGACGGCGGTTCCGGCCTCTGTTCGGAAAGGGCATACTTCCCCCTTGCCCTGTTTTAAATTATAATCGGAATTCCTTTTTGCTTTTCACACGGTATAGGACATCCTATATCTTGAAAAATCAGGATTAGCTTCGTTTTTCGTTCTTTTTTCTATACAAAAGCACTGATTATCTTTCATTTTCGCAATAACACAATAAAAAGGAAGAAGGAACAGGGCCGGAACCCTGTGCCTTGCCTATGGTTTATCCTGACTCATTTGCGACTTATTTGCGGAAATCGGACATGAAGCGTGACAACATGCCGCGGACCCGCTGGACGCCCTTCTTTTCCAGGCGGTATATGTGGTTCGTGCTCACGTGGATGGAGTCGGCCAGATCCGCCGGCGTCCGGTTGTCAAGGAACAGGCCCCGCAGGACCTCCCGTTCCTTGCCGGGCAGGCGCTCCACAGCGCCGCACACCCGGGCCGACACGGCATGCCGCTCGGCAATCTCTTCCGGTACGGGCTGCTGGCTGGGCAGGAAATCCGCCAGCGTGCTGCCGTTTTCGCTCTCCCAGTCCAGGGAAAGGAATTCGTTTGCATGTTCCCGGGTGAGGAAATCGCACATGCGCCCGCGGATGCGGTGCATGGCGAAGAGGCTGAACGCCACGCCGCGCGTGTGGTCGTAGCTTTCAGCGGCCTCCAGGAGACCCACCATGCCTTCCTGAATCAGCTCCATGGTCACTTCTTCCTGCAAACGGAACGAGACGGCGATTTTGAAGACCAGCGGCTGGTACGAGGCCATCAGTTTCTGGTGCGCCTCCCCGTCGCCCGCCTTTTCCGCCTCCCAGAGCGCGCGTTCTTCCTCGGGAGCGAGAAGCTTTATTTTTTTCAGTTCGGCCAGATAGGCTGGCAACATGGTCTTCTCCCTCCTTTCCTCAGAAGCCTACGCGGTATTCCACGCTGTACCGTTTGTTCGAATCCTTATCTTTGGAGATGGTCATGAACAGCCGGTCCGTCAATTCGTACTGCGTGTAGACGTTGTTATCGTCGCCGTTGAAGCTGCTCGTGTACCCGATGCTCCACCGGTCCGTCAGATTCTTTGCCACGAGCCAATTGTACTGCTTTTGCTCGTCCCGCGTCAAATCCTTTTCGTTGCTTGTCGTAAAATCGACGCCATTTTCCACGCGTCCCAGGTAGACGCGGAACTGGTCGATATGCAGGGTGCGTCTGATGATCTGCTCCACGTCGCCCAGCATGCCGGTCTCCAGGCCGGCCACAAGCAGGTTCTGCATATCCTGGCCGGTGACGGAGTTGCCGCCGACGGAGAAACGCTGCAGCATCAGCATGCGGGACAGGGTACTCTGCGGCAGGGACGGCTCGGACGTCAGTTTCATGTCCAGTTTGCCCTGGGACAGCGGACCCGACACATTGCACAGGACGCGGTAGCGGCCGAACTGGGTATGGGCCGTCAGATTGACGTTTGGCAGGAACGTGCCCGGCTCCATCCAGAGCAGGCGGCCTTCGTCAACCTTGAAGTCCGTGCGCAGGTACGTGATGTCGCCCTTGACGGTCTCGATGCTGCCGTCCACGACGGGGAACAGGGTGCTGCCCCGGGCGTGGACACTGCCTTGCAGCCACATGTCATACAGATACTTGTTATACAGGTGCACTTTCGACCCCAGGGTCACTTTCACATCGAGGCCGATGTTGCTGGTGCTGTCCCCCAGTTCGGGGATGGTCGGCATGTTGACCAGCACATCGTCCAGGCGCATGTCCATGGTGATCTTCGGCCGGTATCCCTCCCGCGGGAACCCCTGTGTATCCCCCATGCGGAGGAAATAATGCTCCGGCCGCACAATCAGGTTGCCGTCCAGGCGTGCCTGCACGAACTGGGAAGTAATCTGGGCATTCTGCAGGGCCATCTGGAAGTTGTAGCTTTCCTCGCCGGACGCACTCAGGTCGTACGTGCCGCCGCCGGCCACGAAGCCTTGCCCCAGGCGGGCCGACAGGTTGCGCACATGGACCACGCTGCCGTCGAAGGCCACATCCATGTTGATGTTGTCGATGATGTTGTTCAGGTAACGGATTTTGAGGGAGCCGTTTTCCACGCTCAGGTTGCCGAAGAGCTGTGGATTATCCAGCGTGCCCGTTATGTTCAGCTTGCCCTTCGTGCCGCCCGTGCCCCACTCCACGAAGTTGAAGGCGCCCAGGGCGGCCAGGCTGGCCTCATTGAAGTCCACATTGATGTCCATCTGGGCATTGGGGTCCTTGCGCTGCCCTTTGGCCCGGAACAGGTCCAACGGGATGTCGCCGCTGGCCGTCAGTTTGTAGATGTCCCGTTCCGCCAGCATCTGGTCCAGGTGGAGGAAGCCGTCCTTCATGGTCAGCATCGCCAGGGCCCGGTCGAACCCGGCGCCCGCCACGGTCCCCTGGGTGATTTCCAGGGACCCGTTGCCCGTCGGATTGTCGAAGGTGCCGCCCAGCTGCACCGTGGCGTTCATCAGTCCCGAGAACTGCACCGGCCGCGACATGAGGGCCGTAATGATGCCCGGGTTGGCGTCCACGGCGCCGGCCTCAATCTGCAGGGTGCGTTTCGGAAAGTCCACTTTGCCCTGGACGGCCAGGATGCCGTCTTCGGGGAATATGCGGTCTTCCTGCAGTTTCAGGGTATGGATGTCCAACACGCCATGCAGGAAGGAAGCCCGCAGGGTCATGCTGTCGTAATGCTGCGTGTTGACGGAAATGTCGTGGACGGCGGCATCAATCAGGGTCGGCGTGTCCGGACCGTTGAACGTGATCATGCCCGTGGCAATGCCCTGGACAGGCAGGTCGGCCTTCGCCATGGCGAGCAGTTTATGCACATCGGCATAACTCATGCCGATGCGGCCCCGCAGGTCGCGGTGCGGAATGTCGAGGGTGAGGTCCGCCCGGTACTCGGCATACAGGTTATCCGCACCGGGCTGCTGAAAGCCCGCCTTCAATTCGTTCAGGTCCTTGCCGTTGCTGCGCAGCGTCCCGGAAAGGGCCTTCACTTCCACCCCGTTGATGGTGAAGGAATCGCTCTTCACGTTGCCTTCGAACAGAGGCGACTGCAGCGTCCCGCCCAGATGCCCGGACACCGACACGAAGCCCGTCAGGGCCGCCCTTTCGTCCTGGATCGGCAGCTGGGCCAGGTCGACATCCGTCGCCGCTGCTTCAAAATCAAGGTTCTGTGCCTTGTCCATGGTGCCGTGGATTTTCACGGTCGTGGACATGGAGCGCACCAGGCCGTCTTCCAGGCTGAGGGCGCCGTCCCGGCAGGCATAGCGTCCGGACACCTTTTCCACCAGGTACCCCATGACACTGCCGTCCGTCATATCGATTTCGCCCGTCACATCGGGATGGGCCAGGGTGCCGTGGATGGACAGGCTGTTCGTCAGGTTGCCCGTCGCCTGCACCTTCCGGTTCAGGCCTGACACCTGCAGCAGCGGTTCCACCCGGACGTTCTCCGTGGAAACGGTCAGGTCCAGGGCCGGATCGCTTTGGTTGAAATCCGCCGTGCCGTCGATGACATGACGGCCCTGGTCCATCTGCACCACATAGTGCTGCAAGGTGACGCGGCAGGCGTCGATATCCGCCCGGCCGGCGGCATCCTTCACGTGGATGCCCCGCACGCGCAGGTCCGCAATGCGGCTGCCGGTCTGCGCCTTGAAGCTGGTCCCTTTTCCCTGCACGGCATAATGGGCCGACAGATATCCGCTGCCATCTTCCCCCGCCACGGCCAGGAAAGGCGCCACCGGAATATCCGCCAGTCTGCCCTGCAAGGCATAGGTGCCATCAAAGCCGACCTTGCCTGTCGCCGTCAGGGCGCCCGGTCCCATGAAAGCCGACAAGGTGTGGATGTCGGCCCCCTGTTCCGTCACGTCTGTGTCGAAATCGGCCACTTTCAGCGTCATGCCGCGCCAGGTCAGATTAAAGGTATGCGCCGCCAGGGAGGCCTTCAGTCTGGCGTTCTCCCGGTCAAACGTCCCCTGCAGGGCCAATTCGGCATGGATGCCGATGGTTTCGGCCTGCCGGGCCGGCACGGTCACATGGTCTATCTGTGTCTGGGCCGTCAGGGCCCCCGACTTCAAATCGTAATCGCCGCTGGCCTTCACGCTGCCGCCGCCATATTCAAACGAGGCACTGCGCAGGAAGGCCACGCTGTCCACCAAGGCGCCGTCCACGCGCACGTTGCGTACCGTCAGGTCCCCGTAGGACAGGGACGGCGCATCGGCATGCAGGGTGCCGCGCAAATGATCCAAGTCGCTGTAATCCACATCGCCGTCGAGGTGGATCACCTGCCCGTTGAGGGTGAGGGTCAGGTCCTTCGTACTCATGGCGTGGTCCGTGCCCGTCACCGTGCCGCCGACACTGAACTTCCAGTCCCGGCCGCCGTACGCACGGACACCACGCACACCGCGCAGCGTGACCGTACCCTGCAGGAGTGTGTCCTGTCCGTCATTATGCCAGAATCCATTGAGTCCGACCACTTCGCCGCCGGCTTCCCGGACCTGGCCGTAATGCGCCGCCAGGGCGGCAAAAGGCTCCAGACTGACGCGGTCCGTCACGAAATGGACTTTGCCCACCCCTTTCGTCGTCAGGCCGCCCGTCAGGTGCACCGGGGCCATGGCAGGGTTCGTGACGGTGAAATCCAGGTCGAAGACCGGGTTATGGCTGCCGTCCACCTTGCCGTTCACGCCGAATTCCCAACGGCCCTGCGGCAGGGACACGACGACCGTACCGTCCTGGACGGACGCAGTGCCATAGAACGGCGTCGTGTCCGACTGGGAAGGCTTCATCAAGTTCCGGATATTCCATTTTTCCTGTGTATCCTGCGTCACATAAAGGACCGGCTCCCGGATGGCGACGGTTGAAATGGCCTTGTCCGTGCTGCGGAGGGCCATAAAGGGATTGACGGTCACGCGCGTTTCCGGCAGTTTTGCCACCGGCCGGCGCTGTACATCGTCCACCTCCACGTCGCGGAAGATGACCGTGAAGCCGCCGTTCCATTCGATTTTACCGATTGTAACGCTTCCGTTTATGTAATTGGCTGCCAGATTCCGGGCATAAGGCAGGGCCTGCGTCAGCACCCGCGGCATGACGGCCTGCGTCAGCACCGCGTAGATGGCACACAGCACCGCTATGATTCCCAAAATCCATTGATGGGTGCGAGTCATGGGTTCCGTACACTTTCCTCGGCATATTGGCCAATAAGATGTCCTGCAAACCAGGGAGCCGCAAATTATACAGACTCCCATATTACAGTTTCATTATAGCATAAATCCGCAGGGACTCCGATTTTTTTGGCAGTATACCGGAAATCTGTGTCAAAATCATAACGTTTCCCTAAATTTTCATGCATCCGAAAGGGGTGTCCGTACAGAAAAAGGCTGCAGCATGGGAATGCTGCAGCCTTCCGGTTCCTTTTTCAGTTGTACGTGCCTGCCTCAGGCTTTGTCCGCCGCTTTCTGTTCCGCTTTGGCTTCCGCCTTGTCGGCGGCTTTGGCAGCCTTGGCGGCCGTTACATCGGAGTCGGTCTTGCGGCGTGCGTCACGGGCTTTTTCGTATGCTTTGACGCGGTCGTTGATGGCCTTGGCCTGCGTATCTTCGAAGGTCGTATTGTATTTCTGCTTCGTGTAACGCAGCCGCACGTGCTTTTCACCCGTGTCATACCCGGCCGGGCGTGCTTCCACGCCCATGGAGGTCAGGAGGGCGTTATGGGACGTATTATAGTCGTACATGGCCGTGTTGTAATTGTTGCGGGCCGTCGTCAGTGCCACTTCGGCGTCCATGACATCCGTGTTGGTGCCTACGCCGTTGGCGTAACGGACCTGGGCGATGCGGTAATCTTCTTCCGCTTCCGCCACGGCCAGTTTCGTCGTGTTGATCCGTTTTTCCGCTTCACGCAGGTTGTTGTAGCAGTTACGCACGTCGAGGCGGACCGTGTCGGCGTCCTGCCGGTACGATTCTTCGGCCTGCATGAGGCTGGCCTTGGCCGCATCCACTTTGGAGCCGGTCACACCGCTGTCAAAGACATTCATGCTCAGGTTCAGGCCGATCGCCCAGTTTTCATTGTCATCGCCGGGCCAGTTTCCCTGGGTCCAGTTGTTGGACGCTACGCCGTTCACATAAGGGCGCCAGCCGGATTTCGCGGCATTCAGGGCGCCTTTCGCGTAGTCAACCTGGAGCTTGCTCTGCTGCAGGTCGAGGCGGTGCGTCAGACCATAGGCGATGCAGTCCTCCATGGTGCCGTCGTACAGGTTGTACTGCAGCACTTCCGTCGGCTGCAGCTTCGTGCCGTGGGGCAGGCCCATGTAGTTGTTGAGGGCTGCTTCCGCATTGTCGTAGGTGTTCTGTGCCTGAATCAGCTGCTGCTGTGCATTCGTCAGTTCCACCTGGCTGCGCAGCAGGTCTACCTTGGCCACGACGCCCACGTCGTACTGGGCCTGGACGTTCTTCAGATGATCCTGCAGGTCGGCCACGGACTGCCTGCACACCTTTTCGCTGTCGATGGCGGAGAGCAGCGTATAGTATGCGTCCGTCACGTTCTTCTTCAGATTGATGTAGGCCAATTCTTCGCCCAACACGGAACTCCGGTAGTTGGCCTTCGCTTCGTCCCTGGCTCCTTCCAGCTGTCCCCCCGTGTAGATGGGCACGGTCATGCTGACGGTGTTGCTGTACGTGTTATCGATCCCTTTGGAATAGAGCGTATGCGCCGTGTTCCACCGTTCATCCCAGTACCCGCCGCGGCCCGTGCTGTGGGTCAGGGTTACGGTCGGCCCGAAGCTTTCACGGGCGGCGTTATAGTTTGCCCGGGCTTCGTCCAGCTGGTATTCCGCCTTGCGGATATCCGCGTGGGTCGCATAAGAACGGCTGATGGCCGTCGCCAGATCTATAGGCATGGTTTCCGCCGCAAACGCAGCGGGAACGAGCAGGAAAGTAAGCAGCGAGCCTAACAGTGCAGCCCGTTTTCCATGTTTTTTCCGAATCATCTTCATACCTCCACTTATTTTCTGACTGACAAGTCAGTAATTAATTATATAAACATTTTTCTTTGAATGTCAAGTAAACTTACTGTGTCAGATTTATATCTCAGAAATGTGTCAAAAGTAAGTCCGGACGCCCAGGTACAGGTCGCCTTTATCCCCGTTTCGCACATCCAGGCTTTCCAGGGTAAGGTAGAGATCCGGTTTGACCTGATACTCGCCGCCGAGGCGGATCTTCAGGTCGTCCCAGTCATAGAACTGGGAATAGATATGGAAATCGCGGTTCACATCGAACCCGAGTCCTACGCCTTCATGCCCCATCATGGAGCCGGCGCTTACATCAAAGCGGCGGAACTTTTTGCCGCCATACAGGTCGAGTTTCGCATCGTCCCCCAGGCCGGCCGCGCCGGCATACACATACGTGCCCTTGCCGGCCTTCTCAAAGCGCAGGCCCACATTGCCGCGCCACTGGTCTTCATCCATGCTGTGCAGGATATCGGCCCGGCCGTGGAATTCCACTTTATCCATGAAGGCCAGGGCCTTGTTGGCACGGGCCGTGACGCTGCGGGTATTATGCAGCGTTTCCTGGATGTCCTTCTTCGTCTGCGGATCCTTCGCCACTTCGGCCAGCATATTCGTCACTTCTTCGACGTGCTGGCTCGTGGCGGCCAGATTCTGTGCCATGACGGCCACCTGGCGGCCCGTAGCGCCATTATTGTCCACGCCGTTCAGGATGCTTTCCACATGGGCCGTCGTCGCATTCAGGCGGACGGACATCTGGTTGAGCTGGGCCACCATGTTCCGGATTTCGTCCTGGTTGGCTTCAGCCGAATCAGCCATGACCTTTGTGAACCGGTTCAGGTTCTTGCTGATGTCGCCCATGGCGATGAAGCCTTCGCGCATGGACTGCTGCACCGCCTTGTCGCCGAAGATGTTGTTGAAGGCGTCTGCCACGCCCTCCACCTTCTCCATGACCTTGTCGGACGAATTCAGGAATTCATCCATCCCGCCACCGGACGTTCCGGTCAGGTTCGAATCCGGCTTGATGTAGACGCCGCTCGCCCGTTCCGGCGGGACGATGGTCACGTACTTCTCCCCCATGACGCCGTCGGACCCGATGGAGAACTTTGAATCCATGGGAATCTGCACATCCTTCTTCACGTGCATCGTGACGACGACGTGGCTGCCGTCGACCTTCATGCCCTTGACCGTGCCAACGGGCACGCCGGCATAGCGCACCTGGCCGCCCTGCAGCAGGCCGTTGACGGACGGATAGGTCACGTACAGGTCATAGCCCCTGTCGAAGAGGTTGAAGGCCCCGAGGAAACTGATCATCGCCGCCAGGATGACGGCGCCCCCCAGGGTCAGGGCCCCCACTTTCACTTCACTCATCGATTTCATCGTATAAAAGCTCCTTCCGGATCTTCGCCTGTGATAAAGCCCCGGATCAGGGGATCCGGCGAGTTCCTGAATTCTTCCGGCGTACCCACGGCCGCAATGCGCCCGTTGTTCAGCATGGCGACCCTGTCAGCCGCCACGTAGACCGATTCCATGTCATGCGTCACCAGAATGGATGTAATCCTGTATTTCTGCTGCGTTTCCCGGATCAGCTGGCTGATGCTCATGGTCCGCAAAGGATCCAGGCCCGCCGTCGGTTCATCGTAGAGCACGATGCGCGGCCGGAACGCCAGGGCCCTGGCCAGGCTCACGCGCTTCTTCATGCCGCCCGAGAGCTCTGCCGGGAACATGTTTTTCGCATCCAGCATCCCCACATCCTTCAGCAAGGTATCGACGCGTTCCCTGATTTCTTCCTCGGAAACCCGGAAATGCTGGCGCAGCCCGAAGGCCACGTTCTCCCCGACGTCGAGGAAATCGAAGAGGGCCGAATATTGGAACACCATGCCCACATTTTTGCGGATTTCGTTCCATTGGTCCTCGTCCAGGTGGGTCACATCGTGCCCTTCAATAAAGACACGTCCGCCTGTCGGTTCCAGAAGACCCGTCAACACCTTCAGGATCGTACTCTTGCCGGTACCGGAGGGGCCGATGATGGCCATCGTCTCCCCGGGGACGACCTCGAGACTGACCCCTTTCAGGACCTCTTTGTCTCCGAAGGAGATCTGCAGGTTCTGCAGGGATATTTCGGATATCGCCATAATGCCTCACTCAATCCACTCAGAGTTTAGCCGCCCACATAAAGCAGGACGGTCATGAAATAGTCCGTAATGAAGATCAGGATGATGGACAGCACGACGGAAGCCGTCGTAGCCAGGCCGACGCCCTCAGCGCCCTGCCGCGCGTGCAGCCCTTTGTAGCAGCCCACGATGCTGATGATGACGCCGAACACGACGCCCTTGATCATGCCGCCGAAGATGTCGAAGGGTTCGGACAGCGTCTTGATGGAGTTCAGATAGGTAAAGGAACTGATGTCCGCATAAAAATGGGCCACCAGATACCCGCCGGCATTGCCGATGAAGTTGCCGAACACAATCAGCACGGGCATCATGAGCGCGATGGCCAGGACGCGCGGGCACACCAGGTACCGCACGGGACTTGTCGCCATGACGCGCAGGGCGTCGATCTGTTCCGTGACCTTCATCGTACCGAGTTCTGCCGCAATGGCGGCGCCAATCCGGCCTGCCACGACGACGCCTGCCAGGACCGGCACCAGTTCACGCCCCATGGCGATGGCCACGATGCCGCCGACCGTGTTCGAGGCTCCCAGTACAACGAATTCCTTGGCTGTCTGCACAGAAAAGACCATGCCGGCACAAAGCATCGTCAAAAGGACGATGGGCAGGGAATCCGCTCCCAGCATGGCCATCTGGCGTACCGTCTCTTTCAGGCTGACAGTCCGCATCTTGGACATGGCATCAAGGAACAGGTTCATCATGCCGCCGGCCGCGCTGGCAAAGGCGAACATGCGGCGGCCTGTAAAGGCGCACAACTCCTGCAGCATGCTCCCCCTCCTTTCCTTCCGTACAATCCCTCACGCCGTTTCCGGCGCCTTATGATTTAATCGAACGATTAATTAATATACTTAGTATAGCACAAACCAAAAGGATTTACACCCTTTTTCATTCGGCGCCCTTCACTTTGACGGAGACCGCCGTCTCCCCATCGACGATGTAGTCGACCGGCGTCACCTGGCGGTGCGGCCCGCCGGCCAGCATGGCCGTCAGGCCTGTGCCCTGCCCCGCTTCGTCACCGGCGGACCGGGATGCCGCGCCCTGTACGGCATATTCGACAATGATGTCGTTGTTGCGGACTGCCTTGTTGACTTCGCGCACGTAGTCACGGAGACGGATTTTGCGTTTCTTTTCCTCTTCCTGTTTCTGCTTGTCCTGTTCCTTGCCGGAAGTGCCGTCTTCTTTGCTGCCCGCCACGGGGATTCCGGATTCCTTCTGGTTCCGGATCAGTTCCTGGATCCAGTTCATGGCGGCGCCGCCGCTGACACGCAGCCGGACGGTGCCTTCCGCATCTGCCGGCAGGCTGTATTCCACCGTGCGCACCATATCGCCGCTGCGGTATGGTTTCAGGACCACATCGATGTGGATGGTGTCCCCGGCCCGGGGATGTTTTTCCCGGACCGACGCGGACTGTACCTCGGCCACAAGGCTTTCCGTACTCATGTCCACTTTGACGTCGACGCTGCGGATACTCACGTTTTCCAGTTTGTTGCGCATCAGGACATTGAGGCACTCCTTCAGCTCTTCAGGCAGGGTGTCCGTCAGTTTGTCCGTGCTGTAAAACATGTTCTGCCGCACGATGCGCAGCGGCTTTTCCTGGCTGTCGGAAGCCTCTACGTCGAATTCGACGCGCCCCGAACCGCCGGCCGCCGTGTCGGCCACCTGGGACACCGTGCTGGTGACGGCCGCCGCAATCAGGTCCGGCGCCAGCTGCGGGTCATCGACGACCTGCACACGGACGCTGCCGTTTTCGGAACGGTCCATGTCCGCAGCCTGTACGAAGACAGGGATGGACGCGGGCAAGGGCCCGACCTTGCCGGCCACGCCGGCGCTGCGGTCCTGGGTGACCGTCCCGACGGATTCCCCGACCGTCCCGACCTTGTAGGAAGTCTGGATGTTCGGCAGGGACGTCAGAATCCAGGCCTTCGTAAGGAAGAAGTCCGCATCGCCCCGCTGCAGAAACGGATGCCCGAAAGCCAGCACGCGGCCTTGTTCGTCCGTCCAGGTCACGGTACCGATGGCCCCCAGGGTCAAATCGCCCGTCATGAGGGCGACCCCGACAGCGCTGCCCGGTTCCAGATTTCCAATGGGGCGCGGACTGCCGGAAGCTCCCGCATCAAAAACCGTCAGGCCGCTGGTTCCTAGGTCGCGGTTCAGCTTCTCCAGGGCCAGCGGCGAAAAGCCGCCCGCCAGCAGCGGTGTTCCCGCCGGAACGCTTCCCGCTTCCGCCGTGGACGCAGGCAGGGAAGACGGAAGGCCGCGGCGCGGCACGACGGGATTGAGCATGCGGAGCATGGTCTCGATGGGCTGCAGGAAGCAGTAATGCGGGTCGTTGAAGGCCTTGCCGAACGCTACGGCTCCTGCCAGGCGCCCGTTGATATAGACCGGGCTGCCGCTCATACCCTGGGAAATGCCGCCGCTGCGTTCAATGACATCCCCGCCGGCCCGGATGAGGATCTGGTAGCCCTGGGTATCATTGCCCGTCACGCCCAGCACCTCCACGGGGAACGTTTCGATGGTGTCCCCCGTGACGACCGTTTTTGCATAGCCCTTCATTCCAGCCTGGAGCTGTTCGACCGGCAGGATCGGCGTGCGTGCCGACGCCTGTCCCCCTGCCAGGAGCACCAGGGCCAGGCTGAGGCTGCAGAGTGTTTTCCACATGAAATGTCTCACTTGTCTCTCTCCAACAAAGATGCCGGGACCCGGCTCAAGGTTCAATTTCCGCTACAATCTGGCCGCCTGCGATCTGCTGTCCGGCCGTCACATAGACGGCCTTCACCGTACCGGTCACCGTGGCGCGCGCCGCCGGGGCAGCCCCCATGATGGTCTTCACCTTCACAAGCACATCGCCCTGCGACACGCTCTGGCCCGCCTTGACGAGCCCGTCCGCCTGGACGACGCCGTTCAGCGTGCTTTTCTGGGCCACCCCCGCCGCAAACGCAAACGAATAGACGCCGAAAGCCGCAACGGCAACAGCGGCTGCTACAATCTGCTTCCAGTATGAAGGTCTGCGCATAACGATTCCTCCTTCCGCACCGGACCGGCTTCCGGAAGAAGCGCAGTCCCTTTCCCACGACAGTTATCCTTACCGCCCGCCGGAACCGGCGGAAACGGATATACACTAGGCCTATTATAATATTATACACCGGGACACGATATTATTGTGTCAATTTTTTGTGGCTCCCGAAAACTTTCCGCCCCGCCTCACTGGCGGAAAACACCAAGGGCGATGCTGACAGGGCGTTCGGCCCCGTCGGACGGCCGATTCTTCACCTGGCCGTCCACGACCATTTCCGAAGACCCGCCGCCGTCGAAGTTGACGGCCTGCACGGCGCCGAAGCGGCGCAGGTACCAGGCAAACTCCTTCAGGGTCATGCCGGCGGAATACTGGCTGCGGCCGTCCACGACCATGAGGAGGAGGGAGCCGTCCGCCTTGACACCGGCACCCGTCCGCGGCGCGCGGCCATTGGCGATATCGCCTGCCATCTGTTCCTGGGCGGAGCGGACGTTGATGGACCCGTTTTCCACCAAGGAGGGGCCGGCCCCGACGACCATCTGCATCAAGTCGGCCGTGTGGCTGCCCAGGGTCTGCTCAATTTCCAGCGGGTCCCCGACGCGTACTTTTGCCAGGGCATCCGCATTGGCGCCGTGGCCCGACAGGACGAGGGAATCTGCGTCCAGGGACATGTTCCCTTTGGTGGACACGGCGGTCACGCGGCCGTCCTTCACCTTGACCTCGCGGCCGAATTCATTCGTGCCGGTCGAGCGGCCATACTGGCCGTTGAAGACGATAAGGTCCTGGGCCAGCCGCTGCCGGTTGACGCCGGTGATAGGCAGCTCCACGGCGCCCGGCAGTTTCACCGTACCCCGGTAGGACAGGTCCTGCAGTACGCTGTACCGCCCCTCCTTGTCCCTGGCCAGGGCGCTGCGGGGAGTGTCATCTCCGCCGAAGAAGGTGTCCTCCCATTTGCAGTTGCCGATGACCCAGCCGTCCGTGTCGAAATAGCAGGCATTGACGGCGGCGCGGGCGCCCGTCGCGGAAGCCGCCTGCGCCAGGCGGCCCCGTCCGTTATGGTCGAGGGCCGCAGAGAAGGGTTTCACGTAGTAGCCGCTGCCCGGTGCCAAGGTCAGGGCGTAAAGGCGCACGGCCTTTCCGTCCATATCGTCCTGCCAGTAGGTGTACTGCAGGCCGTTGCCCAGGTCTTTGGTCTGGCGGATGATCTGGATCCGGTACAGGTCCAGGACCAGGCGGTCGGGGTTCTTCAGCAGCAGTACGCGGTGCTGTCCTTCCTTAGCCAGCGTCACCTGCAGCCGGCTGGCGGACCGCCCCTGCGGCGTCATCTCAATCTGGCGGACCGCCGGATCTTTCGGTTTCTGGACGAACTTCTTCGCCGCCTTCGTGTCCAGGTCGAGGCGGATGCCTGTCCCGTCCACCGTCTCCTTGTACTGCACCGGCGCATCCAGGTCCAGCACGACGCGGACCTTTGTCGGGCTCGTACTGACCCGCATATTCGTGACGGCCGCCTGGGCCGGCGTCTGCACCAGGAGCAGCAGGGCACCCAGCAGTCCTGCCAGACACCCTGTAACGTTTCCTTTCATCAAACCGGTACCTTCCTTTCTGAAATGGGAAAACGGCCGTGAAACAGGCGATACGCCCTTTCCGGCCGTCCATGAAATATATCTTGTCATTTTTCCGTCCCGCCTGCGGGCCGGGCCATATCAGAACATGGCGTTGCTGAACACCGTGCCGGGGCGCAGCTTGTCCAGGTTCTCCAGCGCCTTGCCCGTACCGACCGCCACGCAGTCCAGCGGGTTTTCCGCCACAATGACCTTGATGCCCGTGTTCTCGCTCAGCATATGGGCCAGACCGCCCAGCAATGCTCCGCCGCCGGTCAGGCAGATGCCGTTGGCCACGATGTCCGCCGACAGTTCGGGCGGGCATTTTTCCAGTACGGAGCGGATGCGTCCGAAGAGGCTGTCCAGCGATTCCGACAGGGCCTCGCGGACGTCCTTCGACGAAACGGTCAGCTGCACAGGCATGCCGTTCACCGTATTCTGCGCCGTCAGGTCCATGGTCTTGTCCGGCACATCAGGATCCACATTGCCGATCTCGACCTTGATCTTTTCCGCCAGGGTTTCCCCGATGAGGCAGTTGTATTCCTTCTTGATGTAGCGCACGATGGCCTCGTCAAACTTATCGCCGCCGATGCGTACGGAATCGGAATCTACCACGCCGCCGAGGCTCAGGATGGCGATATCCGTCGTGCCGCCGCCGATGTCGACGACCATCTTGCCGGACGGCACCATGATGTCGAGGCCGGCCCCCAGGGCAGCTGCCAGCGGTTCCTCAATGAGGTATGTCTTGGACACGCCGGCCTGGATGGTCGCTTCCAACACGGCCCGCTTTTCCACAGACGTGATGTTGACCGGGATGCAGGTCATGACACGGGGACGGAAGAAGAAGCTCTTCCCCGCCACTTTATGGATCAGGTATTCCAGCATTTTCTGGGTAATGGTGTAATTGGCGATGACTCCATCCCGCAGAGGGCGTACCGCCACGATGCCATGGGGCGTCCGCCCCAGCATGTCCCGGGCTTCGGTCCCCACGGCCAGGATCTTGTTCGTCTTCTTTTCCACGGCCACGACGGAGGGCTCGTTCAATACGATGCCCTTCCCCTTTGCATATACGAGGATGTTGGCCGTCCCCAAATCAATTCCAATGTCTGTCGCTCCGCCAAACATAATCTTTCTCCTTCCTTACTCCTGCACCTTGATGCGCTGGATGTCGGCACCCAGGGATTGCAGTTTGCCGACCAGGTTTTCGTACCCGCGGTCGATGTGGTGCAGGTTGCCGATGACCGTCTTGCCTTCGGCCACCAGGCCCGCCAGGACCATGGCAGCGCCGGCACGCAGGTCCGTTGCGTTGACTTCGCAGCCCGTCAGCTTGGCCGGCCCTTCAATCAGGGCGCCGCGGGCGCCCGTCGTCTCAATACTGGCCCCCATGCGGTTCAGTTCCACCACGTGCATAAAGCGGTTCTCAAACACCGTCTCCATGACCGTGCTGCGGCCCCTGCAGATGGTCATCATGGCCATCATCTGGGCCTGCATGTCCGTCGGGAACCCAGGATAGGGCATCGTCTTGATGTTGATGGCCTTCAGTTCGCCCGGGCAGGTGACGTGGATGCGGTCGATGTCCTCCTCAATGGTGACACCGGCTTCGCGCAGCTTCGCCAGCAGGGGTTTCTGGTGTTCCACCAGCACGTTTTCAATAATGACGTCGCCATGGGTCATGGCCGCGCCGATCATATAGGTACCCGCCTCGATGCGGTCCGGAATGACCGTATGGTCGCTGCCGTGCATATGTTTGACGCCTTCAATGCGGATGACGTCTGTTCCGGCGCCGCGCACATGGGCGCCCATCTGGTTCAGGTAGTTCGCCAGGTCGACGATTTCCGGTTCTTCCGCCGGGTTTTCCAGGGTCGTCGTCCCTTCCGCCAGACAGGCCGCCATCATGATGTTTTCCGTCGCGCCCACGCTGGGAAAATCCAGATAGATGTCGGCGCCCTTCAGGCCCTGGGGAGCCGTGGCTTCGATGAAGCCGTGGTCCTGGGTGATTTTGGCGCCCAGCAGTTCAAAGCCTTTCAGATGCAGGTCGATGGGCCGGCTGCCGATGGCGCAGCCGCCAGGCTGGGAAATGCGGGCATGGCCCACTCGGGCCAGCAGGGGTCCCATGACCACGAAAGAGGCGCGCATGCTGTGCACCAGTTCGTATGGCGCTTCATACGCCGTAATGCTGCGTGTGTCCATCGTCAGGGCATGATCTTCGCTGCTGTCAATCTTAACGCCCAGGTATTCCAGGACGCCGCAAATCGTCTTGACATCTTCCAGCTGGGGAATTTCGTCCAGACGGCTCGGGGTTTCGCCCAGGATGGAACCGGCTATGATGGGCAGGACGGCGTTCTTCGCACCGCTGGTCTTGACAGTGCCTGTCAGGCGGTTGCCGCCCTTGACAATCAGTTTGTCCACTCAGAATCCTCCTGTGTACCATACGGTACGTTGTCTCAAAACTTATATTTGGTATTCATGGCACACTGCGCCATGATATCTTTATAATCAATCTATCCTATATTAGCACTTTTCGGTCCTGTTCCGCAAGTATCTTTCCAGACACTAAAAAAGCGGCGGAACCGCCGCCGCTTTTATCTTGCTTTACTTCTTCAGTTTCAGGGTACGTGCGGCCGCCTCTTCCTGCTGCCGCCGTTCTTCCGCCAGTTCCCTCATGCGCCGTGCCTTGGCTTCGGCACGCTGTTTCTGGGCTTCGTCCAGTTCCGCAGAGGTCTGGTGGTTCTTGGCCGCTTCCTCTTTGCGCAGCCGTTCCCAGGCTTCCCGTTCAGTCTGGATATGCTGGCGCTGCTCCTCCATCTTGCGGCGCATTTCCGCTTCCCGCTGGTACATGTTGGACAGCAGGGGTTTCTGCGCCATCTTCCGGGAGTAGTAGAGATAGGCGAAAAAGACGGGCCACAACAGGAACGTAAAGACAATCCAGCCAGGGCGGAAGGGTGTCTTGCGTTTTTCTGAATCGCGGATGACATACCATGTCAGGATGCACCGCACGACGAGGGACACCCAGATATATGTATTTTGATCAAAATTCATGCTGTCTGCCTTCTCCTGCCTTCAAGTCCGTTCCCGCCGCGTTTCTGCCCCGGTCATTTCGCCAGACGGACTTTGTCCACCAAAATGTTGTAATAGGTCTGCTTTTCCGAGATCACCTTTTTCAGGTGCCGGATCCTGTCCGGGTCGTCTGTTTTAGCCAAGAGGGCCTTCAGGTCGTTGATTTCCGCTTTCAGTTCCACCATTTTGTTGCCGGCAACCGGTTTCATGAAATCTTTCATGATGCTGTCACCTCCTGCCCACATTGTACCCGATTCCCATGATACTGGGTATCCGAATCCGTTTCTGGATATCCCCCCTACTGTCATTATATACTAAAACAGTCAGGCAGGGCAACCGCGGCGGCCGGAACCCGTCAAAAAAAAGGCACCCTGCGTCATGCAGGATGCCTTGCGTTATTGCGTCTGCCTTGCTCAGGCTTTGGCTTTCGACAGTTTTACCGTCTTGATCCGGGCTTCGGCCCGTTTCAGGTCGGCCTGGACGGCCGGCAGATCGATTTCCTTGTCCAGGTTGTCAATCTTGGCTTTGGCACGTTCCAGGGCTGCCTCCGCTTTCTCCACATCGATGGATTCAGCGATTTCGGCGGCTACACTTAAAATGGTAACCACATTGTCCTTGACTTCGAGGAACCCGCCGTCCACAAACAGATAATGTGCCTCCCCGGTCTCGTCGCGGTATTTCAGCGGCGCAGGGTCGAGGGCCGCAACCATGGTGGCATGCCGGGGCAGGATGCCCACGGCACCGCCTTCGGTATGGGCGTCGACATAGGAGATGTTATCTGCCTGGAACACGTAGGCGTCCGGAGACAGGACATTCAACTGCATTAAATTAGCCATAAGCTCACTCCGCATCCGCTTCCGCTTCGATCTTCTTCGCTTTCTCGACAGCCATGTCGATGGTGCCTACCATGTAGAAAGCGTTTTCGGGCAGATTGTCATGCTTGCCTTCCAGGATTTCCTTGAAGCCGCGGATGGTTTCTTTCAGCGGAACGTACTGGCCGGGGGTACCGGTGAACTGTTCGCCTACGAAGAACGGCTGGGACAGGAAACGCTGGATCTTACGGGCGCGGGCCACGGTGACCTTGTCTTCTTCGGACAATTCTTCCATGCCCAGGATGGCGATGATGTCCTGCAGTTCCTTATAGCGCTGCAGGATAGCCTGCACGCCGCGGGCTACTTTGTAATGTTCTTCCCCGACAATCAGCGGATCCAGGATACGGCTGGTAGAGTCCAGAGGATCCACGGCCGGATACAGGCCTAATTCGGCGATGGAACGGTTCAGGTTGGTCGTTGCGTCCAGATGGGCGAAAGTGCCTGCCGGAGCAGGGTCGGTCAAGTCGTCGGCAGGTACGTAGACGGCCTGTACCGACGTGATGGAACCTTTCGTCGTGGAAGCGATACGTTCCTGCAGGGCGCCGATGTCGTTAGCCAGCGTAGGCTGATAACCTACGGCGGACGGCATGCGGCCTAACAGGGCGGATACTTCGGAACCGGCCTGAATGAAACGGAAGATGTTGTCAATGAACAGCAGCACGTCCTGGCCGGACACGTCACGGAAATATTCCGCCATGGTCAGGCCCGTCAGGCCGACACGCATACGGGCTCCGGGGGGCTCGTTCATCTGCCCGTATACCAGACAGGTCTTGTTGATAACGCCGGACTCCTTCATTTCGCCCCAAAGGTCATTGCCTTCACGGGTACGTTCGCCTACGCCTGCGAATACGGAATACCCGCCGTGGGCCGTAGCGATGTTATGGATGAGTTCCATGATGATAACGGTCTTGCCTACACCGGCGCCGCCGAACAGACCGACCTTGCCGCCTAATGCGTAAGGTTCGATCAGGTCGATGACCTTGATGCCGGTTTCCAGCATTTCCGCCGTCGTCGACTGTTCCGCAAAGGCCGGAGCAGGACGGTGAATGGGCCAATAATCGGCTGCTTCAACAGGAGTGGGATCGTGGTCTACGGTCTCGCCCAATACGTTGAAGATACGGCCCAGGGTTCCGGGACCAACAGGAACCTTGATGGGCGCACCAGTGTCGACTGCATCCATACCGCGAACCAGGCCATCGGTGGAGCTCATGGCAACGGTACGGACGACGTCGTCGCCGATGTGCTGCATGACTTCCGTGGTCAGATGGATCTTGATGCCCTCACCGACGACACCGTCGATGTGGATCGCGTTATAGATTGCAGGCAGGCCATTTGGCGGAAATTTAATGTCGACAACAGGGCCGACGACTTGTACTATCTTACCAGTCATCTATAATTTTCCTCCCTTAGTTTTGCTGGCTCAGCGCTTCCGCACCGCCAACAATTTCGTTGATTTCACGAGTAATGCCTGCTTGACGAGCTTTATTGTATGACAACTCTAAAGATCTAAGTAAATCACTCGCATTGTCGGTAGCCGAAGACATGGCCGTCATACGGGCACCGAGTTCGGATGCCGCAGCCTGCATGAGCGCGGCATAAATCAGAGTCTTGACGTAGTTAGGAAGCAGTTCCTTCATCAGCGTCTGGGGATTCGGCTCGTAAATGACTTCGCCGATCTCCTCTTCCTCTTCCCCGTCTTCACCTGCCGGGAAGGAGACACCGCTGGAAATCCTGACTGCTTTTTCGCCCGGTACCAGGACCGGCAGCAACTGGGTGGTTTCCGGCGTGAAGGACAGGGCCGACTTGAAATGCGTGTAAATCAGCTTCACCTCGTCCACTTCTCCTGAAATGAACATTTCGGAAGCGGCCTTGGCGATCTGTTCCGCATAATCGAAGTTCGGTTTGTCCGACAGGCCGAAGAAATCCTTCGCTACATCGAAGCCGCGATGCTGGAAATATTCCTTCGCTTTACGGCCGACCGTGATGATGCTGTAGTTTTCACATTCCGTGATTTCCGCCAGGGCATGCTTCAGGACGTTGGAGTTGTAAGGGCCGGCCAAGCCTTTATCGCCGGCGATTACGATGAATCCGGTCTTCTGCACGCTGCGGGAAGCCATCAGCGGCGCTTCGCCCAGGTCCAGCTTGCTTTGCAGCGTGCTGTCGCCCAGGGCGGTGATGAGCATCGATTCGATTTTGTCGGCAAAGGGGCGGCTGGATGCAGCTTTTTCCTGCGCCCGGCGCAGACGCGCGGCAGCAACCATCTTCATCGCTTTCGTGATCTGCTGGATGTTCCCGATACTGCGCATGTGCCGGTGAATTTCGCGTGGATTCGGCATCAGTCACTCACCTCTTTCCGTCAGAGGGGGTAAAGGTCTGCTTGAAGTCTTCAATAGCTTTCTTCAGAGCTGCTTCGTTCGCATCGGTGATCTTCTTGTTCTTGACGATGTCCGCCCCGATTTCCGGTGCGTTGTTATCCAGGTATTTCAGCATTTCCGCTTCGAAACGGGTTACGTCGGAAGCCGGGATGTCATCCAGATAGCCTTTCGTGCCGGCATAGAGGGACATGACCTGTTTTTCGACAGGCATGGGGGAATACTGCGGCTGTTTCAGCAGTTCCGTCATGCGGACGCCGCGGTCCAACTGGGCCTTCGTGGTCTTGTCGAGGTCGGAGCCGAACTGGGCGAATGCGGCCAGTTCGCGGTACTGGGCCAGGTCCAGACGCAGGGTGCCGGCTACGTTCTTCATAGCCTTGATCTGTGCGGAACCGCCGACACGGGATACGGACAGACCGACGTTGATGGCCGGGCGGATACCTGCATAGAACAGGTCCGTTTCCAGGTAAATCTGGCCGTCGGTGATGGAAATGACGTTGGTCGGGATGTAGCCGCCTACGTCGCCTGCCAGCGTCTCGATGATGGGCAGGGCCGTGATGGAGCCGCCGCCTGCCTGTTCGTTACGGCGGGCTGCACGTTCCAGCAGACGGGAATGTAAGTAGAATACATCGCCGGGGTAAGCTTCACGTCCGGGAGGACGACGGAGCAGCAGGGACATGGCACGATACGCCACGGCGTGCTTGGACAGGTCATCGTAAATGACGAGCACGTCCTTGCCCTGGTTCATGAAATATTCCGCCATGGATACACCGGCATAAGGAGCCAGGTACTGCAGCGGAGCGGACTGCGCGGCCGTAGCGGCCACGATGATGGTGTAGTCCTTGGCACCGTATTTTTCGAGAGTACGGGACAGGCGTGCCACCGTGGATGCCTTCTGGCCGATGGCGACGTATACGCAGAGAACGCCGTTCCCTTTCTGGTTGATGATCGTGTCGATGACGATGGCGGATTTACCGGTGCCACGGTCGCCGATGATCAATTCACGCTGGCCGCGTCCAATCGGTACCATGGCGTCGATGGCCTTGATACCGGTCTGCAGAGGTACATCTACAGGTTTACGGTCTGCAATGCCCGGCGAAGGGGATTCGACCGGACGGGTAGCGGCATATTTGATTTCACCCAGGCCATCAATCGGTTCGCCCAGGGGGTTGACGACGCGGCCCAGCAGGCCTTCGCCTACAGGAACCTGCATCAGTTTGCCCGTGCGGCGTACGATGTCGCCCTCGCCGACGGTGGTTTCCCCGCCCATCAGCACGATGCCGACGCGGTCCGGCATCAGGTTCTGCACCATGCCGTAGACGCCGCCTTTCAGGGAGACCAGTTCGCCTGCCATGGCATGACGAAGGCCGGTCACGGTCGCAATGCCGTCGCCTACCTTTTCGATGGTGCCGACTTCTTCCATATCGGGCTGGATGTCGGTCTTTGCAACCGTCTCAGCCAGGCTTTCGGTCACTGCGGCAAAATCCGTCAGGGCACCGCCCTTTACAGCTTCCTTGGCCATGGCGTCGCTGACCTTTTCCATCTGACGTTTCACGCTGGCGTCATAAATCTGATCGCCGGCTTTTAATACGGAACCGCCAATAATGGAAGGATCAACAGTGGTTTCCAAGTATACCAGATAGCCCAGCTTATCGCCGATAAACTTGGCTACGGTGTCTTTTTCAGATACAGTGAGTTCTTTAGCCGTCGTCAGGACAACGGGAATGATACCGTTGCTGGCCACGGACTTCAGTTTGTCGCCCGCGAGCTGGAGTTTGTCCAGGCTCTTGAGGATCAGGCTCAGTTTTTCATCGCTAGCCATACTGTATCTTTCACCTCCATGTCTCCTGTGTCAAAACAGGTATTCTAGATAACAGGCACAAACAGCCTGTGTTCATTTCGTGATTCAGGGTTGCGGTCCGATTATTTGTTCAGGACGGAATCAGCGGTTTTCGCCACCAGTTCCTGGTCGGCGGCGGAATTCAGTTTCTGATCCACTACCTTGCTGGCGATTTCCGTAGCCAGATTGATGACCTGTGCACGGACGTCGGACATAGCCTGGTCCTTTTCGTCAGCGATGGTCTGTTTCGCTGCCGTCATCATCTGATCCTTTTCAGCCTGTGCCTGTGCCATATAATCGTCATGAACCTTCTGGCCTGCCTTGTTGGCCTTGTCGAGGATAGCGGTGGCCTCGCTGCGGGCATCAGCCAGCTGTTTGCTGTACTGGGCCTTCAGGGCTTCTGCTTCCACTCTGGTCTTTTCAGCGGCTTCCAGATCGTTGGCAACGCGTTCGCGGCGTTCGTCCAACACTTTCATTAACGGTTTGTAGGCGAATTTGCCCAGGATGAAGAGGAGGATCAGGAAATTAATGATCTGCGCAAAAAATGTTGCATCAAATTCTACCAATTTCAGCACTCCTTTTCCTTATCATGAAGCTTGTTTGCAGCTCATTCGTAACCCGGATCGATTATTTTACGAACGGGTTGGCAAATACCAGTACGATGGCGATTACGACGGCAATGATAGGAATGGATTCAATCAGGCCGACGGAAATGAACATGGTGACCTGGAAGTTGGAAGCCTGTTCCGGCTGACGAGCCATGCATTCCAGAGTCTTGGACGTAACCATGCCGTCGCCCTTGGCAGCGCCCATAGCGGCGAAAGCACCAATAATACCTGCGGCCAGTACGGAGGCAGCTACAATAATTGCGTTTTCCATTTAAATACTCATCCTTTCACTTTTCTCATTATTCTCAAAGCGGTTTTGTTGTTTGTTTCTGTTTCCTGCACGCCCTCACGCACAGGAAGGGATCCACCGGATCAGTGTTTGCCCACAAAGGACGGCGCGATGTTGATGATGCTCAGCATCGTGAATACGAATGCCTGCAACACGCCGACAAAGAGACTGAACAGGACCCAGATGTCGGGAATGACCCAGGGGCACAACTTATACAGGACAATCAGAAGGATTTCGCCGGCAAGGATATTACCAAACAGACGAAGAGCCAGGGTTATGGGTTTCGCGATTTCTTCCACGATGTTCAGCGGTAAGAACGGGACATAGGGTTTCACGAAGTGGCCGAAATAGCCGATGCCTTTATTGGCGACGCCGTAGATGTAGGCCACGACCATAACCAGGATAGACAAAGCAAAGACAGTGTTCATATCATTCGTGGGCGAAGTGAAATGAATCCCGATGCTCGGCAGGAATACACCGATTTCATTGGCGACGAGCAGATAGAGGAACAGGGTGAAGAAGAATGCCTGCATCTTGCTGCGGCCTTCCTTACCCATATTCTTTTCAATCAGTCCGCCAAGGGCATCGAAAAACATTTCCAACGCTGCCTGCGCGCGGCCCGGAACCATTTTGGAACCGGAAGTGATCGCCCATACGACGACAATCGTGATGATGCACGCGAGCCAGCTCATATAGAGCGTCTGCATGTGGACCGTCATGCCGAGGAAGTCGACCTGCATAGGCAGGTAATGAATGATTTCGTTGCTTGCTTGTTCAGCAGTTCCCATCTCGTTTTTCTCCTTTCCTCACGGCCGGCGAATGTCTTTTTGGTTCTTTCGGCGCGTGAAATTTAATAAATTGAAAATAAATATAATATGTAACAGAATAAAGCCCAACAGCAGCGGAGCCACTGTCAGCCTTAATCTTAACATACCAAAAACGAGGATTACCGCCAGGGCCAGACGGGTGACGCGCATGACAGCCACCAAGCGCCGCGCCAGAGGCGGATGCTTGGCCGAATACCACGTACAGCCGAAGACGATGGCTGCGTCCAGCACGGCCCATACCATGCCGCCCAGCCACGAAGTCCGGGCATCCCCGGTCAGCAGGAAGGCCCCCGCCGTCCCCAGGATCGCCGCCACGGCCAGCTGCCGGTTCCAAAGAAGCTTCAAGGCCGCTTTGACACTGGCCGGACTACTCCCTTTGAAATCCAGCATATCCAGTCTTGCTCCGTAATTGTGAAAAATATGTGATTTTGGTTGCGCTATTTTATTTTAATATATTCTGACACAAAGGACAACTCTTTTTTGGGCTTTTACACGACGTGTCTGCTTTCTGTACAAAAAATCCCCTGTTTCCCCTCAAAAAGGGGATTACTGTACGTTGAATTCTTCCGGTATTTCGTCCGTGCAGCCAAACTGTTTCAAAATAAAGCCGACAATGCGCCGGCAGGCCTGGCCATCCCCATAGGGATTGACCGCTTCGGCCATTTTCCGGTAGTACGCCGGATCCGTCAGGAGCTTCATGGTTTCCTCCCTGACGGCGTCGTAGTCCGTCCCCACGAGGCGGACCGTCCCGGCCGTCACGGCCTCAGGCCGTTCCGTCGTGTCGCGCAGCACCAGGACGGGTTTGCCCAGGGCCGGGGCCTCCTCCTGGATGCCGCCGCTGTCCGTCAGGACGATATCGGCCCGGCTCATGAGGTTGGCGAAAGGCTGGTAGTCCATGGGCTCCGTCAGGTAGACGCGGTCCAGGCCTTCCAACTCAGCCTTCACGACTTCGCGCACTTTGGGATTCTTATGCACCGGGAAGATGGCCGCCACATCGGGGCATGCCTCCAGCACCGTCTTCAGGGCGCGGTATACGTGCCGCATGGGTTCGCCGAGGTTTTCCCGGCGGTGCGTCGTCATCACGATGAGGCGCTTGTTTTCCGCCAGAGCCTTTTCCACGACGGGGTCGTCGAACTTGTAGTCTTTGCGCACCGTCGTGTCCAGGGCGTCGATGACTGTGTTGCCTGTCACAAAGATGCGGGAGGGATCCACGTTTTCCTTCAGCAGGTTGTCCCGGCTCGTCGTCGTCGGGGAGAAATGGAGGTCCGCAATGGCGCCGGTCAGTTTGCGGTTCATTTCCTCCGGAAAGGGGGAATACTTGTTGCCCGTGCGCAGGCCTGCTTCCACATGGCCTACGGGAATCTGCATGTAATAGGCCGCCAGGGCACCGGCGAAGGTCGTCGTCGTGTCGCCGTGGACCAGTACCAGGTCCGGTTCCGCCTGTTCCAGGACATCCTTCAGCCCCATCAAGGCGCGGGTCGTCACATCGTACAGCGTCTGGCCGCCCTTCATGATGTTCAGGTCGTAGTCAGGCACGATGCCGAACAGTTCCAGCACCTGGTCCAGCATTTCCCGATGCTGCGCCGTGACGGCGACAACCGGCTCGATCGTGTCCGGGTGCTTGCGCAGCTCCATGACGAGGGGACACATCTTGATGGCTTCCGGCCGCGTGCCGAAAACCGTCATGACTTTCAATTTCTTCAAAGGGAAGACCTCCTTGTATTGCAAGCCGTCAATTCATACGGTCGTTCAAAATACCGATTTTCTTGGCGCCGATGACCACAGCCACCACCACAACCAGGATGACTGCCGCCGCCACATACCCGCTCGCTTCGGAGAGGATGGCCGCCGCGATGCTCAGGACGGCACTGATGGCGTACATGAGGAGCACGGCCTGGCGCTGGCTCAGCCCCATGGCCAGCAGGCGGTGATGCAGATGCCCTTTGTCGGGCTGGAAAATGGGCCGTCCGTTGCTGTAGCGCCGCAGGATGGCGAAGGCCGTGTCCATGATGGGTACGCCCAGGGCCACGGCCGGCACGATGAGGGCGATGGTCGCGGCGCTCTTTACGGCGCCGAAGACGGAAACCGCCGCCAGCATGTAGCCGATGAACATACTGCCCGTATCGCCCATGAAGATGGTCGCCGGGTTGAAGTTGTAGTGGATGAAGCCGATGATGCCGCCGGCCAGGGCCGCCGTCACGGTCGCCACCGGGAAATAACCCTGATGCACGGCCACGAGGATGACCGTGATGGACGCAATGCCCGTCACGCCGGCCGCCAGCCCGTCCAGGCCGTCAATCAGGTTGACGACGTTGATGAAGCTGATGACCCAGAAGATCGTGAACGGGATGGACAGGTATTCCAGATAGAAATAACCGCCGAAGGGATTGTTCAGCCACTCGATGCGGATATCGAAGGCACACAGGATGCACGCCCCGATGATCTGCCCCAGGAGCTTGACTTTCGCCGGCAGGGAATACTTGTCGTCCAGGATGCCGAGAAAGACGATCCACGTGCCGCCCAGCAGGATGCCGATGATGTCCTTCGTCAGCGGGACACACAAAACCACGGCCAGGACGGTGGCCAGATAAATGGCCAGGCCGCCGAGGCGCGGCATGATGTGCGTATGTACTTTTCGTTTATCAGGTCGGTCCACCGCCCCGATGCGGAACGCCAGCTGCTTCACGTAGGGCGTGAGCAGGAAGCTTGCCAGCAAGGCGATGATAAGGGCTAAAATATACACGCTTGCTTAACCTCTTTTTTCGTTGTCCGGTTCGTCGAGGATTTCCACCCGGATGTCCGAGCCGGCCAGCATATCCTGGGCCAGCGCGTCCGGATACGGTTCCTTGTAGACGATCCGTTCAATTCCCGCGTTGATCAGGATCTTGGTGCAGACCACGCAGGGCTGGTTCGTGCAGTACAGCGTCCCGCCTTCGACGGACACACCGTGTAAGGCCGCCTGCACGACGGCGTTCTGTTCCGCGTGGATGCCGCGGCACAGTTCATGGTTCTTGCCCGAGGGGACATGGAGCTGTTCCCGCAGGCAGCCGACTTCGGCGCAGTGGGGCATGCCTTTCGGCGTACCGTTGTACCCTGTCGCCAGAATCTGCTTGTTTTTCACGATGACCGCACCCACGCTGCGGCGCAGGCACGTGGACCGCTTGCTGACCACTTCGGCGATCTCCATGAAATAGTGGTCCCAGTCCGGTCTCGTCTCTTTCTTTGCCATAGCGATACCTTCCGGCCTTACGGCCGTCCTTTGCCTGCCTGCGGGGCAGGCCCTCTTACAGCGTACCGAAGACGCGGTCGCCCGCATCGCCCAGGCCGGGCAGGATGTAGGCCTTGTCGTTCAGTCCGCGGTCCAGGGCCGCCGTATAGATTTCCACGTCGGGATGTTCCTTGTTGACCAGTTCCACCCCCTGGGGAGCCGCTACGAGCACCATGAGGGTGATGTGCTTCAAACCATGCCGCTTCAGCATCGTGATCGCTGCTGCCGCGGAACCGCCCGTGGCCAGCATGGGATCGACGACGATACATTTCGCGTCCAGCTGTTTCGGCAGGCCGCAGTAGTATTCGTGGGGTTCGTGCGTCACGGGGTCGCGGTACAGGCCGATATGACCCACGTGGGCATGGGGAACCATGCGCAGTACGCCGTTCAAAAGGCCCAGGCCGGCACGCAGGATCGGGATGATCGTCACTTCGCCCTCCAGACGGGAGCCCGTCATCGTTTCCAGCGGTGTCTCGATTTCGATCGGCACCAGCGACCAGTCGCGGGTCACTTCGTACGTCATGAGCGAAGCGATTTCGCCGCAGAGTTCGCGGAAGTTCTTGCTGTTGCAGTTTTTGTCGCGCATCATCGTCAGTTTGTGCGCAATCAGCGGATGGTCCACAATGTGCAGTTTCATGTCGTTTCCCCTTTTCCCGTTCAGCCTGTCTTCCTTCAGCGTTTTTCGATGGCCATGATCTTGTTGACGCGGCGTTCATGGCGTCCGCCGGCAAATTCCGTATCCAGCCAGATGTCGAGCAGCATGACCGCCAGGCCGGGGCCCGTCACGCGTTCGCCCAGGCACATCACGTTGGCGTTGTTGTGCTCGCGGCTCATCTTGGTCGAAAAGGCGTCGTTGCACAAAGCGGCGCGGATCCCGTCCACTTTGTTGGCCGCTATGCACATGCCGATCCCTGTGCCGCAGACCAGGATGCCACGTTCCGCCCGGCCGGCAACGACTTCGTCGCAGACCTTGACCGCGTAATCGGGGTAGTCGCAGGATGCTTCCGTATACGTGCCCAGGTCGTCCGTCTCAATCTTCCGTTCCGCCAGATGATCCATAAGGACCTTTTTCAGATGAATGCCGCCGTGATCGCTGCCAATCGCAATCTTCATGATTCCGCCTCCGAAAATGACTTGTTCCTTTGTTGTTCCAGTTCCCGGCTGTCAACCGGGACATCTGTTCCAATTGATATATTTTAACATAAATGCCCGTGTCTTACAAACCGTGCGGAAACGCACCGCCGGCACGCCCCGGCGGCGGCCTTACCCCAGCATGTAGTCCGGGAAGCCGCTGCCGCTCCGGATGGTCACCTGCCCGTCCCGCGCCAGGAGGATGTTGAAGCCCGCCGCTTTGCGCATGCGGTTCATGACGGCCAGCCCCAGGCCGGTTTCGCTGACGCCCATGCCCAGGATGACGGACGGGCTGAAGCGGTCGAATTTCCGCAGCTGCGTATAGAGGGTCTCCGCCAGGTCCGCCTTGTCCGCCCCCCAGGAGAGGATGGCGACGCATCCGGTGCGCCCCAGCAGGGCCTGCAGTTCCTTTTCCGTGCGGTCGTCGCAGAGGACGCCTGTACGGATGCCCTGCCTGGCTGCCCGTTCCACCGCCTGGACGAGGCGCATGGCGCTTTCCGGGCCTTCGTAAATGTACAGGGGGGCCTTGGGCGCATAATGCCTGTATTTCATGCCCGGCGCCTTGGGGCGCACGGCCGGATTGCCGCTCAGGGCCGGGTCGATTTCCACAGCGCCCAGCAGGCTTTCCAGCATTTCCCGCGTAATGCCGCCCGGCCGCAGGATGGTCGGGACGGGGGACGTCGTGTCCACGACCGTCGATTCCACCCCGATGCCGCAGCTGCCGCCGTCCAGGATGCCGGCAATCTTGCCCGTCATATCTTCGGCTACATCGGCCGCGTTCGTGGGGCTCGGCTTGCCGGAAATGTTCGCGCTCGGTGCCGCGACGGGGCAGCCGCAGGCCGCAATAAAGGCGTTCGCCACGGGGTGGGAGGGCATGCGCACTGCCACCGTGTCCAGGCCGGCGCTCGTTTCGTCAGGTACGCAGGGCGCCTTCGGCACGACCACCGTCAGGGGGCCGGGCCAGAACGTGTCGATGAGGGCCTGCGCATTGGCACTGAGCCCCGTCGTCAGATTCCGGATCTGTTCCTTCGCGGACACGTGCAGGATGAGCGGATTGTCTGCCGGCCTCCCTTTCGCCGCGAAGACCTTCGCCACCGCCGTGCCGTTCAGCCCGTCGGCGCCGAGTCCGTACACCGTTTCCGTCGGAAAGGCGACCACTTCGCCGGCCCGTATGAGGGCCGCCGCTTCTTCAATCGCCCGGTGCGGATCCTTCTTCAAATCCCAAAATTTCGTTTCCACTTTCTGTTTCCCCTTTTATGCTGAAGTGCCGTCCCGCAGCGCTGCCACCGCGGCCGCATAGCGCGACCCCGGGCGGGCGGCCAAGACCATCCGGTCGATACCGGCGAAATCAAGGCAGACCGCCGTTTCCGCCAGGCCCGCGCGGGCACAGAGCGAAGCCACAGCCCGTCCTTCCCCGATTCCGACTTCGAAAGCCGCCAGTCCGTCTTCCGCCAGGAAGGCCGGCAGCTGCCGCAGCAGGCGGCGGTACACGTCGAGTCCGTCCCGGCCGCCCTTCAGGGCCAGTACCGGTTCCCGGCGCACCTCGGGGGCAAGGGCCGCCACATCCTGGTCAGGAATATACGGCGGATTCGAAACGATGACATCGTAGCGCCGTCCGGACGGGACGCGGGCCAGCAGGTCCGACTCCAAAAATTCCGCCCGCTCCGCCACGCCAAGATTCCGCGCGTTCTCTTTGGCCACCGCCAGGGCCGCCGGCGAAATGTCCAGCGCCGTTCCCGCCGCATCGGGCAGCAGGGCCAGCAGGGAGAGCAGGATGGCGCCGCTGCCTGTGCCCACGTCGAGCAGGGACAGGCGGTGCTGCCGCAGTTCGTCCGCTCCGCCCGTATTGCGGGCCGCCGCCTCTTCTGCCGCGGCCTGGCGGTCCGCCGCCTCCTGCACGATGAAGCGGGCCTTGTCGGGATCCGTCTCTTCCTGCAGGCGGGTACGGGCGGCCTCCCGGCTCTTTTCCGCCAGGGTCCGCATTTCTTCTGCCTTGCGGCGCCAGAACGCTTCCTTCTCCAACTGGACGAGGCTCTTGCCCGTCACACAGCGCACGATGGCCTCTACCAGCAGTTCCGTTTCCGGACGGGGGATCAGGACATCGGGTGTGACCTTGAAATCCCACTTCAAAAAGCCTTTGCGCCCCAAGATATAGGCCACCGGTTCCCGCGCCGCGCGCCGCACCACGGCTTCGTGGTAGCGCTTCAGCACATCCGGGGCCAGTTCCTCGTTGAAACGCAGGAACAGGCCGACGCGTTTGCAGCCGAGAATGTCACAAAGCAGTATCTCCGCATCGAGGCGCGGTGTGTCCACGCCCCGTCTGCCGAAATACTGCTGTGTCCAGTTCAATATGGAGTTGACGGTCCAACGGGTTTCTTCTGCCATAATGTTACCCTTTGTGCTTGTAAGATCTTCGCTTGCCCGGCGGCCCTTCACTGCAGCGCCGCCAGTTTGCGGCCCCGGTCATCCGTCATGAGGGCCCCGAGCAGTTCGTCCAGGTCCCCGTCCACAATGGCGCCCAGCTTGTGGAGCGTCAGCCCGATGCGGTGGTCCGTCACGCGGCCCTGGGGATAATTGTACGTGCGGATCCGTTCGCTCCGCTCGCCCGTCCCCACCTGGCTCCGGCGTTCCGCCGCCTCCGCCTGCTGCTGCTCGCGCCGGTACAGTTCCATTACGCGGGAACGCAGCACGCGCAAGCATTTTTCGCGGTTCTTGAGCTGCGACTTCTCATCCTGGCACTGGGCCACGATGCCCGTCGGGAGATGGGTCATGCGCACGGCCGACTCGGTCTTGTTGACATACTGGCCGCCGGCGCCGCCCGCCCGGTACGTATCCACCTTGATGTCCTCCGGCCGAATCTCCATATCGACCTCTTCCGCCACCGGCAGGACCGCCACCGTGCACGTCGACGTGTGGATGCGGCCCTGGGACTCCGTCTCGGGAACACGCTGCACGCGGTGCACGCCGCTTTCAAACTTAAGATGTGCATAGGCGCCCGGCCCGGAAACCTGTGCGACGACTTCTTTGAAGCCGCCCAGTCCGGTTTCGCCGGCATCCAGGATTTCGACGCGCCAGCCTTTGCGTTCGGCATAGCGCATGTACATGCGGAACAGGACGCCTGCGAAGAGCGCCGCCTCGTCCCCGCCGGCGCCGGCACGGATTTCGAGGATGACGTCCTTGTCATCGTCCGGGTCCGACGGCAGGAGCAGCACCGTCAGACGCTGTCCGTATTCCGCCAGGACCGGTTCCAGGGCCGCTGCTTCGTCCCGGGCCATCGCCGCCAGTTCCGGGTCGTCCGTATCCCCGGCGGCCGCCAGGTCGTCGTCATAAATCTTCTTTTTCGCCTTGTATTCCCGGAAGACTGCCACGATTTCCCCGAGTTCCGCATGGTTGCGGGCGTACTTCATGTACTGGTCCGGATCGGCCACGACGGCGGGATCCGACAGCTTCGCCTCCAGGTCGAGGTACTTTTCTTCCAGGTTGTGCAATTGTTCCAGCATACTCATTATATACTCTCCGTACAGGAGTTGTCATGACCGCTCCGGATCATTCCCGGGACGGCCCTTCCGCTGCTTCTTCCCCTGTTTCCGCCGGCGCCGCGTCCGGATGTTCTGCAGCCGCTTCCGCGGCCTGTACGGGCGCCTTCAGGGCAATGCTGTCCGGCACCTGCAGGGAAACCACGGCCTTTCCGTCCACGGGCACGACGGCCTTAACGGACGCGATGGCCACTTCGATCATTTCGTCCGCCGGTTCCCGCGTCGTCAGCTTCTGCAGCAGCAGCCCCGGCAGGATCAGCTTGTGGATCAAGGGGTTGTCGTTGTGCCGGCCGGCGAAGCGGATGATCTCGTAACTGACCCCGGCGACGACAGGCATCAGAAGGATGCGCGACAGGATGCGCTCCAGCAGGTTCGGCCAGCCCAGAAAGGCGAAGACGAAGATGCTGATGCACATGACGATCATGAGGAAGTTCGTGCCGCAGCGCGGATGCAGGCGCGGGAACTTGCGCACGTTCTCCACGGTCAGGGGCAGGCCCGCCTCGTAGGCGAAGATCGTCTTATGCTCCGCCCCGTGGTACTGGAACACGCGCTGGATATCCTTCATAGAGGAAATGACCGCGATATAGGCCAGGAAGATGGCCATACGCAGGCACCCTTCCGCCAGGTTCAGCGTCACGGCGTTCGTCGTCCAGTGCTGCAGGAACCGCATGGACCACGTGGGAATGGCGATGAAGAGGCCGACGGCAAGGAGGACGGAGACAACGATGGTCAGGGCCATGTCCTTGTCGTCCATCTCCTCGTCTTCCTCGCCCGACACCTGGGCCGAGTAACTGAGGGCCTTCATGCCCATGACGAGGGATTCGACCAGCACCACCATGCCGCGGATGAGGGGTTTCTTTAAAATGGGATGGCGGTCCTGGATGCTGTTCACGGGGTGCACGTCCACGTCGATGGAACCATCGGCTTTGCGGACCGCGACGGCCACATCCTCCGGGCCGCGCATCATGACGCCCTCAATGACGGCCTGCCCGCCTATATTGAACTTAGCCATGTTACACTTTCATCAAGATTCGTCCGTATACAATTACAGCAGAGCCTAAGCTCTGCTGTAAGTCGTACTCTTTGGTTTGGTTTGGAATTACTTGCCTTCTTTGCCGTAGCGTTTGTTGAACTTCTCGATACGGCCGCGGGCGGTAACGTTGCGCTGCTGGCCGGTGTAGAACGGATGGCATTTGCTGCAGACGTCGACGCGCAGTTCCGGTTTGGTGGAACCCGTTACGAAGGTATTGCCGCAGCCGCAGGTCACTTTGCAGTCCGTATAGAATTTCGGATGGATATTTTCTTTCATTTCAAGCACCTCTTTTTCTAATTACCTTAATGTATCCAGACATTAACGCTTGAATATCATACCACACGAAGGGCCGGAGTGCAAGTAAAAATTACCGTGTTTCCGACGGCGCCTTGTCCGGGGCCGCTTCCCCGGCCGCCGCTGCCGCTGCCTGGGCCGCCCGTTTCTTTGCCGTGGCCGGCTTCGTATTGAACTTCTGCATTACCGCATCGGTGTCACCGCCCGTTGCCAGCCAGTATTCCAGGGCATCCGCCGTCTTGCCCGCAATCTCCTCCATGGCCTTCCGGTCGTCCCCCTGGAACCGCTGCAGCACGTGGTTGATGACGGCCTGCTGGTCGTGGACCGGATGGCCGATACCCAGCCGGAAGCGCGGGAAAGTGTCCGTGCCCAGGTTGTTCATGATGGACTTGATGCCGTTGTGGCCGCCGCTGGACCCTTTTTTCCGGATGCGCAGCGTACCCACGGGCAGATCCATGTCATCGTGGACCACCGCCACATCTTCCGGCGCCACGTTGTAAAAATGCGCCCACGCCCCGACGGCGTTGCCGCTCAGGTTCATGTAGGTCGTCGGTTTCAACAGCCAGACCTTTTCCCCGCCCGCGCGGTACTCCACGTACGCAGCGTCCCGGTCGGTCCGCCAGCGGTTCTCCAGGCCCCAGCGGCGCGCCAGTTCGTCCGCCACCATGAACCCCGCGTTATGGCGCGTGCCGGCATATTCCCGGCCGATGTTTCCCAAGCCTGCAATGATCTTCATTTCATTTCAACCTCATTTCCTGTCTTCCAGCGGCACCAGATGATAACCCTGTTGCCGCAGCGCATCAATCAACGGCCCCGCGGCATCCACCGTCGGCTGCCGTGACGCCCTGTAGTACGGACTGTCCCCGTCGTGGAGCAGGACGATTGCCCCGGGCTCCGCCTCTTTTACGACACGCCGCACGATGTCCCCTGCCGCAATGCCGGTCCAGTCGCGGGGCGCGGTGCTCCAGGTCACGACCGTCAAGCCCAGGTCCCTTGCCACCTGCATGGCCGCCGGATCCCGGAATCCGTGGGGCGGCCGCCAGTAGCGCACGGGACGGCCCGTCAGCCGTTCCAGCACGGCCCGGGCCCTGGTCAGGTCGGCCCGCTTCTCCGCATCGTCCAGCTTCAGGAAATCCCGGTGCTGCCAGGCGTGGACTCCGACCGTATGGCCGTCCGCCACCATGCGGCGCACCAGGTCCGGATGGCGTTCGGCCTGCGAAGCCACCAGGAAGAAGGTGGCCCGGACCTGTTTTTCCCGCAGCACGTCCAGCAGTTCCCGCGTGAACGGTTCATAGGGGCCGTCGTCAAAGGTCAGGGCCAGCTGCGCGCTTCCGCCGGAAGCAGCAGGGCCCGGCGCCTCCAAGTGCGTCACCGCCGGACCGTACAGGCTTCCGGAGGGAAGGACGGCGGCCGTCAGGCCCAGGCCGCCCGCGGCCGCCCAGGCCAGGGCCAGTACGGCGGCTTTTTGGCGTCCCAGGCGGCCCGCACGTCCCAGAAAGAGCAGCACCAGGGCGGCGCCGAAGCACAGGCCCAGCAGGTACAGGATGCGCATACCCTTCCTCCTCCCGTCAGCCGGCCGGTTCCGCCGCCACAGCGGAAGGGCCGCAAAAAGAAAGGGCCTGTCCATGGCGGGCAGGCCCGGTTTTGCCATTATTTCCCGGCGTCTTCGAAGAGCTGGCTGACAGACCAGTCGTTGTAGACACGCAGCATCGTCTCTGCCAGAATCGGAGCAATGGACAACACTTTGATCTTCGGATGTTTCTTGTTGGGAGCCAGCGGAATCGTGTTCGTCACGACCAGTTCCGTGATTTCGGAACCGGCGATGCGGGACAGGGCCGGATCCGTCAGGATCGGGTGCGTGCAGCAGGCATAGACTTCCTTGGCACCGAACTTCTTGACGGCCTTGGCCGCTTCCGTCAGGCTGCCTGCCGTATCGACCATGTCATCGACGAGGATGGCCGTCTTGCCGCTCACATCGCCGATCAGGTTCATGACTTCGGCCACGCCCGGTTCCGGACGCCGCTTATCGATGATCGCCATGCCGCAGTCCAACCGTTCCGCAAAGACACGGGCACGGCCTACGCCGCCCAGGTCCGGGGATACGACGATGATGTCTTCCAGGTTTTTCTGTTTGATGTAGTCTGCCAGTACGGGCGCTGCCGGCATATGGTCCAGCGGAATGTTGAAGAAACCCTGGATCTGTGCGGCATGCAGGTCAATGGTGATGACGCGGGTGATGCCGGCGCACTGCAGCAGGTCCGCCATCAGCTTGGCCGTAATCGGTTCGCGGCCGCGGGCCTTGCGGTCCTGGCGCGCATAGCCGTAGAACGGGATGACGGCGACGATCTGGTGGGCAGACGCGCGTTTGAAGGCATCCGCCATGATCAGCAGTTCCATGACGTTGTCATTGACGGTAGGGCCGCAGGTAGGCTGTACGATGAATACATCTTTGCCACGGACGCTTTCGTTGATCATGACCTGGACTTCGCCATTGTTGAACCGGTTGATGACGGCGTCCCCGACGGTCGTTCCCAGATAGGCCGCGATTTCGCGGGCCAGGTCGGGGTTTGCGTTACCAGTAAAAATACGGAATCTTTCTTCATCAGACAGCATTGACACACCCTCCACATTGACCTGAAATTTTCTGTTCGCGTTCCCGGCCGGTGTATGTCCAGTCGTTCCCGGGAATCACACATAGTATATACCATGTATTCCGTCGGAAACAAGTCTTTTTTCACCGTGCGGGACGGATCAAGGCCCGAATCAGGGCCGCTGCCCCTTGTTACCTGTCTTCCTTTTTCAGTGCTTCCGCCTTGCGTTCCAGTTTTTCCTTATAGGACTTCGCCCAGCCGGCAATGTTGGTCTGCCGCGCCCGGGCAACGCCCAGGGCGTCGCCCGGGACGTCCTTCGTGATGGTGGAACCAGCGGCGATGTACGTGTCCGGCCCGACCGTCACCGGCGCCACCAGGTTGCTGTTGCAGCCCACGAAAGCGTTGTCGCCGATGACCGTGCGGTGCTTGAACTTGCTGTCGTAGTTGACGGTGATGCAGCCGCAGCCCATGTTGACGTTGCGGCCGATATCGCTGTCGCCGATATACTGCAGGTGGGGCAGCTTCGTACCCGTCCCGATGCAGGAGTTCTTCACTTCGACGAAGTTGCCGATCCTGACCTGGCTGCCGATGACCGTGTCCGGGCGCAGATGCACGTACGGGCCGGCCGTCACGTCGTCCAGGACCTGGCAGTCATGGCCGTAGAGGAACTGCAGATGGCAGCGGTCGCCGACTTTGACGTTCTCCAGGCGCACATCCGGCCCGATTTCGCAATCTGCGCCGATGACCGTGTTCCCCTGGAGCCACGTGTTCGGGTAAATCACCGTATCCGGCGCGATACGCACCGTCTTTTCAATGAAGGTGCTTGCCGGATCCATGATGGTGACGCCGTCGTCCATGAACTTTTCCAGCGTGCGGCGCCGCATGGCCGCTTCGGCCCGGGCCAGGTGCACGCGGGAATTGACGCCCATGGTCATCTCGCTGTCATCCGTCTTGACGCCGCCGACCTTTTTGCCCATGGCGCGCAGTTTGGCCAGGACATCCGTCAGGTAATATTCTCCCTGGGCATTGTCGTTGCCCAGCGTTTTCAGCACTTCGAACAGCAGGGGGGCCTCCATGCAGTAGTTGCCCGTGTTGATTTCACGGATTTTGCGCTGCTCCTCCGTGGCGTCCTTCTGTTCCACGATGGCGGCCACCTCGCCCGCTTCATCGCGCAGGATGCGGCCGTACCCTGCGGGGTCCTCCATTTCGGCCGTCATGACCGTCGCCGCGGCGCCCAGTTTTATGTGTTCCTCATAGAAGCGGCGCAGTTCCGCCCCCTCCAGAAGCGGCGTGTCGCCGCAGAGGATCAGGACCGTGCCCTGGAACCCCTTCAGGGCTTCCGCCGCCTGCAGGACCGCATGGCCCGTACCAAGCTGCTGCGCCTGCAGGGCGATACGCGCCCGGCTGCCGATGACTTCGCGGACCCGGTCCGCGCCATGGCCGATGACGACCACGTTATCCTTGCAGCCGGCCGCTTCCGCGGCATCCAGCACGTGTTCCACCATGGGTTTGCCGCCCACCTTGTGCAGCACCTTCGGTAACTTCGATTTCATGCGCGTACCCTTGCCGGCCGCGAGAATGACAGCTGTCAGCTTTTCCATATGCATGTTTCCCTCATTTCCTGTCCGGCACAGCCGGATGCGAGTTGTGGTTTTTCAAAGGCATTGTACTGCTTCCCTAATACTTTTTCAAGAAAATTCACGTTCCATCGGGTCACTTTTCCGGCGAAACGGTGCCTTTCCCCATATACTTTTCCGCTTTGGCCCACTCTTCCGACCGGTCCAGATCCGTACCGACGGAAGCATACTCCGAAATCACGCAGCGGCCCTTCAGGCCGAACGTCTCCGAGGCTTTGCGCTCCACATCGGCCAGGGACAGGCGGTGCAGCAGGAATTTCAAGATGATGCCGCCTCCCAGCCAGCCCGCCAGTTTCACCACGTTCTTGCGCATGGCGTAGACTTCGGCCATGCGCGTTACGCACGCAGGGAACACGGTCGACGCAATCAGGGACAGGTTCCCGCCCGTAAAGTCCCCTTCGGCCAGATGGAAGAAGGTCCGCCGCAAATCGGGGAATTCCCGCAGGCACGAAGCCTTCGTCACGAGGGAGTACACGCCGTCCGCATCCAGCCGTTCCGCCCGGCCGGTAAAGTCCTTCAGGGCCTCCCCCGTCAGGAAGGGCAGATCCTCCATGCTGACGACGACCCGGAGTTTCCCCGTGAGGGGCGCCCCCGTCTCCTTCCACCGCAGGAACTGGGCCAGACGCATACCGGCCCAGCCGCCTTCGGGCATGGTGCCGGCGCACTGCGTCACATACAGAGGCAGGGGCAGCGGTTCCGTCCCGGCCTCCGCCGCGTCCGGCAAACCCTGCCCGGCCTGGGAATCCGCCGGCCAGGGAGAAAATTCCTGCCCCGCTGCGACGGCCCGGCGGACCGTTTCCGCCACGCGGGGCGACCCGTCGTCCGTCACCTCGCGCCAAACCAGGCGCGCCGCAGGGAAGGCCGCCCGGAAGGCGCCCACTTTGGCCGGATGGGTCACGACGACGGCCCGGCGGATGCGGCCGCTGTCCTTCGCCGCCTGCAGGATGTAATGCAAAAGGCGCCGGCCTTTCAACGGCGCCAGCGCCCTCGGTTCCGGGTTCCGGCCAGGCAGGGTCACGCGGCCCGTTCCCCCGGCCAGGATCACCAGATCATATTGTTCCGTTTCCATAAAGCCCGTTCCTTATGCCTTTTTCGCCTTTTTTGCGTCCGCCGTGGAAGCCATGAGCGTGCGTTCCGCATTTTCCAGGTGCACGCGGGCCGCTTCCTGCGACTTTTCCACGTCGTGCTGGGCAATGGCGTCCACCAGGGCGCGGTGCTCTTCCTGCGTATCCTTCAGGCGGCCCGGGTACAGCATGGACGTGCGGCGGATGCCCGTCAGCTGTTCCCGCAGGTTGTTGATGATGTTGCGCAGCCGTTCATTGCCGGACGCGCGGTACAGTACATCGTGGAAAGCCACGTCGTTGTCGACGATCTTGTCCATGTTGTCCTCATCGATGCCGTGCTGGATCTGGATCAGCAGATACTGCATCTCCTCCAGCTGTTCCGGTGCGATGCGTTCCGCCGCCAGACCGGCCGCCAGCACTTCCAGGCTCGTGCGGATCTCGTACACGTCGTTGATGTCCTTGATGGACATGTTGGCTACATAGGTGCCGCGGCGCGGAATCATGACCACGAACCCTTCCAGTTCCAGTTTGCGGATGGCCTCGCGCACGGGCGTGCGGCTGACCCCCATTTCATCGGCCAGCTGGATCTCCATCAGGCGCTCCCCCGGGGCAAACGTGCCGTCGATGATGGCCTGCCGGATATGTTCGCAAACCAGTTCCCGCAATGGTTTGTAACTGTCCAGCCGAATCTGTTCCAAATGTCCGCTCATAGTTCCTTCCTCCCCGCGGTCTCCGTAACCGCCAGTTCCAAATTCAGGGGAACAAGCAGGGCCGCAATGGCTTCCGCCTGTTCCTTCGTCCGCGTGATGCCGAACACCGTCGGACCGCTGCCGCTCATCACGGCCGCCAGGGCGCCGTTGCCGCGCATCACTTTCTCAATGGCCGCAATTTCGGGATGGGCCTTCGCCGTCACCGGCTCCAGCACATTGCCCAGAAGGGCCAGCGCCTTGTCCACCGCACCGGACCGGATGGCTTCCGCCATGGCCCCGATGTCCGGATGGCGTACATTTTTCTGTTTGTCATATTCCCGGTACGCCCAGGGGGTCGATACCTCCACCTTCGGCTTGGCCAGCACCACCGGCAGGGCCGGCAGGTCAGGCAGCGCTTCCAGCAGTTCGCCCCGGCCCGTGGCCAGGCTCGTACCGCCGCGCACGCAGAAGGGCACATCGGACCCGATCTGGGCGCCGAGCCGCTCCAGCCGGTCGGCCGCAAGTCCCATGCCCCAATAGCGGTTCAGCCCGCGCAAAACGGCGGCCGCGTCCGTGCTTCCGCCTGCCAATCCTGCCGCAAGGAAGACCTTCTTTTCAATATGGATGTGGACCCGCGGCGTCCTGCGGGCGTAACGCCCCATCAGCTCAGCCGCCTTCCAGGCCAGGTTCGAGGGATCGCCTTCCAGTCCCTCCCGGTCCGTCGTCACCTTCAGTTCCGGCGCGTCCGTAATCGTGATGCGGTCCGCCAGTTCCAGGCCCTGCATCACCATGGCCACTTCGTGGTAGCGGTCAGGCCGCATGCCCAGCACATCGAGGCCGAGATTGATTTTCGCCGGTCCCGTTTCAATGATCTTCATAGGAATTTTGTCAGTCCCCTCAATGAACAATTATGTATACTGGATACAGTTTTGCTATTTTATTGTACCATAAAATTCCCGCTTTGACACAGCAAATCTGAAATCCAGCGGAAGATATTGCCTGAATTGACAGTCTTTTTCTTGCTTTTTCATATCGGCGTGGTATACTTCTGTAATGATATGCGGCACGGAATAAAGATTGCCGCACCGGGAGGTCCCTGTGAGTCTTCAAATGAAACACCAGGTCAGACGGTACCTGACCATCACCCTTGGCACGTGCGTTTCAGGCATCGCCCTGAATGCCTTCTTCCTGCCCCACCATTTACTGAGCGGCGGCATCACGGGCCTGGGCATGATCCTGTACTACCTGTCCGGCTGGCAGGTCAGCATCACAAACATCCTCTTCAACATCCCCCTTTTCATCCTGGCCTACAAGCTCATGAGCCGCAACTATTTCCTTAGCGGCATTTACGGCACGGTGGCCCTGTCCTTCTGGCTGCACGTGTTTTCCCCGCTGAACGGCATGGTGCCCGTCCATGACGCCATGCTCAGCTGTATTGCCGGCGGCGTCCTGCACGGCATCGGCCTGGGCACGCTCTACCGTGTCGGCGGCAGCACGGGCGGCACGGACATCATCGGTGCCATCGTGCAGAAGTTCTATTCCATCAGCATCGGCACGACGGGCTTCGCCATCAACTTCGTCCTGCTCTGCAGCGGCGCCTTCTTCTTCGGCCTCGAGCCGGCCCTGTACACCCTGGTCGCCTATTTCGCCGTGGCCAAGGTGAGCAACGCCTTCACGGACGGCTTCGACTACAAAAAGAACGTCTTCATCATCAGTGAACAGAACGAGGCCATCGCCGAAGCCATCATCAAAATCGTCGGCCGCGGCGTCACCTACATCGAAGGCGAAGGCGCCTTCACGCACCAGCATCGCAAAATGATCTTCTGCGTCGTCAAACTCACGCAGGTTGCCAAAGTCAAACAGCTCGTCAAAGAATACGACCCCTACGCCTTCATGATCATCCAGGACGCAAACGATGTATTTGGCCGCGGCTTCACACAAAAGGCAAACCACACCGTCAAACGTCCGCCGGAACTGCGCATGGATTGGGAGGAAATGGAGGTTGCGGAAAAGAAGCCGGAACGGCAGGCGTAAATAACGGCAAGGATATAGGGAATGAGGAAGCGGGCGGGGTCCTGCCAGTTCCAGGGGCAGGCCGCCTGATTTTCGTCCCATGCTGAAAAATTCCCCTTTCCGGTTGGGAAAGGGGAATTTCGTTTTTTATACAGGATTGATAGAGAAGTGCGCCGGGCACCAGGGTCAGCAGGCCGCCCGGCGCACCAAACACAAACCGTTTCATGGGAGTGCCTGTTTTACGTTATGCCTGCGGGTTGGTGGAATCCGCGTCAGACGGGGCGTCCCCGCCGGCGGTGCCGGTGCCGCCCTTGTCCAGGCCGTCTTTCTGTCCGTCGGTCAGAGGCGTGCCGTCGACGTTTTCACCGCGGGCCGCGGCTTCGCGTTTGGCAGCTGCTTCCCAGGCGGCGGAGCGGGCGGCTTCGCGGGCCGCGTCTTCGGCAGCTTTTTCCGCGTCGGCTTCCCGTTCCCGCTCGTTCTTTTCCGTTGCTTCTTCCGAAGCACGGCGCAGGGCTTCTTCCGGATCCTCGTGATGAAGGATGGCCATGAATTCTTCGCCGGTGATGGTTTCCTTTTCCAGCAGATAGGCTGCAAGGCGGTCCATGTCGTCGCGGTGTTCCTTCAGGAGGGAGATGGCCTTCCGGTGGGCCGCTTTGATGATTTCCACGACTTTGGCGTCAATGCGGGCGGCCGTGGCTTCGCTGCAGGTCATGGAAGCGTCGCCGCCCAGGTAGGCGTTCTGGATCGTTTCCATGCCCATCATGTCGAATTCCTCGGTCATACCGAGACGGGCCACCATGGCGCGGGCCAGGCGGGTCGCCTGCTCGATGTCGTTGGCTGCCCCGCCGGTGACGAGGTTGAACACGACTTCTTCGGCGGAACGGCCGCCGGTGATGGTCACGATGCGGTTGAAGAGCTCCTCTTTGCTCTGGAGCACCTTTTCCTGTTTGTCGACCTGCATGGTGTACCCCAGGGCACCGCTGGTACGCGGTACGATGGTGATCTTGTGGACCGGTGCGGAGTTGCTCTGCAGGGCCGCCACCAGGGCATGGCCGATTTCATGGTAGGCGATGACCTTCTTTTCTTCGGGGGCGATGACGGCGCCTTTGCGCTGGTAGCCGGCGATGATGACTTCGACCGATTCTTCCAGGTCCTGCTGGTTGACTTTGTCGCGGCCCATCCTCACGGCGCGCAGGGCGGCCTCATTGACGATGTTCGCCAGTTCGGCGCCGGAAGCGCCGGCCGTGGCGCGGGCAATGGCGTTCAGGTCGATGTCGTCTTCCATGCGCACATCTTTGGAATGCACTTTGAGGATGGCTTCACGGCCTTTCAGGTCCGGCAGTTCGACCGGAATGCGGCGGTCGAAACGGCCCGGACGGAGCAGGGCCTTGTCCAGGGATTCGGGGCGGTTCGTGGCGGCCAGGATGATGACGCCTTTGCTGCCGTCGAAGCCGTCCATTTCGGACAGCAGCTGGTTCAGGGTCTGTTCCCGTTCGTCGTTGCTGCCGAAGGCACCGGTATCCCGTTTTTTGCCGATGGCGTCGATTTCATCGATGAAGACGATGCACGGCGCCTTTTTCTGGGCCTGGTCGAAAAGGTCGCGCACACGGGCTGCGCCCATGCCGACGAACATTTCAATGAATTCAGACCCGGAAATGCTGAAGAAGGGGACCTTCGCTTCGCCGGCGATGGCTTTGGCGAGCAGGGTCTTGCCGGTACCCGGAGGGCCGACCAGCAGGGCGCCTTTCGGCATGGTGGCGCCGATCTTCTGGTATTTGCCGGGATGATGCAGGAAATCGACCAGCTCGACGAGGGCTTCCTTTGCCTCGTCCTGGCCCGCTACATCGGCAAAGGTGACGCCGGTGTTGGCCTGCATGTACACTTTGGCATTGCTCTTGCCGAAGTTGCCCATGCCGCCGATGCCGCCGAATCCGCCTTTACCGGCCATAAAGCGCATAATGAGCTGCCCGATCAGGAAAAAGATCAGGATCGGCAGGATCCAGTTCGTAAAGAAGCTTTCCAAGGGCGACGCTCCGCGGGGAATGACCTGCGAGAACGTGACTTTGCTCTTTTCCAGCCGCGTCAGCAGCTGCGGGTCTTCGGCACGGCCTGTGATGTAGATCTTTTTGTCGTTCGTGTCGGAGGCGGTGGCTGCCAGCCGCTTGTCACTGATTTCAACTTTCGAGAACTTGCCCTCATCCACCATCTGCAGGAATGTGCTGTAGGGAATGTTTTCCACCTGGGGCTTGAACATGGTGGGGAACACGTAGGCATTCAACAACATGATGACGACGAAAGCCAGTATATAATAAAAATACAGAGGCCGCCGGCCGTTGCTGTTCCGGTTGTTCTGATTATTCATCCTCTTCCTCCTTGTATCCGTACCCGGTCCGGGCCGGGGACAGTTTTGTTTCAGGCCACTGGGTGCAGTGACACTTTTCCTTATTTTAAACCTTCAATTAGAGGGTAGCAAGTGTATGCCGGGCCATAAGTGTGAAAAAAACAAGAATTATGTATACTTGTGCTCCAGCAGTTGAATTGTGTCCATCCGTATACTACAATGAACATATGCCCTATGCTTGAATCAAGAAGTATACGCCAAAGGAGGCATTCCACATATGAAGAAGATCAAGACCGTACTTGTCGCGAACCGCGGCGAAATCGCCATCCGTGTTTTCCGTGCCTGCGCTGAGCTGGGCATCCGCACCATCGCCATTTTCTCGAAGGAGGACACCCTGTCCCTGCACCGCAACAAGGCGGACGAAGCTTACCTGGTAGGCCGCGGCAAGGGCCCGGTGGAAGCATACCTTGACATCGACGACATCATCCGCATCGCGAAGGAACACGATGTGGACGCCATCCATCCCGGCTACGGGTTCCTGTCGGAAAACGCCGATCTGGCCAAGCGCTGCGAAGAAGAGGACATCCTCTTCATCGGCCCCCATGTGGACCACCTCATCATGTTCGGTGACAAGGTCAATGCGCGCAACCAGGCGAAGCGGGCCGGCATCCCCATGATTCCCGGCAGCGACGGGCCGGTCCAGTCTCTGGAAGAAGTCAAGGCGTTCGGCCGCAAATTCGGCTATCCCCTCATCATCAAGGCCGTCAATGGCGGCGGCGGGCGCGGGATGCGCGCCGTCCAGTCCGAAGAGGAACTGGACACGGCCTATGACCTGGCCAAATCGGAAGCCCTGAAGGCTTTCGGCAGTGACGAAATCTACGTGGAAAAATACCTGAAGGACCCGAAGCACATCGAGGTCCAGGTCCTGGGCGACGAGCACGGCAACCTGGTGCACCTGTTCGAGCGGGACTGCTCCGTCCAGCGCCGTCACCAGAAGGTCATCGAAATGGCGCCGGCCACGTTTGTGCCGCAGGAACTGCGCCAGAAGATCTGCGACGCGGCCCTGCACCTCATGGGCAATGTCCATTACGTAAGCGCCGGCACGTGCGAGTTCCTCGTCACGCCGGACGGCAATTTCTACTTCATTGAAGTCAACCCCCGCATCCAGGTGGAACACACCGTGACGGAAGCCATTACGGGGATCGATATCGTGCAGGCCCAGATCCATATCGCCGAAGGCCTGGACATGCATTCCCCCGAAGTGGGCGTTCCGAAGCAGGAAGACATCCGCTACCGCGGCGAAGCCATCCAGTGCCGGATTACGACGGAAGACCCGCTGAACCATTTCATGCCGGACACGGGCAAACTGATTGCCTACCGTTCCGGCGGCGGCATGGGGATCCGCCTTGATGCAGGCAATGCATTCACGGGGTCCGTCATCACGCCGTACTACGATTCCCTGCTGGTCAAGGCCACGACCTGGGGCCTGACCCACCAGATCGCCGTCACGAAGATGCTGCGCTGCCTGCGGGAATTCCGCATCCGCGGCGTCAAGACGAACATCGCCTTCCTGGAAAAGGTGCTGCAGAACCCGAAATTCACCGACGGTTCCTATACGACGAACTTCATCGATACGACGCCGGAACTGTTCGAGTTCCCCGAAAGCCGCGACCGTGGCACGAAGCTGCTGCACTATATCGGGGACATCACGGTCAACGGCTATGCCAATGTGGGTGTCGTGCCGAAACCGGAATTCGCGCCCATGAACCTGCCGAAACACTTTGAAGGCCCCCTGCCGAACGGCAGCAAACAGATTCTGGAGGCCCGCGGTCCCGAAGGCCTGGCCAAGTGGGTCCAGGACCAGAAGGAAGTCCTCATTACGGACACGACGTTCCGCGATGCCCACCAGTCCCTGTTTGCGACGCGTCTGCGCACAGCCGACATGCTGCGCGTCATCCGCGACACGGCCGGCAAACTGCCTGGCCTGTTCTCCTTCGAGGACTGGGGCGGCGCCACCTTCGACGTGGCCTACCGGTTCCTCGACGAAAGCCCCTGGGCCCGCCTGCAGCAGTTCAACGAAGCGGCGCCGAACATCCTGCACCAGATGCTCCTGCGCGGTGCCAACGCCGTCGGTTACACAGGCTACCCGGACAACGTGGTCAAGGAATTCATCCGCCTGTCCGCCAGGAACGGCATCGACGTGTTCCGTATCTTCGATTCCCTGAACAGCCTGGACAACATGCGCCTCTCCATTGAGACCGTCCGCGGATGCAACAAAGTGGCGGAAGCGGCCCTGTGCTATACGGGGGACATCCTCGACCCGGAACGGGACAAATACAACCTGAAATACTATGTCGACATGGCCAAAGAATTGGAGAAGGCCGGCGCCAACATCATCGCCATCAAGGATATGGCGGGTCTGTTGAAGCCGGAAGCGGCCTACCGCCTGATCAGCGCCCTCAAGGACGCCGTCGGCGTGCCCATCCACCTGCACAGCCATGACGGCAGCGGCAACAGCATCTATACGTACGCCCGCGCCATCGACGCCGGCGTCGACATTGTGGACACGGCCATGAGCGCCATGAGCTGCGGCACGTCGCAGCCTTCGACGGCCGGCCTGTATTACGCCCTGGAAGGACATCCGCGCCAGCCGAAGCTCGATGTGGACGCCCTGAACGAGATGTCCCGCTACTGGGAGACCATCCGCCCGTACTACAAAGCGGCGGACAAGACGGAAAACTTCCCGAACCCCGAAGTCTACATCCACGAAATGCCCGGCGGCCAGTACACGAACCTGAAACAGCAGGCCGCCGCCCTGGGCCTGTTGGACCGCTGGGAAGAGATCAAGGACATGTACCACCGCGTCTCCATGATGTTCGGCGATGTCATCAAAGTCACGCCGTCGTCCAAAGTCGTCGGCGACATGACCCTCTTCATGGTCCAGAACGAACTGACGGAGGAAGATGTCTACGCCAAAGGCGACACCATGGACTTCCCCGCGTCGGTCATCAACTTCTTCCGCGGCGGTATCGGCACGCCGTACGGCGGCTTCCCGAAACGCCTGCAGCAGATCATCCTGCGCGGGGAAAAACCGATCACCCAGCGTCCCGGCGCCGTCCTGCCGCCGGCCGACTTCGAAGCCAAGCGCCAGGATCTGAAGGAAATGAACGCGCCCGTGACGGACGAAGCCGTTTCCTCCTACTGCCTGTACCCCGACGTGTTCCGCAAATGGGTGGCACGCCACGAGGAATTCGGCGATGTGTCCGTCCTCGATACGCCGACCTTCTTCTTCGGCATGGTTCCCGGCGAGGAAATCGACGTCGAGATTGAAAAGGGCAAAGTCGTCATCATCAAGCTGATCCATATCAGCGGCGCCGACGACAACGGCAACCGCGTCGTCAGCTTCGAATTCAACGGGATGCCGCGTGAAATCACGATCTTCGACCGCAATGCCAAGCACACCAACGTGACCCGCCGGAAGGCCGACAAGTCGAACCCCGGCGAAATCGGAGCCACCCTGGCAGGGTCCGTTGTCAAGATCCTGGTGGAAAAGGGTCAGTCCGTGACGAAGGGCATGCCCCTGATTGTGACGGAAGCCATGAAGATGGAGACCACCATCGCGGCGCCCATTTCGGGCATCATCAGCCAGATCCTGGTCCAGGCCGGGAGCCGTATCGAGAACGGCGACTGCCTGCTCACCATCGACACTAAGAACTGAGTTCCAGTCTGTTTCAGCGAGGAATCCGGCCCATGGCCGGGTTCCTTTTTTGTCCCGCCGCGGCAGTGTGGTATAATGTAAAATACCATCTTTTGGAAGGAATCTTTTCACATGAATGACACCGATATGAACAGAACGATACGGACCGGGGACGCCCGCCGTCAGGAAGCGGGGCACGATGCCCGGCAGCAGGCACGGCGGGAAGCCCGGAAAAAGAAGATCCTGGATCACAGCCTCTTCCTCTATGTCGTGGATCATTTGAACAGCCGGGGCTCCTACCGGGGCCTCTCCCTGCCCGACGCGCCGTACAGGCCCTATTCGGGCGGCCAGGAAGACGTGATGCTGACCAACGTCCTGGTACAGCAGGACGACGTGCAGCAGGCGTCCCGCATCTACTTGCTGCTGCGCAGCTGGATGCAGCATCCTGAAGCCCGGACGGAACGGGAACTGTACCGCCTGGTGGCCACGTCGCCCATGGCGCTCTTCTTCCAGCCCCTGGCGTCCCTGCTGCGCAGGGAAAAGCTGCCCTACACCCTGCTGGACCTGGCCCAGGAATGGCTCTATACCGCATCGGACCGCGAAGTCCTGAAATTCGTGTACCTGTTGTGCGGCCTCATCGGCCTCCGGCAGATCCGCACGGTTTTTTCGCGCAACTTCTACGACGACCTCTTCACCCTTGCCCGCTGTGAAGAATTCACGCTGTACCTGTGCCTGGCCTGCCGTCTGAGCGACGAGGCCCCGCAGGAAGACCTGTGGAAGGTGGCGCGGCACACCTCCCAGTGGGGCCGCGTCCTCGTCACCTCGCTGCTCGAATACGACACGCCGCGCAAAAAGGAGTGGCTCTTCCGCCACAGTGACAACGCCGACAGTGTGTTGTGGCTCGACGAGCAGGGGTTCCTCATCGAACAGTGCGGCCTGCTCCAAATCCTTTCGCGGCCTTCCCTGAACGAGGCAGACTATGCCAAGGCCGGCAACCTGGTTTTGGGCTACATCACGTCGCTCCTGCCGCGACAGGGCGTGCCGGCGGAAATGATGCCCTCCGCCCCCTCACCGGACGTGATCAAGCCGCCCGCGGTGCATGTCCCCCTGGAGCCGCTCCTGACACAGCTGCTGCGCCACGCCCGCACCCATTGCCGCCATCCGGAGGACCTGACCTTCCTGAACATGCTGCGCATGGCGTTGGAAAGCCTGTCGGAACAGGGTACGTGGAGCGAGCTTTCGCCGAACCGCTGCGAAGAGTTCATGGCACAGTGCGACGCCCTGCTTTATGCAAAGGACCGGAAAGCGGAAATCCTGCAGGCCCTCCATACCCGTAAACGTCTGCCGGAGAAGCTTCTCAACCTGGCGCAGGACTTGAACATCGACATCTGGGACGAGGTCATGGCATACGTGAAAACCCATCCGCAGAACATGGCGGGGCTCCACTATTTGATTTACGGAATCACGGGGCCGGATCTGGAACGGCGCAGCAGCCTGTTCCTGGACTTTTTCCAGCGGCACCTGAAACCATACATGAGGCAGAAGGAACTCTGCTTCCACCTGAACGCCTTTCTGGCCACGGCCTTTGGCAAGGGCATCCCCATCCTGGCGGCCTTCCTGACTGCGACGGACAGCGGGCAACGGTCCGGGGCCGCCATCGTACTCCGGCACTGGCCGCCCCGCTGTCTTGATGCGGAACTGCAGCAGGCCCTGCGGCAGGCCCTCGCGCTGCCGAACGACCCGGAAACCCGGGAGATGCTGCAGACCCTTCTGTCAGGAAAATACGAGCCTTTCCCTCTCCCGGACGACGAGCCTTTCGAAGAGGATGCGGACGAGGACGGACCGGACGACGAGCCCGGCGAAGAGGCGGCCGGAGAAGACGGCGGCTCCCCCATCCTCCACTGAAAACCCAAAATGGCAGAAAAACGCCCTGGAACTGACAGTTCCAGGGCATCTTATCCCTATCTTATCCCTATCTTATCCCTATCCCATTCCGTTCAGTCCGCTTCGCCCGGTTCGGGATGCAGTCCGTCCGTTTCCGCCAGGTCCCCGATGGCGGCATGCTTGAAGTACCGCTTCGTTTCCCTGGCGACGACGCCGCTCAACGCGAGCAAGGCAATCAGGTTCGGGATGGCCATGAGGCCGTTGACAATATCGGCCAGGACCCAGATGGATTCCAGTTTCAGGAAGGCGCCGCAGGCGATGAGCACGATGAAGACCACGCGGTACGGCAGGATGGCCTTGACGCCGGCCAGGTAGACGATGCAGCGCTCGCCGTAGTAGTTCCAGCCGAGGATCGTCGTGAAGGCGAACAGCACAAGGCCGACCATGAGGATGATCTTGCCGAACTCAGGATAGGCCTGCAGGAAGGCTGCCTGCGTCAGGGCGGCGCCGTTCAGGTCGCCGGTCCACAGACCGCTGACGACCAGGGTCAGGCCCGTGAGGGTGCAGATGATGATGGTGTCGATGAAAGTGCCCGTCATGGAGACCAGGCCCTGTTCGGCCGGCCATTTGGTCTTGGCCGCTGCCGCGACAATCGGGGCGGAGCCCAGGCCGGATTCATTGGAGAAGACGCCGCGGGCGACGCCGGACCGCATGGCCAGCATGACCGTGGCACCTGCGAACCCGCCCATGGCGGCCGTCGAGTTGAACGCGTCATGGATGACTTCCATCACAGCGCCGGGCACCTTGTCAGCGAAAATAATCAAAAAGCCGACAGTGGACAAGAAGTAGATGACCGCCATGGCCGGCACAACCTTACCGGCAACCGCGGCGATGCTCTTCAGGCCGCCCAGGGTGACAGCCGCGACGACGACCGTCAGGATGATGGCCGTGTAGACGGGGTCCAGCCCGATGGACAGCTTCGTGATATCGACGATGGAGTTCACCTGGGCGAAGGTGCCGATGCCGAAGTAGGCGACGAGCACGCCGGCGATGGAGAAGAAGATTGCCAGGGGGCGCCATTTCCTGCCCATGCCGTTTTCAATGTAGAACATGGGGCCGCCGACGACTTCCCCTTTCTCATCGTAGCTGCGGTAGCGGACCGCCAGCAGGCCTTCGGCATATTTCGTGGCCATGCCGAAGAAGGCAGCCACCCACATCCAGAACAGGGCGCCGGGGCCGCCGGCCTTGACCGCCGTGGCGACGCCGACGATGTTGCCCGTGCCGATGGTGGCGGCCAGGGCCGTGCACAGGGCGCGGAAGGACGACGTGTCGCCCTCGCCGTTGCTCTTCGCCTTGAAGATCAGTCCCAGGGCGCGCGGCAGCTGGCGTACCTGCAGCAGGCCCAGGCGCAGGCTCAGGTATATGCCCGTGCCCACCAGCAGGACCAGCAGCGGCGGTCCCCAGACGAAGCTGTCGATTGCATTCAGTAACGGTAAAATGTCCATTCTTTCCCTAACCTCCTGTGGTGTTCTGCGGCAGCAATAAAAAAAACTTACCGCCGGTGCTCCGGAGATAAGTTGGTTGCAAGGCGGACACGGGACCAGGTCCCCGCGCACTGCTGCGAGGGGCGGATTCCATCCTGTGTCTGACTCTGTCCTTTTGCCTGAGAGATAAGACCGGCCTTCCAGCCGTCGTGCACCTTCGGCGCCCTTGCGGGACTCTCCAGAGTTGTGTCCGCGTATGGTTCCGCTTCCTGACGGGAAGCACCTGAGAGTTTGACTCCTTCGGCAGATATACATCGTTCTCCCATACGGTTCATCCACAAATTTTAAATTATAAAGACTTTTTCATTATACACAAACCACAAAATAATGCAACCCCTCCATTGTAATTAAGCCGGAAAATTGCTAAGATGTAACAAACTTCATTATTAATTTTGTAAAGGTGGTTCCCTTTGAAAAAGACGAAACGCAAACTGCCGCTGCCGGCGGCGGCAGCGGAACCGGACCTGTCCGCCGGCAGCTGGGCGCCGCTCCTGCTGGCCTGGTACGACGCGCACCGCCGCGACCTGCCGTGGCGCACGCCGGCGCCCCGCGACCCCTACCGCGTCTGGGTGTCCGAAATCATGCTTCAGCAGACCAGGGTCGAAACCGCCCGCGGGTACTACCTGCGCTGGATGGAACACTTCCCCGACATCGCCAGCCTGGCCGCGGCCGACCCGGACGACGTACTGCGCCAGTGGCAGGGTCTGGGCTACTACTCGCGGGCCCGCAACCTGCAGACCGCCGCACAGGAGATCATGACGCGCTACGGCGGCCGCATGCCTGACACGCGCGACGCCATCCGCACCCTCAAAGGCATCGGCGACTACACGGCCGGCGCCATCGCCAGCTTCGCCTTCGGCCGCCGCGAACCCGCCGTGGACGGCAACGTGCTGCGCGTCTTCGCCCGGCTCTGCAAAATTACGGACAACGTGCTCTCCGCCCCTGTCCGACGCACAGTCACGGAGCTCGTCCTCGCGCAGATGCCGGCCGGCCGCCCGGGGGACTTCAACGAGGCCCTCATGGACCTGGGCGCCACGGTCTGCATCCCCGGCACCCCGCACTGCGGGGACTGCCCTCTGGCAGCCATCTGCAGGGCCCGGGCCCTGCACCTGGAAACGCAGCTGCCCCGGCGCATCACAAAAAAAGAGGTTCCCGTGGAAACGGTCGCCGCCCTCTTTGTGACCGGCCCTGACGGCCGCCTTTTAATCCACCGGCGCCCGGCCGAAGGCCTTCTGGCCGGTATGTGGGAACTGCCCGGCGCCAGCGTCGTCGTGCCGACGGGCACAAAAAATGCCTCCGCCGTCCGCCGCCAGGCCCTGGATAAAGCCTGCCGCAAGCTGAAGAAGCTGCTCGGCCGGCCCGTGACAGCCAAAACGCCGGCGCTGGCCGCCATAAAGCATACCTTTTCCGGCCGCATCTGGCAGATCGAGGTCTGCGAAGCCGTCCTGCCCGGCCCTCCGGAGGCCCCGGCCGCCCTGCCCGGCGACACGTGGCAATGGCTCGCCCCGGCCGATGCGGGCCAGATCCTGTGGGCCGGCCCCTACGGAAAACTGCAGCAGAAACTCTTCCCCTCCCCGTAATAAGCTTCCTTACAGAAGGTTCCTGAAACGGCGCTTCCTCCGTGACGGTGAACCTTCTTTGTGTTTCCAGAGCACATCTTTGCCTTTATTTTCTAATTTTTCAGAATTTTATGTTGACATGTCCTGCCCCGTTTGTTATGGTGGAACGGAGAGTTCCCCGCCAACCGGGAGGGACGCCGGAAAGGAGGCAGAGGCAAAACGCGGTGGCAGCCAGCCCGCAGAACGGGAACCCGGACACCAAATCCAAGAAAAAGGGGTGCTTGCATGGAAACAACGGAAAAAACGACAGCCCCGGCCAGACACGGCGCCGGGGACACGGAACCGGATTTCGGACAACTCATGCGGAAGGCGCGGCACGGGGATGGAAAGGCCCTGCACTGCCTGCTGCGGCGGACCGACGCCATCGCCCGTTCCCTGGCGCGCAAAGAATGTTTCTACAGGGCCTGGGGCGCCGCCGACAGTTACGGCATCGCGCGGGCCGGCCTGCTGCAATTCCTGTTCACCTTTAAAGGAGACATCCGGAACCGGACCTTTTACGGGCTGGTCAGGACCTGCCTCTCCCGCTACCTGATTTCCCAGCTGCGCAAAGACGGAAAGTACCTGCGGCAGGAACGGCCCGTAGACTTTAAAGATGGACAGGGCAGAGCGCTGTGGAACCGGAACGCGCCCGTCGGGGACACGCCGGAAACGGAGCTGCTCCGCCGGGAACAAAAAGAAGTCCTCTGGCAGAAGGTCCGCAGCCTGCCCGCGGAAGAACAGCGGATCCTCCTGCTCCACTACCGCGACGGCCTGACGCTGCGCGCAATCGCCGACCAGACGGGGCGGCACATCAACACCATCTACAAGCATCACCGCGCCGCCTTGCAGAAACTGCGCGGCACCCTGCAGCCGTACCGGGAGTGACGGCCGGCGGAAGGCGCCGGCCCTTAATTCATAGTATTTCCCTATAAATTAATTGATTTTCAACCCCTGCCTGTGGTAAGATGGGGTATACCATTTCTGCAACAGGCAGGGATTGTCTGAAAAACAAGAAAAAGAGGGGTAAGGAATATGAATGCCGGAAACAAGCAGAACACTAAGAAGCAGACGGATGTACAGGCCACAGCGGCAGCCGTCCTGAAGGAAAACAACCCGCTGCGCCAGGGGCGCCAGTTCGCCCTGTGGATTGCAGCCCTCATCCTGGGCGGCATCCTGGGCTGGATGAACGTCCCGTTCCTGAATGCGCTGTTCAACTTCATCGCCACCATCTTCACGCGGCTCTTCCAGTTCGTGGCCGTGCCGACCATCGCCCTGGCCGTCATCACGACCCTGGCCGCCCTGGGCACGAAGAAGGAGACCCGCCAGATCTTCGGCCACGCCCTCGTCTACACCCTGCTGACCACGATCTGCGCCGCCGCCGTCGGCCTGGCCCTGTACCTGTGGATTGCGCCGGGCAACCTGCCCGCCGACATCATCGGTGCCGGGGCCGCCAAGGTGCCCCAGAATCTGGTGCAGCATACAAGTTACTACGACCATTTCCTGAGCGTCGTGCCCAATAACATCTTACAGCCCTTCCTGACAGGCAACGTGCTGTCCATCCTGTTCATTGCGGCCGCCGTCGGCCTGGCCCTGGCCTTTATGCCGAAGACGGAAAACCGCGGGGTCCTGCTCAAGGGCATCTACGGTGCGCAGGAAGTCCTCTTCACCCTGATCCGGGCCCTGCTCTGGGTCCTGCCCCTGGGCATCCTGGCCTTTGCGGCCCAGCTGTCCGCGCAGGTGGCGGCCGGCGTCATCGTCGGCGCCCTGGGTAAATACACGGCGGTCGTCATCGGCGGCAACATCATCCAGTTCTTCGTGGTACTGCCGCTCTTCCTCCTGGCCCGCGGCCTGAACCCGGTCAAAGTCTTCAAACGCATGTCCCCGGCCCTGGCCGTCGCCCTCTTCACCAAGTCCTCGGCGGCGACCCTGCCCGTCACCATCGCGTCGGCGGAACAGAACATGCGTATCAACCCGTCCATCGCGCGCTTCCTGCTGCCGATCTGCTGCACCATCAACATGAACGGCTGCGCGGCCTTCATCCTGGTCACGAGCCTCTTCGTCATGCAGAACGCAGGCATTCCGCTGACCCCGGGCGGTATGGTTGCCTGGCTCTTCGTGGCCGTCCTTTCGGCCATCGGCAACGCCGGCGTCCCCATGGGCTGCTATTTCCTGACCCTGTCCCTGATGAGCGGTATCGGCGCCCCCATCGGCCTCATGGGCATCATCCTGCCGATCTACACGATCATCGACATGATTGAGACCGCCGAAAACGTGTGGTCCGACTCGTGCGTCTGCAGCATGACCCAGAACGACCTCAGGGAACAGCTCCCCCCCACGCCGGAAGAGGAGGAAGTTCCGGCGGTGCTGTAACTTCCCGGGCTTCGGGGAAAGCCCATTGTAAAACAACATAGAGTCCTGACAGCGCGGCTGTCCTGCCGGATTGGGAACAATCCGGCAGGGGGCCGCGTTTTGTATTGCTACACTTACTGTAAGCACAGCTATATCCAGTAGCTGGTAAGCCACCTCTCAAGCATTGTAACTTGCTATGTTGAGTGCTATCATTGCATTATGTCTCTCTCTTGGGAAATGAAAGTTGGGGAAAACGGGGAGCGGCAAATCATGGGGAGGAAAAATGGGGATATGAACAAAATCTACAAAGTCATCTGGAGCGAAGTACGTAACTGCTATGTATGTGTATCGGAGCTGGCCAAAAGTCACAGCAAACCGAAGAGCCGCAAGGCCCTGGCGCAAAAGGGCACGGCCGGCGCGGCGGCCGTACTGACGGCCGCGCTGCTGCTGACGGCGGCACCGGCCGGCACCTTTGCCGCAGACGAAGTGCATGATGTAAGCATCAATTCGACGGATTCCACAACCGATACAAACTATGATAACAGTGGCGCAACCGGTGCTGATTCCGTCGCCATTGGCGTAAATGCTTCCGCTGGCGCAACAAATGACGTCGTCATCGGGAAGGGGGCGGGCGTCGGCACCGCCATACAGAAATATTACAAAATCGATGATCAGCATTGGGCGAAAGTACCTGATGAATTTTTAAATACGCCGGGCCAGCTTTATACGCATGTCCGGACTGACGGCTCCGTCATCGTAAACACAAATTCCGAATCCGAAACCGGGGATAAGGCAAATACCACACCGGGAATAGCGGAAATCAAAGATATCGATCTGAATAACAGCGATGCCATTGCCATAGGGACCAATGCTTCTGCCGAAGGGGAATCCGGCATCGCAATCGGCAAAAATGCCTCGACGCATGTCGATGCGGCTTACGATGATGCAAACAACATCCAGAGCGATGTACACGGCCGTGGAATCGCAATCGGCGACCAGGCAACGGCAAGCGGCGAATACGCCATCGCCCTCGGCTCCCGTGATGAATATACCGATACGGAATATACGGAAGCCAAAGGGTTCAAAAGCATTGCCATCGGCGTGAATGCCAAAGTGGAGGCCAACTCAGACAATGCCCTGGCCATCGGCACAGGCGCGTATGCCAAAAATGCGGGTGCCATTGCCTTTGGGACGGAAGCCAGAGCGACAAACGTGGACAATGTGGCAGTGGGCACAAAATCCGTAGCACAAGGGCACGGTGCCATCAGCGTAGGCCGTGGGGCCCAGGCGATTGCTGCAGGGTCCGTCGTAATCGGTGTGGGCGCTCAAGCCGACGACGGGGAAAACGATTCTGTTGCCATCGGCACCGCCGCCCACGCAAAAGGGTTCAAGTCTGTTGCTTTGGGGGCTAACGCAGAGGCTTCCGGATTTGCTGCCACCTCGATTGGCGAAAACGCGGACGCGTCCGGCTCCCATGCCGTGGCGTTCGGTTATGTGGAAACAGACATGTCGACACCGCAGCTGAAAAACATGGCAGGCGGCACCAATTCCTTTGCGTACGGGGAACACGCTCAGGCCTTGGGTAATGATTCCACTGCTTTCGGGAAAGATACAGTCGTTGGGGAATCGGCCAAATACGGCACAGCCTTTGGGGTAAATACCAGCGTGACCAGCGCCAGGGGGACGGCATTTGGTCTGAAAACCTCTGCTTCCGGCCAGCAGGCTACCGCTTTTGGCAATGAGACAACCGCCTCCCATTACGGGTCTACCTCCTTTGGCAACCGCACCGTTTCCTCCGGCGCCTATGCCACTTCCTTTGGCAACTATACTGTAGCCGCCGGAGCCTATTCCCTGGCTTTCGGTACCGATACCTCGGCCGGCGCCATCCTCGATGAAAACGGCGCCTATACGGATATCACTGCCGGCTCCGAAAAAATGGATGCCTTTGGGAATAAGGCCTATGTGGATGGGGACGGCAAGGATTATTCCGTCACCTACACAATTCCAGGGGGAGAGACCCATAAGTACCTGGTTCTGCAGGGTACCGACGGGAAAACATATATCCGTGATTACCGCGGCAATATCCGGGAAGTCACAATCGGCGAAGAAGGAAGCGTAACGGTTGGGAACGTCAACACGGAGGTAACACTTGAAAAGGCTGCCACTACAGCAGATGGCTATACCATTCAGGGAAACGCCAACGCCACTGCTTTTGGCAATGGTACCGTTGCCAGCGGGGAAAATTCCACAGCCTTCGGGGAAAATTCCAAAGCGGCCGGCAAGAACTCCGTCGCATTGGGAGCAGATTCCGATGCCGAAGCCGAAAACTCCTTCGCCGCCCTCGGCGGTGTCGTGGAATCTGCAGCCTCCAATTCCGCCGCTATCGGGAATGGCGCCAGAGCCACCCTTGCCGATACGGTGGCCCTCGGTTCCGGCTCCGTAGCGGATTGCCCAAGCGGTACGGCAGGCTATGACCCCCTGACCGGCAAGGCAAGCACGGCAGCCAGTACGGATACGGATCATGCGGTTTGGGTGGCCACTGCCAATGGAATCGCTGTAGGCAATGGAACAACGGCCACGCGCCAGATCACTGGCGTCGCGGCCGGCACGGAAGATACGGATGCCGTCAACGTGGCACAGCTGAAGAAACTGGGCGAGACGGTGACCGGCGCCCATACAAAAGTCACCGTAGAAGGCGGGACCCCTGCCGGTTCGACAGAATACGCCGGCGGCAACCTGAAACTGAAGGTGACCTCCGACAGCACGACCGGTGCGGATACCTATGACCTGAAGCTGGGCGACGACATTGAGGTCGGTACCGCCGACAGCACTGACGGGGATGGGAATCCCCTTGCCGGCACGGATGGAAAGATCGGCGTCAACGGCAAGGACGGTTCTGCCGTCGTCCTCAACGGGAAAGACGGCTCCATCGGCCTGAATGGCAAAGACGGTGCGAACGGCCTCACCCTGAAAGGCGCCGCCGGGGAACCAGGTGTCGACGGCGCGGACGGTACAACCACCACCCGGATCGTCTATGAAACCAAAGACGGCGAAACCCCTGTGACGCACGAAGTTGCCACTTTGGACGACGGCCTGAAGTTCAAAGGCGATTCCGGAACTGTCATTTCCAAGAAACTGAACGAGCAGCTGAATATCCTTGGCGGAGCGACCGGAACATTGACGGACAACAACATCGGCGTCGTCAATGATAACGGCAGTCTCCGTGTGAAACTCGCCGCAGACCTGGCCGGACTCCATTCCGTCCGCATCGGCGGCACAAAGAACGATGACGGTACCTGGACGGACAGCATCTACATTGCCAGCCAGACCGCACAGAGTTCGAATCACACCGAGGAAACGGGGAACTATGTCACGGGTCTTGAGAACAAGACCTGGAACCCGGAGGACAAGGGCTTCGTCAGCGGCCGGGCCGCCACGGAAGACCAGCTTGCCTCCCTCAATGCAAAGATGGACGGCGGGCTGAACTTCCAGGGAGACGACGGACAGGTCGTCAACAAGGAACTCGGCAGCACCCTCGCCATCAAAGGCGGCGAAACGGATGCCGCCAAACTGTCCGATGGAAAGAACATCGGTGTCGTCAAGGACGGCGACGATGGGCTGGCCATCAAGCTGGCCAAAGATATTACGGACGTCAGCAGTATCACCTTCAACAGCCCGACGGATAGCAGCAAGCAGGTGACCATCGGCGGGGACAAGGTCGATGTCGGCGGCAACAAGGTCACCAACGTGGCGGACGGCACGGTTGCCCCGGATTCGAAGGATGCCGTGAACGGCAGCCAGCTCTACCGCACCAACCAGGCCATCGCCCGGATGGACGGCTCCCTCAACAAACTGGACAGCCGCCTGGACCGGGTCGGTGCCGGTGCCGCTGCCTTGGCGGCCCTGCATCCGCTGAATTTCGATCCCGACGACAAGCTGGAGTTCGCAGCCGGCTACGGCAATTACCGCAGTGCCGATGCCGTGGCAGTCGGCGCCTTCTATCATCCGAACGAAGACACGATGCTCAGCGTCAGCGGCAGCACGGGCGGCGGCGAGAACATGGTCAATGCCGGCCTGACCGTACGGTTCGGCCAGAACAACCACGTATCCCGTTCCCGCATCGCCATGGGCAAGGAAATCCTGGATCTGCGCCTGCAGGTCGAAGAACTCAAGGGCGTCATCAACCACATGGCTGGCGCCAACGTGACCCGCGTGCAGACGGAAAAGCTCTTCCCCGATATTGCCAAGAACCATTGGGCCTACGAGGCCGTCAAGGAACTTTCGCAGCAGGGCCTGGTGGAAGGGTACCCGGACGGCACGTTCGGCGGCGACCGCCTCCTCACCCGCTATGAGTTCGCCATGATTGTGTACCGCGCCATCCAGGGCGGGGCCGATGTAGCGGAACGTCTGGTTACGGAATTCGAACCGGAACTGTCCCGTATCCGTGTCGATGCCCTGGCGCATGACAAGAACGGCAACCCCACGATGGAGCGCGTACGCGTGAACAAGGATTATCCGGAACACCGGAATGTGATTGCCAAAGAAAAATAAAAAAGGGATCCGGCCCGCACCAATCGGTACGGACCGGATTCCCGGGAAGGACGACGGACCCTCCGGCACCTGCCGGGGCGCCCGCCGTCTTTTTATTTTTCTGTCCTGCCGTTTGCGGAACGGGATGCGCCCTACATCGTCCCCGTCACGGCCTTGCGCTTCAATATGTAGTTCCAGACCATGACGATGGCCGACGTAATCAGTTTGGCGACCATGTAGTACAGGCCGGCTTTGTCTACGAGGAGCCACATGCAGGCCTGGTTGATGGCGAGACCGGCGATGCTGGACCCGATGAAGAGGAAGCGCTGCGAAAAGCTCTGCTTTCCAGCACCTTGGAAGACGACGGCCACGCACAGCCAGTAGTTGACCAGCAGGGACACCACGAAGGCAATGGCCGAGGACCACAGATAGTGCAGGCCGGCGTACTCCGTCAGTGTGTAGAGCAGGCCGTATTCGAGGAGGAAACAGCCGCCGCCGACGAGGACGAAGCGGAAGACTTCCCAAAAACGTTTACTGGACATACATCCTCCTCAATAGGCTCCTTTTTTACTGAATACGACGGAGAACGTACGCCACAGCAGGACCACGTCGAACCAGACGTTCCAGTTGCGCACGTACCACGAATCCATGGCGACGCGCTCCGGATAATCGATATCGCTGCGGCCGCTGGTCTGCCACATGCCGGTGATGCCCGGGCGCACCATGTAGTAATCCTGGATGAACTTGCCGTAACGGGGCACTTCGGCCTCCACGATGGGCCGCGGGCCGACGAGGCTCATTTCCCCTTTCAGGACGTTGAAGATCTGGGGCAGCTCGTCCAGGCTCGTCCGGCGCAGGAAATGGCCGCTCTTCGTGATGCGCGGGTCGTCCTTCAGCTTAAAGTCCCGGTTCCACTCTTCCCGGGCCGCTGGATCCTTTTCCAGCAGTTCCTTCAGCCTGACATCGGCGTCAACACACATGCTGCGGAACTTGTAGCAGTTGAATGCCTTGCCATTGCGGCCGACGCGGCGGTGCTTGAAAATCACCGGCCCCGGCGAATCGTGATAGATCCACAGGGCAATCACAAGCAGGACGGGAGAGATGGCCATGGTGCCGAAAAAGGTCAGCACCCAGTCAAAGACGAATTTCAGCAGCCGGTTCCAGCGGTTCTTGAGGTTGTTCCGCATACGGAACATGACGATGTGGCCGTCGATGAGGCTCTCCAGGTCCATCGTCGCCAGGGGGATGTTGCCCATGTCGGGGATGAAGGCGATGCTCTTCACCAGGGGCTGCAGGTCGTATACGATGTCCTGGGTCGCTTCTTTGGAAAGGCCCGGGGCAATGACGAGGACGCGCTGGACCCCCGTGATGTTGATGACGCGCTGGGCATCCCGGAACCGTCCCAGGAGGCGCAGATGACCCGCCACGTACGGATTGGGCTCGTTATCTTCCAGGTAGCCCACGAACCAGTACCCTGTATGTTCGCTATGCAAATGGCGCAGCACGACTTCCGCCGTCTTGCCGGCGCCCATGAGCAGGATCGGTTCCCCCACAAGGTGCATCTTCAGGAAGAGCCGCTTCAGGAGGTACCGGAACAGGACGAGGAAGAAGAAGGAGAAGCCCCAGAGCAGAAATACATACAGGCGCGACGTGGACGCCGTAATCTTGGCGGCGTACATGAGGATGACGACCGTACAGATAAAATAGATGCTGCTGTTGAAAAAATCCGCAATGACGCGCCAGAACTGCCGTCCTCCCGCATAGAGGCCGTTGATGTGCAGGAACACGAAATAGAACAGGGGGCAGATGACATAGAGATCCAGCCACGACACATGCAGGTGGCCGCCGCCGGGCAGCATGATGCAGTTGCGCACGGCAAACGCCGCCTGCTCGGAGGCCAGGACGGCCAGGTAATCGACGGCAAGGATGATCATCGTGATCAGGAGGTCGCTATTGGAATTCCACGGAATCTTCCTTGTTTTCAAATTTTGTTCCTTCATTGCAAAAACTCCTTACTCCCCCTTGCGTCTGTCTTCTTTTTGCTGCAGATGGTAAAGCTTCATGTATTTCAGCATCGTATAGAACCAGTGGCAGAAACACAGGTAGATGCCGGGCCAGCCGTCGAGGAAGCCGGCGCGCAGGAAGAACACCTTCACGAAGCCCGCCAGGCTGTGCGTCACGGCGGCGCTTCCGCCGACGCGTTTTCCCCGGGCGTAGCTGTCTTCCGCCCAGATGGTCGTGTAATGGTTCGCCTTCCGGGCCCAGGCCTGCCAGCTCTCATACGTGTAATGTTCCACATACCCGGGCAGTGTCACGGCCGGCAGGCCGCACACGGGCCGTTCGTGGACCTTGCCGGTCCAGTGCACGGTACCGCGCGGGAACAGGCGGGGCACATAGTCCGGCCGCATGGCGCCGTGGTTGTATGTGCGCCCGAAGGCCACGGTTTTGCGCTGCAGCACGTACTGTTTTGACGGGGCGCCTGCCACCGCTTTGCGGACGGCCGCCTGCAGTGCGTCGTTCAGCTGCTCGTCCGCATCCAGATAGAGCACCCAGTCCGCATCGGTCTGCGTCAGGGCGAAATCCCGCTGGGCCGCGAAATCCCCGTCCAGGGCATGATACACCGCCCGGGCCCCTGCCGCCTGCGCGATTTCCAGCGTCCGGTCCGTACTGCCGCTGTCGATGAGCAGGACATCGTCCGCCACCTGCTGCGCATTGGCGATGGCCGCCCCGATATTCTTTTCTTCATTCATCGTCAGGATGATGACGCATAACCGTGTCATAGACAGTCCTCCGGCGCCTTTTTCAGGGCAGCACCTTGTTCCAGAAGGCGGCCCAGCGCAGCCGTGCCGCTTCATGGCTCCACGAATGGCTCTTGTTTTTGCCCGGCTGGGGCATCACCGCATCCTTGAAGCCGGACAGGTGCAGATATCCGTAATATTTTTCATTGAACCCCGGCTTACAGTCGTATTCCCAAGGCTTATACCCACCGGCATAGTGCACGATGGCCGCGTCCCGCAGGGCCTCCAGGGCCTGCCGGCGGGCACGGGTGTCCTTCAGCACGCCCCACCCCAGGTGGAAGACCGGCGGAATGACGTTCCAGCGCAGCGGAATGGGTGTCCAATGCCCCTCGAAAAGCTCATTCAGGGCATCCTGGTCATGATGGCGGTACCGGTTCTTCGCCAACAGGGCCCGCAGCTGTTTCGCGTAATCCCGGACGCGCCACTGCGCCACATCGATCACCAGGACGCCGGAATTGAAATAGGAATCTTCTTCCCTCCAGCCGAAGGCCTCCGTTTTGTTCCGCTTTTTCCCGGCCGACGTGAGGATGCCCGGATCCTCCGCCGCGCCCAGGGGATTTCCCGCCAAGTCCGTCTGCCAGAGGAGGCGGATATCGTCGAGGACCAGCAGGTCGCAGTCGAGATAGATGACCCGTTCCACGTCTGCCGGCACGATGTCCGGAATGTCCAGCCGGAAATAGGCCGTCCGGGAGATGGGGCCGCTTACGAACCCCTGTTCCAGTTCCTTGTTCTTGATGGTCAGGAAAGAAACACGGCTGTGCCAGCGCGCCACGGTCTGCCGTACCTTGTCCTTGTTGCGGGATGAGATGCCGTCATCAATCAGCCAGAATGCCACCTGTTCCGGTACGGCCGTGTTGGCCAGGACCGAAGCCATGGCCACGGCGGCATGCTGGGCATAGTTGTCGTCGGCCGCCAGGACGACGGATATCCGGTTCGTTCTCTCTTCGCCCATGATGGCCTCCTGTTCTCTGCATTATTGAATCATTATATCATTTTTACGTGACAGGAAACAACCGGAACCGGTCCTTTGCCCGTGTCCCCTGTCCGAATTTTCGCAACAGGATGGAAAACCGCCTGCCCAAAGCAGGCAAATCATGTTAAAATAAAGGATACGGAACAAAATGGAACCATTGGAAAGGAACAGTTTTATGCAAGATTTCGCTATCCGCCCGGTCTATCTGCTGGCCATGGCGGTTTTCTACGTACTCTCCTACCTGTTTTATGTCAAAGCGTCCCACGGACTGGGACATAAAGCCGAATACCTGCAGCTGCGGCGGTTTGTCCCTTGCGCCGTCCTGTCCGTCCTGCCGGCTGCCCTGGCAGGCCTGCCCCTGACGGGCAGCCTCTTTGTGCCGGCCTTTCTCACCGGACTGGGCTGGATTACAGCCTACCCCCTGCTGTACTTTATCACGAACCACAAGGTGTCCAGTGATTTCGGATTTCATCTGGACGTGGTCTTCGGCCTCTATCTGACGGGCTGGTTCACATCGTTCCAGGTACTGGTCCTGTCGGCGCCGTTCCTGCCCCGCGCCGCCGTGACGGTGCTGCTCGTACTGACGGCCCTGCTTGAGGCGGCCTTTCTGGCCGTGCCCCTCCTGCAGTTCGCTTATTATGCCGTCTACGGCACCTGCGTAAACGACGGGGCCATGATGCTCCTCCAGGAAACAAACTACAATGAAATCATCGAGTTCTTCAAATCCATGCCGAAAAAGGCCGTCTTCGGCACGGCGGCCCTCCTGGTTGTGGTGGCTGCCGCCTTCTGCGGCGCTGCCGTGACAGCGCCCCGCCTCATCCGCGTGAATCCGGTCACGGTCGTTCTGGCGGCAGGGACGTTCCTCTTCCTGACGTCGTACTTCTTCTGCGGGCGCAAGCCCCTCTTCCCCCGCACGGGCATCGTGGAGCTCTACCTCGACGTGAAGGACTATTTCCGGACGACGAAGCTCTATGCCGACTCCCGGGCGGAAATCCTGAAGGACCTGCACGTTACGCCCGCCAGACCGGGCTTCGCCAAACCGTCGTCCATCGTCCTCGTCATCGGCGAATCGGAGTCGAGGGACTACATGAAGGCGTTCACGGAAGACTATCCGGAAGAGACCACGCCCTGGCTGTCCCGTTGCAAACAGGACGACCACTACATCCTGTTCCCCCACGCCTATGCCAGCGCGGACCAGACCGTGACGAGCCTGGAGCGTGCCCTGACGGAATTCAACCAGTACGACGAAGGAACGAAGTTCTACACGTCGGCGTCCATCGTCGATATAGCGCACAAGGCGGGCTACCGCGTGTACTGGTACAGCAACCAGGGCCACCTGGGTTCGGCGGATACGCCGGTCACGCTGGTCGCAAACACGAGCGACGTGGCCAAGTGGACGAAGCAGAACCTGAACGAAGTACAGTACGACGAGTCCCTGCTGGCCTACCTGAAGGAAGTGCCGCAAAACCAGGATAATTTCGTCGTCGTCCACCTGAAAGGCAGCCACTTCAATTTCGAGAACCGTTACCCGCCGGCCTTCACGAAATTCGGTGAGCCCGGTAAGTACGACCTGATCCCGAACTATGAAAACACCGTGGCCTATACAGACCATATCCTGCAATCCATCCACGACTACTGCCAGGAACACCTGAATCTGCAGGCCATGCTCTACTTTTCGGACCACGGCACCATTCCGGACAAGCGCCGTTCGGCCAATTTCGACGGGTTCGCCACGGTGCGCGTCCCCCTTTTCGCCTGGTTTTCCGATGAATACCGGGAAAAGCACGGCCACATCGTGAAAACGCTGCGGGACCACAAGGACCTCTACTTTACGACGGATCTGGCCTATGAGCTGGTCTGCGGGATCTTCGACATCCGGTCGGACCGCTTCAAGGAAGAAAACTGCCTGGCCTCGCCGCGGTTCCGGTTCACGCGCGACATGCTGAAGACGAACGCAGGCCGTGCCTGGATCAAAGACGACACGAAAGGATAGACAAACGGAATAAGGGCCTTTCCTCCCGCTAAGGCCCGTTACAGTAAAAACGGCGGGCGCTTTGTCATGAAAGGCGCCCGCCGTTTTTTACTGGCAGCATGGTGTCCGGTTTTGCGTTTCCGCTCTGCCGTTTACAGTCTGTAATATTCCTTATACCATTGTGCGAAGCAGGCCAGGCCCGTCGCGATATCCGTCGCCGGGCGGAAGCCGAAGTCCCGTTCCAGTCCGCTCACGTCGGCGCAGGTCTGGTACACGTCGCCGGGCTGCATGGGCAGGAACTCCTTTTCCGCCGTGCGGCCCAGGACCTTCTCCAGGGTGGTGATGAAGTCCAGGAGGCGGACCGGCTTGTTGTTGCCGATGTTGTAGAGCTTGTAGCGCGCCGTTTCCTTGCCGCCCATGGGGGCCGGCGGATTGCAGAGCATGTTCACGATGCCCTGGACGATGTCGTCGACGTAGGTGAAGTCGCGCAGCATGTCGCCGTGGTTGTAGACCTTGATGGGCTGCCCCTGACGGATCAGGTCGGCGAATTTGAAGTAGGCCATATCGGGGCGGCCGTAGGGACCGTAGACCGTAAAGAAGCGCAGGCCCGTGGCAGGGATGCCGTACAGGTGGCTGTAGGTGAAGGCCATCAGTTCATCGGACTTTTTCGTGGCCGCGTAGAGGCTGATGGGATGGTCGACAGGGTCCGTCGTGGCAAAGGGCGTCTTTTCCTGGTTGCCGTACACGGACGAGCTGGACGCAAAAAGCAGATGCTCCACCGGATGGTGCCGGCAGGCTTCCAGCACGTTGAAGAAGCCGATGATGTTGGAGTCGATGTAGGACCGGGGATGGTCGATGCTGTAGCGCACGCCCGCCTGGGCCGCCAGATTGACGACGATATCCGGGGCGGATTCCCTGAACAGTTTTTCCACCACGTCACAATCGGCGATGTCGCCCTTCACAAACGTGAACTGCGGGAACTGCCGCAGGATCGCCAGGCGGCTCTCCTTCAACGCCGGATCATAATAATCATTTAAATTGTCAATACCTGCAACCTGCACCCCGGCCTCCAGCAGCCGTTTGGACAGGTGGAAACCGATAAAGCCGGCCGCGCCGGTCACAAGGATACGTTTCGAAGCATCAAATGGTTTCAATAGATTCACCCTTTTCACCGTTCTGTCTGAAGAAAACATCGTGGTCATAACATTATATCACAGATTATTTAAAGAAAGGTTTAACATTGCCCTTTTTTACTCTTCCGGAAATCATGGTATAATTAGGATGTTGGATTTTGCTTTCAATTTACTATATTTTAACATATGAAAAGGAAGTTTCACATTGTGAAGACATTCGCACCTGATTTTTTCCGGACGGACACCTTCCTTCTGGATGTCAAGGACTTCGATTTCCTGCCGTCAGGCGATACGAGGCCCCCCTGTCACATCGCGTATAACGTGAATCCCCCCTTCTTCCGCATGATGGGGGTATCCGTCGTTTCCGTTGTGCAGAACAATCCGGACCTTGCCGTGACGGCCCACATCCTCACCGACGAGGCGACACAGGACAACCTGGAAAAAGTAAAGGAACTGGCACGGCGCCTCCGCTGCCGCTGCCGCGTCTGCCTGCTGGACATGAAACCGTTCCAGGATTTCCATATCAAGGTGGAACGGTTTTCCCGCATCACCTACGGGCGCATGGTCATGCCGCTGCTTCTGCAGCCTTACACGGACCGGTTTATCTATATCGACGCCGACGCCATGAACGTGGCTTCCTTGAAGCCCCTGCTCCTGCTCGATCTGCACGGGGCCGCCATGGGGGCCTGCTCCGAAGTCCCGCACGAAGTCCCGCGCCGGGCGGGCTACCTGAAACTGAAAAGCGGCAAGTACTTCAACGACGGCATCATGGTCGTCGATGTGCCGGCCTGGCTGGCGCAGCATATTACGGAACGCGCCTTCGCCTACCAGAAGGAGCCGAAGACCCGTTTCCTGGGCCAGAGCCAGGACATCCTGAACCTGGTTTTCGATGGGTCCAACTACTTTTTACCTAAAAGATGCAACGAATACGGCGGCGGCAAAGCAGCCGACGACAGCGCCCTGTTCATCCACTGGACGGGACGGCGCAAACCGTGGCAGATGGTCTTGACACGCTACGACGCCCTGTGGCGCCACTACCTGGACCTGTCCCCCTGGGACAGCCTGGCCAACACGGCGCCGGTGCGGACCCCGGAAAACTACCACGATTTCAAGGAATGGGGCCTGTTCCAGCGCAGTCAGGGAAACTACGCCGGGTTCCTGCAGGGCATGTTCTGGTACAGCGTCCTGCGGATCATCTATAAAAGCCGTCTGTGAAAAGACGGCCGGGAAAGGAAGCTCATGGTCAAAGAAAAGATATTCATCGACGGATTGATGCATCTGGGAGATATCATCATCACGTCGTCCGCCATCCGGGAAATCAAAAAGATGCGTCCTGATTGTTAAGGCCGGACTATAATTGACCCAAAGGGCCGGAAAAAAATGACCCACCTCA